>Ga0213828_1001270_pt1 | contig 21187 bp, 20 predicted proteins | sample MC6MC0897MG_FD_180664 | JGI IMG/M metagenome (GOLD analysis project Ga0213828, IMG submission 180664) | Enriched soil aggregate microbial communities from Iowa State University, Ames, United States - MC6-MC0897-MG | ecosystem: Environmental > Terrestrial > Soil > Unclassified | place: USA: Iowa... | reverse complement strand
TTCTCCTACCTCACCCGCCGGAACAGACTCTCCAAAGCTATCTACTACACGTACCTCTGTTTGAGCCAATGGCTTTCCTACTGATCCAATTTTTGTTAAAGCGTCCATATCTAAAAGAGAGGTAGCTGCAGGTGAATTTTCAGTTTGACCATAAAGATTTTGTACCTTGACATTTGGAAATGCCTCTTTCACTTGCTTCACAAGCTCATATGGCATTGGAGCTGCCCCATAACATAATAAACGTAAACGCTTAAATGTATGTTCCATAAAGCTAGGTGTATTTAATATTATTGTATACATTGACGGAACACCGAAAAAGATTGTCGCCTCAGTCATGGCAAGTTGCTTTAATGTAATTGCTGGTGAAAAGGCTTCTTCAATGATAACAGTACCACCTTGATAAAACATCGGCATTGCAAATACATGAAGTCCTGCACAGTGAAATAGAGGCGTGCAAATAAACATTCTATCTTCCTTCGTCATATTCATTGAGGATGACCATATCTCTGCCGTTGAGACAATATTTTGATGTGTTAGCATTACTCCCTTTGGCTTACCTGTCGTCCCTGACGTATACATAACAACAGCAGTATCACCATTCACCAATTTGACAGAACGTAGCTGTCCAGTGTAATTCTCTAAAATTTTTTCCATTTCCTTAAACCCAACAGCATGTGAAAAGGAATATGGAATATCTCCTAGTATTTCACTTAATCGCTCATCATAAATGAGTCCTTTTGCTTCTGAATGATTAAAAATAAATTCTACTTCTGGAGCGGCTAATTTTGTATTAATGGGCATAACTACAAAACCCGCTAATTGAACGCCGATATACGCAATTAAAAATAAATCAGAATTCAATGTGTATAAGGCAATTACATCGTCTTTCTTAAAACCCTGCTCTTGTAAATAAGCTGCAAAGGTTTCTGCACATTTGAAAAATTCTTGATAGGTTAGCCTTTTTCCATCATATAACGTTGCAATTCCTTCAGGTTGTTGCACAGCATAGTTTTGTAAAATATCTGTCATTAGCATTGTCATTATAAGCCCCCTGAATTTTTTATTTTTAACTTCAAAAACAAATTACCTTAATAGACCTTGGAACTACATAATTTTCAGAAAATTATGATTATATTCTATCAGGCTATTAAAAATGTGGCAATTTTTCTACCTATTCGAAAATATGAACAACATGCTTCAAAATATACTTAGACATTTTACTTTTCTATCAATTTCTGTTAGGTGTATGATATTTATACAATGTTTTTAAGAAAGGCTTGGTTAAAATGCAGTACGCACTTTTAGGAGATTTACATTCTAATATAGAAGATACAAGGGCGGTATTAGCCCATATCCAGGAAACTGCCAAAGATGCCAGAATAATAGGTTTAGGGGACTTATATGAATGTACTGTAAGTAAGAAAAAGGCACAAATAGTATCTGGTTTATCCCTTCAAAAAGCTGCCATTGTCAATAATGACTTTGAAAATTTACTAACATTTCCTTCGATTCGTGGCAACCAAGAGGAACGCATTACACATGTAACGGGCATTGAACGATTTACAGAACTACCTGAAACAATGGAAATTGAAGGGGCAGTACTAATGCATGGACATCAATTTAAATGGAGCGTGTCATGGCAGCCAACATTCCCTTCAGTTAAAAAATCACTCCTTTTCTTTGGACATAGCCATGAATCTGGCCTTTATCACGGCAATAAAAAACTATCTATTCGAATTCGCTTTGGTCAACCTATCGTGTTACAGGATAAGCAATATAGCATCAATGTTGGCTCTGTTGTTGATCATCGTGAGTGGTGTCTCTATGACAGCGAAAAACGAACAATAACATTTATGTGTGCATCTGTACTTGAAAATGAAAGTGCTTCATCATCGTGTTAGATAATAGAAAGGGCTCTCCCGTATAGGAAGACCCCTTTGTATTAATGAATATATTGTTTTTTCTCGTTCATTAAAATGTCCTTTAGCTCTTTAAGTTTATCGATGACTATATACGATTCATTGGTAATTTCAGTTAAGTAAGTTTCAGCCACTGCTTTATTACCTCGATTGTACTCTTGCACCGCCCTTTTTGCTAATTCATGAACATGGGTAAATGGACGCTCTAATGCAATGTATGCCTGTTCGTTACTCAACAACTTTTTCCCTGTACCATAGTACCATTCTCCAAGTCGAGATTCATTTGGGGAACCAACATCTTGCTCCGTCATTTGTTCAAAGCCTAGCAATAAATTATAAATTTTCCAGCGCCATAATAAATGGTCTGTAATTGCCAGTTCAATAATATCCTCTTGGCTGATGATAAAGTTTTTCGAAATAGTAGATGAACGATAGCCATCAATCATTTTACTTAGCTTATAAATCGCAGAACCCATATCAAACACAATCACCTTACTTTTTTGCATACTCTCCGTTATATTACGATTGCGCTCTGAAATTTCTGATGATGCTTCTGCCTGTGCTCTAGTAGTTGTCGCAATTTCCTCAAAGCGTATTCCCTGCTGCTGAAGATTTTTATTTAATTCTGTAAGTGTTTGTGAAATTTGCAGTGTATCTGTAACACCCTGATGTAAATCCTGTGAGAATTGATTTGTTAAGATGTTAATATTATTCGTAATAAGTAATAGCTCCTGAATATCAGTATGAATGGATTTTACCGATGTACTTGTATCATCTGCTAGCTTTCGTACCTCTTCAGCTACTACAGCAAAGCCTTTACCAGCCTCACCTGCACGTGCAGCCTCAATCGAAGCATTAAGTGCCAATAAATTTGTTTGATCGGCGATTCTTTTAATTAGCTCCATTAGCTTCGCTACACTGTTAACCCGATCAACTAAGCGAGCAATATCGTCTTGCATGGACTTATGACCTTCATCTGTTGACTGTAAAATGGCAGAAACTTGTTGCAGCGACTCTAAATCTCCGTTTAATTTTTCCAATGACTGTTTTGTATGAGTGGAGACATCCCCTACTGAAGCTGCTATTTCCTCAATACTAGCATCTAAATCATGCATGGAGTTGTCCACCGCAATGATTTCCTTTTGTTGGGTTTCTTGAAATTCAATAAGCTCTTTAATGGAGTCTAATTGTGTATTATATGTAATGATCTCGCCTAAGCCATTGACAACTGAGCCTCCTTGGATTTCAATGTATGTTTCAAGAATAATTTGCTGGTCAATCGTCACTAAACTATCATAAGACAGTAATACATCCAGCATTTTATCCTGATCACGGGATAATTCCTTCACAATCAACGGGATAATTAGTTGATTTATAAGCGTGTAGGCCGAAATCATCCAGTTTGGCAAAACACCAATTCGTGCATGAACATAAGCAATTTTCCGTCTTTTAAAGACATAGTCTAAGTCCAATTCATCATCAAACAAGCTGATAAAATGAGAGTCGAATAGGCCTTTTAAGCGCTCCACAGTTGAATGCGTATTGATAACATGGTTAAATTCAGGAATTTCTAATAAACGATCATAAAAATTATCCAATATTTCCTTCCTATTATTTTCGTAAATTTTTCTTAAAAAGCTTACTGATTCTCTTCTAATTCTAGATAATGCGAGGAAATCTAGTTTTTCTTTAAAACGCTCATTTGCCTCAATGTCTGAATTTTTTTCAGCTGAAAAATAATCATAGTCTAGATTAATTTTCTTCCTTTTGAACATAGTAGTCCACTCCCCTAAATTTTAAATACAAGCATTCAAATCTATAAGTCGTTAAGCTATTTTTTCAATTCTTATCCATAACTTGGTTCTTTTCATCCATTATTAATTACCATAATTATGAATGAAAAATTAGCATATACATTTTACCAATAATACAAAAACTAGCATACAATCTCTATAAATTCTTTACACTTTCTTATTTTCTTGTACACCTTATTGACAATTTTCATTTTGTTATATCTATTTATTCAACAAAAAACGCCAAAATCATCTTTTGATCTTAGCGTTTTTTTCGATAGATTATTTTCGATAAAGTTAACAATTCTCACAATCCTGCAATGCATCTAGCAGTTTTTCCATATCACAAATCTGCTGGCACATTGTATCAATCATACATCGTAGAATAGGTATTAATTCTTGGCAAATACAGAATCTCAATACATTCTGTGCCAATCGTACCCCACCCTGATGATGAACAATCATTTCCCTTAGATAGTTGATATTAATATTATTAGAGACTGGTGGTGCACACATCGCCTGGAACATTGCTTCGGTAATTTCTTTGTAGGCACACATATATTCATACAATTCATACTCCGAATTTTGGACGATACAGCATCTATTTTGTATCGCTTCCAAGCATTCTAGCGTCTCTGTGCTTGTTTTAATAATTTCTAATGCGAGATTTTGAACAGGTATATTTGTCGTATAGCGTAAAACATTTTCTGACATCTTAATGGCAGCTACTTGATGCGGGATAATTTGTTTAATAAAATTTTCAGAGATACTACATGTAATGGTCACATAGGTCATACCCTGCATCATTTTATCGAGGATTCGTTGATATTCCTCTAAATATGCCTTTGTAACATTACTGAGTTCAATTGATTTAGCCATTAGACACACTCCTTTCAGAGTAATGTATGCCTGAAAGGTTGATGTGCGGTAGACAAATGTACCAATGAATAAATCATTAGTTCCCTTTTACAAGTGCTTTTATTATTTTAGCGTGTCAGGAGTATAGTATGGCTCACCAAATGTTTTTGCTACACCCTCCAATACGCCCAAACCTATTTTGTATTTTTATATGTATCCAAGCACTTTTGACAAATACATTTGCGTAATTCCTGTGGCACTGCTTGAAAGATTTCTTCAGGAAAATACACTGCCATGCACCAACAATCTTTTTGCCCATTGACTATACCGCAGTGATTTTCTTTCCCACATAATGGACAATTGTTTACTTCAACTGTCATTGGGCAAATCACCTCCTTATCATTACTCTACATAATAACAAAAGAGGAGTACTACATACCCCTCTAGATCTGTTTATTGATTTTTTCCCTGAATCTGTTCCTTTACCTCTGTAACGTCTGTATCACTATACTTCGCTGTACCGTGCCCACCATTCTGTGCCAAAAGCCTTTTTACCTCATTGTAAGATAAGCCTGCCTCTGCATTTTTTCTTTTGACATCATGAATATCGGTACCAGCAACAGTATACTTGGCTTCATTTTGATTATTCATGGCTTCTATGACCTCCTATAATTCATCTGGTTGCAATTCAATTAGTTCGTCACCTTCACGTCCCACTCTTTTATTTAGTTCTTCAATCGGTATGGCGTCTACTGTTTGCATATCTTCGTGCAAATCAAAAATGCTAATCCTATCGGAATCAACCATATCAGGCTTATCCTTACTTGCTAAATGCATAAACATCTTTTTTTCATGTGGTATATTGTCTTTATCCATTATTCTCACTCCTTTAACACTAATGTGTGTAATGGTGAGTATATTATGTGTTTTTCATTTTTATACTTTTATCAACGCGATGATATTCAGAAATTTGTATAACTCTCACATGCTTTGTATGCAGTTCATGATATATTCCCCTACTATCTGTAAAGGTTATATATTGATCTCGTTCACTTCGTACCAACGCCTCTGCCTTTTCCTGAGACTCAATATGAATAAATCTCCTTACATAATGCACTTCATCAAAGAAATAGGTTATTTTATACTCTTTCATTTGGCTATAGCTCCTTGACTACTGGATTTACTGCTTATCATATCCCAATATGTACTTCTTTATCGGATTTTTTCATACCGTTAGCATATCTTATAGAAAAACATGAGGAGGTGATGGCATTGGTCCATACAGTGAAAACGGGAGAAACATTGCCTCAAATAGCGAGAGATTATCGTACATCCCTTTCATCTATCATTGCAGCCAATCCAGGAATCAATCCATATGCACTTTATATAGGACAACAAATAATCATCCCTGGCATTCCTAGTGCCAATACAATTCCCTATAAAATTGAAATATCAACAGATAATCGCTGGCTTCGATTATATAAAAATGATGTTCTGCAAAAACAGTATCCCATTGCGGTTGGTAGAATGCTACATGTTACGCCAGTCGGTAATTTTATTATCATAAATAAAGCTCCAAACCCTGGTGGTCCCTTCGGCACAATGTGGATGAGTCTTTCTAAGGATCATTATGGTATTCATGGAACCAACGACCCTAGCTCTATCGGGCATGCCGTATCACATGGCTGTATTCGCATGCATAATCAAGATGTTGAGGAGCTAGCGAGCATTATTCCAATCGGTACGAGTGTATTTATTCATCCTTAAAAATTTAAAAAGGCTATCTCTTCTTTCCGTAGTCAGATAGCCTCTTGCCCTAGTTATTCTACCTCTCTAGATTGAGCTAGCTTCGATAAATAATATTGCTCCTCTCTCAGCATATGGTCCGCCATAAGTGCTGTAAACGTTCCTAAAACTTCTGCACTTAATTCCATTTCCTCTAACTCACGTAAAAAAGTTTTAAATAAAGTCATTTCTAGCTCTACTTCTTTATTAAAGCGGTTTAATGCGGGGAATGTTTCTATATTAGAACGTAAATAACCAGTAAGCTCTACTGCTTTTAAATAAAATTGATCAAAATGCTGTGTAAATTCATGACTTTTTTGCTTCAGCCTTTGTTCCACCCCGTCCAAATCATCATGAATGGCTCCTGCATGTCCTGATGCATCTAAAAGCCAGAGTAAATGATGATGCAGTTCATGAAAAATAGGTGGAACTTCTCCTTTCTTAAGATAGCTTAGTACAATTTGATATTCCTCTAATTCATTGACCATATGATTTATAAAGGTTGGTGGTAGATGAATATTAATATTTCCTACTAATTGCTTTCTGAGGATATGAAATTTAAATTGCTTTAGTTGCTCTACTGCTTCATCAACAGTAACTGAAAAGGATACCGCATTATTGACATCTATTGAATTCACATAAGCAAGCAGTTGTGTAAATTGTTGGATAAATGAACTCGCCTTTTTAATTTCCTCTGTTTCTGATGGATATAATGAATCATGAATGAATTGAGAATGATCTTTTAGTATTCTCAGCCAAAACCGATGCTCAAATACTGCATGCTGTAAGTAATTCGACAACATTACATCTCCTTTATTCTGTTCGTTGCTCTATTCTATTCTTCTTAAAAATCTAATATTAATGATTGGATGAAAGTTAATCCCTCTAATTGTCTTTTCGTATAGGATGAAACGCTTATAGCTATACTACATAATGCTGAAGCAACAAAAAGAATTGGAGGGATACGCTTGTCCACAAAAAACAATTTATTATCTATTTTTGCTTTAGGTGGCATTAACGAAATTGGCAAAAATATGTATGTAGTACAGTATGGAAACGAAATGCTAATCATTGACTGTGGTGCAAAGTTTCCAGACGAAAGCTTGCTGGGAATTGATTTAATCATCCCTGATATTACGTATTTACAGGAACACAAAGAAAAAATTAAAGCATTGATTGTGACACATGGGCATGAGGATCATATTGGAGGAATTCCTTACCTTTTAAAAAAGTTGAATGTTCCTATTTATGCCACACGATTTACGCTTGGGTTAATCGAATTAAAACTAAAAGAGCATAAGCTTTTACGAGAAACCGATTTAATAGAAATCCATTCTGATTCATTATTAAACTTTGGACAAGTTGATGTTAGTTTCTTCCGAACAAATCATAGTATACCTGATTGTCTAGGAATTGTTTTCCATACTCCTGAGGGAAATGTAGTACACACTGGTGATTTTAAATTTGATTTAACGCCTGTTAATAATCAGTTTGCAGATATTCATAAGATGGCTGAAATCGGCACAAATGGCGTATTGGCTCTAATCTCTGAAAGTACCAATGCCGAAAGACCGGGGTTAACACCATCAGAAAAGCTTGTCGGTGATCATATTGAAGAAGCATTTTTACATGCCGAGCGTAAAATTATTATTTCTACATTTGCCTCAAATGTGAATCGTATTCAACAAATTGTCAATGCCACTATCGCTACAGATAGAAAGCTTGCATTGCTAGGTCGTAGCATGGTAAATGTGGTGGATGTAGCACTTGAGCGGGGGTATTTAAACATTCCAGAGGATATGTTAATCGATGCTCGTGAAGTAAAATATCTCTCACCTGAGGAAGTAGTCGTACTATGTACTGGTAGTCAGGGGGAGCCATTAGCAGCTCTATCACGGCTAGCAAGTGGTAGTCATCGTGAGGTAAAAATCTTACCTGATGACACAGTAATTTTAGCCTCATCCCCTATTCCAGGAAATGAGAAGGGTGTATCACGCATTGTCGATAATTTATTTCAGCTTGGCGCAAAGGTTATTTATGGCTCCTCCAGCCATACAGGTATGCATGTTTCAGGACATGGCTATCAGGAGGATTTAAAACTAATGCTCACTTTAATGAAGCCTAAATTTTTCATTCCCATTCATGGGGAGTTCCGAATGTTACACCAGCATCGCTTGCTAGCAGAATCTGTTGGTGTCAAAAGAGGACATACCTTTATTATGAAGAACGGGGATGTTGTTGATATTGAAGATGCAAAGGCTAGACAAACCCGAAAAATTCCGTCCGGAGACACATATGTAGATGGCATTGGTATCGGTGAGGTAGAAGGCATTGTCCTGCGTGATCGTAAACAGCTTTCCGAGGATGGAATGCTAGTCATCGTTTTAACACTTAGTAAGGCTGATGGAACATTTATTTCAGAGCCGGATACAATTTCACGAGGTTTTGTTTATGCAAAAGATTTTGAGGAGCTTTTAACAAAAGTTAATTTTCTTGTAAAAGAAACAGTCAATGAGCTACAAGAGGAAGGTAGACAGCAAATTCATGTCTTAAAGAGAGAAATTAAACGCGCTATTGGTCAATATCTTTTTACACAAACAAAAAGAAAACCAATGATACTGCCTATTATTATTGATATATAAAAGTCGGTGCGAGGGTTCAACTTCTCTCGCTCGCACCACTCATTTATGCTACTGAATGCTGAATGTTTTAAAAAAGTCTGTCTCCTGTATGTCCTTGACTAATTCGCCCTTAAAAATTCTATATAGCAAAAGATTGTAAAGGTGCTGAACCTGATTAAACCCATGACATACATTTTTGGCGTGCCCTTCTATCGGTACGGAGAAATGGTGGAAATACTGTGGTAACCCATCTATTTGGGTCAATAAAAAGTCTTTATTGTTTATTAAATGCTGCACTTTATTTAAAATTTGTACCATACTATATTGAATCTCGACATTCGGAATTTTAAGGGAAATTTGATGTAGATGGTACCATTCTTTATTTACACGATACCAGTTCAAAAAATGGTATAAATAATCGCTTAAAATAATCGATTCATCTGGAATAATCGCTATGAGATCCTTGGCAATCCATACTTCTTCTTCACACTGATACACTTGCTTATTGGTAGCATTTAAGTTAGTTTTCGTAAGTATGATAGTTTTCGCGGGGACTGTTGTACACTTAAAATATTTTTCATATGTACGATCAATTTTCGGTAATTCAGCAATTTTACCATTTAGTATTAGCTGCTTTAAGAATTTTGCTGAAATGAAGGGAGATCCTCTTTTTGAGAAATATTTTTTCTTCGGTACTATTTCGCCAGTCTCTATTATAGCTACCTCATCTAATCGATAACATTTAACCATGCTTGAATCCTCCAATCTAACATACATGGAAACTCATTTTTCATATGCCACTTGCCTTAATAAGAGCTTCCTTTTATCAATTGTACCATTTTAATGCAACATAATCTCTATTATACCAATATAATAGTATATGCATTTTTAAGGTTTTTCACTAGCTTTTTACATAGAGGTGATTCATATGTCAGACTTTTTAAAGCTAGTAGGTGAACAACTCCGTATTATCAGAGTGTCCAAGGGACTTAGTCAGGAAGAAGTGGCAGAAAGAACGGGAAAATTAGGTTTTAGCAAAGGTAGAGTTTCAAATATTGAACATGGGCAATCAAATATTACATTGAGTACTCTAGAAACACTAATGAAAGCGTTAGATATTGCCCCTGAGGAGCTTTTTAATTTCCAAAAATTATCTGGCGTTACTGATATTGAAGAAAAGAACCTCATGCTTGATATCCATCGTTCATTATTAAGGGAGCGTAATTTAGACGAAGTAAAATACGTGGTACGCATTACGAAGGATTTTTTAGATACGATTGATTCACAATCAAAGAAAAACAGCTCCAATGGTCAATAACATTGGGGCTGTTTTTAACAATAAGGTTAAAAATTCTTTTTTGAAATTTCTTGATACACTGCCTTAATTCGATTAATATCTACCTCATACTTATTTTCATACTTTCTAGCAATATTTTGTATTGGCTCGTTAGGTCCATAATAAATAGCATTAAAATCATCATTACTGTATTGTACAACAAAAATTTCATCAAATGCGTCAAATGTATTCTGATTTAAGGTAATAAAACCTGTGCTTTGTGCTGTGGTTTTTACACTAATTTTTTTTCCATTACTGATGACATCAAACCCATGTTGATTCGTCTGTTTAGAGAGACTGCCCATCGTAACGATTGCACATAAAAATTCACCAATTCGTCCAATTAAATGACGTAATTCTGTAGGTTTACAGCCAAGGAGACTCACTTCATACTTTAGTATCTCGTTATAATCCTCATATAATTTAACAATTTGACTGGTACTAATAATATTTAATGACTCAGGTGTAGTATTAATGTTAATAGGTTTATCATATAGAACCTTTACACCGTTTCGCCACTCTCCAACGATTAATTCACCATTCTGTTTTTGTGGCTTATGAAATATAAGGCCAGTATATGCAAAATTTTCTCCTATGTATTTGTATGTGCTTTTTGTAATGTATTGAAATAAATGCTTTTGGAAAAGGATTCCTTTGTTATACCGATTGTAACAATAGTCCGATAAAATAACACTTCCTGGATTTGTATTGAATTTTCGTTGTAACTCTTCTTTTACTTGTGCAGTTGTTACAATTTGATTCACTTTATCCGCCAATAATTCTTTAATTTGCTCATAGATGGTCATAGCGAAGATTGCCTCCTTTTTCTAAATCCTCTTTATTTTATCAAAAGGCATACCCTTATTTTGTCCATATAAAAAAATCCATTTAGCTAAAGCCAAATGAATTTAATGTTGTAAAAAAACTATAATGTCTATAAGCCTAAATAATAAATGTTTATATAAAATTGGAATAGCAGAGGCTCATCGCACACCCCTAGGAAAGAAAGCTAGAACGAATTCTATTAAATACAAAAAGCCTTCTATCTAGCACAAATACAAGTCAATCATGCACATATTCTTATTAATTCAGCAATCTCCCCCTCAAAACAAAGATTTCCTTATGCATTCGACAAAACAAACACCAAGTCCTGAATGGGAATTATATTGTAGTTTTTATTCCATACCGAATTTTTGGCGGTATCCGCATTTTCTACAAAGCTCCTCGACCGCTTCTCTCCGTGAGAATCCATCGACAATATTATTTGCACGTTCTCCTTCCACAATTTCACCAAAGGATTTCTCATGCACATTTCCTAAATTAATGACACCCTCACCATCTAGACAGCATGGCACAACCGTACCATCCACTAAAATAGCAGCCTGGCTTCGAAGTGCATGGCAAAAACCCTTTCCTTCATCCTCAGGAGCAAGTAAGCTTGGCCATCTAAATTCATGATCCTGATTCAAATAAATATTAGGAGCAATTTTTACACCTTTACCAGGCTGCACTTTTTCTTCTATGCGATAGTCTAGATGGTATTCATTCTCTAGAACTTCCAATGTTTCACGGTTTCTACGGGCAGCAATATCAGAGACATGGTCTTTTTGTAAATTCCATAAACGGTAGGAAATAATTGTATTGTATTCTCGCGCAGCACGAACAAAATCCAATATATCTCCTAAATATTTTTCCCGATTTTCTGATCCCTCATGTCCATCAAAGCTATGTAAAGAGAAATTGATTTGACGTAAGGCTGGTTTTCCTAGTAGCTTTTCGTGATTTTTTTTAATCAGCGTCCCATTTGTTGTAATATTCACTTTAAAACCTTTTGCATGTGCAGCATCAAGCAGCTGGTCAATTCGAGGATGTAACAGTGGCTCTCCCTTTACATGCAAATAAATATATTTTGTGTGTGGACGTATTTCATCCAGTATGTGATTAAATTGTTCTACTTTTATCAGACCCTTTGCACGGGCAGTTGGCGGACAAAAGCTACAGGCTAAATTACAGACACTTGTTATCTCTATATAAACCTTTTTAAATGTTCTCAAAGTTGATTCACCGTTCCAGTTCTTTAAATATTCAAATCCTTTTTATTTTAACAAATTTATATGATAAGGGGCAGCTTTCAGTGTTGTCTTGTCCTCTATATTATTTATTCATTGTATGGCTACATGTACAAGTAAGTTCGAAAAATATTAATATTTTAATAATGATACTAAAATGAAGGGAGTGAAAACTATGTCTGATCATAAACGTGGTAATGAACACTCAAAGGATTCAGCCAAAAATCATATTACTATCAATTTTACTTTTAACATCGGGAATACGGATATTCACTTTGAACAAAGGGCTGAGGGTGGTGGGCAAATCAATAAGGATGTAGGTACTAATGCCAACCAAGGCGGTCAAAATGCAATTAACGGCAGCACTAGAAACGTAAACTCTCAATTCGCCGATGGAAATGGTCGCAGCGGTATAGCTGGGAATGATAATGATGAAGCAGGAGGACAACAAGGAATAAAAGTAAGGGATAGTCTCGTTATTGACAGCGATATCCATTCATCCTCTAACCATAGTGAAAGTAATGAAGAGGAGATTGAATAAGAATAAGCTTTAATATACTGAACAATAAAAGCTTCTATTTGTAGTATTTCAACAAATAGAAGCTTTTGGTTTGAAAGAGCCTGCTCATACATTTCGTTTATAATTCTTTGTGCCATCATAAGAATATAATACAGGCTTACCTTCAACATATGTTTCTAAATGAACAGGGCGGCCCCAAAGCTGATAAATATACGGTAGGACATTTTCTAAATAATGTGGATCTAGCTCCATTCCCTCATAGCCATGTACTAAATAAAGCTCCCCATTTCGAAGATAATCTCCATTTTTGACGACAATATAAGGAAATCCTCCATTAACACGCATAGAAACGAGCTGATCCCTTACCATCTCATATTCCTTATCTGTAATACGGTATTCATTCCCCTTTTTCTGGAACAAATAGAGATCCTCTTGTTTTGCTAAATCCTTTGTTAAATAGTTGCGAATAAAGGAGATATCCGATTCTATCTCCCTTACCTCAAACATTTTCTCCCTACCTGAATGCGGTTGAATACCTAGCTTTTTCATATCTTCTGTTGGATGGTTATAACGATTTTCAATATCCTCAAATATTTTCACACCTAGATAATAAGGATTTATAGACGTCTTTGAGGGCTGCACTACGCCCGCATTTAATTTTGCATATTCGATTGTTTCCGCTGTTGTAAGTTTAAGCTCTCGCATAATACGCTGATGCCAATAGGAAGCCCAGCCCTCATTCATAATTTTTGTTTCTAATTGTGGCCAGAAATAGAGCATCTCTTCTCGCATCATCGTCAACACATCTCGTTGCCAATTTTCTAGCTCACGGCTATGCTCCTCTAAAAATAATAATAGATCCTTTTCCGGCTTTGGCGGAAATTGTTTTATTTTCCGACGAATTGGACTTGATTGTTTTTCCTTATTGTCTAAATTCCACAAATCATCATAAGGTGATTTCGTGGGGATAATCTCCTCTTCAAATTCTCCCTCTGTTTCCCAGGATAGCTTTGGACGTAAAATAGATGGATCGATATGCTCCTGAATTGCTAAAACTGCATCCAAGAACTTTTCTACCTCATCCTTGCCAAAGTCTCTTTCATAGCCAGCAATCCGTTCAGCCGTGGCCGTCATACTCTCCACCATATCTCTTCTAGTATTAGAGAAGCGTACATTATTTTTAAAGAAATCACAATGTGCCAACACATGAGCAATAATTAGTTTATTCTGTGTTAAGGTATTTGTATCAAGCAAAAATGCATAGCATGGATTCGAATTAATCACTAGCTCATATATTTGACTTAGTCCTAAATCATATTGGAGCTTCATTTTATGAAACTGTTTCCCAAAACTCCAATGTGAAAACCGAGTAGGCATACCATATGCGCCGAAGGTATAGATTATATCTGCTGGACAAATTTCATAACGCATTGGAAAAAAATCTAAGCCAAAGCCTGAGGCAATTTCCGTAATTTCATCAATCGCTCGATGCAGCTCATTCATCTCCATTTTTTCTGCCCCCTCCTTTGAACATATAGGCTTGAAACGTTTCTGATTTATTCCTCATCTTTTTTGAAAAAGCTCTTTAAGGCATCATACACGTCGCCTTTCTTTTTCAAAATATGATACCTAAATTTCGGATCATCTATCTTTTTGTAGGTGTACATTAGTGTAGAAAAACGATTATGCTGATTCACTTCACCATATCCAAACATACTCGAAACTTCCATTAACTCGTTAACAAGCTTCAAGCATTTTTCATTATCCATTGAAATGTTCTCACCATCTGAAAAATGCACTGGATAAATATTGTAGCGAGAAGGGTTATACTTTTCTCGAATTAGCTCCAGCGCTTTTATATAGGCTGACGAACATATAGTGCCACCACTTTCTCCCTTTGTGAAAAATTCTTCCTCCGTAACCACTTTTGCCTCTGTATGATGGGCAATAAACTCAATTTCCACTGTTTCATACTTAGAACGTAGAAATTTCGTCATCCAGAAGAAGAAGCTTCTCGCACAATATTTTTCAAAGGAACCCATCGATCCACTCGTATCCATCATCGCCAGAACAACTGCCTTGGATTCGGGCTTCTCAACCTCATCCCATGTTTTAAAACGTAAATCATCATTATGAATTGGCGTTATTTCTGGTTTTCCTTGCATCGCATTGCGCTTAAGTGCATTTAGAATTGTGCGTTTTTTATCAACATTTCCCATAAGACCTTTTTTCCGAATATCGTTAAATTCGATTTTTTCAGTTTTAATATCTGCTTTTTCTTTTTTTTGTAGATTAGGTAGCTCTAGCTCATTAAATAAGACTTTTTGGACCTCTTCAATGCTTACCTCAGCCTCATAATAGTCTTGACCTGGCTTATCACCAGCTTCCTTCCCTTTACCAGCACCTTGATTGCCTCTGCCTGGTTCGCGAGCAACTACATCCCCTACATTACTATCTCCTTGTCCTTGCCCAACATGCTTTGAATTATCATAGTTATACCGAATTTTATATTCATCCAGTGAACGGATAGGAATTTTTATAACATCACGGCCATTGGACATGACTATACTTTCCTCACTAACTAAATCAGGCAAATTATTCTTGATTGCATCTTTTACCTTTTCCATATGACGTTGCTGGTCCTGGTGCCCTTTACGATGGAGGGACCAATTTTCCTGAGAGATGACAAAGCGTTTGTTTTCGTGTTCAGTCATTTTTATCCTCACCCATCTGCTCAAATTCGCTTTTTCTATACTATGCTAGAAATCCTCTTTCTTGAACATTTTTCGAGAAATCAATTATGTTCGTTTTTTTAGTATGAAGATAAAAGGAGTGGCCCTTAAATTGGGACACTCCTATTACTCCTATCAAACTTGCTTATCGATTTAACAGACTACCTACATATTGCAGCAATTCATTAGCAGATGCTGTATTATAGCCATGCTCATCGACTAATCTTGCAACAACCTCATTAATTTTCTTAAGCTGTGATTCATCCGGCATTTTTGAAGATGTTGTAATTTTCACGACATCCTTTAAGTCTGCAAATAATTTTTTCTGAATCGCCTCTCGTAATCTTTCATGAGAATTGTAATCAAAACGCTTACCCTTTCGAGCATACGCAGAAATCCGAATTAATATTTCCTCACGGAATGCTTTTTTTGCATTTTCTGAAATACCAATTTGCTCTTCAATTGAGCGCATTAATTTTTCGTCAGGATTCATTTCCTCCCCAGTCAATGGATCTAAAATTTTATTTTTATTACAAAACGCCTCTACATTATCAAGATAATTGTTCATCAATGTTTTTGCCGATTCCTCATACGAATAGACAAAGGCCTTTTGTACTTCATTTTTAGCAATTTCATCGTACTCACGACGAGCAACCGCAATGTAATTCATATATTTTTCGCGATCCTCTTGAGAAATGGAAGCATGTTGATCCAATCCATCTTTCAGTGCCCGTAAGACATCTAATGCATTAATAGATGGTATCTCTTTGCGAATAATAGCCGAAGAAATACGATTAATGATATAGCGTGGATCAATACCGTTCATGCCTTCATTTGGGAACTCTTTTTTAAGCTCCTCTAAGTCAACGGAATTAAATCCCTCCACATTTTCTCCGTCGTACAGGCGCATTTTTTTTATAAGATCCACACCTTGCTTTTTCGGTACTTCTAGTCTTGTGAGAACCGAAAAGATTGCTGCGGCCTTTAATGCATGTGGTGCAATATGCACATGGGACATATCACTTTCTTTTATCATCTTTTCATAAATATGCTCTTCCTGGCTAACTTTCAAGTTATACGGAATTGGCATAACAATAATACGGGAATGTAGCGCCTCATTTTTTTTATTGGAAATAAATGAACGATATTCCGTTTCATTTGTATGCGCTACGATTAATTCATCAGCACTAATTAATGCAAATCGACCTGCTTTGAAATTCCCTTCCTGTGTTAAAGATAATAAATTCCATAAGAATTTCTCATCAAGCTTTAACATTTCCTGAAATTCCATCATACCTCTATTTGCCTTATTTAGTTCCCCGTCAAAGCGGTAAGCTCGAGGGTCCGATTCTGAACCAAACTCTCCAATTGTGGAAAAATCAATACTACCTGTTAAATCTGCAATATCCTGTGATTTAGGATCTGATGGTGTAAATGTACCAATACCTACACGTTTGTCTTCCGAAAAAGTTATACGTTCAATCATCACATTTTCAATACGCCCATCGTATTCCTTTTCAAGACGCATCGTATTTAAAGGTGATAAGCTTCCCTCAATTCTTATGCCATACTCCTCAAAAAATTCATTACGCAAATGATGAGGAATCAAATGTAGCGGATCCTCATGCATTGGACATCCCTTAATTGCATAAACTGCGCCTTCATCTGTTCGCGAAAAATGCTCAAGCCCGCGTTTTAACAAGGTCACGATTGTTGATTTCCCTCCACTTACGGGTCCCATTAATAACAAAATACGCTTCCTCACATCTAATCTTCGTGCTGCTGGATGGAAATATTCCTCCACCAGTCTTTCAATTGCTGTTTCAAGCCCAAAAATTTCTTGCCCAAAAAATTTGTACATTTTTTGCCCATCGCGTTCCTCTACACCAGCACTTTTTATCATATTGTAGACGCGTGAATGGGCTGTTTGTGCAACTTCAGGTCTTTCCTTAATGATGCTTAAATAATCTGCAAATGTACCTTCCCACTTCAGCCGATTTTCTTCTTCGCGATAGCTTTTCACTTTATCTAAAATGTTGATAGCCTTCCCTCCATTCAGGGCTTGATTTATAACATAGTATGAAGTAAATGACATTATGATACCCAATACTTTTTCTTTGCCAAAGTTTCTTCTTATTGTTCTATTTACCCATGGAAATATTGGCTGCACGATATTAGTTTATTTTAGTAACGGACTACAGCAATCCACTTCTTTTCCCACAAAAAGTACTGAATGAAGAAAAAAAATTCGGTTATTCTAACGTTAGAAAGGAGGTCCATTATTGAATCGCCATTTTATTTTTCTTTTATCATGGATATTATTATGGAGTTATACTAGCCCCACCATTGCTTTGGCAAATGATAAACCCTCAGAAGAAGAAATTATACAGCAACGCATGACCTATTTTGTCCAATTTGATGAATTACTCATTCCTTGGCATTTTTTAGCAGCCATTGACCAATATGAGCGTAATCTACAATCCGTTCGTAAGGATATACCAAAAAGAGATGGTATTATCGCCATTCAATTTTCCGATGAATATTGGTCAGGCCCTTTAAATCCTTTAAAAGAGGATACCTCTCCAGAAACGATAAGTTATTTTGGAGGTATGGGTCTCGATGGGAACGGTGATGGTGTTGCCAATCCAGCAGACGATGCTGATGTCATTTTTTCTATGGCTAGTTTTTTAAGCAAATTTGGAACAACTGATGAGGATTTTAAATTAGCTTTATGGGAATATTATGGAAGTGAGGAAGCCGTTAATCAAATCTTCACCATTTCCACTATGTATAGACATTTTAAAACAACCGAACTTGATGCTCATACCTTCCCAATCCCTACAAATTACGATTACAGTTATCGAGGTACATGGGGAGCTAACAGAGGCTGGGGTGGACGACGCATCCATGAAGGAACAGATATTTTCGCTAGCTATGGAACTCCTGTAGTTTCTACTTCATATGGCGTAGTGGAAATAAAAGGTTGGAACCAATTCGGTGGCTGGAGAATAGGCATCCGCGATAATCATAATTCATATCACTATTATGCCCATCTTGGTAGCTATCATAAGGATATTGAAGTAGGTGGCATTGTCGAGCCTGGCACTGTTCTTGGTTATGTAGGAAGCTCTGGCTATGGCAAGGAAGGTACATCGGGTAAATTCCCTCCCCATCTGCATTATGGTATCTATAAATTCAATGGACGCACAGAATGGGCATTCGATCCATATCCTTCATTATTACAATGGGAACAACTAGCCAAAAAGGCAAAGGCAAAACAATAATTGAGTAGCACTTGATGTTTTTACAGCAAGTGCTTTTTTTATTTAGGTAGAAATACTTAACGAGTGGTGAATTTTTTCAGGAATATTTTAGGAGCATATACATTTCACTACTCACGAAATTTCCCTCTATTTATTATTGTACTAAAAAACTATTTTAAATTTTCCCACTAAAAGTACTTATTTATACACTGATTTAGTTATAAAATAATATTTGTACTATAACAATTTGCATATTATGCGGATTATTAAACACGAAAAAGGATGGGAAAGATGAAAGGGATATTTCAGTTTAAAACACTTAAAGCAAGGATTTTAGGTGCATTTCTTCTATTGTTAATTTTTGTTTTTTGCTTCATAACCTATACTTACCTTTCTAATACTCAGATGGAGAAGCAGGCAAAGGGTCTAGTAAACGAAGATTTAATTGTTATGACAGCCAGTAAAAATTTAGCCATGTCTATGAGTGTTCGATTATCATCGGCTTTAAGCTATGTTGTATCAGGCGATGAAAAATACATAGAGACGTTCAATCAATACCGGCAAATTGCAGAGGAAAGCAATAGTATTGTAGAAAAATTTGAAAATACACCGGAGCGTGAAAAACTAGTAGCAATGGCAAGGGAATGGAGTAATCGTGTAAATACTCAAGTATTTGATGTCTATAAAAGAGGTGACAAAGAATTAGCATTACAGAATTTAACAGCCATTAATGATCTTGTAACGGAAGTTCGCATCGGTTATGAGAAATTAGCCAATAATCGTTCTGAATCTATTACAAACGTCGGGAATGAAGTTGTTTCTACAAGTTCCAGTAATAAAACTATTGGCACAATAGCTAGTATTGTCTTGACGGTTGCTGGCATTGTTATTGCCATTATAACTGCAAGTAAAATTTCAAAGCCCATTACGATTGTTTCAGAGCGTATGGGAGAATTAGCAAATGGTAATCTCCGCCATGAGCCACTATTTATAGATCAACGGGATGAAATAGGTCAATTAATGCAGGCCGCAAATGAAATGAATCAAAAATTAAAGCAAACAATTAGCTCGATTCATACTGTTTCAGAAACTGTAGCAGCAAGTAGCGAGGAGCTTGCTCAATCTGCCAATGAGGTCCAAACGGGAACAGAGCAAATAACCGTAACAATGCAGGAGCTTGCCTCTGGTACTGAAACACAGGCATCTACTGCAAGTGATTTAGCGGAAACAATGACATCATTCCAACACCGTATTCATGATACGACAAAAGAGGGCATTGAATTGAACAAGCATTCAGGCCATGTTCAAAGCTTAACTTCGACAGGTAAAAATTTAATGATTCAATCTACACATCAAATGAACGCGATAAATGAAATTGTTTTAAATTCAGTAAGAAAAGTCGAAAGTTTAAACGAGCAATCGGCGGAAATTTCCAAGCTAGTTTCGGTTATTGATGATATCTCAAATCAAACAAACCTGCTTGCTTTAAATGCTGCCATTGAAGCAGCTCGCGCAGGAGAACATGGAAAGGGCTTCGCAGTAGTAGCCGACGAGGTGCGTAAGCTGGCTGAACAAGTCCAATTCTCCGTGACAGATATTTCAACAATCGTTAACCGCATCCAAGGAGAGACTGGCAATGTAACAGCAGCACTCCAATTAGGCTATGAGGAAGTAAAAAAAGGTTCAACCCAATTAAATCAGACAAATGAAACCTTTGAACAGATATCAGGTGCAGTTGAGGATATGATTCTCAATATTAACGCCATATGGGAAAATTTAAATAAGCTAGCTCAAAACTCTGAATCCGTCAATACCTCTGTCGATGAAATGGCCTCGATTTCCCAAGAATCTGCGGCAGGTGTGGAGCAAACAACAGCAACCATAGAGGAAACCGCAAGTACTATGGATGAAATTTCAAGAAGTGCAAGCCAGCTCGCCGATTTGTCCGAAGAGCTAAACAGTCAGTTGCAACAATTTAAAATCTAAAAATCCAGCGTTTCTCGATAACTGTTTTGAGACTGCTTGGCTGTTTCTTGCCCTGACCGAGCAGTTTGTGGGGCAACCTGAGCAAGTTCTTGCGCTGCCCGAGCAGTTTTGGGAGCTACCTGAGCAAGTTCTTGCACTGCCCGAGCAGTTTTGGGAGCTACCTGAGCAAGTTCTTGCCATACCCGAGCAGTTCCTGAGGACACCTGAGCAAGTTCTTATCATACCCGAGCAGTTTTGGGAACCACCTGAGCAAGTTTTTCCCCTACCCGAGCAGTTTTGAGGGCCACCTGAGCAATTTTTTGCAT
>Ga0213828_1001262_pt1 | contig 21247 bp, 33 predicted proteins | sample MC6MC0897MG_FD_180664 | JGI IMG/M metagenome (GOLD analysis project Ga0213828, IMG submission 180664) | Enriched soil aggregate microbial communities from Iowa State University, Ames, United States - MC6-MC0897-MG | ecosystem: Environmental > Terrestrial > Soil > Unclassified | place: USA: Iowa... | reverse complement strand
AGTGGCATAGTAAATGGCTTGAGCGATTAACAAGACAATCGCAAACAAAAGAAATGTCCCACCAATTAATGCGTAATCATAATCCAGCAATTATTCCACGAAACCATCGTGTAGAAGAAGCATTAGAGGCTGTAGTCGAGCATGGGGATGACAGTGTTATGAACAAATTATTAAAGGCCCTTGCGCAGCCGTTCGAGCATTCTAATGAGCAATTACAATACGCAGCATTACCAGCACCATCTACACAGCCATATCGTACATTTTGTGGCACATAATTAAGCGAGGGGAACTCCCTTCGTTTTTTTATTTTGTCAAAAGGTCACTTCTAGAATACAAGCGCATACCCTATGTATGAATAAATGCTAAAGGAGACTAGATTAGATGTATAAATATTCAAAGGGTTGGTTTGTTAAAGAATTGCGTAAACATGGAATCCTAGTACACCCTCAATTAAAAAATCATTTAGGGCTTTTTAAAGAATCTGAGCTTCGCAATTTATATTATCGCTTTGTTGTAAAAGAAACGCTAGAAACGAATCAAAAATAAAATGTTTGAACTACTCTTCTGTAGGAGAGAATTGATTCTACAGAAGGGAGTAATTTGATGTGGAGAAAACCATGGATTTTAACGCAAACATGGCAGGATGTATTGTTTTTGCATTGGCCGGTTCCTCCTTCTATACTAGAGCAGCATATCCCAAAAGATTTAAAAGTAGATCTCTTTGAACAAAACGCTTGGCTTAGTATAGTGCTTTTTAAAGTAAACGGACAACGACTACGATTGCTACCAGCATTCCCTGGAACTGATTCCTATGTACAGCTCAATATACGTACCTATGTGACGTACAAGGGGAAGCAAGGTATTTATTTTTTTAATTTAGATGTGACAAATCGCTTTGTTGCACAATTAGCTTCCATGGGTGGTTTAAAATACCGTTATGCAAAAATGGCACTACAACTAAAGGATAATAGCTATTTTTTTACAAGCCATAGTAATAAATTTAAGGAAAGAGCAAGGATTTCTTATAAACCATTGCCTAGTGAAATACCTAGTAGCAGCTTTGATAAGTGGTTAGTAGAACGCTATTGCTCATGGACAAAATCGAAAAATGTATTATTACGTATCGATATAAATCATTTACCTTGGCAGCTTCAAAAAGCGCAAATCAATATTGAAAGCAATACGCTAGCTCCTTTTACGAATGAAATGCTCCAAAGGACTCAACCAATAGTTCATTATGCAAAGTGCAAGAAGGCGAACATTTTTCCACCTGTTGTTGAACAGAAAAACCAGATTTATTAACAAAAAAATCAATGTTAATAGATCTGGTTTTTATGACTAGAAGAGATAACAAAACTGGAGGACAATCGCGTGGGCAATCATATCTGACATAGCAAGTGCTTCAGCCTCAATTTCATCAAAAATGTTTACATCTGTTTGATAATCTTTTTGTATCATGGTTATCGCTTCATTTTTCGTTAACGCTAAATGTGTATAGAACATTTGTTGCACACCTTCTATGCTTAAGTAAGGATTGATACTGTGTAAAAATATAGCAATTTCGTCTGCGTTTCGATACCATTCTTTTTCTTTAGCATCTGCTGTTTTAGCATCTCCTTTAACAGCAGCAGTCACTAATTGTGCTGCTATAGTAAGATGTTCCTTTATTAAGGTAGCATAACGATCAGCAATGGCATCACCATAGAATGGGCGTAGACAATTGCCTAAGTCAGTCGCATTGCGCAACAATCGTTGTTGCACGAAGGGAAAATCAGGCAGATTAAAAACAATGCTAATAATTGTCATCCTCGTCCAATTGACATGCTCCATCCAGAGAAGTCGATTCATCGCCATAAAGTCAGCCTCAATTTTACTTATACAGCGCCGATAATCATTTGACGGTCTTAAAAAATGGCGAACTGGTGCCGTATAATTAGTGTATGGAGCGGGATATAGCATACTAAGGGTAAACCCTTGTGAATAAGGATACAATAATTCACTCCTTTTTATTTTTCCTTTACTTTAGAATACTCTTTAAAAGTTTCGAGTATGATAGAAGGCAAAATTGATTATTCTTCATACCATCTACAGTAAGATTAATGTCTGTTATAAAATTATTTGCAGTGTTAGTTAAATAAAGGAGGGCTTGATCAATACTACAATTCCAGATAATTGCTGCGCATGATCAACCTCACGAAGCTCCTGATAATCCCCAGTTTCAATTATCCTGGTAATATACAATATGACCGTTATGTTAATGCGACATTTTGTTGCCGATAAGCCTCTGCTTCAAATTCAGACATTTCAGCACGAATAGGGGCTGAAGAAAACTGCACCATCAAGAGATCTCATCACCTTAACGGAAAAAGGCACTCGCTAAATTAGTTTGTATCATTTCATTCCTTTAATGTTAAACCTATGGAGATTTATATTGAAACTTACCCGCATTATTTATTAAAATATATATAGTATACAAAATAATCAGAGGTTCACCTTCTGTTACATCAGTTGGAATAAAAAATGTAGAATATTTTTGCTATAGTAAATCGTTCTCTACTTACTGACCTTAACTCTCTGCTTATATCAGCATTGACAACATGAGTACCTTGTTGTGCATTTGCAAAACAGTATCATAACTCTCGTTTTTGCAACTCATCATTTTAGTAAAAAATGGTCAATCCAAGCAAAAAGAATGAGAAAGATAGCATAAAATCATTAATGAATTCATATAATAATCTTTATGAGGCAAACCTTGCCTTCAAAGTAAAATTAATGTTGACATTTCCCCATAAAGTACATATAATAAATATTGTCCTTCATATGAAATATATAGAAACGACATCATGTCTCAGTAGCTCAGCTGGATAGAGCAACGGCCTTCTAAGCCGTCGGTCGGGGGTTCGAATCCCTCCTGGGACGCTAACTAAAGCCTTACAGCCACAATGGTTGTAAGGCTTTTATTTTTATACTTAATTATGAATAATGAAATAATTTGCCCAAAATTTGTCCAAATCAATCCTTTTTGTTAAAAAACTTATCGAAGTGAGTACTGGCTCTTTGATCAGTTTCTTCTAATAAATGACCATAAGTGTTCATTGTTGTGGTAATACTAGAATGCCCCAAACGAGCTTGAATATATGGGCAGCAGGGTAAAATGCAAATAAGAAATGACTAAATACAACCATTAAACAGGCTAGTCCTCTTAAACCATCTTAATAATAAATTCGATTAAATATAATATTTGTGATTTACAATCGTTCCATATTGTTCAGTGACGTCATTAAAAAAAGTGGCGTATTTTTATTAGAAAGAAGGTGGTTGTTTGCTTACTGTTACAGACGGATCACAGGTAGAGCCTTTAATAAAAATCGGTACAGACTTTAAAATGGAAAAAATAAGGAGAATGATAGCTATGAATTATCAAGTACAATTAAACAATGGACAGGTAATAAATTTAAAAAATGCAGAGTTTGATGCGGGTGTATTCACGACAACATTAAATGATCAAAAAATCAACTTTGTGAATATTGGAGGGGCAATCATTAATAAGCATATCATCATTAGTGACTTACCTGTAGATGATACAGAAACGCAAGCAGAAGCTTAGCGTTATTTTTATTGTCTAAATATTAGATAGTGAGTATTTGATTTTATAGGGTTTTTACGGATAATAGAAACTAAGGAGATGATTCTAAGTTGATAGAAAAAAACGTCAACACCGAAGTTTCAGGAGATATAATAGTTACTCACTTAATAGGTCAAATAAAAATTGAAGATGTTAATGATTGGTTTAATGGTTTTGAAAAGGTGTGCCGGCAATTTATTTCTGGAGGTCGAGAATACAAATTGTTGGTAGATAGAAAAGGATACATTCCAGACCATTTTTCTGTTCAGAAAGAATGGAAAGATATGTTTTTTAATAATACCATTCTAAAACACAGCAAAGCAATTGCGTTTCTCCTTGAAGAAGGAGAGATAATGAACCACTTAAAGCAATCCAACACAAAAGGGTCTATTGAATTTTTCGATAATTATGAACAGGCATTCAAATGGCTGAGAGATTTTAAATAGTTGATGTAATATTTTAAGCAATAACAAATAACGATTTGCCTTCCACATGATTGTGGAGGGCTTTTATTATGCAAAAAGGAAGGTGTAATATGAAAACAGACACGCTATATACATCACTCATAGGCGGCTCAATGGCATGGGGCGCTTATTTTGTTGGTGGCGTCGACCATCTAGTAAAAGCTTTCGCTATATTTATGGCTATTGATTATACGCTCGGAATTATGGTCGGTTACTTATTTAAAAATGTCGAAAGTAAAAAAGGCGTTTAAAGGGCTGATTAAAAAGTTTGCCATGATTTTAATGGTCACTGCTGCAGTACAACTAGACCTAGCTACAGAAAGTGGTAACTTCATGCGTAATGCTATGATTCTATTTTTGATTGGTATTGAAGGTATAAGCATGATAGAGAATTTAGGGAAATTAGGCATTAAAGTACCGAAATTTTTAGCAAATGCATTCTCTCAATTACAAATTGATAATGATGATAAAAAGGGTGATAAACAATGACTAGCGTAACAACATGCCGAGATCTTGTTGAGCTGCTACCTGCAGCACAAACAGCCTGTCGATTGCTATTTCAGGAGTGTTTCAAAGTTGGAATTAAAAACATCTTCATCACTGAAACATACCGCTCGCAGGAACGACAAAATTACCTTTATGCACAAGGACGTACAAGGTCAGGACAAATTGTTACATGGACTTTAGCTAGCAATCATAAGTCACGGTTAGCTTGGGATATTGCAGTAGGTCCTCCACGGTCTTTATATGATGTAACTACACTTAATCGAGTAGGTGCCATTGCAAGAAGGCTAGGTATTACGTGGGGTGGCGATTGGGTAGGTAGTATTGATCGGCCGCATTTCTAGGTTAAAGCAAACTGGAAGATGCCTGCAGGTTATAAATTAGGACAAGTGATAGTACCAAGTAACAGCAAAATACAAGTTCAATTAATTGTGGAAGATAATCCAAAGGAGGAAATCAAAGTGACAAATACAACATGGAACCCTGGTTCACCAGCTATGAAAACAGAAACAGAAAACTTTATTGCAAAGGCAGTAAAAGCCAGTATTATTCAGGAATCACACTTAAAGGATTTACAGAATGGAACAATGACAACTGATCGTTTGTTAGGATTGTATATTACGATTCAGCAGCGTAGAGGTAAATAAAAGTTGGTCTGAATAATTGGATACATTTAGTTAAAAATGTATATTATCCAAGACAATGTGATTATATTTCTTTTTAAACCATTTGTTGGATTTTGTCGAATTATTTGAATTGGTATAATAATTCAGGTGCAACTTTTCCTTTCTGCACAAAGGATTAGGATGCACCATTCCTCAACTACACACCAAAGCCCAGGCTCAAATTTGAGCCTGGGCTTTTTCTATTTTTATTATTGGTATATTTAGTAATTCAAAGTATACTTAATATTAGTAAATAGTAGGTTGTGGTAAAATATTGGTCTGGCTAGTAAAAGACCGTAATTAAAATATTTTGACAGTTTTAGGAGGGGGAAAAGACATTGAGGAAAATGATTAGCTTTTTCTTTATTATGTGTTTAATCTTGTCAGGGTGTTCAGAAGATATAAAAACTGACTGGAAAAAAAGCCCGACTTTTACTAAAGATAATATGATTTTACATGGATTAGAAGAAAAATTTGGTATTATAAAAGTTAATGGGGAAAGCGATGAGCCAGAGTTTCCAGTTGGTGACGAAGGAAGACTATATCAAGTCTATTTTTTAGAAAAAGATTTTATCGGAAAAAATTTCAAAATGACAGCAACACATAAGGATACAGGAGAAACTGTAAAACTTTATGAATGGGCAATTGAAAACAAACAGAGTGAGGCGAAGTTTGGATTTGATAAAAAAGGGCTTTGGAAAATTTCTGTTTTAGTTGATGAAAAACCATATACAGATTTTATTATTGAAGCAGAGAAGAAAGAATAAATTTTAAGTCATATAAACAAATGACCAGGCGCTCATAAAAATGTGAGTACCTGGTCTTTTTATGGCTAATATTCTCTTACTTCAAAAGAAGCAATTTTATCATGTACTACATACTCAGTTACCTTTTTATAAGGTGAAATTGTTTTTGAAAATTTGAATGTAGAAGTACCTTGTGCACTATCAAACCAATTTAAGTAATTGTTTAAAACTGTATTCGTTACATCATATTCTTTTGTTATGCCATTCACCAAAGTAATGCTTAGAATAGCACTGGAGAAGTCATTATTTGGTTTCTTAACAATAACCGTGCTTGCTGCTGAAATATCTGTGTTTTCTATTGTTGCTGTAATGATTGCTGCACCTTCACGAAAAGCTGTAACATTACCGTTCTGATCTACAGTAACAATTGATTCATCACTAGATGTCCATATTACTTTAGCTGTATTTGGAGTAACTGTAGCTGTTAATTTATCTTGGCTGCCTTCCAAAAGTTCTAATGTATTTCTATCTAAAGTAAGGGATTGATCATTAGGAATTTCAGTTTCAGATAATAAAAAACCATCAATATCAAGTGCATTGATTTCAAAACTTTGAGTCATATCAAGATTTTTAATTACAACAATATGTGTCCCTGATGATAAATTACTTTTTTCATAAGTCAATTTCTGTGTCCCATTACTACTATTGAAACCCGGGGTATTTTGGGAAAAATTTTCAATCACATTTCCATCAATGCTAACTTCTATGTTAGCACTCCTAGCAATATAAAAGGCTCCAATAATTCTAAATTTAGTTCCATTAAAAATGAAAGTAGCAGAATTATTTTTTCCGAAAGATGCTGTTGATCCATTATAATACAATGAATTATTTGTAACAGTATAACTTGAAGGGTTTCCAATGATAATTTTGGGATTAGTGCCGTGATATCTATTCCATCCTACTTCTGGTTTTTTTAGAACATTACCAACTACAGCACTATTTTCTGGAGTATTATTTAAATTAGTAACACCCTCTTCATAATCCACAGCTTCTGCAGCTGAAGCACTTTCAACACTAAGGCTACCCAGTATAAACAGCATTAACGCTAAATAAATAAAACCTTTTTTAAACAAATTAACCACTTATGTATCCTCCTTAAAATTGTCTAAGGTTATTTCTTTTAATAACCTTCAATAACAACTTTAACCATACCTATACTTATTTACCATAATAAAAAACAGACAACTTTGTTAGTTATCTGTTCCGTGCTCCATATTAGACTGTTTAGCTTGTTCATGTCTTCCTCAATATATACTATGAAGATTATAAACAAACTAACGTTCTTAATGTTTTGAAGGTTGATCATAGTGATAGAGTAGATTGTATGTCTGAAAGTGATGTAGTAGGATTGTTGGTTTCTGTCATAAAACGCACATTGTAAATGTCAATAAAAAAGCGATTAGGTATAATAAGTTAGAGGAGGGATATTGATGAAAAAAATACTAACATCGATTATCACATTAATTTTAGTTTTAACTCTAGCTTTACCTAGCGTTTCAGCAAAAGAGTCTCAAGTATTTGATGATGTACCTACAACTCACCCTAACATTAAGGACATCAATTATTTAGTTGAAAATGGTGTGTTGGATAAGGGTGGTAAGTATCGACCAACTGATTTTATTACGAGGGAAGAAGCAATTGTTATGATTGCTAAAGCTGTGGGATTAGATGGTACACCACGAGAGACAAAATTCGATGATGTGTCACAATCAAATATAAATAGTGGATACATTCAGTCTGCTGTTGAAGCAGGAATTGTTAATGGATATAAACCATATGAATTTAACCCAAAAGGACGTTTAACAAGACTTCAAATGTCAATAATGTTGGTTAATGCTTATCAATTACCATTAGAAGATGTCCCAACAGGAACTAGATTATTTAAAGATATGGATTATGCAGATTTTGGTTCCAACTTTATTCAAAGTATTGTCAATGCAGGAATTACTACAGGTTATGCAGATGGGGAATTTAAACCACATAATCCGTTAACTCGTGCTCACATGGCAGCATTCTTGACTCGCACAATGAAACACGTTGAAAATAATACCTAACAACATGTAAAGATCAGGTAATCACAATAATTTGTGAGCTTGGTCTTTTTTTGTTTATTCATCATACAGTTCTATCTTTAGCTAAAGTTACAATGACAAATCTTGATTATGAAGGTTTAAAAATTAACATTTCTCTTAGATGAATTAAGTTTTAAATTAATATTTAAACACACTAGCGTCGCATTAAAATAATTCAACATATTTCAAAAAACTGAATTTTCCGCAATATTATCCATACATAAAAAAAGCCTTTATAATGGTTGGGCGGTAGTAAACCATCCAAATCCAAAATAAAGGACATAAGCATGGATAAGTTTACACGAAAAACATCATTTGAACAATGGTTTTCACCTATTTCTTCTACACAAATGGAAAAATTAGTTGAAAACCATCAATTAAATTACTATACAAAGAAGCTTCACATCGCTTCATTCTTGAGATTATTACTGTTTGCCCAGCTTATTGAAACCGAAAGTCTACGTGCCATCAGTGATACGCTGTTATCAGATGACTTACAAAAAGCAACGTATTTAGAGTCCATCAGCTTTTCGCAGTTAGGCCGTCGATTAAATCAAGTGCCATCTGAGTTTTTCCAACAGATTTTTCTAGACTTAGTCACGCAAATCCATAAGAAAACACATTTTGAGCAGCGTCGAAAAATCACAACACCACTGAAAATCATCGATTCCAGCACACTGCCATTGAACTTAAAGAACCATAGATGGGCTGAATTCCGTAAAACAAAATCAGGTGTGAAGTTGCATTTGCGCCTTGTTTATCTAGAAAAAGGTTGTTCGTACCCTGATAAAGCGGTGCTAACGAACGCGAAAGAACATGATCGTGGTCAGCTTGAAATTCTCGTTGATGACAAGGAATGCATGTACGTGTTTGACCGAGGCTACCTAGATTATGAGGCTTTGACCGCATGACAGATGATGGATTTTTCTTTGTCTCACGCTTACGAAAAAACGCCGTAACACGTGTGATTGAATCATTTGAAGTACCTGAACAGTCATCTGTGTTATCGGATGAAATGATTCTGATTGGTAACACGCAAAATCGTGCTGAAAATGGATTTCGCCGTATCGAAGTACTGGATCCAAATGGTAAAGAGCTATATCTGATAACGAATCGTTTTGATGTAAGTGCAGATGAAGTCGCTGAACTTTATAAGTCACGCTGGGCAATCGAACTGTTTTTCAAATGGATGAAACAGCATCTGAACATTAAAAAGTTCTACGGGCAAAGCGAACAAGCTGTGCACAATCAGGTGTACATTGCAATGATCGTATACTGCTTAAACGTGCTAGCACAGCTTCACACAAACAGTTCACGGACGTATCTACAAATTACTAGGTACTTAAAAGCAGTACTATGGAAACCGGCACGTATTTGGCTTCGGAAAATAGAAGGAAATACAGTACCATAAGGATTTTGAACCGTCAGTTGCCCCAGACAAAGGTTATAGTAAAAAAATGGATGTTTACTATCACTATTTAAGTGTCTTTCGTTTTCTTTAAAAACGGAAGAAATAAAAAACAGAAAATTCAATTAAAATTCACGCGACGTTAGTGATTTAAACAGTAAAAAGTTTTTCATTACTTTTTTGGTCATTTCTCCAAGAGATAGGTATAATATGAATAATTACCTTTTAATCTATTAATAAATTTAATGAGTTTAGAAGTATGTATATAAAATAGTACGAAATGAATATATTAATAAAGTAACGAATATTATCTAATTGTTGCGCAAAAAGTCGAATGAGGGTGATAAAGTATGCAGTATATTATTTATTGTGATGAATCAGTTAAAAATGGAGAATACTACAGTAATTTTTACGGTGGCGCTTTAGTAAGATCTATTCATTTGCAAGAAGTAAAAACTGTTCTGGAAAATAAAATTTCCGAGTTGAATATAAATGGTGAAGTAAAGTGGCAAAAGGTAACTGCAAACTATTTAGAAAAATATAAATCTTTAGTAGATGTGATCTTTGATCTTATAAAACAAGATAAAATTAAAATGAGAATTATGTTTACTCATAATGCCTTTATTCCAGTTGGTTTAACAAAAGAGCAAAGAAATAATGAATACTTTTTATTGTACTATCAATTTTTTAAACATGCATTTGGATTGAAATATTCCAATCCAACAGGAGAACCGATCTCTATTTATCCCTTTTTTGATCAATTACCTGATACTAAGAAAAAGAATGAAATATTTAAAGACTATATTTTTAATTTGCAATATCGAGATTTCTTTAAAGATGCAAATTTATTTATCCATAGTAAAGATGACATAGCAGAGGCAGTATCGCATCATCACATCATCCTTCAGTGTTTAGATCTTATTCTAGGTTCTATGGAATTTAGGTTAAATGAAAAACATAAAGCAAAACCAGAAGGTCAAAGAAATCGTGGAAAACGAACAATAGCAAAAGAAAAATTATACAAACATATAAACGCTCATATAAGAGAAATATATCCTCATTTTAACATTGGAGAATCAACTGGAAAGCAAGATGAGATAGAAAATTTGTGGAAACATCCATATAGACACTGGAAGTTCTCACCAAATAATAAGATTGAGAACAAACAATACATTTCAAAACACAAAAAAATGGGCCCCGTCATTCCTACGTGAGTAGCTCACGTAAAACGTAAGCCTTCGAAATGACCAAGCCCTTCTAATTAATTACATTGTAGACCACTTTACTTAAATTAGTCAACTCTAATGTTGTATATTTAAATAAAACATATGACATTATACTGTTTTTTACTAAAAAATCAAACTTATAAATCAAACTTATGCGTTAAACATCAATTATAGACTAGGTTTTCACATTTTTTTGTGAGCCTAGTCATTTTTTTATTGCTAAAAATAGAACATTTGTTCTATAATATACACAAACGAATGTTCTTGCATTAAGGATAAATATAGGAATGTTCACAAGGTACATTTTTTAAATGATGCTTGAACTACAAAGACATGTGTTAGGTTTAGAAATTAATTGATTCAAAAAAGAGGATTTTAAATAGGTGCCCAAGGAGTGCCCAAATAAATATAAAAGCAGATAAATAGAGAGAAAGAATTGATGGGAGGTTAATAGAGAGATTAATATAGAAGCTATAACCATAGTTTTTATAGAAATGTAAAAAAGTTGAAAAATCTATATTCACAGCCTTCTAAGCCATCGGTCGGGGGTTCGAATCCCTCCTGGGACGTCTAAAAATCAGTCACAAACCATTGATACAATTGGATTTGTGAGAAACTAGGGCTTCGGTCGAGGCTTCGGTCACTGATGTAGAATCCCTTTTTTTGTACCCTGAAAATTACGTGAATATAGTACCGGAATTATCTTCCAATTCAATTGAATGGAGGATTTTTTTATGACTAAAAAGTCGGGATTATTTGATGTAGACTTCACACTGACAACGAAAGAGCTTACCGCTTCTATCAAAGAAGAAAAGACTGTCACAGCTCGCTACAAGCCCTTTTCAGAAGCGTTAGGAACTATAGTTAATCAAATGGAGGTGAGTGGTTATCCTCCTCGAACTATCAAAGATTACAATACTGTTCTGATGAATTTCTCAAAGAGTACAGGGGTTACCTATTTGGAAGAAATCGCAGTAGACACGATTTATTCATGGCTTGATAGTATGCAGATAGTGGATCAAACAAAGCTTACACGTCTAAAGGTTTTGAAATCTTTCTTAGGAAAGTGTTTCACTAATGGTTGGCTTAGCTTGAACTTTTGGCATTCAATGTGAAGGTAGATAAGAAGGTTATAAAAGGAGCAAAGCCTAATGACATTGCTATCTTAATGTCATTAATTGATAAAAGTACATTTATTGGTCTAAGAGATGTAATTGCTATTTTAACGATGTACAAGACGATACGCATTAGCACACTAGGACAGTTAGACGAGCGACATATTGAGGAAGCTTACCTATTTCACAAAAAAGTAAAAATCCAACAATCACTATCTATAACCTTTTCACCTAATTTAAAATAAAACAATATATGTTAGAGCTATCATTTATCACTCAATCCTGTTAAATGATAGAAACATTGACTGTTACCCCTATCTCAAATATTGGGTTTATGATAACATATATATGGAATCTTTTAACTTTAGAAAATATGAAAGGAAGTGTAATAATCAGATATGAAAAAGATATTGAAACCATTGATTAGTGTTATTGCCATTGGTGCCATCTCTCTATCTATAAATTTAGATAAAAATGTATTAGCTAATAATATTGAAAATACATGTGGGTATGATTCGGCATCGAAAAAAAACCCTGATTATTCCACAATGAACTGTTTGTTAACCGAAACAGCACTGAATTATGATGTTCCTCCTGAAATTGTGAAGGCAATAGCGGAAGGTGAAAGTGGAAATTGGCGTCATTTCGATGTGAATGGTAAAGCGATTGTGTCAGCTGATAATGGAATTGGCATTATGCAAATTACAAATCAAGCAGGCTACAATCAAGATAGACTAAAAAGCGATATTGTCTATAATATTCAAGCTGGTGTAGAGACTCTAGATAAAATGTTTACGCGGAAGGATTTACCTAGCATCAACGGTGGAGAAAGAGATGTATTGGAACATTGGTACTTCGCTATCATGGCTTATAATGGTACTAAACCAGTAAATAGTCCAATTGTCCAAGCAACTGGTGAAAGAAATGCAAATGCCTATCAAGAAAGAATTCTCCGAATTATTGAGAAATTGGAATTAATAGACTTAGCAGAGCTGCCTTTTACACGCGAACATTTTCAATATGACTCTAACAGCAGGGAAAATATTAAATTTTCAGCGATGAACTATCCTTTTGATTTACCATTAACAAAATCAAAGTATTTTTTTGAAACAAATCAAAAAGTTAGTGCAACAACTACTAATGTAAAATTTAGGACAAGACCTTCTATGGATAGTCCTTTTAGTACTTTACGTGAAGGCGAAATTGTTACCATTACGGGCCCTTTTAAATATGAAGAAGTATCAACGAAGAAAAACCATTTTGTTTGGTATCCTGTGAAAAGAAGTGACGGGACAAAGGGGTATGTAGCATCAAGTTATTTAAACTACTCAGCTTCAACACCAACGCCAACACCTCCAGTAACACCGCCCACAACGGGCAACGTTGATGTATCAAAGTTTGCTGATTACAATGCAAACCAATACTGGGCTGAGGATTTTAAGTGGGCTGTAAACATCGGTATCATCAGTGGAGACCCAAACGTGAAAAACCCATCAACAGGTAAGTACGAAAACTTACTTAAACCGTACACGAACTTAACGGAAAACCAAATGTTATCTATCCTATTTCGTTACTTCAAACCATCAGAACTAGCTTCAACGATAGCTAAAACTTCATGGTATGGAGACGTAAACTACCAACTGGCTACAAAATACTCTCTACCAGTCCTAGGTGCAAACACAGCATCCAAACAAGCCATTGCAGGGAAGGATATCACACGGGGTAACTTCGCTCGTATCTTAGCTTCAATGCATTATGGTAAGACTGTATCTCAGTCAGAAGCTATTAAATTCCTTCGTGATAATGGTTTAACAACTACTAAAACAAATGAAGAGTTTAAACCAAATGATTCTCTAGCAAGAGCGCACACAGTGGCATTCTTCCACCGTTACGAACAAATATTCAATAACTAAATTGCTACTTACAAGTGAAAAGGTGACTATAAAAGTCATCTTTTCTTTTTTATGTTTAATAAATCCTTTCTTGACAATCCTCGAACCTTTCATAAATAAATTCATTGACACAGATTGCTTGATGGGAGCTACAAAGTCTTGTGTTAAGCTACTGGAGTGATTGAGAAAGCATAACAAAAGGACTTGTGTGTAATTTTACGCACAAGCCCATAGACTGATGTGTGGTTTAATTTATTGTTTATCCTCAGAGGTTCTTCTACCCAACCCCCAACCACTCCTCCAAACGCACCCATTACACTATATCGCATGATAGAAACTATGTAATCATATGCAGGTACATAGGTTGTAATACTAGTATCAGAATCATCATAAGTTTCTTTGTAATCCACAAATAAGATTGCTAGGGCTAATTGAAGGTGAGTACCTGGGCAATTTTCGTTTATTCATCGTTACTTGCTTTTATTTCTGAACCAAACCACATTTTCATTAGGGTAGTTGTTAAAATCCATGAAAACATACAACCAATATTAGTTATCTGTCTCATGATCTATATTGGACTGTTTAGTTTGTTCAATAAGCTCCTCAAAAGCTGCTTTAATTTCCCCAATCGTATAACCAGCTTCCAGTAATTCTTGGGTTGTTTGTTCTAGTTTGTTCATTAGTTATCCTCATTTATATTTTGTGTATCTCCAACGTTATAATATTGAAGTTTGCTAGAAATATCAAAAGTGTATGGGCTTATAGTAAGGCTGTAGAACGTTTGAGTAAAAAGCCTAGTAAAATCATCATCTGTGGAGGACAAAGCGCACAGAGAACGTCCAGTACCCTTCTATAACTGGTTAGAGGAAAGAGATAGCCTTCCACAACCAATAGTGCATGGTGAACCAGCGTTAGATAATTGGCTGGAATAAAAAAACGTAACCAAATGAATTCTTAATAAGAAGTATAGTTCGAAGTGTAAAATGGAACCCATTACTTTACATTTCGTTACACTTTAGAGGGGTGTAAAATTCTGATAAAAAAACTTTCTCCAATTGTATGTATGTCCCGTGGAACAAGGAATATATAGTTACTAAGCGAGTAGTATTTGGATGGGGGATAATGAAAATGAGAAAAAATTTAGGACTTGTATCTATTATTATTTTTATAGTGACTTTTCTTATTATGAAATTTTTTATGGAAGGAAAAGTTTCTGGTATGGTAGGAACAAACTTTTTAATAGCTGGTGTAGGTGTCTCTGTTTTATTAGCAATATTTAGTGAAAAAGGAAGAGTGAAAACAATCGTGTTAAGCTTATATAGTCTACTAATTGTTGGTTTTATAATGATGGTGATACTTTATAGAGTCGCACATATGTAATCAAGTCAAATTTGGAGGTAACGACGCAGTATTTGGATTTAGATGTTGAGGAAGTTGCAAGTAGCTTACGAGAGTTTTTATAGTTTTGTAATTGCAGTAAATTTGGTCAATGTGTTTTTACTGGTGACTCATATTATATTATTATTCCTAACTATGCTTCAAAGTGGTTCATTTAAAGATTTTTTAGCCTGTTACCAGAGCCAAAAAAGTGCTGCTTCTGATAACAAACTTATGCTAAAAATAGAACAAAGAATCCGGTATCTTCATATATATATGAAAAAAGAACGCACCACGGTTGGTACGTTCCATTTGAATATTCATTTGTGTATATAAATATAAAATCATTTAAAACACGTTAAATCAACAGCAAATGACGTTTGGTGATGTTAATGATCTCGTGATTTATTTGTGGTCAATTTATTCTATTAAGTCTGCGATAAATTCAGGAGTCTCAGTGAACACAAATACTTGAAATTTTGCGTTACGTTTGTTTCTCATCGTATGATCCAAATTGCGTCCTCGTTTGATCAATTCAAAAGCGAGCGTTTTTTTATACACGTATTTCATCCTATAAGCTTAATTTAAATGATAAAGCTCTTTGTCTGTTAGCGGTTTTTCCTCAGTCATATATAAAACCTCCACCGATAATTTTTTTGTATCTTAGTAATAGTGTGGTTTTATGTAATTAGTATTATGTTAGCAGACAGATAAATGGCGTACAAATAAAAAATCCGCTCATTGCTGAGTATTATTTATCATATAAGTCATATGTTAAATTGTTTTCAATGTAAGCTTGCTCTTCAGTAGGAGTCAATAAACGAATTGCTTTCCCTGAATTTGTTGACTCATCACCACCTTGCATCTCCCAAATTGCGTTATGATCTTCTACAGCATGAGAAAAATCACCTTTTGACCATCTTTCCAATATTTCAATGTAAAGCTCTTTAAATTTATAATTGCTTTCTTTGGAAACTTCCAACAATCGATCAACTTTAGCCTGTGTTATTTGCGTGTGGCCCCATTTTACTTTAGCTTCAACTTTTTGGTGAGACATGTTATGGATGGCTTCGTTCACTTTGTGTTCTATTAAGTTATCAGGATAAAGCAATTCTTCTTTTGTAACAATTTTATTTTCAAGCGTTACTCCGCCATGTTCAACAGTTGCTTTTTCTTTTTCGGGAGCAGGTTTTTCTATTTGTTCGGTGAATTTGAAGTAACCAAAAATTCCACCAAAAGTGAACAGTATTCCAATGATAACGATAATCGCTTTTGTTTTTCTCTTCATGTTATTACCCCTCAATAATTTTGTATCATTATGTAATTTTGTATTGGTTTATATTATGTAATTAGGATAATAATAACACAACATTGAAATAACCTGTAGTTATGGCAATGAAAAGTCGGAAACGGACAGTATACGTGATAGGTACCTACTACGAACAATAATCGTATTTGATTCCCGATGTGCAAAGAGTGCACAGCCGAAAGGTGCATAGTTTGCACTTTACAACCTTCATTCCTCACTTTTCTCTTGATCAAAAGCACCGAGGTTATGGGGTGTTGCATCGATGGACATACAGTGTCGTTGCCACAAGATTTACATGGTTAATGGAAAACTGCCTGAGTACAGACGAGGCAGAGACTACAATGGATGATGCTTACAAAAAGAAGTTAGCTGCTCGGATTGATGCTTACATGTCTGATTTAGGGCTTACTTACGAACAAGCTTTTAACAAAGCGCGTAAACAGGTAAAGCTTCCAAACGTTGTTGTGTGTTTATGAGCTATGAGGATTGGAGAAAACAATTTAGCGCAAAATAATTTGATAAAAATCATAACGTTAGTTTTTTCTTAGAAGTGTTCTTATTTGTTGTGTGATTAAGTCATTAAGATTTTGTGTAAAATTTTAAAAAATAGTAAAATAAACCTTATTAACATATTAAAAGATACGGAAAGATGATTTAATAATCTAACTGTTTCACAGTAGGAGCATTAAGAAAAGATAAAGAGCACCTTTTAAACGGATTAAGTGGTGTACTGTTATTCAACTAACGGAGTGGAATATTTTAAGAAGGATTTATCTATCTTTAGGAGAACTTATATATTTGTTGGTAAAATTAGTAAGGGGGATTCGAGTTGAAAAAGATATTAATAGGGGGTTTCTTTGTGTGTTTCTTATTAATGTTAGCATCTTGTAAAAATGATAACATTAGGACCGTTTTTAAAGGAGAAGGAGAAAAATGGAATGGGGAATTAATTACTTCGTATGATTTTTGGGGAAATGAGAGACAGAGTATAAGAATTCAATATAAGGGGGAAAACCTTGATAAACTTCAAGATAATAATTTCTTTGTAGAAAGTCCCGATTTTTTAGGTTGGGGCATAGGTAACGTTGAGTTGGATAAAAAGGGGAATTATTATAGTGGAGAAGCCGCTGAACAAGAAACTAAAACACCACCTTCTTCTAAAATAAAACTTACTATTGAAGGTGTTGAGTCTGAAACTATTACATTAAGTTTAAATTCTAAATAATGATGCAATAGTTATCTTACTCAACTAATAGGGGCTTCATATAGTTGAATTTTCGATTTACGAAATATCAAAACAATCTTTGAGAAAACAGCCTAATTAAAACAAACTTTATTATAAATCTACACAAGTCATTCATTTTTGAGTGGCTTTTTATTTTTATCTTTATTCTCACAGAAGCTATAAAGAACGAGAAAAATAAACTTTTGAACAGTTTAGGGATTCAATCGAATAACTAAATTGGGCAAGGAGGCAATTATGAATCAAAATCCATTTCATTTAAAAACTTTTTTACCTTTAAATATTCAAATGCTCGCAGATGGTGGCGAAAGAAACCCACCAGGAGATGGTGGAAACGGTCAAGGGGCTACATTGACACTAAGCAGCTGACTTTTTCCCAGAATGGGTGAAGAAAAAACTAGGCATCCATTCACCATCATGAGAAATGGCAGAAGTCGCTAAATGGATTCCGGCGGAGGTAGCACAAGGTGTTTATAATAACCTCGACTACATCAAGCGATCGGCTGATGATGCCATGGCGAAAGCTGCTATTCCTGATTTCAAACAAAGTTTAGACTCTACAGCACAAACGATGGATGCAGTTCGAGAGGAAATCCTTCCCTTTCATCGAATAAGGCAGAATGAGAGGCGGTGCATTTTAATTGAGCGTATTAAGAAATGACTCAGTTTTTACAAATAATCTAAAAGAAGCTTATGAATTTGCACATTACTTATTTCTTACTAAAGGCATAGATAATGTTAAAGTAGAACAAATTAACGGTGATTGCTATGTGCGATTTACTATGGAATATGATGAATATAGTGATGAATTAGGTAAACAAATATGGAATATAGTAGAGCAACTCAATCTTGAAAGTTTAGTTTTTTATGGTGTGTATTGGGACATTGTACGAGGATATATAACTGAGTAAAATTTTATACATTATGCCTTCCACAATCATCTGTGGAGGGCTTTTAATTGGAAAAAAAAATAAAGGGTAATTTTGTATTTATTTATCTTGTGATTTCTTCTTGAGTAAATTTCCTAAACCATGTTGATAAATTGCCATATCCTATTATTATCAATCGATTTAAAGGGAGTGATGCAATGATAAAATCTTCTTGTAACTGTGATTGCGATAAAAAAATAATTCGTTTAAATAAAGTATCTTCATGTCCGATTTGTTCTAGTAGTCCTTTTCAACCTCGAGTTCCTAATGATTTTACGACAGGAGCAATATGGAGAAATCCAGCAACGGAAATGATTGTGGTTACTCTTTTGAATAAAACAGATACACCTCAAACAGTGACAATATCGGTCTTAGATTGGCAAAGTTGTAGCCAAGAAGAGATGCCAAAAGAAGCCTTTTTATGTGGAGAATCTCTACCTTCACTTTTTAATGGAACACCTACTCCTCTTATATCTACCATTCCAGCTAAAAAACTTCTCACCGTTCATGCAACTCCACAAAATACTTGGCAACCAGTTGACCCTGTTTATGAAGTGCTTATAATGTTCCCACCTGATCCTATCACTCCACCTGATCCTATTAGACCAACTTTTGCTCCTGGAGATCCTATTATCTTTAATACATGGGGGATAAATAACACCGGAGTACCCCAAGAAGGGAATACAGTATTACATGATCAATTTCAACGAGCTATTTTTATTTAAAAGAGAATAGATATAGAAGTTAACAAATCGTTAACCATTTAGTCAAAAGACCAGGACTCACTTCAAAATGAGTGCCTGGTCTTTTGGTGATTAATATTCTCTTACTTCAAATGATGCAATTTTATCATGTACAACATATTCTGTTTGCTTTTTGGTCTTTATTTTAAACCTATTTGAGTTTTATTCATTAATTTACCGCCTTGGAAATTAACGATGCATTGCCACCTAAAACTGTGCCATTATAGCTGTACATTACTACATCACCAGATTCAGAAATGACTGCACCTTCACCACCAAGAATCTCAAATACTTTTTCTTTTATCATGCCATTTTCAAGCTTATTAAATTGGTCAAGGGTAATTTCAATATCAGATGTTTCCACTCCGATTTGTGTTTTATTGATTAGTTTACCTCCTTGAAACATCATAGTAGAGGATGACAAGACGCCATCTGTCTCAAATTCATACATTACTGTTAGATTACTAGTATATAATACAAGATATTATGTTCTTTAAATTAAAAACTGTGTGGAGGAGAATAATGAAAAAATTATTTATTGTGTTACTAGCAGCATGTGTATTTGCGGTAGTAGATCCAACAAAATCAGAGGCTATCGTAAGGTATGATGGAGCAGAGGTATATAAAGACCAAACAGGAAAAATGACCTTTACAAAAGACATCAAGGTATACAAGAAAAATGAAGATGGTACATTTGATTCGCTAGTGGTGAAGCGAAATAATTACTTTAGAACGTATAATATTGAAAAATATGATGGCAAAACATTTTATCAAATGGGGCAATATCGGGTACAAGCAACTAATCTGGTAGTTTTTAAAGAAGTTCCGATGAAAATCCGTTCATCCTTCTATCCAAATCCAACTTATATTAATATTAATCGGGATAGCGGAGGATACGGGAAAATGTTCACTGAATGGCAGGATTCCTCAATAACCGATATGAATGGTAATCAAATGTTGAAATATTGTAAGAGCGATGAGGAAGGGTTAAAGTGTGAAAAGTATTATCCTGGTTCAGATATGAAAGTAGCTGATACAAAATATAGAAAAACAGGTGTACGTTATGAGGTAACAGAAGATACCAAAGCGAAATCCTATCCATTAATAGATTCTAAAACTGAAAAAGTCATAGAAAAAGGAAGCATTGTTTATTCAGTGAGTGATTCAATTAATGCTTATCTATGTGTAAAGGATGACTTGGAAGCAAATGACGAACAATGTATTTGGCTTCCAGTAGGTATTTTAAAGCCAATCTACTAAAGTTAGTTGAAGATAAGTGATAGATTTAATGGAAAACTTTATTGCACAGGCGGTTAAAGATGGCATTATTCAAGAATCGCACTTGAAGGATTTGCAGAATGGTACAATGACCACTGATCAATTAAATAGGGAAAACGAGGACCAGCAAAGCTTATTTAGCCGGGCTGGTCTTTTTTTTGTACTTGTTTGGATGGAATTGTCTATGTAATATATCTGCACCAATAAAAATAGAAAATGTTCCTAAAACTTTTAAAAGTATATTTTTGATTAATAAAGAATCGTCAATCGTTATGACTAGCAACATAGGACCAACCATAATTAATATGAGACCTATGAGCCCTTTTACAAACCTCATATATAACCTCCTAAAAAAAGCCGCTGAGTGACTATTTTTTATTTACTGGTACAACAACAGTAATTTCTTCCCCGATTTTTCTAGCATTTTTTGATGTTGGTTCAAATATAAATTTCAATTCTTTCACACCATCTAAACCTTCTTCTCCTAAATCAAAAATAACCTCACCTTTTTGAATGACCTTTCCAATAAATTCAGATTCATAAGGAGAAATCATGACATTCGCTTCAATTTGACGCTTAGTATCAGTAGTC
>Ga0213828_1001259_pt1 | contig 21264 bp, 17 predicted proteins | sample MC6MC0897MG_FD_180664 | JGI IMG/M metagenome (GOLD analysis project Ga0213828, IMG submission 180664) | Enriched soil aggregate microbial communities from Iowa State University, Ames, United States - MC6-MC0897-MG | ecosystem: Environmental > Terrestrial > Soil > Unclassified | place: USA: Iowa... | reverse complement strand
GTGCTGGTGTAGGCGAACGCGGCGGCGCGTGTGCGGTTCCAGCCTTGTTCCAGCTTCACCGACATCATCTCGACCGCAATGATGGCGTCGTCCACGAGCAGGCCCAGCGCCAGCACCAGCGTGCCCAGCGACACCTTGTGCAGGCCGATGCCGAACATCTCCATGAACAGCGCCGTGATGGCCAGCACCACGGGGATGGAAATCACCACCACCATGCCCGTGCGCAAGCCCAGCGACACCAGGCTCACGGCCAGCACGATCGCCACGGCTTCCGCGACGGAGCGCAGGAATTCGTCAACCGAATGCGACACCGCCGTGGGCATGCTGGAGACTTCCTTCAGCGTGAGGCCCGCAGGCAGTTGGGCCTGCATTTCCTTGAACTTCGCGTCCAGCGACTTGCCCAGGCGCACCACGTCCTGATTCGGCTGCATGGTGATGCCGATGCCCAGCACCGTTTCTCCGCTGAACCGCATCTGCTGCGCGGGCGGATCGTCATAGCCGCGATGAATGGTGGCGATGTCGCCCAGCCGGATCGACTTGTCGTTCACGCGGATCAGCGTGTCCGCCAGCGCCCGGCTATTGGGAAACTGCCCCGAAGGCCGCACGAAGATGCGGTCGTCGGCCGTGGTCAGCGTGCCCGCGCCCTGCACGGCGTTCTGGCTGTTGATGGCCTGAGCGATCTGTTGCGGCGACACGCGCAGCCGGGTGAGCTGCGTGTTCGTGATCTCGATATAGATGTGTTCGGGCTGGTCCCCGAAGTAATCCACCTTGGCCACGCCGGGCACGCGCAGCAGCACCGTGCGCAGCTTGTCCGCGTAGTCGTGCAGCTGCGCCGGCGAAAAGCCGTCGCCCTGCAAGGTGTAGATGTTGGTGTAGACGTCGCCGAACTCGTCATTGAAGAAAGGGCCCTGCACCCCTTGCGGCAGCGTGGCCCGCATGTCGCCCACCTTCTTGCGCACCTGGTACCACTGGTCGGCCACCGTGTTGGCGGGGGCCGAGTCCTTCATCGTGTAGAAGATCAGCGATTCGCCGGGCCGCGAGTAGCTGCGCAAGAAGTCCGTATTGGCGGTTTCCTGGAGTTTCTTGGCGATGCGGTCGGTGACCTGCTCCTGCACCTGCTGCGCGGTGGCGCCCGGCCACAGGGTCTGGATCACCATGACACGGAAGGTGAAGGGCGGGTCTTCGGACTGCGCCAGCCGCGAATACGACAGCACGCCGAACAGCGTGACGAGCGTGATGATGAAGATCACCAGCGGCTGATGCCGCAGCGCCCAGGCCGACAGGTTGAACCGGCCTTCCTCGTGGCGGTGGGCGTCCTGGCCGGCTTGCTTGCCCCCTTCCTGGCCGGGGGCGCTCATGACGCGAAGTCCTCGGGATGCAGCGGCGGCACGGGGCGCACCTTCTCGCCCGCCGACACCGTATGCACGCCTTGCCACACCACGCGCTCGCCGGCCTGCAGGCCTTGCGACAGCGTGACGGTGCGCGCGTCGTATCGAAGCACCTGCACGCGGCGCAGTTCCAGCGTGTCGGCATCGGGCTTGACGATCCACACCGCGGGCTCTCGGCCTTCATGGAACAGGGCGGTGGCCGGCACGGTAAAGGTGGTCTGCCCGTTGGCCGAGCGGTTGTCGAAGCTGATGTTGGCCGTCATGCCCAGCCGGACGTCGGGCGAGGGCGATTCCAGCGTGAGCTTGGCGCGGTAGGTGCGGCTTTGCGGATCGGCGGCCGGCGCAATCTCGCGCAGCACTGCCGTGAAGGTCTGGCCGGGCAACGGACCCAGCGTGACGCTGGCGCGTTGGCCGATCGCCAATCCCGCCAGCACGCTTTCGGGCACGTCGCACAGTGCGTCGATGTCGCCCGACCAGGCCAGTTGGTAGACCGGGGTGCCCGCCGCCACGTTCTGTCCGGTGTCGGCCTGTTCTGCCGTGATCACGCCAGCGTGGTCGGCCGTGAGGGTGGTGTAGTTGAGCTGGTCGGCCGCCAGCGCCGCCTGCTGCGCGGCCTGGTCCCGCTGCGCAAGCGCGGAGGCATAGGCGTTGCGGGTTTGTTCAAGCTGCGTCGCGGCAATCAGGTTTTCACGTGCCTGGGCGCGGTCGCGGTCCAACTGCTGCCGCGCGTAGTCCAGCTGGTGCTGCGCCGCGGACAGCGACGCGCGCGCCGCCGCGGCGTTCTTGGCCGCGTCGGCCGGATCCAGCTTGGCGAGGACCTGGCCGGGCGCGACGGTGTCGCCCAGCCGCACCTTGCGTTCGATGATCTTGCCGCCCACGCGGAACGACAGCGGCGTGCTGTAGCGGGCCTGGACTTCGCCGGGCAATGTCCAGGCGGGCAGGGCTTCGTCCGCCTGCGCGGGCATGGCGACCACGGGACGCGGCGCCGGGGCGGGCGCCTCCTCGCGGCCGCAGCCGGCCACGGCGGCAGCCAGGGCAAGCACGGCAGACATTGCCATCAGGCGTGTCAGGCGGTGGGGCAGGGAAACGGGAGGTAGCGGCGCTGCATCCGCAGCGGCGTGGCGCGCGGTGGAACGCACGGCCGGGCCAAGACAATTCACGAAACACCTCGCGGCGCGGAAAAGGGCAGGAAAAGGGCGAGTCGGACTCGATACGGACTGGATTCTAATACAGTCATGTATCCGGATTCAATGTTGAATCTGAAACCGTCGCCGATGCTAAACTCCGCCCATGTCAAAAGTCCGCCTAACCCGAGAGCAGAGCCGTGACCAGACGCGTCAGCGCCTGCTCGACGCTGCCCAGTCGATTTTTCTGTCCAAGGGTTTCGTGGCGGCCAGCGTCGAAGACATCGCCGAGCAGGCGGGCTATACGCGCGGGGCGTTCTACAGCAACTTCGGCAGCAAGTCCGAACTGTTTCTGCAACTGCTCAAGCGCGACCATGAAAACGTCATGGCCGACATGCGCGCCATCTTCGAAGCCGGCGAGACCCGGCAACAGATGGAAGCGCGCGTGCTCGATTACTACAGCACGCACTATCGCGAAAACGACTGTTTCCTGCTGTGGATGGAAGGCAAGCTGCAGGCCGCGCGCGATCCGGACTTCCGCGTGGGGTTCATCGCCTGTCTGCGCGAACTGCGCGCCGCCACCACCGAATACATCCGCCAGTTTTCGGCTCTCGTCGGCACACCGCTGCCGCTGCCGGCCGAGCAGCTTGCGCTGGGCCTCATGGCTCTGTCCGACGGCATGCAGTTCAGCTATGCCTTCGATCCCCAGGCCGTCACGCCCGAGATGACCGAGGCCGTGCTGGCCGGGTTCTTCCGCCGCGTGGTCTTCGGCGACGCAAAGCCCGAATAAGACCGCGGCGCCGATCTGAAAACTTCCGATTCCTGACTCAGGTGATTGTCAGCTTGGGTGCGCCCGTGATAGTAATACCGGCGGTGCACCGGTCGTGCTGAGGGGGCCAGCGCCATGTTCCGCGACCCTCGGGCGCAAGGAGTGCATCCATGACTTCGGAATCCCGACCCGGCACAACCATCCATCGGCCCGTCTTCTTTTCCGCAGCCCTATTCACCGTGCTGCTTGTCGCCTTCGCCATCATTGCGCCCAAGGCGGCGCAGGACCTCTTCGGCGCGATGCAGGCCTGGATCATCAGCAACGCCAGCTGGTTCTACATCCTGGTCGTCGCGATCATTCTGCTCTCGGTCGCGTTCCTGGCCATCAGCCGGTACGGCGACATCAAGCTGGGCCCGGACCACAGCGAGCCCGATTACCGAAATTTCACCTGGTTCGCCATGCTGTTCTCCGCCGGCATGGGCATCGGGCTGATGTTCTTCGGCGTGGCCGAGCCCGTCATGCACTTCGTGTCGCCACCGGTGGGCGAGGGCGGCACGGTCGAGGCGGCGCGCGAGTCCATGAAGATCACCTTCTTCCATTGGGGCCTGCACGCCTGGGCGATCTACGCGGCGGTGGCGTTAACGCTCGCATTCTTCAGTTTCCGTCACGGACTGCCGCTGACCCTGCGGTCCGCGCTGTATCCGCTGATTGGCAACCGCATCCATGGCCCGATCGGCCATGCGGTGGACATCTTCGCCATCATCGGCACCGTGCTGGGCGTCGCGACGTCGCTGGGCCTGGGCGTGGCGCAGATGAACAGCGGGTTGAATCACCTGTTCGGCATTCCGGTCGGCGTGGTGCCGCAGATCATCCTGATCGTCATCACCTGCAGCCTGGCGACGATGTCGGTGGCCAGCGGGCTGGACAAGGGCATCCGCATCCTGTCGGAAGCCAACATGGTGCTGGCCGTGATCCTGCTGCTGTTCGTGCTGATTGCCGGCCCCACGGTGTTCCTGTTCCAGACCTTTGTGCAGAACACCGGCGCCTACCTGTCCGACATCGTCAACAAGACCTTCAACCTGTACGCCTACGAACCGACCGATTGGCTGGGCGGCTGGACGCTGTTCTATTGGGGCTGGTGGATCGCGTGGTCGCCCTTCGTGGGGCTGTTCATCGCCCGCATCTCGCGCGGCCGCACCATCCGTGAGTTCGTCTGCGGCGTGCTGCTGGTCCCAGCCGGCTTCACGCTGTTCTGGATGACGGTGTTTGGCGACACGGCCATCTATTACATACTGGTTGGCGGCGACCAGGGCCTGGCGCAGGCGGTGGATAAGGACAGTTCGCTGGCGCTCTTCGCATTTCTTGAGTTATTGCCCTGGAGCAGCGTGATATCGGTCTTTGCCATCGCAATGGTGGCCGTGTTCTTCGTCACGTCCGCCGACTCCGGAGCGCTGGTCGTGGACCTGCTGGCCTCGGGCGGCGCGGACCGCACGCCGGTGTGGCAGCGGATCTTCTGGTCGCTGTCCATGGGGGCGGTGGCGATTGCGCTGCTGCTGGCCGACGGCCTGACCGCGCTGCAGACCGCCACCATCGCCAGCGCGCTGCCGTTCTCGATCATCCTGCTGCTGTCGCTATGGGGGCTGTTCAAGGCGCTCAAGCTTGACGCGACCAAGCGGGGCATCCGCTACCAGTCGCTCACGCTTTCCCGGCCGGCGCGCGGCGGCCAGTCCTGGGAACGCCGCCTGCGCAACATGGTCATGATGCCGCGCCGGGCCCACGTGCTGCGCTTTATCTCTGACGTGGTGCGGCCCGCCCTGGATGACGTGGCAGATGAATTGCGCAAGCAGGGCTACGCGGTTGAGGTGCGCGAAGACGAAAACGACGGCGGCGCGATCCTGGAAGTCTCGCACGGCGAACATCTGGACTTTTCCTACGCCGTCCAGCCGCAGGCCTTCGTGCGGCCCAGCCTGACGCCAGACGAGGCGGCCGACGAAGACGAGCGCAAGTATTTCCGCGCAGAAGTCCATCTGCGCGAAGGCGGCCAGGACTACGACATCATGGGCTGGAGCCGCGACGCGGTGATCGGTGACATCCTGGATCAATACGAGCGGCATCGCCATTACCTGCACATGGTGCGCGGGTGAGCCGATTGCGCTGATCCGCCCGTTCCATTTTTCTCCTTAGGCCACGCGCATCGCGTGGCCTTTTTTTCGCCCATAGGCCGACGCTATCCCCTTCATTGCTTTCGCTGCTTTGACGAATCACCGCGATTCGTGGATTATCCAAGCAAATTCTTGTTTAAATAAAAAGTGAGCGAAAAATGAAGGCGAAGGCAGGAGCATGGGCGGTTGTCGCCCTGGCCGTGGCGGCGGCATTGGCCGGCGGGGCGATTTACTGGAAATCCAGATCCGCAACGCAGGGCGGCGGTTGGTCGATGCCGCCCGCCAAGGTCGCCGTGGCCGCCGCGGTGCAGGCGGACTTCCCGGTCGTCCTGGCCGGCATCGGCTCGCTGGAAGCCACGCGCCAGGTGTTGGTGCCCGCCGAGGTGGACGGTCGTGTCGCGCAGATCCTGTTCACGCCGGGCGAGTCCGTGAAGGCCGGGCAGTTGCTCGTGCAGTTGAATGACGCGCCCGAGCAGGGCGAGCTGGCGCGGCTGCAAGCGCAGGCGCGCAACGCGCGGGCCTTGCTGGACCGCACGCGCCGGCTGGTGCCGCTGCAGGCCGCAACGCGCGAACAGCTTGATCAGGCGCAGGCCGACCATGAGCAGGCCGCCGCCGACGTGCGGCGCGTGCAGGCGCTGATCGACCAGAAGCGCATCAAGGCGCCATTCGATGGGGTGCTGGGCGTGCGCCGCGTGAACCTGGGCCAGTTTGCCCGCGCCGGCGATCCGCTGGTGTCGCTGACGGATGCGTCCTCCGTGTACGCCAACCTCACGCTGCCCGAACAGGCGCTGGGCACGCTGCGCGTGGGCCAGCCGGTGTCGGTGACGGTGGACGCCCACGCCGGCCGTGCGTTTCAGGGCAAGGTCACGACCGTGGAACCGCAGGTTGACCCTGGCACGCGCACGGTCCGCGTGCAGGCGCTGCTGGCCAATCCGGACGGCGCGCTGTCCGCCGGCATGTATGCGCAGGGCAGGATCAGCCTGCCCGACCGCCCAAACGTCATCACCGTGCCGGAGACGGCCGTGAGCTACAGCGCCTATGGCGATTCGGTCTATGTCGTGGCCGCGCCGGAATCCGGCACGGCCGGCGCGGCGCCCACCGTCCGCCAGGCCTATGTGAAGACCGGCGAACGCCTGCGGGGCCGCGTGGTGGTGACCGAGGGGGTCAAGGCCGGCGACCAGGTCGTCACGTCGGGCCAACTGCGGCTGCATAACGGCGCCGCCGTCGAGATCCTGCCGAACGACACCGTGGCGCTGAGCGCGCCGGGGCAGACCGTGGCGCAAGCCCGGTAAGGCACGGAGGCTCCCATGAAGTTCACCGATCTTTTCGTGCGCCGCCCCGTGCTGGCGCTGGTGGTCAGCACGCTGATCCTGCTGCTGGGCATCAAGGCGCTGAGCGGGCTACCCGTCCGGCAGTACCCGCTGACCGAAAGCACCACCATCACCATCACCACGCAGTACCCGGGCGCCTCGCCCGACCTGATGCAGGGGTTCGTGACGCAGCCGATCGCGCAGTCCGTCGCCACGGTCGAAGGCATCGATTACCTGTCGTCGTCGTCCACGCAGGGGCGCAGCGTGATCACCGTGCGGATGAAGCTGAACGCCGACTCCAACAAGGCCATGACCGAAGTGATGGCCAAGGTCAACGAGGTCAAGTACCGCCTGCCGCAGGACGTCTACGACCCGGTCCTGGTCAAGTCCGCGGGCGAGGCGACGGCCGTGGCCTACGTGGGCTTTTCCAGCACGAACCTGTCGCTGGCCGCGCTGACCGACTATCTGTCGCGGGTGGTGCAGCCGCAGCTCTCGTCCATCGACGGCGTGGCCAGCGTCGAGCTGTACGGCGGCCAGAAGCTGGCGATGCGGGTGTGGCTGGACCCGGACCGCATGGCGGCGCGCGGCATTTCCGCCGGCGAGCTGGCCGACGCGCTGCGCCAGAACAACGTGCAGGCGGCGCCCGGACAGGCAAAGGGCCTGTACGTGGTGTCCAACATCCAGGTCAACACCGATCTCGTCAATGTGGCCGAATTCCGCGATCTCGTCATCAAGCAGGAGGGCGGCGCCATTGTCCGGCTGGGCGACGTGGCCACCGTGGAACTGGGCGCGGCGTCCACGGATTCAAGCGGTCTGATGGACGGTGAACCGGCCGTGTACTTCGGCCTGAACGCCACGCCCGTCGGCAATCCGCTGGTCATCGTGAAGCGCCTGAACGAGCTGTTGCCCAATATCAAGCAGAATCTGCCGCCCGGCACCAGCGTGCAGGTGCCGTTCGAGCTGGCCCGCTTCATCAGCGCGTCCATCGACGGCGTGACGCAGACGCTGCTGGAGGCCATCGTCATCGTGGTGGCGGTGATCTTCCTGTGTCTGGGCTCGCTGCGCGCGGTGCTGATTCCGGTGGTGACCATACCGCTGTCGATGCTGGGCGGCGCGGCCATCATGGCCCTGTTCGGCTTCAGCGTGAACCTCCTGACGCTGCTGGCGATGGTGCTGGCCATCGGCCTGGTGGTGGACGACGCCATCGTCGTGGTCGAGAACGTGCACCGCCATATTGAAGAGGGCAAGTCGCCCGTGCGCGCGGCGCTGATCGGCGCGCGCGAGGTCGCGGGGCCGGTGATCGCCATGACCATCACGCTGGCGGCGGTCTATGCGCCGATCGGGCTGATGGGCGGACTGACCGGCTCGCTCTTCAAGGAGTTCGCATTCACGCTGGCCGGCGCGGTGGTGGTGTCGGGCGTGATCGCGCTCACGCTGTCGCCGGTGATGAGCTCGTTTCTCTTGAACGGCCGGGTGGCCGACGGCTGGATGGCCCGCAAGGCGGAACACTTCTTCGGCCGCTTGGGCGACGCCTACGGCCGCGTGCTGGACGTGTCGCTGCGTCATCGCTGGGTCACCGGCGTGCTGGCCGTGGCCGTATTGGCCAGCCTGCCCTTCCTGTACAACGCCGCGCAGCAGGAACTGGCGCCGGTCGAGGACCAGTCCACGGTGCTCACCGCCATCAAGTCGCCGCAGCAGGCCAACATCGACTACGTCGAGAAGTTCGGCAAGAAGTGGGACGACGTCATGAAGACGCTGCCCGAGCAGAACGGACGCTGGCTGATCAATGGTTCCGACGGCGTGTCCAACAGCATCGGCGGCGTGAACTTCGTGGACTGGCAGGACCGCAAGCGCTCGGCCGACGAGATCCAGGCCGACATGCAGGCGATGGCGAATGGCGTGGAAGGCAGCAACATCTTCGCGTTCCAGCTGCCGTCCTTGCCCGGCTCCACCGGCGGGCTGCCCGTGCAGATGGTGCTGATGAGCGCGTCGGACTATGCCGTGGTCTATGACGCCATGGAGAGCCTGAAGAAGGCCGCGCGCGAAAGCGGCCTTTTCATGGTGGTGGACAGCGACCTGGACTACAACAATCCGGTTGTGCAGTTGAAGGTGGACCGCAGCAAGGCGAACAGCCTGGGCGTCACCATGAAAGCCATCGGCGACACGCTGGCGGTGCTGGTGGGCGAAAACTACGTCAACCGCTTCGGCATGGACGGGCGTTCGTATGACGTCATTCCGCAAAGCCTGCGCGAGCAGCGCATCTCGCCGCAGGCGCTGGCGCAGTACCACGTGAAGAGCGCCTCGGGCGCGCAGGTGCCGCTGTCCAATCTGGTGTCGGTGTCGATGGGCGTGGAGCCCAACAAGCTCACGCAGTTCAACCAGTTGAACGCCGCCACGTTCCAGGCCATTCCCATGCCGGGCGTCACCATGGGCGATGCGGTGCGGTTCCTGACGCGTGAGGCGCAATTGCTGCCGGCAGGCTTCAGCTACGACTGGCAGTCCGACGCGCGCCAGTTCACGCAGGAAGGCTCGGCGCTGATGATCACCTTCATCTTCGCCATCATCGTCATTTACCTGGTGCTGGCCGCGCAGTACGAAAGCCTGCGCGATCCCTTCATCATCCTGGTGAGCGTGCCCATGTCGATCTGCGGCGCGCTGATTCCGCTGGCGCTGGGCATGGCCACCGTCAACATCTACACGCAGATCGGGCTGGTGACGCTGATCGGGCTGATCAGCAAACACGGCATCCTGATGGTGGAGTTTGCCAACGAAATGCAGGTCAGCCATGGGCTGGACCGGCGGGCGGCCATGGAGCAGGCCGCCCGCATCCGCCTGCGTCCCATCCTGATGACCACCGCCGCCATGGTCATGGGGCTGATCCCGCTGCTGTTCGCCACCGGCGCCGGCGCGCACAGCCGCTACAGCCTGGGGCTGGTCATCGTGGTGGGCCTGCTGGTCGGCACGCTGTTCACGCTGTTCGTGCTGCCCACCGTCTACACCGTGTTTGCCCGCGATCACCGGGCGGCCAACGACACGCCGCGTGCCCGTGAACTGGCGCAGGCTGACGCCGAGGACGCGCGCGCCGCGGCCTCGCATTGAGGAATCGAACATGAATAAGCTGCACCGCTATCCCCGGCTGAGCCGCAGTGCCGTCGTGCTGCTGGCTGCCCTGGCCTTGGCCGGCTGCGCCGTCGGGCCGGATTACCAACAGCCGAACCCGGCGCCCGTCGTCCTGGCCAGCCCCGAGCAGGCGCTCTTTTCCACCGACCAGGTCCAGCGCGACTGGTGGAAGCAATTGCAGGACCCGCAGCTCGATCGGCTGATCGACATGGCGCTCGCCCGCAACCTGGATATCCGCATCGCCCAGGCGCGCCTTGCCGAATCGCGCGCGGTGCTGGACGAAAGGGAACTGGACAAGCTGCCCGTCGTGACCCTGGGCGGCGGTTACGCGCGCAGCCTGTCGCAGGCGAACCCCGGCGTCGCCGGCCAGCGCAATCTGGCCGAAAGCTATCGCGCGGGCTTCGACGCGACCTGGGAGCTGGATCTGTTTGGCCGGCTGCGCCGCGCGGCCGAGGGCGCGGCGGCCCGCAGCGAGGCGCAGGCGGCCGACCTGGCGCAGGCGCGCATCGTGGTCGCGGCCGAGGTCGCGCGCAACTATTTCGAGCTGCGCGGCGCCGAGCAGCGGCTGGCCGTGGCGCGCGCCAACCTCGCCAGCCAAGAGGACAGCCTGCGCGTGACTCAGGCCATGGTGTCGGCTGGCCGCGGCGACGAAGGCGACCTGGCCAGCGCGCGGGCGGAGCTGGAGACCGTGCAGGCCAGCATCCCCGTGCAGGAGACCGCGCGCCGGCTGGCGCTGTACCGGATCGCGGTGCTGGCGGCCCTGCGCCCGGTGGAACTGGGTGCGCTGGATGCCGCGACGCCGCTCGCGCCGTTGACGGCGCGGCTGCCCATCGGCGATGTGGGCGCCTTGCTGTCGCGGCGTCCGGACGTGCTGGCCGCCGAACGCAACCTGGCGGCCGCGAATGCCGACGTGGGCGTGGCCACGGCCGAGCTCTACCCGCGCATCGACCTGGGCGGATTCCTGGGATTCGTCGCGCTACGCGGCGCGGACTTCGGCTCGGCGGCCAGCCGCGGGTTCAGCGTGGCGGCCGACGCGGGCTGGCCCGCCTTCCATCTGCCTACGGCGCTGGCCCGCAAGCGCGGCGCCCAGGCGCGTCTGGAAGGCGAGGCGGCGCGCTACGAGCAGGCGGTGCTGCGGGCGGTGCAGGAGGTGGAGGAGGCCCTGGCCGAGTACGGGCAGACGCAGCAGCGCCTGGGCAGCCTGGCGCAGGCCGCCGCGCACAGCGGACGGGCCGCGGAACTGGCCCGGCTGCGCTACCGCGAAGGCAGCACGCCTTATTTGACCGTGCTGGACGCGCAGCGTACGCTTTTGCGCGCCCAGGACGCCGTGGCCGTCGCCGAAGCCGAGTCCTACACGCGCCTCATTGCGTTATACAAGGCGCTGGGGGGCGGATGGCAGGCCCAGCCCGCCGACGCCGTGGCGGCAAGCCAGCCCGGCGCTGGCTGACCACCGCGAGCCGTCCGTGGCACCATAGGAACCTTCTTCCGGAGCATCGATACCTCTCATGTCTGACAGCTTGTCCCACCCGGCCGCCGCGACACCGCACCAGCCTGCGGACCGCGTGCTCATGACCCTGAAGACGCGCGGACCGCAATCCATCGCGGTCATCGCGCGCGCCATGGACGTGACGGCCGAGGCGGTGCGCCAGCAGATGACGCGCCTGCATGCCGACGGGCTGGTCGACTTCGAAAGCCAAAGCGCGGGCCGCGGCCGGCCCACCCAGATCTGGTTCCTGACCCAGGCCGGTCATGGGCGCTTTCCGGACACGCACGCCGAGATGACGGTGCAGATGATCGCGGCCGTGCGCCAGGTGTTCGGCGATGACGGCATCGACAAGCTGGTGCAGGTGCGCGAAGGCGCCATGCTCAATGTCTACCAGCAGGCCATGCAGGACGCGCCGGACTTGAAGACGCGGCTCGCGCGCCTGGTCGACGTGCGCAGCGCCGAGGGCTACATGGCGGAACTGCGTGAAGACGGCGCGGATTTCGTCTTCATCGAGAACCACTGCCCCATCTGTTTCGCGGCCAAGGCCTGTATGGGCTTTTGCCGCAGCGAGCTGGAACTCTTTCGCAAGGTGCTGGGCGAGGGCGTGCAGGTCGACCGCGAAGAACACATCCTGGCCGGCGCGCGGCGCTGCGCCTACCGCGTCAGCCAGCGGCCATGACGCTCAAGCAGCTCGAGGCCTTCTACTGGGCCGCCACCTGCGCCAGTTTTGCCGTGGCGGCCGAGCGGCTGCATCTGTCGGTGTCTTCGCTGTCCAAGCGCATCACGGAACTGGAAGAGGGGCTGGGCCAGCCCCTCTTTGACCGCAGCGGCCACAAGGCCGTGCTGACCGACGCAGGCCAGCGCCTGCTGCCGCAAGCGCGCGGGCTGCTTGCCACGGCCGACCAGATCCGCGCCTCCATGACCGAAATGCCGGGTCTGCGCGGCCGTTGCCGCTTCGGCGTCGGCGAGCTGACGGCGTTGACCTGGCTGCCGGGGTTGATACGCGCCGTGCGCGCAGCCTACCCGGAGCTGGTGCTGGAGCCGTACGTGGACATCGGCCAGGTGCTGGAACAGCGCGTCGCGGACGGCGAGCTGGATTTTGCCGTGATCGCCGGCCGGTCTTCCCGCGCCGGCATTGCGTCATCGCCCATCGGCGAGGCGCACTTCTCCTGGGTCGCCGCGCCCTCGGTGCTGCAACAGGCCGACACCGGCATGACGATGGCCTTGCTGGCCCGGCTGCCGCTCGTGACCCTGCCCGAAGGCGCGGGCACCACGCGCATCATCGACGACTGGCTCGGCGGACGCGAATCCGCGGGCGAGCGCCTGTGCTGCAACAACTGGGGCGCCATCGTCGGGCTGCTGATCGAGGGCACGGGCGTGGGGTTGCTGCCCAGCCATTGGGCCGAAAAGCTCCAGGCCGAAGGCAGCCTGCGCGTCCTGCACGGCGAGCCCGAACTGGCCGCCTTGCCCTACGCCTTCCAGTACCGGCGCGACGACGCCCGGCCGCTGGTCGCCATGCTGCGCGACACGGTCGCCGCGTCGGCCGATTTCTCGGCCCCTTGCCGCCTGCCCTGAGCCATTCGTCCGCAAGGCGGCCGCCACGGGCGTATAGTGGGCGGCGCGTCACCCGCCGGTCTATACAATCGCCGCGCGCCTGGCGCAGAATCCAACAACAAACAGCGTGCGCACGAGGGGGATGGGCCCGGCGATGCGGCGCGTCCCGGGGTCTGTTGCTCCCAGCCAGGCGGTGCCTCCGCGCACGAGACGACAGATCCTGACGGAATCGACGGAGATCATTCATGCGTAAACTTTGCCTCGCCATGGCCATGGCGGGAATGCTGGCCACCGGATTGGCGAACGCCCAGTCCACGCTGCGTATCGGTCTGCAGGACGACCCGGACGTGCTGGACCCGGCGCGCGCCCGCACCTTTGTCGGCCGCATCGTGTTCGCCTCGTTGTGCGACAGGCTGGTCGACATCACCCCCGACCTGAAGATCGTGCCGCAGCTTGCGCAATCCTGGACCGTCGGCCCGGACAACAAGACGCTGACCTTCAAGCTGCGCACGGATGCCGTGTTCCACGATGGCACCCCCATCAACGCCGCCGCCGTCAAGGCCAACCTCGACCGCGCCCGCACGCTGCCCGACAGCAACCGCAAGAGCGAGCTGGCCACCGTTGCCAGCGTGGACGCGCCCGACGAGCACACCGTGGTGCTGAACCTGTCGGAGCCGGATGCCTCGCTGCTGTCGCAGCTGTCCGACCGCGCCGGCATGATGATTTCGCCTGCCAGCTTCGACAAGGACCCCGGCGGCAAGCCCGTGTGCTCGGGCCCGTACCAATTCAAGGAGCGCGTGCAGAACGATCGCATCGTGCTCGAGAAATTCCCCAAGTACTGGGACGCGGCCAACTACCACTTCGACCGCCTCGTCTACACGCCGATTCCGGACAACACCGTGCGCCTGAACAACCTGCGCGCCGGGGACCTGGACATCATCGAACGCGTGGCGCCCAGCGACGCCAAGGCCGTCAAGGATGACGCCAGCCTGCGTCTGGCGCCGGTCACGGGCCTGGGCTTCCAGTCCATCTCCGTGAACCTGGCCAACGGCGCGCGCGCCGATCATCCGCTCGCCAAGGACAAGCGCGTGCGCCAGGCGCTGGATCTGGCCATCGATCGCGACGTCCTGAACCAGGTGATCGGCGAAGGCATGTTCCAGCCCGCCCACCAGCCGTTCCCGCCCGCCAGCTTTGCGTACAACAAGTCCTTCGACCGCCCGGGCCGCGACCCCAAGAAGGCGCAGGCGCTGCTGAAGGAAGCCGGCTACGACCGCGTGAAGGTCGAAATCACCTTCGGCAACAACACCACCATGCAGCAGGTCTTCGAACTGGTGCAGGCCATGGGCGCCGAAGCAGGCTTCGACATCTCGCTGCGCCCAGTCGAGTTCGCCTCGCTGCAATCCTCGCTGGCCCGCGGCGACTTCCAGATCGGCCAGAGCGGCTGGTCGGGCCGTGTCGATCCCAGCGGCAACATCCACCAGTACCTGAGCTGCAAGGGCAACCTGAACGACGGCAAATTCTGCGACCCCGCCGTCGACAAACTGCTCAACGACGCCCGCGCCGAAGCCGACACGACCAAGCGCCGCGCCATGTACGACCAGGTCCTGGCCGCGATGCAGGACCAGCGTCCGATTATCTATTTGTTCTACCTGCCCTGGACGTTCGGCGTGCAGGCCAAGGTGGACGGTTTCGTCCCGTACCCCGACGGTCTGATCCGTCTAAAGGGCGTAAAGAAATAAGCCCACCCCGTACCCGCTGACGCGGGCCCCCTCAAGGGGGCGACACCAGCGGACCGGCGGAGCCGGATCCGCGGTGTCCCGGATGGCGTCACTTGCTGCTGTGGGGCGTCTCGGTGTCAGACACCCGAATCGGTCTTACATCCCAACATCAGGACCCACCATGTTTACGACTCGCCCGGAAATCCTCGGCACCTTCGGTGTCGTGACGTCCACCCATTGGCTGGCCAGCTCGGCCGGCATGTCGTTGCTGGAGCGCGGCGGCAATGCGTTCGATGCCTGCGTCGCCTCGGCGTTCGTGCTGCAGGTGGTCGAACCCCATCTGGTCGGCCCGGCCGGCGAAGTGCCGGCCGTGTTCTATTCGGCCCGCACCGGCAAGGTCGAGGTCTTGTGCGGGCAGGGCACCACGCCCGCCGCGGCTACGCTGGAACGCTACCGCGCCGAAGGCCTGAAGCTCATTCCCGGCAACGGCCTGCTCGCCACCGTGATCCCCGGCGCGTTCGATGCCTGGATGCTTCTACTGCGCGACCACGGCACGATGCGCGTGCGCGACGTGCTCGAACCCGCCATCTATTACGCGGAACACGGCCATGCGCTGATGCCGCGCATCTCCAACACCATTGCCGGCCTGAAGGACTTCTTCGAAACCCACTGGCCGACGACCGCCCAGGTCTACGTGCCGGGTGGGCAGGTGCCGCAGGCCCGCAAGCTGTTCCGGAATCCGGCATTGGCCCGCACCTGGACCCGCGTGCTGCAAGCCGCCGAAGGCGCCGGCGCCGACCGCGAGCGCCAGATCGAGGCCGCGCGCGACGCTTTCTACCGAGGTTTCATCGCCGACGAAATCGACCGCTTCGCCCGCAACACCGACGTCATGGACGAAAGCGGCGCCACCCATCGCGGCGTCATCACGGCCGACGACCTGGCCGGCTGGTCCGCCAGCTACGACGAACCGCTGACCTATGACTATCACGGCTACACGGTCGCCAAGGCCGGCGCCTGGAGCCAGGGCCCGGTCTTCCTGCAGACACTCGCCATCCTGAGAGACATGGACCTGGCGGGCGTCAGTCCCACCAGCGCCGAATTCATCCACCGGGTGACCGAGGCCATGAAGCTCGCCTTTGCCGACCGCGAAGCCTATTACGGCGACCCGGCCTTCATCGACGTGCCGCTGGCCCATCTGCTGTCCGACGCGTACAACGCCGAACGCAGCCAACTGATCGGGGAGGGCGCGTCGCACGACCTGCTGCCCGGCCAGGTGCCCGGCTTCGAGGCGCAGGTCGCGCGCGTCATGGACACGCTCGAGCGCCTGTCGCCCGTCACCGCGCCCGGCAGCGCCACGAACGAACCGACCCTTGCCGATATGCGCGCGTCGGCCAAGCGCGGCGACACCACGCACGTGGACGTGATCGACCGCTGGGGCAACATGATCTCGGCCACGCCTTCCGGCGGCTGGTTCCAGTCCTCGCCGGTCATTCCGGAGTTGGGCTTCGGCCTGAACACCCGCGCCCAGATGTTCTGGCTTGAAGATGGCCTGCCCGGCACGCTGGCGCCGGGCAAGCGCCCGCGCACCACGCTGACCCCGTCGCTCGCGCTGCGCGACGGCAAGCCGTACCTGGCCTTCGGCACGCCGGGCGGCGACCAGCAGGAACAATGGCAACTGCTGTTCTTCCTGCGTCACGTGCACCACGGCCTGAATCTGCAGGAAGCCATCGACCTGCCCATGTCGCACACCATGCACTTTCCCACGTCCTTCTACCCGCGCGACCGCAAACCCGGTCATCTGGCGCTGGAGGCCAGCTTCGGCGCCGAGGTCATTGCGGCCCTGCGCCAGCGCGGTCACCAGATCGAAGAACTGCCCGAGTGGTCGGTCGGCCGGCTGACCGCCGCCTCGCGTGACGCGGACGGACTGCTGCATGCGGCCGCCACGCCGCGCCTGATGCAGGCGTACGCCGTCGGCCGTTGAACGGACGGCGCACGCTTTCTTACAAAGCGTGCGCCGTGCGGCGTCTTGCGGCGGTTTACCCGCTTAGGGTATGTTTGTCGCATGACGCCATCCGAGCAGAGCCCGGCAACAGCGGCTCGACCCCTCACGGGAAAAGAACCCTTATTCATCGTCCTCAATAAAGGATCGGGGCGCGGCGACGCGCAGGTCTTGCAGGACACCATCCGGACAATCCTCGACGAGGCCGGGCGGCGCTACGAACTCATGCCGGTCGGCGATCCGTCGCGGCTGACGGACGTGGCGCGCCAGGCGGTCAAGCGCGCCCAGGACGAGCAGGGCGTCGTCATCGCCGCGGGCGGCGACGGCACGCTCAATGCCGTTGCGTCCACGGTGCTGGGACAGGGCGTGCCGTTCGGCATCCTGCCGCAAGGCACCTTCAACTACTTCGGCCGCACCTACGGCATTTCGCAAGAAACCGAGGTGGCGCTGCGCGGCTTCCTGCAAGGCACCATCCGGCCCGTTCAGGTCGGCCTGCTGAACGGCCGACTGTTTCTCGTCAACGCCAGCCTCGGCCTGTATCCGCAACTGCTCGAAGACCGCGAGGCCTACAAGCAACGCTACGGGCGCAGGCGCTGGGTTGCGCTGTGGTCAGGCCTGGTCACGCTCTGGCGCCAACCGCGCCAGCTCGGGTTGCAGCTCGAATTCGAGGGCAAGTCGCGCAGTCTGCGGTCGCCGACGCTGGTCGTGGGCAACAACAAGCTGCAACTGGAACACATCGGCATCGAGAACGACGAGCTCGACCGCAATCGGCTGATCGCCATGGCGGCGCGGCCGGTGGGCACGCTGGCCCTGTACGGTCTGCTGGTGCGCGGTTTGCTCAGCCGGATGGGCGACGCCGAGAACGTCATCAGCTTCGCCTTCGACAAGCTGACGGTCGGTGTGCGCGGGCGCCGCCGGGTCAAGGTGGCGATGGACGGCGAGATATCCTGGATGGACACGCCGCTTGAATTCAAGGTGGCGAGCGATCGCCTGCCCCTGGTGGTGCCGGCGGACCCCGAGCTTCTGGATCGCTCATGACGCGGATCCTGCATTTGTCGGACACCCATTTCGGCACGGAACGCAAGGCGGTCGTCGAAGCCGTGCTGGACCTGGCGCGGCAGTTGTCGCCCGATCTGGTGGTGCTCAGCGGCGACATCACCCAGCGCGCGCGCCGCAGCCAATTCGCCGCCGCACGCCGGTTCATCGAGCGTCTGGCGCTGCCCGTGCTGGCGGTACCCGGCAATCACGACATCCCGCTGTACAACGTATTCGCACGCGCCCTCAATCCCTACGGCAACTACAAGCGCGCGCTGGGCCCGATCCTCGAGCCCGTGTTCGAAAACGATGGCGTGCTCGCCATCGGGGTGAACACCACGCGGCCAAAACGCCACAAGGATGGCGAGATCTCCGATGCGCAGATCGCTCGCGTCGCCCAGCGGCTGCGCCAGGCCCGGCCGGGCCAGTTGCGCCTCGTCGTGGCACACCACCCGGTGCGCGCCAAGGTCGAATCGGACCTGTCCAATCTGCTGATCGGCCGGGAGCGTGCGCTGTCGGCCTGGGCCCAGGCGGGTGTCGACCTGGTGCTGGGCGGTCACATACACTTGCCCTACGTGCTGCCGCTGACCGCGCCCACCGGACCGGCCGGCTGGATCGTCCAGGCCGGGACGACCTGCTCGCACCGGGTGCGGGGCACCGTGCCCAACTCGCTGGGCGTGATCACCCGCTCTGAAGAGGAAGGCCAGCAGGTCTGCCACGTCGAGCGGTGGGATTACGCGGCGGGCGCGCATGCCTTCGCGCCGGTCGACAAGACCCTGGTCTCGTTGTAGCAGGGGGCGCGGCCCCCGCGCACCTTTCTTTTTGATGGCGCATACATGACCGATGTCTACGCGGCATGGGCCGCAGCCCATGCCCTCTCTTTGTTTGTCGCGCTGCCGCTGGTCGCGGGCGGCGTGGCGCTGCTCTTCATGCGCTGCCATGGCCGCCTGTCCGGCAACGGCCGTGCCGCGCTCTTCGCCGCGACGGCGGGCATATCCTTTGCGTTGTTTCTGGCGCTGGCCCTGGCCGTCGAAAGCCGCGGGACGATCGTGGCGTTCGACAGCGCGCTCGCCAATGCGCTCAGCATGTCCATGTCGACGTCCATGCTTTGGCTGCTGTCCTGGATCACGTATCTAGGTGACCGCAACCTGCTCACGGTCGTCGCCGTGTTGATGACGCTTGCGCTGCTATGGAGCGGGTCGTGGCAGCTCGCGCTCTTCTGCGCGGTCGCGACCGGCCTGAACGGCGCGCTGAACTGGCTGTTCAAACACACGTTCGAGCGCGTGCGGCCCGACCACGATCACGGCTACGCCATGGCGACCGGTTGGAGCTTCCCCAGCGGCCACTCTTCGGCGGCAATGGCTGTGTACGGCACGGCCTGCTACCTGATGTGGCGATTCGCGCCACCCGCGTGGCGTCTGCCCTGCGTGGCGTTCATGGCCGCGCTCATCATGGCCATCGGTCTCAGCCGCATCCTGCTGCAGGTGCATTTTGCGAGCGATGTCGTAGCCGGGTTCGCGGTCAGCCTGGGATGGCTGGTCCTGTGCGTGGCGGCCGTCGAACGGCTGCACGTGTCAGGCAGGACGGTTCAGCGCGTCCAGTAGGCGCGCCTCGATGCCGTCCGCGGCGGGCGCCTGCATGGGCGCGCAGGTGTAGCGCCCGCCCGCGCAGGCGATCGCGCGGTCAAGCTGCCGCATCCGGTCGGCGGGTGGCGGGTCCAGATCGATGATCAACTTGCCGGCAATGGGCGCAGTGACCTGTCCGTCGCTGAAGCGTTCCAGCGTGCGATCGATCTCGCGCTCCCGGGGCAGGGCCAGCACGATGGTGTCTGACTCCGCCAGGGCTTCGCGCGCCGAGGTCGCCAGCGTCGCGTTGCCACGGAAATCTTCGCACCGCTCCGCCTCGATGTCATAGAGGGTCAGCGCAATGTCGGGCTCGGCGGCCAGCAGCCGCCGCGCGGCCATCGTGCCGATCCTGCCCATGCCGACGATGCTGACGCGCGGACTCATGGCTTGGGCACCGACCACGTGCTCACGATATGCGCGACCGGCTCGTCCGAGCCTTCGCCGGTCAGCACGACTTCGCCCGCGGAAAGCCGGCCCACCTTGAGCAGCCGGGCATGCGCATGGATGGCGCCTGCCGGACTTTTGCGCAGGAAATTGATGGTCAGGCTGGCCGTGACCGCGTGGGCCTGCCCGGTGGCGCCCACGACTGCCGCATACATGGCCAGGTCGGCCAGTCCCATCAGCATTGGTCCGGCAACAATGCCGCCCAGCCGCTGGTGCGCGTCGCGGGCGGGCAACACGGCGTGCGCCGAGCCGTGGCCGATGTGCAGCACATCGATCCCCAGCAGCATCGAGAACGGATGCTGGTCGGCAAGCAGCACGTGAAAGTCGGCAAGGCTGATCTGCGGCGCGCGCGCATCGGCGGCGAGGGCGGTGGCGGTCATCGTTGTTCCAGGGCGTGGCAATAGTTGTCCAGCAGCGCATCGGCCTGCTGGCCCAGCGACTTGAGGCGGCGGGTGTGCACCAGCAGCAACAGTCCCATCAAATAGGTGAACACGTTCATCTGCTCGGCCTGAACGGTCTCGTCCCGCCAGCCTTTTGTGCGCGACAGCGCCTGGCCGATCAGATCGATACATTGCCGCAACCGGCCATTGAGTTTTTCGTCCATATCCCGGCCCAGCCCCCGCGGACCCAGTCCCTGGAACAGATACATCCCCAGCGAAAAATCCGTGCGCCGATGCGCGTAGTACGCAAAAAACGCCCCGATCACGCCGCGCGCGGCCGACTGCGGCGTCTCGGCATTGCCCGCCTGCGCCAGATGCGCGTGCAGCCGTTGCAGCGATCCGTCCAGCAGTTCCCCGTAAAGCGCCTCCTTGCCGGCGAACCAGGGATAAATGGCGCCCGTCGTGCAACCTGCCTCTTTGGCGATGGCCCGGATCGTCGTCTTTTCCAGACCATCCCGTTCAAACACGCGCTGCGCGGCGTCCAGGATGATCTGCCTGCGCAGGGCGCTCAGGCGTTCGTTGCGGTCGGCACGAGGGGAAGGGGTGGACATGGCGCTCAGCGGCTATACGGTGCCAACGATCATATCGACGATTTTTATTAATAACAACGTTATTAGCGCCGCACGTGATTACGATGATCTTCAGTGCCGGCATCATCCCGGCCGCTCCGGTTTAGCGCTGCATGGCAGCCGGAGCCGCGAAGAAAGTAGCGTGATAAATGGGTTTTGGAATTGCCCGGAAAATTGGGGGCAGGGCCGAAAGTCGCATGGTTGCGCGCTCGGGCAGTTCGGTAAGGGAAAGCCCTAGCGTTGCGCGGCAAGCATCAGCGGGATGTTGCAACTTCCCAACAAGCCTGTCGCAAACCTGCACTTTTCTGATGCCGACCATAGCCAGTCCCCCCGATTTTTGATGCAATAGCGTCAACTTCCCTTCGCGGAGTTAGGGGGGCGGCAGGCTGGTTTGCTGGATTGCTGCTCTTGTCACTCAAATCAACGGAGATTTCTTAAATGAAAAAGACTCTGCTCGCTGCCGCCCTGCTCGCCGGTTTCGCCGGTGTCGCCCAGGCAGAAACGTCTGTCACCCTGTACGG
>Ga0213828_1001257_pt1 | contig 21304 bp, 31 predicted proteins | sample MC6MC0897MG_FD_180664 | JGI IMG/M metagenome (GOLD analysis project Ga0213828, IMG submission 180664) | Enriched soil aggregate microbial communities from Iowa State University, Ames, United States - MC6-MC0897-MG | ecosystem: Environmental > Terrestrial > Soil > Unclassified | place: USA: Iowa... | reverse complement strand
CAGCTCAACCCCGTCAAACGCCGCGGAAACCGCCGGTATTATCAGCGCCAGGACGTGCTGATGATCCGGCAGATCCGCGCGCTCCTTTACGATCAGGGTTTCACCATCGGCGGCGCACGCCTGCGTTTGTCCGGCGATGAAGCCAAAGACGACACGACCCAATACAAGCAGATGATCCGGCAGATGATTGCCGAATTGGAAGATGTGCTGGTGGTTCTCAAGAAATAAAAAGCAGCGTTTGAATACTTCCAGTTTTCAAACGCTTGCGCTATATTCTTGAGCGTTCTTCGAGGTGAAGAACAGTTGCAGAACCAGTCGGGGCGTAGCGCAGTCCGGTAGCGCACTAGCATGGGGTGCTAGGGGTCGAGTGTTCGAATCACTCCGTCCCGACCATATTTTTCAATGAGTTAGCGAGCTTTCTGCATCGCTTACTTTTTAACCCTAGTGACTTTACGAGTGAGCTAGGGTTTTTTATTCAAGCCTGCCTCCTTTTCAGAATCGTCAGCGCTGGTGCGCGTGAATCGGTTACTGATACCTTATTCGCAGCTTCAATCAGTTGGTCCAGCTCTGCGCCCGAATAGTGACTGGTGATGCTGCCGTTCTTGTGTCCGAGCAATGCCTTTCGATCTTCTTCGGTGACGCCTGCTGCACGTATCGTCGCGGCCATGCGCCCCCCAACTGCCGGCGTAACTGTCTCCCATGTTCACCCAGGCCGTGCCATCGTCGCGGAGTACTCGACGCACCTCGCGGAACACATCGACCAAACGATCGATGAACTCGGCCGGCGTCTGCTCAAGGCCGATCTGCCCGTCGACGCCGTAATCGCGCAGGCCGAAGTAGGGAGGGCTGGTAATGCACGTTTGAACTGACTGGTCTGGCAATGTCCGCATCATGTCGATGCAGTCACCGACCAGAATGCGGTGTTGTTCGGTCATCGCCACGGCCCCTTGTAGATGAGGTAGGCCATGTAGAGCGGGGCGAAGATCATAGTAGGTCTGCTCCTGCTTCGAGGAGGCCGTCGCGGTCTTGGCGCAGCGCTTCGTTCTCTGCGATCAGTGCCAAGACTGCTTCGGGGTTGGCGGCCGCAATGAATGCCGCGTCTTCGGCCGTCATGCTCACCATGTGGTGAACTGGAGCTTCGTCAGTGCCGAGGGCCACGGAACCGTTGACTACTGGGTATGGCGCCTTGAGCTGCGGGTGATCCTTTGCGGTAAATATCCGGCGCTCAACGTGCGGCCGCCCGAGGCGACACGGAAGTTCGGTTTCGATTACCTGCCAGCCGCCCTGCGTTGCAGCCTCGGCTAGTTGTTTCAGTTTTGAGTGGTCTGTCATTGCTGCTCTCCATCGCGCTGCATCATGTAGGCGAGTTGTTCGTTGGTGAGCGGGCGTGAGCCCATGCGACGGCGATAATCTGAGCGCTGATGCTGTCTGCAAAACAGCGTGCCACGCACCCTTTGCGAACTGCACTCGTGCTCGCCTGACTTGGCGGCGCAGATGGTTGATTTTTCGTTCATCCGATCACCGCCTTTATGGTCAGTACCAATGGAAGCCAGAAGAAGAGGGTGCAGCCGAGTGCGCACTTGGTGATCATGGCGTCACCCGTTTGAACTCGATGACCCAGACCCACGGGTTTGCGTCCCAGTCGCCACCGGTGGAGTTCCACAACTCCTTCCAAGCCGCTGGGTACCAGTCTCGGTAATTCGGTGAAACGTCATCGCTTGCCAGCTCCGGCGGACACTGCAGGCCTTCCGCCCGGATATCGGCGCGACTGATGTCCTGCAACCGCTCGACGCGGACGTCGGTGATCTCCAGCAGAATGCGGCTGTCACGGCGAAACATGTGGATGCTGGGCTTCCAGCGGATGTCGCCCGATGCCAGGATGTTTTCCAGATCAGGGGGTAGGCAGTCCGGGTAGGTTGCCCGATAGGTCAGATAGCCTGGGTCACCATTGCCAACGCGCGCCCAGGTCTCGCGCACCCACAGCCGGTCGCCGGGGTTTCCGAAGGGGCATTCCGGATTGCGCTTCGTGACGTCCGGGTTGCGGATGAAGGGCTGGCCTTTGCCGTAGTTGCCAATGTCGGCCCGTGAGTGCGGCTGAGCCTTCACCGGTCGCCGCGTGACCGTCTTCCAGCCATCCAGAATGGCGCGCACCATCGGCGCCGAGAACAGGATCGGCCGTTCTTTCGATTGTGGTGAGGTAGCCATCAGCAGTCCGTCCAGTTGAGCTGCTTGATGTAATCGCCACCTGAGCACAGATGTTCGTCGTTGATTGCCTCAATATCCTTGATATCTGCAAGAGCAGTTTTCGCACGCTCAAGGGCGAGTTCAGCGTGCCCAAGCTGGTGTCGCTTGCGGGCTTTGTAGGAGGAAAGCGCTTTTTCTTTCTCTGGGTACGCAAATCGCCGCCACGAATCTTTTGATACCCGCTTGGCATCCTTGAAGGTCTTGCCTGTAGCGGCCTGCCTCGCACGCGCCCAGCCTTCCGAACCCTCGGGAACGATCCAATAACAATGCTCGATTTCACGGATGACTACGTATTTACGGCAGACGATCGTGACCCCTTCCGGGCCGATGGAGTCGACGTACCGAAAATGATCGGGCCCTGTTTGCTTCTTTTCTTCAGACATGACTTCGTCCTTGCCGCTATAGCGGCTGACTTTGAAGGGGGGTAGGATTTTTGCGGGCGGAGTACAGATGTACTCCTGTCAGGCAGTTGCTGACTTTTCCGCTTTCTTCTGCTGGCGGGCGCAGTGCCGTTCGTATGAGCCGCCCGGCAAGTTGGCGATGGTGTTCGCTGCCTTGATCAGCAGATTTCCCATCTGCTCCTGCGCCTTCGGTACGAAGTGCTTGAAGCGGGAACCGGCCGGGTAGTAGGCGTCGTATGCCATGCGACTGCACACCGTCGCCGCCTCATCGAGACCCTCGCCGCGACCGTACGCAATAAGGCTTTCGCGATCCTTGGTCATGTCATCAATCCGCTGATCCGCTGCGTTCAGGCGCTGCTGCAGTTCGTTGATCTTCAACTGCTGAGTGTTCCAGGCCAAGGCAGCGTTATCGCATTCGTGCGGGTCGACCTGATAGCAATGGGGGCAGCGTGCGTCTTCGTAGTCACCGGTGTCAGCTATCTGCTCACCGCCAAGACAATGGAAGCTGGGGTAGACCTCGCCACACCCTTGGCACTCAACCACGAACGGGCCGCCGGTGTTGTCATGCGTCACGAGGCCCAAGGCTTTGCGCTGGGGCAGTTTGTTGCAATGCGCTTCGCTCATCCTGCAATCTCCATCGATACCAGATCATGGGCATTCACAACCTTCATGCCGAGCTCCTTGCCGATATGAACTTCAAGGCTGGCGCCTCGGGAATTCTGCCAGCCGGGCAGGGTGGCCACGGTGTCGCATTCCATCAGGGCCTTGATGTCGCGGCGCATGCATTCGCTCCAGGTGCCTGGGTCTGGGTTGAGCTCCGCGGGGTTGATGACGCTGTGCCCAGCGGCGCGCAGGCTGGCGGCTGTGGAATGGAACAGCGGGAAGTTGAGGTCCAGCATGTTGGTCATTGGCCCGCTGAGGTAGATGCGCTTCATGCTGCCACCTGCTTTTGTTCCTGGTTTAGCGCGGCCTGAACGGCCTCGACAACTCGGCGCAGGTAGGTGAATTTGTGGTTCTCCTCGACCGCCTTGCCGCCGACCGGGTAGTGCCATTCATCGCCAAACAGTTCAGTCAGCAGCCTGTCGTGATGCCAGCACTCGTTCGATGACTCGACGTTCCGCAGAACCTCGATGTCGTGCCAAAGCTCACGAGCCTCATCCTTACTCAGCTCATCCAGTCCCCAGTCGTGTCGGCCAGTCTGTTGCCGGCGGCGCTGGACAATGCACTTTTTCGCGAATGCATGGAGGGCATTCCCGCTGAATCGCGTGCTGCTGATCCCGCGATCCAAGCAGTTCAAGACGTAGTGCCAGTCGCAGTCGGCGACAAACTCCGCGACGGTGCGCGGGCCCATGCCACCCCAGTAGGCGTTCCAGCTGTTGTCCCAGCAGTTGATCGTGATCTTGCCCTGGGCGGTCTGATAGCTCGGGTCGGATTCAGTAGGGCAGTCGCGGCGGCCGAAGTCCTCGAGGAACACGGTAATCGCGTCGACACGCGGCGCGCCGGTGATCACCAGCTTGGTCACGGTCGAGCGCTCAACCTTCAGCGGCTCGGCCGGTTTGTTTTCTGTGGGCATGGGGCATCCTATGCCGGGGCTTGCCCGGGCGGTGGAGAGTGGGTTATTGACATGTCCTATTTAGAGGGGATGATCGGGACATTTAGAATGCAAACAGGATGCAAATCATGGCTATGGGCAACGATCACAACAGCAATGTTTCAAGTGCTGGTTCAAAAAATGTACTTATTGGCGTTGGGATTGGAATTGGCTTTGCGGCATGGGTGGGTGGGCTTTACCTTTTGTATCTTTCTAAATTTTCAGGATCTGAGTTTGTAGCGTTTGTTACTGTATTTTCAATTATCGGTCTAATTGTTTGCTTGTTAAAAGAGGTTTCCGAATTCTCAGTTGGCGGAAATATAGTAAAGTTTCGTGAGGTTAAAAAAGATGCTGAAAATGCCATTGAGGCTGTGAAGCGGACGCAAGTGGAACTTCTTCGGTTCTTTCTAAGGTCAAAGGTTTTTTTGAATTCTAATTATTCTTTTGATCCCGAGCACCTCTCTATTGAACAGGATTTTTGGGATCTTTGTTCTGAGATTAGACGATCTAACTGTGTGGAAGAGTTGAGATCTGATTTATTGTTTACAATAAATAGCTTGAAGGTGTCTCAGTTTGGAGCTATATCCAGTTGGTCCGGCGGCGTTCATGTGAAAAGCTATTCTGATTATGACTCTTACGAAAGCTTGGTGGTAGATGTTCTAAACTCTTCACTTTTGAAAGAGGTGACACAAGCAAAAGGCGAAGAGCATGAGTCGACGTTTAGCAACTTTGTCAAAGGTCGACTCTCTGAGTTGAAGCGATTAATCCAGCTGGAGGAAGAAATTAGTAGTGAGAAAATCACTAGCCTCTGGAGGACCTTCTAGAAATATTCGTGGATGTGGGGTATTTGTGTTCGTCCCGGCATAGGGCCGGAATGGAGAAGCAGATGGCAGATGCAGAACAAAGCTTTGCGGCGTAGCTTCGCAGCGGCGACATCCAGACATCCATCCGGAAGTGTCAGGAGATCTTCAATTCCGGCATATTTTCATCGTCAGGAATTTCAAATCCACTTTTCGAACCCGCCGTCGTAACGCTTTTAATTAACTTGAATGACTTGCTGGGTAAGTCGAACAAGGATGAGATGAGAGTGGCGTTCGCAGACCACGTCGAACTAACCGATAAAATTAACGACGTGACCGACCTTGTCAGGGAGTGCAGAAACGCCGCTTGCCACATTGGTAGTGGTGAGCATCTTTTCGAAGATCTAGGAAAATTCACGTTTAACGTTGTCTCGGGCCTGTCCCCTAATGCGTTTAGTCTAAACGGCGTTAAGCTTGGTTGCGATTTCGCAGATGACATTGCCATTTACTACGGAGAAAAGCGCTTATACCTGAGGCGGCACCTGCTTCTTGCGCTAGAAGCCGTTGCTAGAAACTATCCGCCTATTCATGAGGTTTAGTGCGCTTTGGCGCGCCGGACCTTGAAGTGCAGCATCGCCTTGATGCTGTGGCAGTAATCCTGAAGCTGTTCGTAGGCCTTATATTTGGCCTGACTTCGAGTGGCTGCCCACACCTTGACCAGATCTTCGCGGGCTTCCCGGTTCCAGTCGAGATCGTCCCAATCATGCTTGAACGGCAGGACCAACCACTCTTTAAGCGGAAGCGTCTCGGCCATCTCGCCGTACTGCATTTCGTGGGTGGGGTGGTAGTTGCTGAAAGCCCTCGCTGGCTGGCGTGATTCGTTGATATGGGGTATTACGGGTGACCGGCATGGAGCCGGATCAAGGAGATTAGGTGTGACACCAGACGATTTCGCGGCAGGAGTTGAAGCGAGGCTTAAGACTTTCAAAAAAGCTGCCAAGACGCTTGAGAGGTTTTATGACAAAACTAAACGTCCATTCAATAAAGAAACAACAGAAAAAATCGAAGCTTTATCCAAAAAACAGAGTGATGCGGCTTCTGAAATAACTGATTACTGCCAGAGAAATCAGTCCCACATAAGCTAAGGCTCAAGTGGTTCATGGGTTTAAGACTTAAATTTGGTTAGGCGTCTTCAGCGTCAAGCTTTGAAGCTTGACGCTGTCCTCGAACGTAGAGTTCCGCCGCCACGTTTTCGCTTACTTCTGTTTTGCGGCGCGAACGAAGTGCCTCAATCGCGCCTTCGCGGCCGAGCGACCGAACATATCGCAGGCAGGCCGCCATCACAGATCCTTGCTGCTTGTCGCTGGTCCAGTCCATCAGGACCTTCAGGTCTTCCTTCTCGCCCTTTGCGAACACGCAATCTTCCTCGCCAAGATCCTTGCGCTTGGCTGAGCTCTTTGCAGATCGTGCCTGTTGATCCATGGTCATGGCCTACCTCTTCAATTCCGCTGGCCGGCAATTCCAGCCAGGTCTGTCGTTTGCGTTGTTGGGGTCTGGAACGTCTCACGCAGCTACCTTCACCTGATGCCAGGCGCCGGCGGCGTAGAACAGCTTCGCGGCTTCGGCTTCATCCATCGAAACTTCGTCCGGAATAGCGATCCATCCTGAAGCCACCAGATGGGCCGGGTTCGCGCTATTGCGCAGTTCCAAGTAGTAATGCTCGATCACATCCGTCAGGCGCTCGACCTTGTAGATGCCCTCCGGCGAGATCTCGAGCGACTTGATGTACTCGGCGCCGCTCTCATCGCGACAAATGGCGCCGATGTAGATCGTCCAGCGGTATAAGAAATCGAATATCGCGTTGGCGAGCGCCAGACTCCGGATCTGCCGGCAGCTCTTCCAGTGAGCTTTGAATTGCTCCAGGTTGCTGGCGGTGACCATGCCGGTAACTTCGATGCGCAGCGCTGGCAAGGATTCCGGCGTTTTGCCGACGGTCTCCGGCACCACCTCGGCGGAGCGAAGTCCTGTAGATCGGCTTGGAACTGTTTCCAGCCTGCGACGAGTGTGGCGGCGCGGCCCGGTACCGGTGTGTACGACTCCCAGATCACCAGCGGTAACACGATCACCTATGACGATTATCAAAAGTGCCATGAGGTGAAGGGAGTCAGGTTTTTCATGAGCGGTAAACCTGTGACTACACCGCGTTGCAGGATGCTTACTTTGGTGGAGTCGTTGCCCGAGAAGTTGAAGCCTAGGCAATCGTTGCCGACGGCAATGGTCTTTGGTGTATTGGTGCGGGGTACAGGATGGATTCTGGAAGAGTCAGATTATGGTCGACTCAGTCTATGCAATCGGCTGTGGATCAGATCACGCCATCACCGCAATGGATATGGGTGCCACTGCGTATCAGGCAGTCCAGATAGCCGCAAAGCGTGACACCGGCACCGGCGGCACTATCCGCGCTGCGACTGTTGGTGTCGGCAAGTCTGGGTAGGTGTGCCGCAGGTGAGTGCGGCACTGGATGATCAAACTGGAACGACTGGGCGATTGATCATGTCGATGACTGCCAAAATGTCAGAGGCGGTGCGATTTTCATAGCTATTACCCTGAAACATAACAGTGCCGGTAGTGTAAATATTCATTATCAGTCCACAGCTGAATGTAAATTGGTGCTGGTTTGCTGTTGGGTGGAGCTCAGTAGCGGTTGGGTGCTTTTGCTTAATTACGTTGATGAGAAAATTTGTATCGTTGCATTTGATAGTGGCCATGCGGATTGCTCTTTTAGTTTATGAGGTTGCATTAGCCAATGATCGCCACGGTGTGGCAGCCATCCTTGGCTAGCCTGAGGCATATGGTGGCGCTATGCCGGCATTTCAAGTCTTGATTTCTTCTTGTGGGTAAATAAATGTGACAACCAAGCAACCCGACTGGGAGGCGATCGAACGTGCCTACCGGGCCGGTCACCGTTGTACGACATGGCTGAGTCAACATCGGCCATTACCGGAACAGCGCGGACTATGAAGAGGCGGCTTACTTGGTTGGGCAGCCACGGCCTTGGATGTCCGGTCTCAGCGATCAGTGGCGCGATCTCTTGGAGGAGGGCATTTATCTCGGCTCCCGAGCGCCTTGGCTGCTCCCTCAAGGCGGTGCTTGCGGAATGATGCAGGCACAGCCGAACGCTGTCACCAAAGAGGCCATGGAATCCAAGAAACAGGACACGGTGTCGCTCGGCGCCCGTCTGATCGAGCGTGGTAGCGCGGTGAAGACCGCAACCCAGGCCGACAACGATAGCACGGCCGAACACAGCGTTCTCTCGCTGGTGGTTAGCAACGTCAGTGAGGCGTACAGCCAGTGTCTGACATGGATGGCTGAGTTCGTGAATGCCACCGGCAAGATCCTCTACAAGCTCAATCAGGACTTTACCCAGATCAGCCTCGACCCGACGATGCTGTCGGCACTGTTCAACGCGGTGCAGGGCGGCAAACTGCCGGCGGCCGACTTCTGGCAATACCTGCGTGATCGTGGGGTGATTGATCCGGAGAAGACCGACGGCCAGATCCGCGACGAACTGGAAACTGAAAACCCCGGGCCTGACCTTGATGATGACGACACGGTGATCCCAGATGGCGGCAAACCAAGCGATCCTTGACTCCACGATTCGGCACGCCGTCTTCCTCGCACAGCTAAAGTTAGGGGAGGTGGCGAAGTTCGCACCCTTCCTCAAGGAGATCGACCGCTCAATCCGCGAGCGGCTAACACGGGCGGATCTGACGGACTAGCCCGCCTAGAGCGGCTGCTGAGCGAAGTCGATAGCCTGCTGCTGGGCATCTTCGACCGGTACAGCGAGAAGCTGAGCCTCGACCTGGTGGATATCGCCAACTACGAGGCCGAGTTTGAGGCAACTAGCCTGACCCGGGCGGCACCGGTCGGCGTCTCGTTCGATGTTGCGGTGCCTGGTGCTGCGGCAATCAGGGCGGCAATCCTCACCAACCCGCTCAGCGTGCGCGGTGCGGACGGCGGCAAGCTGCTCAAGTCGTTCATTGACGGCTTCACAGCCACCGAGCGACAACGCCTCACAGGCGCGATTCGGCAGGGCTTCTTCGAAGGCCAAACCAACTTCCAGATCATCAAGAACATCCGTGGCCGCAAGGCTCTCCAGTACAACGACGGCATCCTGGCCACGACCAACCGTAACGCCGGCGCCATTGTGCGGACGGCAGTGCAGCACGTTGCCACCCAAGCGCGCATGGAGACGCTGAAAGCTAACTCCGATGTCGTGCCGTCGGTTGAGTGGGTCAGCACGCTGGATTCGAAGACAACCAGCCAGTGCCGGACGCTCGACAAGCGCCGTTTCAAGCTGACCGAAGGGTCGCGGCCGCCGATCCACATCAACTGCCGTTCGACGGTGGTGGCGGTGACTCGCTTCAGCGCGCTGTTCGCCGAGGGCGCCACTCGGGCATCCATCGGCGATGCAGGCGCGCAGCAGGTGAGGGCTGACCTCAACTACTACGACTGGCGACAGCATCAGCCGGCGGCGTTCCAAGACAAGGCCATAGGACCGGTTCGCGCGAAGCTGTTTCGCGAAGGCGGTCTGATCGTCGAGCGTTTCGCCGAGCTGTAGCTTGATCGCAATTTTGCTCCACTCACTCTTGTTGAAATGCGGAAGCTTGAGCCGTTGGCATTCGAGCGGGCTGGCTTGGGCAAATAGCTACTTTGAACATGTGATCCGGCTTTCCTCAAAGTTTTTCAAGACCAATGAGAACTGATGCGGCCATTGTTCAATGTTTTTTCTTCCCTTGGTCGCAATTTCATCCATGTGATCAATCTCGTTTAGCTCATTATTTACAGCTGCTTCCAGTGACTCTGCGAAGCCACGAGTTGGTTCACCAAGATCACCAGGTGCATATGCGACAAGCTCATAAGCTGCCGAGACAGTTGCGCTCACTAATGGTCGAGTGTCATCAATGCTCAATCGCTCATCTCCTGATTCGCTGTTGAGTCGCCCGTTAGCGCTGAGGAATTTTGCCGCTTTTTCTCGGACTATCGCCTCCTGCTTGTCGATCCGATCAATACAGCTAAGCGTCATTGCTTGCTTTGTGGATTGATAACTGGAAAACCAAGTCAACGATGAGCCAACTACTGCCACAGCAACAGCACCCCAGGCAACCAAGCCCCCGCTAGATGTTGAGCTATTCGACTTTTTTGATGCCATGACTCGGTGCTACTCCAAGTGCTCGTTCGCAAACCTCGAATCCTATCGTAAATGTAGCTAAACGCGGCTGATTCTCACGCAGACAGGGCCTGCACCTAAGTCTCTGGGAGACAACCAATGCTGAAATTCCAACTGGATACCCTAGAAGGGGTAGATGAAGCCGTGCGCGCTCTTTATACCGAGAAGGACGGCAAGTTCGTACTCGGCATTGAAGGTCTGTCGCAGCAGGAAGATGTATCCGGCCTGAACGCCAAAAACGCAGAACTGCTGGCTAAAAGAAAGAAATCGAACGAAAGGCGCGCGAAGCCGAAGAGGCTGCACGCCTGGAGCGTGAAGAGGCAGCTCGCAAGTCCGGTAACGTCGAAGAACTCGAACGGTCCTGGACTGAGAAATTCTCCCGCCGCGAAGCTGAGCCTACCGGCACGCTGGAGCAGGAGCGGGCAACGCTGAGCGGGCAGATCCGGGATCTGACTGTCGGCCGTACCGCTACTGGCATCGCGTCTGCCCTGGCTGTTCAAGGCAGCGCAAAAGCCCTGTTGCCGCACATCGAGCGCCGTCTGAGCGTCGAACAGCGCGAAGGGAAGCCTGTTGTGGTCGTCCTCGACGCACAGGGCAAGCTCTCGGTGGAAACGCTGGATGAGCTGAAAGCAGAAATTGCGAATGACGCGGCGTTCGCGCCGTTGATCGCGGGTAGCAAGGCATCTGGCGATGCAGATGGTACATGGTGCTTCAATACTCGCGAGCGAGACGCCAGAACCTGTGATGCTAAAGGATATGGTGTAGGCAAGGGCAACTACTACATTATGAATATTGATAAGGGGGACAAGAAGTATCCTTATAGCGGTGAGAAGGCAATAGTGGGGCAGGCAATATTTAGAGTCGGTGAGAATGGATCGCCAGAGGCGCTGGGTCTGCGAGGGGCGTTCAGTGGTGGTGAGGATGTGTGGATGATGATCAATGACACGTTCGACGGCCTTGATGACAATGACGGTTCCCTCCAACTCAGATTTGTTCCGGCGGGAGGACGGTCGCTAGACCCGACAAACTCTCTCGGTGATCCCATCGGTACTCAATATCCAAAGGACACGTTCACGAACTAAGAATGGTTGCGTGGTTCTTGGCGTTTCTATTCGTGCGGGATTTTGATGTTCCCAAGTTCCAATAGTTTTCGTTCGATTTACTATTGCTGGCTGTGCAGTTGTTGGGTTTTTCTGGTGCTACAAATCAATAAAGTTGGGGCTTGGGGGCGAGCACAAACAGGAGGTGCCACTGAGCGACTATCAGAGTCACTCTGTCCCGGTCGTTTAATTCATTTAAAAAGGCCAATGCATTCTGTATTGGCCTTTTTAGTACGTGTCTCTTTATGATATGCCAGCGCGGCTAACTTGTAGTCATGGTGCCAAGCTCGCTAGGTGTAAAGTTCCTTGGTCAGCGAGTTGAACACTCGCTCGGCCTCGTCAATGCTGTCGACATTCAGCGAAATCGAGCAGCCGCTCATGACCTGAGTCGGGCGGTCGGGCGGTCGGGTGTGGTGTCGGAGGCCATGATCATCTGGTCTCCTACCTTCAGACAGGTATGGATGAATCAGAAAATGATGCTCTTCGGGCACATGCTCGGCGGCGGGCGTTTCGCCGAACGTCATTATGGCTTCGAGCTTTCCCTGCACGCTTTTGCTCGTAAAAGTTGAAGGCCCGCGGCAATCACCATTGAAGATCAGGTACGGGTTGATTCTAAGCGTGAAACACCATTAAAAATCAGACATTGCCTCTGCACAAGAATTGATGCCTTCCTCGACATCTGATTCCTCCCGTCCATGCGTAGTAGAGGTTTAGCGCAATCAGCTCAAACACAGCCACAAATACGCAGAACGCAACGAATCTTCGGGTAAACACCCGGCGAGGCTTTTCATAGCCTTGATAGTTACTGAATGCGCTGCAAAGGTTTCCCAGAAAATAAATAAAGTCCATCAGATCTGCATCCTCGCCTGCGTGCTTCATGCATCTTGCCAATTCCAATCTGGTTAAGATCTCTCATTGTCCTTACGATCGTGCTCGTTAGTCGGCGTAGGGCTCTACTCCACCCACGTGGGCGGCCCGTCGTAGAGGGCAAGTCATCTGCAACCCCGTTTACACAGCTCAGTATCAACAACTAATAAGGATATTAAGTGTTTCAAAAACTGATGTTACTGGCGTTGATCGTCAGCTCAAGCGGCTGTGCAGCAACGGCCATGCGGATGGATTATGACAAGCATCGATGCCCCTACATCGGTGTTCGGCTCGACTGGTGGTTAGTCGGTACATCCAAAGGCAAGTTGATTCCCTTTTTACTGATCGACGCGCCATTTTCATTGGTGGTCGATACCGTATTCTTCCCCTTCGAATATCAATACACCTGCAATTTATGACTTTCGGGTAGTGCAACCTAAAGCGGTATAAATCTCCCGTAGAAAAGCCTTGGCCTGTGCCAAGGCTTTTTCGTTGCTGACGCCACCGCCAATAAAACTCAGGACGATCCAACCCTGCCGTCCCGCACCTGCATCAGTGCAAACCCCAGAAGATTCAGGCCCTTCCACAGATTCGGATCGTTCACATCCGCGTGATCTTGCGCGAGCCCAATTCCCCAAATGTCATCAACCGGGCTCGCTTCGACAATGACCCGAGATCCAGTGCGCAGCAGGTATTCGTTCAGCTCCGGGTTTTGGGAGAACTTGGCTTGGTTTGCCTGGACGACGATGTCGTATCGGTGTTGCAGCCAGCGTTGGTCGTTGAACCCACGCACCTTGCGGCCGAGGGCTTTGGCGGCGTTCGGGGTCGGGGCCAGCAGCACTTGCGCACGAATTTCCTGATCGTCGAACAAGGCTGCCTTCTCGGCCATCATGAAGTGTTCGGCTGTTGGGTAGCGTTGCCCCTCGACAACGAATTCGGCTTCGTACCACTGGCTGAAGCACGAAGCCGTGACGGCGTTCTTGCTTCGCTGGTGTCCCCAGAAAAAAGTGAAATCCAGAGGCTCTCCAGCGTTGAAGCGAGCGCGTAGATCTTCGAGAAGTTTAGAGTCGTGCAATGAGATTTCCTCGGTAACTGACTTTCGACGTTACAGTTGCTGTGCGTGTCAGGGCAATACGCAATATCGCCCAGAGACTAATCCAGTGGGCCCAAGACCTGGCGGTAGTGTTCTTCGCCTTGAGGCGTCTGCCGGGTCAGGCGGATTTCCAGGCCTTGGGGATTTTCTTTGCGGTTGCCGCTGAGCTGGCGCCACCCCATCTGCGGTTCCCAGACGCGCACTTGCAGGTCGCTGATGCTGTCGAGCACCGCCACTGCCTGTTTCGGCGCGGGCAGCGGGTAGTGATCACGTGGCGTGGCGGCGGCGCGGTACAGGGTTTGATCTTTCAACCACCAGCGCACGCGCTGCAAGCCGTTCTGCGAGGTGGCTGCACTGCGGATCACGTCAAGACGAAAGCGTTGGTCGTCGGCGCTGCGCACGCTGATTGCCGCTGGCTGCTCGGATCGTTCGTCATCGTTGTCGTTCAACAGTGGTTCGCGCAGTTCGATGCTGGCGCGCAAGGCGATATCTCGTTCCAGTTGATGCAGCGTGCGCAACAGTGCTTCGGTGTGTTCGGTGCTTGCCTGCAGGTGCGTGTCGGCGCGGCTCACGCTGTCCAGACCGCGCCAGGCAATCAGGCTGACGATTGCCATGAGCATGATCGCGACCATCACTTCGATCAGGGTAAAACCCTCTTGCCGGCTATTCATGGCTGGTTGGCCAAGGTCAATTTGCCCGTGGCTGTGCGTTGCACGGTGAGCGTGTTCTGGCCGTCCGAGAGTTGCAGTTGCACTGGGGAATCGAACCACTCGGCGTTCAGTATCAGCGGCTGCCTGGGTGTCACTCGCACCTTCAGCGATGGCGTTTCCCAGTGACGAGGGCGCAGTTGCGGATCGGCGAGGAAGTGATCGAAGCCGGGGCCTTGTTCATTGCGACGGCTGAAACGAAAGCCGTTTTTGTCCGCCAGCCAAGTGATCGGGCGGCCGTCGGCCAGGGCTTCGGCATGGGCGATTTGCAGCACCTGGATCAAGCGATTGGCGTCCTTGCGCAGCAGTTGCGCCGGGTCAGGCTTGATACTCAGGCTGACGGCGGCGCTGGCAATGCCGATGATGATCAGCACCACCATCAATTCGATGAGAGTGAAGCCCGTTTGTCTGTCCTTGGTCATACCGCAACGTTCCTTCGTTGTGAATCCATCCTGGCGGATTCGAACCATCAATCCGGATAGAAAAGCGAATGTTGTCCTGTAGACTGCGACGCAGGACAACAGGGAGGTTGGGTCTTGGCATTTACTTTTCGCTTATCCGCAACGCAGCTTGTGCAATCGGCGGCGCTGATCGCTGCACTCGCAGGGGGACTGTTCTGGTCTGCGCTATTGCTGACGCCGGCACAATCCCACGTTCCGGCGGTGGCACCGCAAGTGTTGCCGACGCGCGCCGACACAGCGGCTTTGCAGTGGTTTTCCAACCAGCCGGCACCGTTGGATATCAAGGTTTCCGGAGTGCTGGCAGGGGCGCACGCTGCAGTAGCAATCCTAAGTCTCAACGACGGTCCGCCGCGCAGTTTTCTGGTGGGTGATCGCCTGACCCAGGGGGTGCGCGTGATAGCCATTGAACAGGATGCGGTGGTCATCGAGCGTGGCGCAGAACAGAGCCGATTAAAAGTCAGCACGCTGCCAGACTCCCCATCGCTGCCTCGACTGACTCGACCCTGAGCGGTGTCATTGGCGCTTTTCCTGTGGCCCGCCGAGTAAGGTTTCGAGTCGCGCCAGGGGCGGTGCCTGACGTTCACGATCGGAAACCAGCAGCGTCACGCGCAGCAGTCGTCCATCGGTGCTCGGGGTTATGCGTTGATCACAGCGCAGTTGCAGGCGACCTTGATCACAGTCGAAGGTTTTCAGTCCCGGGGCAAAATCTTCCTCCAGACGCAGTTCGGCGAGCCGGGTTTGCGCCGCCAGCAAAGCGATCGAGCGATCGCGCAACAGGCCATTGCTCTGGGTCATCAGACCCGCAACGCGAACGGCCGCAGACATGGCCACGGCGATGATCGCCAAGGCCACCAGAACCTCGATGAGGGTGAAACCTCGCTCCTTGCGCAACGCTTCCATGCTTGTCTCTGCGGTTGAAACCGGCCCGCAGAATAACACCCGTCCTTTGGCGAATGTGCAGAAAAACAGTGCGTTAATGATTGTTGTACGATGACTGGCTTTTGTTACACTGCGCGCCGAATGTAATCATGCCAAGGAAGGTTGAAATGGATTTCGCGCGCGTCAAATCTCAGTCCGCAGGCCGTCGAGGCCAGCAGGGTTTCACCCTGATCGAGATCATGGTGGTGGTGGTCATCCTCGGCATTCTGGCGGCGATGGTCGTGCCCAAGGTGCTCGACCGACCTGATCAGGCCCGAGCTACTGCGGCGAAACAAGACATCGCCGGCCTGATGCAGGCACTCAAACTCTATCGCCTCGACCACGGCACTTATCCGACCCTGAATCAGGGTTTGAAAGTGCTGGTAGAGCGTCCGGCGGATGCGAAAAACAGCAACTGGCGCTCTTATCTGGAGCGCTTGCCCAACGACCCGTGGGGTCGTCCTTACAACTATCTGAATCCTGGCGCGAACGGTGAGATCGACATCTTCTCCCTCGGCGCCGACGGTCAACCTGACGGCGACGGCGTCAATGCCGATATTGGTTCCTGGCAGCTCTGAGAGCGGCCATGAAATCATCCTCGCCACAGGCGCAAAAACAGCGCGGCATGGCCATTATCAGCGCCTTGTTGATTGCCGCCGTGGTTGCGGTGATCGCCGCTGGCATGCTCACCCGGCAGAGCGTCTTTACCCGTTCTCTTGAAGCGGAACAGTCCCGAGTGCAGGGCGCTGCCGCGCTGTTGGCGGGGCTGGAGCTGAGTCGGCAACTGCTCAGGGACACGCGTCAACAGGACGCGCTGACCCGGCTCGATCAACCTTGGGCGCAGCCTGTCAAAAGCCATTTGTTGAATTCGCCGGGGAGCGGTTTCGAGGGGCGCATCGAGGATCAGCAGGGCAAGTTCAATTTGCGCAATTTACTCAGCAATGAGCGCGTCGATGGCGGACAGTTGCGCAGCTTCGAACGCCTCTGCGAAATGATCGGAATCGATGCTGCCCTCAGCCAGCGCATCAGCCAGCGAGTCATCGCCTCTTACCCGAGAATGCCTGACCTGCAAGCCGCCGGGCAGAGTATGGCGCAGACGGGTTTCGACGGCGTCCGTGCGACGTCACCGAGTGCGCGTCGAAAGCCCTTGCCGGCCACTCAGCCGATGTTACGCAGCCTTGATGATTTACGTGGCCTCGAAGGCATGAACGAGCAGCTGCTTGGTCGCTTGAATCAGTATGTCAGCCTGATTCCGGCCAAGACCTGGGTCAACGGTAATACTGCCAGCGCCGAGGTCTTGGTGGCGGTGGTACCGGGGTTATCGCTCGCGCAGGCCAGGGTCGTGGTGGGAGAGCGCGATCGTGGCCAGTGGTTCATCAATCGTGGGGACTTCGTCAACCGTCTGCACTTGCCGCATCTGACCGTCGACGGACTGAACGTCGGCATCAGCAGCGATTGGTTTCTGCTGCGCGGACACGCGCGTCGTGACCAGCGCCGCGTCAGCCTGGATGCGCTGCTGCATCGACCTGCCGACGACCTGCCGAAAGTGGTCTGGTCGAGGCTCGGCGTATGACGCGCCTGCGAGTCGCCTTGCCGCCGCTGGCGGGTTTGACCTCAGACTCTGAGGTTGAATTTGCGCGCCTGGATCGGCATGACCAGGTCAGTCAGACCGGTGTCAGTACGCTGTTGCTGATTGAACAGGAGTGGCCGTTACAGCCCGTCGAGTTTTTTCTGCATCCGGCGGACAGCGTACTGACCAGTTTGCAGTTGCCACCGCTGGCGCCGGTGAAGATCGAGGCGGCGGTGAAGTGTGCCGCGCAGGCGCTGATTCTGGGTGGCACTGAACAAATGTACGTTGCACACAGTGCTCGTGAGGTCTCGGGGCAAGTGTCGCTGGCCTGGCTCGCGCAGGCATCTCTGGATCGTTTCGGGCAGTTATTGACTCAGCACCGATTGAAGCTGCGAGGCCTTTACCCAGCGCCTTATGCGTTGCCGGTGCCAGCGCAGGGGCAGGTCAGCGCGTGTGTATTGGACGGGCAATTGCTGCTGCGCTTCAGCTGTGCGCAGGCTTCGGTAGAACCCTTGGCGCAGGAGCGTCTGGATGAACTCGTCACCAGTGGTCGCGGCTTGCAGTGGATCGGCGCGGATGCTTCTGCAACAGTCGTCGAACCACGACCTGCGGAGCAGCGCTGGTGTGGCGTCGCGCCGGGATGGGGGTTGCATGCAGGCGTCGGCAAGGCTGCCGGCCCCGCTCGCGGTTGGGGCAAGGCCGTCTTTTGTTGTGCCTTGGCGATCGCGATCTGGGTGTCGGGGCTGAACCTTTACGCGGCCCGTGAAGTGACCGAGGGCGAACAGCTCAAGGCGCAAATGAGCCAGCGGGTGAAGCAGGCTTTTCCAGAGTTACCGGTGATCCTCAATCCGTTGCAGCAGGCTCGCCAGCAATTGGCAGCCCGGCACAGTGGTGTGACGGCCGACGCGAATCACGGGTTTGCCTACCTGGTGCAACACGCCGCGAGCGCGCTGCCGTTTATGGCAGGCAGCGTCCAGCGCATGACCTTTGAGCAGGGACGTTTGCAGTTGGAGTTGGCTGCCGATACTGCGCAGGCACCCGCCGACGGCGCATTGCCGGGAGCGCTGACGCAGGTCGGGTTGGTCGCCAGACGCGAAGACAACGTGTGGATTTTCAGCCCGCAGGTTGAGCCGGCAGCGGTTGAGGACGATGCCGTCATGGACAGCGACGATGAATAATCTACTGGCGATCTATCGGGCTCGCTGGCTGCTGCTGCGAGCACAGATTCATCGGCATTGGGCGCCGCTGACCTTGCGCGAAAAACGCCTGGTCGCGGGCACCGCATTGATGTTGGGGGGCGTACTGATCTGGCTGCTGCTCGTCCAGCCACCACTGAAAAAGATTGAGCATTGGCAGACCGAAACGCCGAAGTTGCGTGGCCAGGCCGAAGCGCTGGATCTGTTGTTGCGCGAGGTGGCGACAGCGCCCATTGGGCAAAACGTCGAGCGGTCATTGCAGCAATCTCTCGATGGCAACGGGCTGCTTGGTCACTACCAGTTGCAGGCAATTGGCACCGCTTGGCAGTTGACGTTCGAGGATGCGCCCGCTGATGCCGTCATCAGTTGGCTGCTAATCCACCCCGTGCAGTTCTCACTTGAAGTGGTCGAGGCTCGTTTGCAGCGTGCAGACGCAGCCAAGGTCGACGATACGGCCGGCACTTTGTCAGGCACCGTTCGCATGGATCAGGCGCTGGGCGCTAAGGAAGCTTCATGAAGGGGTCAGGATCCAAACCGGCACGTCTGGCGTTGCCGATGCTGCTGATGGCGTTGAGCGCGTGCAGTAACACCACCACGCCACAGAATCAGCCGCCGTTGCTGGTCGACAGTGAACTGGGCCGGCCGTTGGCCAACACCCAGCGCAGCGGCGACGCGGTGCTTGACCGCGAACGCGCACAGGCTCAGGCGCGACCGGCGCCGAAGCCATTGCACAATATCTCCAAAAGTGCGCGCAGCGGTGCGGCGGCGTCGGGCATTGCCTTGCCGAGCAACCCTTTGGGCGATCAGCCGGTGACGCTGAATTTTGTCGACGCCGATATTCAAGCGGTGGTGCGCGCGCTGTCTCGTTCGACCGGGCAGCAGTTTCTGGTCGACCCTCGGGTAAAGGGTACGTTGACGCTGGTGTCAGAAGGTCAGGTGCCGGCGCGGCAGGCTTACGATATGTTGCTGGCGGCGTTGCGTATGCAGGGTTTCAGTGTGGTCGATGTTGGCGGCGTGGCGCAGGTGGTGCCGGAGGCGGATGCGAAGTTGCTCGGCGGGCCGATTTACAGCGCTGACAAACCGGCCGGTAACGGCATGCTCACCCGCACGTTTCGTCTGCAATATGAGAACGCGGTGAACCTGATTCCGGTGCTGCGGCCGATCGTTTCGCCGAACAATCCGATCAACGCCTATCCGGGCAATAACACCATCGTCATCACCGATTACGCCGAGAACCTGACCCGCGTTGCGCAGTTGATCGCGAGCATTGATTCGCCGAGTGCGATCGACACCGATGTGGTGCAGATTCAGAACGGCATCGCTGCCGACATTGCGCCGATGGTCGCGGATTTACTCGATGCGCCGGGCAATGATCCGACGCAGAAAATAGCGGTGATTGGTGACCCGCGTTCCAACACCATCATCATTCGCGCCGGCAGCCCGGAGCGCACGGAGCTGGCGCGTAATCTGATTTACAAACTGGATAACGCGCAGAGCAATCCGAGCAATCTGCATGTGGTTTATCTGCGTAATGCGCAGGCGGCGAAACTGGCGCAGGCCTTGCGCGGGTTGCTCACGGGAGAGAGTGATAGCGGCACCAGTGACAGTGCGCGGTCGGTGCTCAGCGCCATGGGCGCAAGTACTGGCGGTAGCGCTGGGCAAAATGGCCAAAGTAGTACGCAAAGCAGCGGCACTACATCGACTAATAGCAGCGGCAGCACGGGCGGCAGTTACGCGCAGGGCAGCAGCGGCAGCGGAACCAGCAGTGGCGGTGCACAAAGCAGCGAACAGAACGTCGCCTTCAGTGCCGGCGGCGTGACCATTCAGGCTGACGCGACCACCAACACCTTGCTGATTTCTGCGCCGGAGCCGCTGTATCGCAACCTGCGCGAAGTCATCGATCTTCTCGACCAGCGCCGCGCGCAAGTGGTGATCGAAAGCCTGATCGTCGAAGTCGGCGAGGACGATGCCAGTGAATTCGGCGTGCAATGGCAGACCGGCAATCTCGGTGGCAACGGCGTGATCGGTGGCGCGAATCTGGGTGGTTCGGGACTCAACACCAACGGCAAAACCAGCATCGACGTGCTGCCGCAGGGTTTGAACCTGGGTTACGTCAACGGCACCGTCGACATTCCCGGGATCGGCAAGATTCTTGACCTGAAAGTGCTGGCCCGGGCGTTGAAGAGCAAGGGTGGCACCAACGTGTTGTCGACGCCGAACCTGCTGACCCTCGACAACGAAGCGGCGAGCATTTTTGTCGGCCAGACCATTCCGTTTGTCAGCGGCAGTTACGTCACTGGCGGCGGGGGCACCAGCAATAACCCGTTCCAGACCGTGACCCGCGAAGAGGTCGGTTTGAAGCTCAACGTGCGCCCGCAGATTTCCGAGGGCGGCACGGTCAAGCTCGATATCTATCAGGAAGTCAGCAGCATTGATGAGCGGGCTTCGGCCAGTTCGACATCGGCGGGGATCGTCACCAACAAACGCGCGATCGACACCAGCATCCTGCTGGATGACGGGCAGATTATGGTGCTCGGCGGATTGCTGCAGGACGGTTACAGCCAGAGCAATGACGCGGTGCCATGGCTGGGCAGTCTGCCGGGGATTGGCGCGCTGTTTCGCAATGAACGCCGGGCGATCACCAAGACCAACCTGATGGTGTTCCTGCGCCCGTACATCATCCGCGACAGCGAAGCGGGGCGCAGCATTACTCTCAATCGCTACGACTTCATGCGCCGCGCCCAGGGTGGTTTGCAGCCGGAACGCAGTTGGGCGATGCCGGACATGCAGGCGCCGCAGTTGCCGACGGCGGCGCAGGGTGTGCCGGCGGTTATGCCTGCCTCAGGGCCACGCGCGACGATCAAAGCGGTGCCCATCCAATGAGTTCGCTGCCCTACGCCTGGGCCAAGGCGCAGCGCATTCTGTTGTGCGATGGCGTGCTGACGGTGTGCCCGTCAACGCCGGGCTGGTCGATCAGCGAGGCGCGGCGGCAGTTTGGCGCGACCACGATTCAGCGGGTGCGCGATGACGAACTCGATGGCTTGCTCGCCGCTGCCTACGCCGACACCGGTAGTGCAGCGGCGGTGGTTGGGGCTGCGGAAAACGAAGTCGACCTTGATCGTCTGA
>Ga0213828_1001255_pt1 | contig 21309 bp, 17 predicted proteins | sample MC6MC0897MG_FD_180664 | JGI IMG/M metagenome (GOLD analysis project Ga0213828, IMG submission 180664) | Enriched soil aggregate microbial communities from Iowa State University, Ames, United States - MC6-MC0897-MG | ecosystem: Environmental > Terrestrial > Soil > Unclassified | place: USA: Iowa... | reverse complement strand
GAATCGTCGGCGGAATGCGTGTCCATAGGTCTAGCTCCTGGCCGCCATCAGTTGCGACAACGCGCGCGCCTCGCCCTGCAGTTCCGCCGCCAGCGATTCCACGCGCGCCGCATCGAGTTGTTCGGCCAACCCAGCAGCCACCAACGCATGCGTCAGCCGCTGATGGCTGTCGAACACCGGCACGGCGATCACGACGACGCCGTTGATGTAGTTGTTGCGGTCCACGCTGTAGCCCTGCCGCCGCACGGCGTCAACGTCGGCCTTCCACGCCGCGAACTCGGGCGCCTGATCCCAGCGCAGGGCCTTGAAGCGCCGCTCCAGTTCCTTCTCGGACAGATCCGCAAACGCGGCGACCAACCGGCCCGTTGCGCTGATCAGCGCCGGAAAGCGGCTTCCCACGTCCACATGCAGGCGGAACGGCGCGTTGGACCGTGACAGCGCCAGCACCACCATGTGATCGCTGCCGGACACCTCGACGCCGATCGCGGTGACGCTGGCCGCGTTGGCGATGCGATCCAGCACGGGCTGCGCCAGCGCGGGGAACGGGTTGCTTTCGATCACGCTGCGCGCCAGCGTCAGCATGCCTACGCCCAGGCTGTAACGCTTGGCGCCGGGGTCGACCTTCACCAGGCCTTCTTCCACCAGGACGCGAAGAATGTGCAGGCACGTGCTGGTCACCATGCCCAGTTCCTGCGAGATGGCCTTCAGCGTCATGGGCTCGCCGCCCCGGCCCAGAAGGCGCAGGATCGCGATCGATCGCGTCACGGCCGGCACAGGCCGCACGCGCGGGCCGCCGGCGCGGGCAATTTCCGGGGTACCGGTTTCACTCATCGGGTTCTCCATTTTTATTGCGGCAAGCATACCGTGCGGCGCCCGCCTCGCGGGGCCGCCTCCACGCCTTTCAATTGTCTATATACAATCAATAAACGTCATTGACAATTTATTTGGCGGCGCGCATAGTGGGTTCCACAGGTTGCCGACCCACACAGGTACGACGAAATGACGAAGCTGACCGATACCCTTTCCTACGCGGACGCCCAGGCGCTCTGTTCCTCGGACAAGCTCTGGGAGCTGTTCGATGGCAACCGCGAACACATGAACATCGCGCACGAATGCATCGACCGGCATGCGAACAAGGCCGAGCCGGCGATCATCCTGGTGCGCGCCGCCGGCGGGGACGAGACCTACTCGTTCCGCCAGATCGCCGAGGAATCCTCGCGTTTCGCGCACTACCTGGTTGAGCAGGGCATCCGCGCCGGCGACCGCGTCGCCGTCATGCTGGAACCGTCGCTGCCGTTCTACGTGGCCATGTTCGGCGCGATGAAGATGGGCGCCATCGCCGTGCCGCTCTTCACGCTGTTCGGCCCCGACGGCATCCGGTTGCGTGTTCAGGACTGCCAGCCGCGCATGCTGGTGACCAACGCCGAAAAGGCCCCGCTTGCCGCCGGCGGCGAGGACATGCGCGTGGTCATCGCCGACGACGCCTTTCTCGGCACACTGGCCGCCTACCCGCCCCATTACGAATGCCGCACGCGCGCCGACGATCTGGCCATCTTCCAGTACACGTCGGGCACGACGCGCGAGCTGCCCGACGCCGTCAAGCACACGCACCGCGCCCTGGTCACGCTGATGCTGGCCGCGCTGTACGGCACCGGCATCCGGCCCGGCGACCGCTACATGTGCCCGTCGTCGCCCGCCTGGGGGCACGGCCTGTGGCACGGCACGCTGGCGCCGCTGGCGCTGGGCGTCACCATCGGCGCGTATGCCGGCAAGTTCAATGCCGAACGTCTGCTGCAGGCCTTGCAGGACCACCGTTTCACCAACATCTCCGCCGCCGCCACCCACTACCGGATGATGCGCAACAGCGGCGCGGCGGCACGCTACCGCTATCACCTGGACAAGGTGTCCTTCACCGGCGAGCCCATCGACAGTGAAACGTCCGCCTTCGTCGAAGCCACCTTCGGCCGGCCCGTCTGCAGCATGTACGGCACGACGGAAATCGGCGTCTGCCTTGTCAACTATCCCGGCGCGCCGGATTTCACGGTCAAGGCCGGCTCGCTGGGCAAACCCGTGCCGGGCCTACGCGTCGAAGTGCAGGACGCCAACGGCCAGCCCTGCGCGCCCGGCGAAACCGGCGAGCTCAAGCTGTGGCGCCGCGACGCGTGGGTCGCCACCAAGGATCTCGGGCGCGTGGACGAAGACGGCTACTTCTGGCATGGGGGCCGCGCCGACGACGTCATCATCTCGGCCGGCTGGACCATGAGCGCCGTCGAGATCGAAGACGCCATCCTCAAGCACCGCGACGTAACGGAGGCCGCCGCCATCGGCGTGCCCGACCCGCTGCGCGGCCAGGTCGTCAAGGCCTTCGTGGTGTCGGCGCGCCCCGGCGACGACGCCTTCGTGCAGGAAATCCAGGACGCCGTGCGCAGCCGCCTGGCGCAGCACGAGTATCCGCGGCAGGTCGTGTTTGTGGCTGAACTGCCCAAGACGCCCGCCGGAAAGATCCATCGCAGGAAATTGCGGGAGCAAGAGCTTGCGACCGCCGACACCACGCCCGCCGGCGCCGCCCACGCCTAGGGCTACCCGGCACAGGCCACCTCTCAAACCCAGGAGACATCATGCTGACCCAGACCAAGACCGAACGCAGCTTTCCCAAGATCACCGAACGCGGGCTGGACGAGCTGCGCGAACGCATCGGCGTGAAGATCGGCGCCACCGCCGAGCCGTGGTGCTACGAAGCCACGCGCGACAACATCCGCCATTACGCCCACGGCATCGGCGACGACAACCCGCTGTGGTCGGACCCGGAGTACGCAGCCAAAACCCAGCACGGCGGCATCATCGCGCTGCCCAGCTTCCTGTTTGCCACCAGCCGCATCGTGTCCGGTTATGTGGGCGGGCTGCCCGGCGTACACGCCATGTGGTCGGGCGCGGACTGGACCTGGCACAAGACGGTCAAGCGCAACGACATCATTTCCACCGAAGCGCACCTGAAGAACCTGATCGAGCACCAAACCCGCTTTGCGGGCCGCGCCGTGCAGCAGATCTATCACGTGGACTTCTTCAACCAGGACGGCGACAAGGTCGCCGAGGCCGACAGCTGGTGCTTCCGCACCGAACGTGACCATGCGCGTGAACAGGGCAGCAAGTATGCGGAGGTCCGTGCACGCGAGCCGCGCCGCTACAGCCCCGAGGAAATCAAGGAAGCCTACAAGCTCTACGCACAGGAAGAAGTGCGCGGCGCCACGCCGCGCTACTGGGAAGACGTGAAGGAAGGCGAGGAACTGCCCGTGATGTTCAAGGGCCCGATGACGGTCACCGGCTTCATCGCCTTCGCGCAGGGCTGGGGCGGCCTGTACATCCGGGCCAACAAGCTGGCGTGGCAGCTCATCGACGCGCATCCGGGCGTGGGCATCACCAACCGCTTCGGCATTCCCGATGTGCCCGAGCGCGTCCACTGGGAAGAAGACTTCGCGCTGGAAGTGGGAGCGCCCGGCGCCTACGACTACGGTCCCGAGCGCAATTCGTGGCTGACCCATCACCTTACCAACTGGATGGGCGACGCCGGGTTCCTGCGCAAGTCCACGTGCAAGATCCGCCGCCACAACCCCGAGGGCGACATGCTGTTCTTCAAGGGCAAGGTGGTGCGCAAGTACGTGGAAGACGGCCGTCACCTGGTCGAGATCGAACAGGAAGCGCGCAACCAGGACGACGAGCTTTCCGTCCTGGGCACCGGTGTGGTCGAATTGCCTACCCGCGCCTGACCGGCGGCAACCCCCAAGACGAGGTGGGCGATGTCTGATTCATCGGAACATGCTGCACCAAGCCCCGAGGCCCGTCCGCGGGGCGCGCTGGACGGCCTGCGCGTCATCGACCTGTCGCGCGTCCTGGCCGGCCCGCTGTGCACGCAGATGCTGGCGGACCAGGGCGCGGACGTCATCAAGGTCGAGCCGCCCGGCGGCGACGAGACGCGCACGCTGGGCCCGCCGGTCAACGCCGACGGCGACGCCGCCTACTTCACCGCCGTCAACCGCGGCAAGCGCGCCATCGGGCTGGACCTGTCCAAGCCCGCCGGCCGCGACGTGCTGCTGGCGTTGCTGGCCGACGCCGACGTCCTGATCGAGAACTTCATCCCCGGCACGATGGCCAAGTGGGGCCTGGACTACGAGGCGGACCTGAAGCCCCGCTTTCCCCAGCTCATCCACTGCGCCATCACGGGCTTCGGCGAAGACGGGCCGCTGGGCGGCCTGCCCGGCTACGACGCGGTGCTGCAGGCCATGTGCGGATTGATGAGCATCAACGGCGAGCCCGCCGGCGGACCGACCCGCGTCGGCGTGCCCATCGTCGACCATCTTACCGGCTACACCGCGCAGTCCGGCATCCTGCTGGCGCTTTACCACCGGGCGCGCACGGGTCTTGGCCAGCGGGTCGAAGTCACCCTGTTCGACACCGCGCTCAGCCTGCTGGTGCCGCATGCCGCCAACTGGATGCACACCGACCAGACGCCGGGCCTCCTGGGCAGCGCGCATCCCAACATCGCCCCGTATGACCGCTACGCCTGCCGCGATGGCGAGATCTTCCTGGGCGTCGTCAACGACCGCCAGTTCCGCCGCTTCTGCGACTACGCGGGCCTGCCATCGTTGCCGGACGATCCGCGCTTTGCCACCAACCGGGCGCGGCTGTCGCACCGCGACGCGTTGCGGGACGCCATCGAAAGCGCCCTGGCGACGCGTGCGCGCGATGCGCTGTGCGCGGAACTGATGAAGCTTGGCGTACCGGCTGGGCCGGTCAACAGCGTGCCCGAAGCCTTTGCGCAGGCGCACACCGCGCATCGCGGCATGCGAGTCGATCGCGATGGCTATCACGGCATCGGTCCCGCAGTCCGGCTGTCGCAAGCGCCCGCGCGCGTGGACCGGCTGCCGCCCGCCTATGCACAGCACACCGTCGAAGTCCTCCGGGAGGCCGGCTTCGGCGATTCACAGATCGCGGCGTTGCAGGAACAGGGCATCCTGCCGCGATGGCCGCCTCCCAAGCCCTAGCCGCAATCCGATGCAGCCATATATAAAAACGAGGAGACCACCATGAAGACCTTACGCCTGATCGCCGCGCTAGCGGCGCCGCTGCTGTTCGCGCAGCCCGCCGCGGCCGCCGACAGCTACCCATCAAAACCCGTCAAGATCATCGTCCCCTACCAGGCCGGCCAGGGCACCGACGTCGCCGCCCGCTATCTGGCCGAATACCTGGCCCGCGACCTGGGCCAACCCTTCATCGTGGAGAACCGCCCCGGCGCGGGCGGCAACATCGGCGCGTCCGAAGCCGCGCGCGCCGCGCCCGACGGCTACACGCTGCTGATGGGCACCAACGGCACGCACGTGCTGAACCAGTACATGTACGCGTCCACCAACTTCGACCCGGAGAAGGACTTCGCGCCCGTCATGCTGGTCAGTTCGTTTCCCATGGTGCTGCTGACGACGCCGTCCTCGCCCTACGCCAGCCTGGCCGACCTGCGCAACAGCGCCAAGGCCAAGCCCGACAGCGTCAACGTCGGCATGCCCAGCACCACCGCGCGCCTTGTGTACGAACTGCTCAAGCAGCAAGGGGTCAACAGCGTTCGCGGCATCCCCTACAAGGGCTCGGCCACCGCCACGACGGACCTCTTGGGCGGCCAGGTGCAGGTCGGCATCGACACCGTCAGCGCCGCGCGCTCGTTCATCACCAGCGGCAAGCTGCGCCCGCTGGCGGTGACGTCGTTGAAGGAGTCGGCCCTGCTGCCCGGCGTGCCGTCGGTGGCGGGACAGGGGCTGGATGGGTTCCAGGTGATCGCGTGGAACGGCCTGTATGCGCCGAAGGGCACGCCGCCGGCGGCGATCAAGCGATTGAACGAGGACCTGGCCAAGATCCTGGCGCGGCCGGAAGTGAGGCAGAAGCTGCTGGATCTGGGGCATGAACCCGGCGGCGGCACGCCCGAGGAACTGGCCGCGTTTGCACGCAGCGAACGGCAGAAGTGGCAACCGCTGATCGTGCAGGCGGGGTTGAAGGCGGAATGACTTCGGCGTAACTGTCAGCGTTGCGCGGCAACGCGGCGCAGGTCGTGCCACTGCGCCGCGGTTGCGACCGGCAACCGCATGAGCCAAAGCCGCCTTACGATCGGCCTGCAGCAAGCCTCAACCCGCCAACCGCCACCGCTGCCATCGCCAGCGCGCACAACACGGCGGCCATCACAAACGTCGCGTGCAACCCGGCCGACAGTTGAGCGGGCGCGGCATCAGCCAGCGCCGTCGCCCCGGCGCCCATGGCAAACACCGCGCCCATTGCCGACGCACCGGTAATCAACCCCAAGTTGCGAGACAGGTTCAACAAGCCAGACACGGCGCCGCGATCGTTGCTGCCGGCCCCGGCCATGACCGCGGTGTTGTTGGCTGCCTGAAACAGCGCATACCCGGCCGTCAGCACGCCCAGCGCGACCACATATCCTGTCACTCCGAACGCATCCGACGCAACGGGCAGCATCGCCGATGCGCCCGTCATTGCGATCAATGCGGCAAGCGTCATCGGCCGGGCGCCAAGGCGGTCGACGCAGCGCCCCGCCGGTACGCCCGCCAGGGCAGCAACGAGCGGGCCGCAAGACATCGCCATTCCGACGCGCATCGCGTCCAGCCCCAAAGCCCCCGCCAGAAAGAACGGCCCAACCACCAAGGTGGCCATCATCACCGTCGCGACCAGCGCGTTGGCCGCGAAGCCGCCCGCCAGCACGGGACTGGCCATCATCGCCGGCCGCACCAGCGGGTTTGCCGTCCGCGACTGCACCCACGCAAACAGGCCCGCGCCGCCCGCCGCCGCCGCAAGCAGAACACCGTTGAAAGTACCAAAGCTGCCGCGTCCGAGCGTCATGGACAGCGCGTAGACCGCCAGCGTCAGCGACAGCAGCACGCTGCCCAGCCAATCAAAACGCATCCTCTGCGCCGCAGCGCGTTGCGACTCGCGGGGCAGATGCCGCCACGCCAGCCAGAACGCCAGCAGGCCCAGCGGCAGATTGATGAGAAAGATCGCCCGCCATCCCGGACCCGCGATCAGCGCGCCGCCCAGCGTCGGCCCGAGCGCGGTGCCGGCCGCCGACATCGTGCCCAACAGGCCCATGGCGCTGCCCGCCCTTCCCTTCTGCGTTGCCTCGCCGGCAAAGGCCATGGCCAGCGTCATCAGCACGGCCGCGCCCAAGCCCTGCGCGGCGCGCGCGGCCACCAGGGTCCACAGTCCGGGCGCGGCTGCGCACGTCACGGAGGCGACCGTAAACCAGACAATCCCGGCCAGCATCAGGCGCCGGCGACCGATCAGGTCCCCCAGCCGTCCGGCGCTGACCACGGCGGTCGTGATGGCCAGCAGGTAGGCCAGCACCACCCATTGCACCGACTGAAACGACGCGCCGAATGCGTGGGTGAACGCGGGCAGGCCCACGTTGGCGATGCTGGTGCCCAGGGAGGCCAGCAGCATCGACAGGGACAGGCAGGCCAATAGCGAGAGGCGGGAGGGGGATGACGATACGGGCGAAGCGGCGAGCGACATGATGGCGACGTGCAAAGGGGAAATGGAATCCCAGCGTATGCCTCTCCCATGCCTGGCGGAAGACGCACCATTTGCAGCAAATACCTGCATGTGACGCCATGCCAGATCCCGGCGCGTTTTTCGCCGGCGTGCTACGTTTGCCGCATGTCCGCGCCCGACCTCAACCTTCTCATCACCCTGGATGCGCTGCTCTCCGAGGGCAGCGTGGCCGGCGCCGCCCGGCGTCTGCGCCTGAGTCCTTCCGCCATGAGCCGCGCGTTGGCGCGGCTGCGCGACACCACGGGCGATCCGCTGCTGGTGCGCGCCGGACGTGGTCTGGTTCCGACGCCAAGGGCGCTGGCGCTGCGCGAGCAGGTCGGCGGGCTGGTCAGGGATGCGAAAGCCGTGCTGCGTCCCTCGCAAGACCTTGATCCTGCATCGCTCGTTCGCACCTTCACGTTGCGCGTCACGGATGGCTTCGTAGAGAACTTTGGCGCGCGTCTGCTCGCGCTGATTGACGACGAAGCGCCGGGGGTGCGGTTGCGCTTCATGCAGAAACTGGACAAGGACAGCGCGCCGCTGCGCGAAGGCGCTGTGGACCTGGAAACCGGGGTGGTGGGCGAGTCGGCTAGTCCTGAACTGCGCACGCGCGCGCTTTTTCAGGATCGGTACATCGGCGTCATGCGCGCCGCCCATCCGCTGGCGCGCGGCAACGTCACGCTGACGCGTTATTTGGCGGCGCGCCACATTCTGATATCGCGCCGCGGACGGGAATCAGGCCCCATGGATGAACCCCTGGCGCAGGCCGGCCGCGCGCGCCAGATCGCCACGATTGCGGGCAGCTATTCAACGGCGCTGGCGCTGGTCCGCGAAACCGACATGATCGCCACGGTGCCCGATCGGCACACCGCCATGATGCGCGAGGGCATGCGCAGCTTTGCGCTGCCGTTCGCAATGGCGCCCTTTACGGTGTCGATGCTGTGGCACCCGCGAATGGACGGCGATGCCGCCCATCGCTGGCTGCGCGGCATCGTGCTTCAGGCTTGCGGGACGGGCGCTCTCCGATAGGTCCGCCCAGCGAGGAGCGCGCCGGCAGTGCGCACAAATTCCGCCGGCGGGCGTTATTGCTTGGGCGCGCTGGCCACCAGTGCGTCGAACTGCTTGTCCAGTTCCGCCAGCGAATCGCGGATATGCGCGCGGCGCGCCTTGATCCACTTGTCCTGCGCGGCCAGCTTTTCGCGCGCGGCCTGGATCATGCGGTCCATTTCCTTGGGCTGCGGACCGCCGATGGTGGCGCGGTTCTTCACGATGGCCACAGGATCCAGCGTCGAGCGGAACTCGGCTTCGCTCATCGGCAGGTCGGTGCCGTACTTCGAGTCCTTCATCGCATCGGCATAGATGCGGCGCGCCTGTTCATACGGAAAATCCAGCGGCTTGATGTTGTTCGCCTTGGCGTACGACACGACCTCGGACGCAAAGTGATGGCCCGCACGGAACGGCAGCTTGTACTTGTGCATCAGCACGTCCGCCAGCTCCTGCGAGGCCGTCCAGTCGCTGTTCAGCTCTTCCAGCGCACGGTCGGGACTGATGACCATGGCCTTGAGCACGCGGTCCCAGCGCTTGAGCGCCGAAATGCCGCTATCGACCATCGCGGAATTCTGCTTCACGTCCTTGGGATCGCTCATGCCCGGCGTGATGTTGTGCGTCTGCAGGACCGGCCCCATCGCCAAGGTCACAGCCGTGGACGCGTCGCTGCGCGTGTCGTTGAGCAGGCCCGGATTGCGTTTTTGCGGCATGGCGCTGGACACGTACGTGTTGCCGCCCCCTTCTTCCAGCAGGATCCACGGGCGCGACTGGGCGTATTGCGTCATGACGTCCTCGACGAAATTGCCCGTGCGCAGCGCAATGCTGGTAACGATGGAGGCGACCTCGACGGGCTGGTCCATCGACGATATCTGCGAGGCATCGTAGGCATTGTCGACCAGCGCCTCGAAGCCCAGGTATTGCGCCATGCGCTTGCGGTCCAGCGGCCAGCTCGTGCCGTTCAGCACGGTGGTGCCCATAGGCGACCGGTCGATGCGGACGTAGGCTTCGCGGATGCGTTGCGCGTCCCGCGCCAGACCCGCGGCCTGACCCAGCAGATAGTGTCCGTAACTGTTGGGCTGCGCGGCCACGCCGTTGGTGTAGTTGGGCACGATGGTGCCCGCATGCTTGGCCGCCAGCTCCACCAGCGTGGTGGATGTGGCATTCAACTGGTCCGCCAGATCCAGCAGCTTGTCGCGCAGGATGGCGCTGCGGTAGGTGGCGTGCATGTCCTGGCTGGAACGGCCGGCGTGCAGCAGGGTGATGTCTTCGCCAGCGGCCTTGATCAGTAGCGGTTCAAAGGTGATGACGGTGGCCGGCCGCTTGGCGCCGGGCTGGTTGCCGTCGTGGATGACTTTTGCGACGCCAGCCGCCAGGCGTGGCGCCATGGACTTGTCGAGCAGGCCTTCGTCGGCATTGATGACCGTGGTGGCCTTGTTGATTTCTCCCAACCAGAAGAAGGGGTCGCGCGGCGGAGATTGCTGCGCGGTGGCCGCATTGCCGGCCAGCGTTAGCACCAGGGCGGCGCCCAGGGTCGGAAGAAACTGTCTCATGGCGTTCTCGTTATAGGGGTGACCGGACAGTGTATCGGAGCGCGTTTTCGCCGGACACCCGGTATTGCACGGAGGCGCGGGCGCCTGACAACGGGCTGAGCGAAGATAGGCCGCCGACGCAAAAAAAGCCGGCCTCCGAAGAGGCCGGCCTTTCGCATCCGCCGAGACGGAATGCCTTAGAAGCGCCAGCTCACGTTGACGGTGCCGGTGTTCTGACGGTTGCCGTCGCCGAATTGACCCGAGTAAGCCAGGCCCAGCGTGGCGTTCTTGCTCATTGCCAGGTCCACGCCCACTTCCATCACAGCCGCGTCACGCGCCAGCGGGTTGCCCGCCACGGTGAACGGCTGGCTGCCGTCGAACGACATCGTGGCTTCCGGATTGACGTCGCCGTAGGCATGGCGCCAGCCCAGCATGCCGCGCAGACGGCCCGCGGTGTCCTTCACGTCAAACGTGGTCTGCGCGCGCAGGCCCAGCGTGGTGGTGCCCACGTTGTTGGTGCTGCTGCGACCGCTCAGCGCGGCGTCACCGCCCGACTCCGAGAAGCCGCGGGTGCGCAGGTCGCTGAAGTCGGCGCCGAAGAACGGTTCCAGCGTGACACGGTCGTTCAGCGGGATCGCGTAGCCGACGTCGGTGAAGACCTGGCCGGTGCTGGCGCTGTAGTCAGCCTTCAGTTCCTGGTACTGGCCTGCCGCGTTGATGTTGCGCTTGCTGTCGATGTCATGCCACGTGTAGGCCAGGCCAGCGGTGAAGTTGATCTTGCCCGAGCCGGCTTCGAACGACTTGCCGCCGTACAGGATCGCGCTGTAGCTGTTCACGTCGGACTTGGCCGAACGGTCGTCCACGGTGATGCGGCTGTCGGTGTAACCGAACGCGCCACCCAGGCGCCAACCGTTGCCCACGCCGTGGTCGCCGCCAACGAAGATGCCGACATCACGCTCACGGGACTTGGCGACGTTGCCGTTGCCGTCCATCGAGCGCCAGTTGCCGAAGGCCTGCGCCCACAGCGGCTGCGCGTTCGAACGCGGCAGCATGGAGGCGTCGCCGCGGCCGACTTGCGCCGTGGGCGGGCCGGGGATGAAGCCGGCGTTCATGTTGGCGCGCAGTTGTGCCGTGGGCAGGCTGGCGACGTTGTTGCTGACGTTCTGCATCGCCGACACGCTGCTGCCGAACGATTCGCCCGACAGATCGGCGAACACGTCGGCCGGCGCGCCGTTGGGCAGGTTCAGGACGCGGGTGTACAGCGAGCTGGTCTTGGGCAGGGTTTGCACCGCATTCGCCGCCGAACGCTGGTTGCCGGTCACCGCGAGGTCGGCGAACTCGATCGGACGGGTTCCGCTGTCCGTGTTGCCGCCACCGTTGTCGACGGGCTTGCCCGGGCTGGGCTTGGTGTCCGGCTCGGCCGGCTTGGGGTCCGGATTGGTCGGCTTCGGGTCCGGGTCCACGGGCACCTCCTTCATGTCCAGCTTCAGCACCACGTCGTTGCCTTCCTGGTTCAACGTCGGTTGCAGATAAGCCAGATCGCTGGACACGCCGCCAAACTTGCCGTTCACGCTGTTGGCAGACAGGATCGTGTAGGCGGTCGATGCGGCGTAGGTGCCACCCGAACCGATATGCACGACGTTACCGGCCAGATTGGCCGTGCCCGTGACGTTCACGCGGTCGCTCTTGCCATCGTCGGTTGCATCGACGCGGTAGGTCGAGCCGGGCATGAAGGTCAGGTCGCCGTTCACCGTCACGGTGCCGATTTCGGAATTGGTCGGGATGATGCCGATCGACCCAATCGGCGCCAGCGTCATGGCCGACATCATCACGTGGCCCGTTTTCGCGGCGGTGCCCGGCGACAGCGTTGCGCCCGACGCCAGCGTCGTGTTGCCCACATCGCCGGAACCGGCCAGGGTGCCGTTCACGGTCAGCAGGCCATTGACCTTCGTGCCGGACAGCGTGAGCGTCTTGCCCGCTGCGACGTTCACGGCGCCGACGGTGATGTTGCCTTGGGGCGCATAGTTGGTGTTGATGTTCACCGTGCTGGTGCCGCCGCCGCTGGCAAACAGGAAGCTGTGCTGGTTGTCCTCGCCGGTGATGGCGCCATAGATGTTGCCGCCGTCGATATTCAACGTGGAGGCGCCAAGGCGCACGTCGCCGATGATGGTGCCGGTGTTCGTGATCACCATCGGCTGGCCGGCGCCCTCGACGTCGACCGCGACACTGCTGGAGGCGAACATGTAGGTGTTGGCGAGGATCGAGCCGCTGTTGACGATGCCGCCCGTCACTTCGGCGCCGCCGCTCACCATGATGCCGCCGTTGATGGTCTGCGAGTTTTCGATGCGTCCGTCGACGGTGCTGCCATTGCGCACTTCCACCGCCAGATTGCTGCTCGGGAAGATCGGGGAGGGCGAGCTCGCGTAGATGACGCCGGCATTGACGATGTCGCCCTTCACGTGCGAATTGTCGCCGATCAGGATGCCGCCGTTCAGGGTGCCTTTGTTGTCGATGTTGCCGGTGACAGTGCTGGCATTCCTGAGTTCCAGGGCCAGATTGTTCACCGGCATGGACGAGGAGGCGATGTTGTTCGCGTTGATGGTGCCGATGTTGACGATGTCGCTGTTCACGGCAGAGCCGTCCGTGACCAGAATGCCGCCGTTGATCGTGCCGTTGTTTTCGATGCCGCCGTTGACCGCGCTGCTGTTCGAGATTTCAATCGCCAGTCCGCTCGTCGGGAAAACGACGGAGTTGCTGTCGGAATAGATGGTTCCGTTGTTGATGATCTTGCCGCCGACGGTGCTGTGGCTGGTGATCGTCACGCTGGAACTCGACGGCTGAGCCATGGGCGAGACGCCTGCAAAACCGAAGATGATGTATCGGCCGTAGAGATCGCCGTTGTTGACGATGTCGCCGCTCACTTTGCCTTGGGCGAGACCCACGCCGTAAGCCGTGCTGTTGGCTTCGTTGCGGATGTTTCCGTTCAGCGTCGACGCTTCCACCGAGAAGGAGCCGTCGTAGTACCCGCCCTGCAGGCGCGCGCTGTTGATAAGGTCGCCATTCCGCACCGCACCGCTTTGCAGGCGAATGTAGGGATAGTTGGAGGACGCCGTGTTTTCGATGTTGCCAAACACGAGGGGATCCGCGTATCCATCCTGCAAATACTCCGGGCTGATCTGCGCCAGCGCGTACGGGGTGGCAATAGGCGAAAGGCTCAAGCTAAGCAATACAGCAATACGAGTAAGCGGGAAGCGGCGAGACATTTTGTAGTGACCATGTAAATTTCGTGTCTGAAATGTACCGATCATTGCAAAACGGAATCTGAGCAAATCTGAGCGATTTGTAAGATCCGAGAATCCCCCACCTCAAATCGCGCAAATTAGGCAGAGAATCGCGCGCTTTTCCCGATTTTGAATGCAGCTACCCATGGCGTCGCCTGAAACAAATAGATGCGTTCACGCAACAATCGCGCGCCGCGACGTCCCGATTAGTGCGCCGACCACGCGTTCAGGCTGCTGCGGCGTGGGGCAAATCCAGGCAGAAAGACACCGGTTCGTCACCGCCGGCCGACGCCAGCGCGACGGATCCACCAAGCCGCTCTGCAATCGAACTCACCAGATACAGGCCCAAGCCCGCCCCGGGATGCCGCATGGCGTTGTGGCCGCGGTAGTACTTCTGGAACAGCCGTTCCTGCTCGGCAGGCGGAATGCGGCTGCCAGGATTGGAGACGGCGATGCGCAGCATGTCCCCCTCTTCGCTTACCAAGACGCTCACCCTTCCACCTGCCTCGCAATGCCGGTCAGCATTGGCCAGCAGATTGCGCAGGGCAATCCGCAGCATGCCCGCGTCGCAATCGAGCGCGCGTATGGGCGTCTCGTAGGTGCTTTGCACCCGCCCCGGCGGATACTCGCTCGCCAGGTCCTGCAGCAGCGCCGGCAGATCGCACCGGGTCATGCGCAGCTCGGCGCGCGGTTCACGCATGCGGTCATCGGTCAGGTATTCGTCCACCAGCGCCAGCAGGCGCGTGGCCGCATTGCGGATGTTGGCGCAGCGCGCCAGGCTTTTCTCCAGTGGCGCAGCCAGGTTGCGACCAAGCTGCTGCGCCGACGTCGTGATGATCGCCAGCGGCGTGCGGAATTCGTGCGACACCATCGCCACGAATTCGCGCTGCTCCGTGAACATCTGCCGTTCCTTTTCCAGCGACGTCCGCAGCTCGCCCTCCAGCGCGACGCGGCGTTCGATCTCGCCTTGCATTTCGGCCGTGCGCAGCGCAACTTCGCGTTCCAGCCAGTGGCTGTGCTGGCGTGCCAGATCGGCCGCCAGGTTGGCCTGCTGCAGTTCGCGGACGCGGCGGCGGCGTTCGTAACGGCCAACAATGAACAGACTCAGCAGCAGCATGTGCAGCATCGTGCCCAGCGTGGAGACGTATTCGGTAAAGGCGTTGACCGGAAACACCCCGAGGTTGCGCAGGAAAGCGATCAGCACGCCCAGGTAGAACACCCCGAACGCCAAAGCGAAAAAGCGGGCCGGCCGCCAGCCGCGCTTGAGCAGATAAGCCGCCAGCGTCGTGAATCCCACGATCACCAGCAGCGCCAGCGCCTGAATCGGCTGCATGCCGGCGCCGTAGTGCCCCGTCACGATCAGCGCGGAACAGATCGCGGCGATGCCCCAGAACAGCCAGTCCAGCCAGCGCACGGCGCGCGGATACAAAGCTTCCAGGTTCAACTGGCGGAACGCGACACGCAGCGCCACCGGCAGGCTGACGGCGATGCCAACGCCCAGCAGCCGATCGCTCCAGGCTACCGGCAGGCCGGTCAACTGCTGCACCAGCCCCAGCGACAGCACCTCGTTGAAGACGCAATTGCCGATGTAGGCCAGGAACAGTCCGCTCATCGGCGCGCGCGTGACCAGCCAGAACGCCGCGTGCGCGCAGATCAGCAGCAGATAGAAGCCGAAATACAGCCCGAACAGCAGGCCCTCGCGGCGCGACTGGTTGTCGAACGCCAGCCGCTGCCAGACTTCCAGCCGCGTCGCCATGGCGTTCTTGCTTTGCAGCCGCACCAGGATGACGTATTCGCCTGGCTTGGACGGATTGAACTGGATCACGGGGCTGCGATAGTCCACCGGCCATTTGCGCCGCGCCAGATCCTCGCCGCTGCGTCCTAGCATCGTCCAGCCGCCGCCATGGCCCACGTAGATGCGCGCGTCGTCCAGCAGTGCGTTGGTCAGGCGCAGCATCCAGCCGCCGTGCATGACCTTATCGACCTGCACGGGCAGGCGCAGCCAGATCGTCGCGGGCGTGAAGCCGGCACTCAGGCTGCCCGGCAGCGGCGTCCAGCCGTTCGCGCTGGCGGCATTTCCCACGTCGAGCTCGCCATCGGGATCGATCAGGCGCTCAAGATGCCCGGCCGCGTCCTGGACGCTATGGAAGCCATCCAGGCGCAGCGGCTCGGCGCGCGCCGGTGCGGCCGCGGCCAGCAGGCCCGCGAACAGGCAGGCCAGCAGCGTCAGCCACAGCGTGGCCCTGGAGTAACATTCCCGTTTCATCAATCGCAATCTACGCAGCATTTCCGTGCAACCCGGCAGATTACACCAGCCCCTCACGCTGCATTCCTCAGGCGCCTCATGCCTGAAGTGATCCTGCTCGAAGATGAACCCGTGCTGCGTCAGGAGCTCGGCGAATTCCTCGAAGAGTTGGGATACGCCCCCTCGTGCGCGTCCAGCCTGCAGGAATTCGACCAGCGCTTCGACCCCGCCCGCCATCATCTGGCCGTCATCGACATCGGTCTCCCGGATGGCTGCGGCCTGGACCTGATCCAACGTCTGCGCCAGGAAGGTCAGCAAGTGGGCATCGTGGTGTTCAGCGCGCGCCAGACCGGCCCTGACCGGATTTCGGGCCTGGGCATGGGCGCCGACCATTATCTGGGCAAGGGTTGCGACCTGGATGAACTGGCTGCAACGCTGGCCGCGCTGGTGCGCCGGCTGGGGCTGCCTCAGCCGGGCCGGGATCAGCCGCCTTTGAGCTGGCTGCTTGAAATCGGCCCCCGCCGCCTGCACATTCCTGGCGCGGCGGCCATGCCGCTGTCGCAGCAGGACCTGACCGTGCTGCATTGCCTGATGAGCCAGCCCGGCGAAAACATCAGCCGCCGGCAGATCGTCGAAGCCCTGGGCGCCGATTACCTGGACTACGATCAACGCCGGCTCGATACGCAGATGCGCCGGCTGCGCCGCCGCGTCGAAGCCCTGAGCGGCCAGACGCTGCCCGTCAAGACACTGCGCAGCAGCGGCTACTGCTTCTATCAGCCTGCAAAGGTCAAGGACTGACCCCGGCCGCGCCGCGCATCAGGCTTCGGCCGCCCGGCAGAACGTGATCTCGAAGCGGCCCGGCAGTTCAAACGCCACGTGATGCCGCACGCCGGGTTCGATCACCACCTGCTGGCCCGCGGTCAGCACGGCTTCGGTATGCGGGGCATCGTCCAGCACAAAACGCAGCACGCCCGCGTGCACCTTCAACAGTCCCCACGTGCCGGGCTTGGTGGAATGCGCCGCCTTCACCGCGTCCGGCAGGTTGTCCGGCGTGAACACGGGACTGTCCATATAGGGCTGCACGCCGGGCGGCAAGCGGTCGGGCAGGCTGGCGATGTCCGCCCGCGCCTGCCAGACGGCCCACAGCTTGGCCGCGATACGATCGGCCATTGCGTCCGCCGTCGTCTGCAGCTGCGCGTGTCCCAGCGCCGCCGTCGTGGCGTGAAACAGCGCCAGCCAACGTTCAAAGAGCGGCCACGACAGATCTGGAATGCGCGCATGCGCCGGGATCGGCGCTCCCTTGAAGCGGCGCGTACCCAGCACCAGCGACGACCAGAAATCGCAGAGCAGCGACAGGTGATGGTCCCAGTCCTTCACGCGCGCGTTGAAAATCGGACCCAGCACCTCGTCTTCGCGCACCTTGGCGTAGAAGGTGTGGACCAGCCTGCGGATGTCGTCTTCGGTGGGGGCTGGCGTCGGGCTAGCGGGTTCGGATTGCGGCGTGAAAGGCATGAAAGGCGGGAAGCGCTTGGACGTGAGAACGCCTGCCATTCTCCGCACGCCGCGCATCCGATCACATGACGAAGGTCATTGGCGCGCGCGCCATTCCACGTCACGCGACCGCATCAAAAGCGCGCCCGATCCCGGCGCACGCGTGCGTTTGAGCGTGTCAGAACGGCCGTTTGGCCGTCATCGACAGGCTGGCCAGATGGGCCGGATCAGTCACCACCCACTGGCTACGCTTGCCGCTGATATAGCCCTGCGCCTGCCAGTCGTTCAGCAGCCGGCTCAGCGTTTCAGCGCGTATGCCCAAATGCGCCGCAAGCTGGCGCTGGTTCAGCGGCAGCGTCAGCGTGGCGCCCTGCCGTTCCTGCAGCCCCATCAGGTAGTTCGCCAGCCGTTCCGCTGCAGAACTGGACGTCATCCAGTCGACCTTGTTCACCTGGTCATAAACCGCCTGGCTCATACCGGCCAGCAGCTTGAGCGCCAGATCGGGCCAGCGCCGGCACGCGTCGTGCAGCTTCGTGCGAGCCAGCCGCCAGCACTGCACATCCGTCCGCGCGCGCGCCTGCATCGGATAGCGGCCGTGCGGCATGAACATCGCGGCCTCGGCCATCAGCTGCCCTGGCTCGAAAACCCGGAACACGCGCTCGTCGCCGTTGTAGCTGTAGCGCATGACCTCGGCTTGCCCGGTTTGAACCAGCAGGTAGTGGCGCGCCTCGTCGCCTTCGCCGAACAGGATCTGCCCGGCCGGCGCCCGCAGCACGCTCGCATCGAGCAGAAGATCGTCGGCCACGCCCGCCGGTAATCCGGCCAGCAGCGGATGCTGTGCAAGCAGGCGGACGGCCGCCGCGCGCGGCTCGAGCACATTGATATTTGTCATTCTGGGTCTTTCGGCTTGAGTGTGAGAATAAAACGATAATAGTTCCTATTTAGAATAATGACCTCACCTCAGCACACCCGCCGCCGCTTCTGCGCCGCGGCGTTGGGCGCCGCCCTCCTGCCGCGCCTTGCAACTGTCCGGGCCGCCACGCTCGAACGCCGGGCCCAACTGACCCTCGCGGGACCGGGCGCCGTGGTCAGCTATCCGCTGATGCACATGGCGGCCACCGGCGCGCTGGCCGATCACACCGACAAGCTGCGCTTCCGCTTGTGGCAGACGCCGGACCAGTTGCGCACGCTGCTGGTGAACCGCGACGTCGAGTTCAGCGCGGCGCCCAGCACCCTGCCCGCCCTGCTGCACAACCGCGGCATGCCGGTGCGCCTGTTGAACATCTCGGTCTGGGGCATTCTGTGGCTCGTCAGCCGCAATCCCGACATCAAGACCTTCGCTGACCTGGCGGGACGCGAGCTGGTCGCGCCCTTCCAGCGCGATCTTCCCGCCGTGCTGCTGGACACCTTGCTGCAGGCCCAGGCCGACAAAGGCCTGGCGCCGGTTACGCTGCGCCGCACCCGCGACGGCCAGGACGCCATCGCCCTCATGCTGAGTGGTCAGTCGGAAAGCGTGCTGCTCGTCGAACCGATGGCCTCGCTGCTGCTGTGGCGTGCGCAACAGGCCGGCGGCATGGCGCTGCACCGCGGCCAGAGCCTGGAAGCCGCGTGGCGCGGCAGCTTTCCCGAACAGCCTTCATTGCCGCAAGCCGGCGTCATGGCCGGCGCAGGCGTGGCGGACGATGCCGCGCTGTGCCGCGCGGTGGACGCCGCCTACGCCGCGTCGGCGCGCTGGTGCGCGGCCAACCCCGAGGCCTGCGCCGACCTCGTGCGCGAACACCTTCCGCACCTGCCCGCGCCGGCTGTCGTGACCGCGATTCGCGGCACGCGGCTGGACAGCCGCAGCGCCCGCGACGCCCGTCCCGAGCTGGAAGCGCTGTACCGCCTGCTGGCCAGCCGCTTTCCGCAGGCCATCGGCGGCGAGCTGCCCCCTGTCGGCTTCTACGGACCATGAGCGCCCCCGCCGCAAGTCCCGCGCGCACGTCGCGCGGCTGGAGCGTGGCCGGCGTCCTGCTGTTGCTGCTGGCATGGCACCTGACCGCCCGCCATCTCGGCCCGCTGCTCATGGCCTCGCCCTGGGACGCGCTGCGCGCCATCGGCCCCCTCGTGCGCAGCGAACAGTTCCTCGCCAATGCGGGCGTCAGCCTGATGCGCATTGGCGTAGGCGTGCTGGCCGGCGCCTCCATCGGCTTCACGCTCGGCGTGCTGGCCGGACACAGCGCGCGCCTGCGTGGCCTCATCGAACCTTTGCGCTGGCTGCTGATGGCCGTGCCGCCCGTGGTGATGGTGGTGCTGGCCATGCTGTGGTTCGGCATGGGATCGCCCATGGTCATCTTCATCACGACGCTGATGATGGCGCCCGGTATGTACGTCAACACCGTCAAGGGCATGCTGCACGTGGACCGGCGGCTGATGGAGATGACGCACGTCTATCGCTACGGCCCGTGCCTGCGCCTGCGCCACCTCTACCTGCCCGCGCTCAGCGCGCCGCTCCTGGCTGCGTTGCTCATCGCCCTGTGCGGCGGCGTGCGGCTGGTGGTGATGGCCGAAGTGCTGGGCGCGGAAAACGGCGTCGGCTATGCGCTCGCCAATGCCCGCAGCACGTTCGACACCGCCGAACTCTTTGCGTGGGTGCTGCTGATCTTCGGCCTGGTCGCCCTGCTGGAATTTGCACTGCTGCAACCGTTGCAGCGCCGCCTGGGACGCTGGATGGAGCCGAGCCATGCTTGAAATGCAAAACCTCGTGCTGCGCTTTGGCGCCCAGCCCGTGCTGGCCCGCATCGACCTGCAACTGGCGGCCGGAGAGCGGCTGGGCCTTGCCGGCCCCAGCGGCGCGGGCAAGAGCTCGCTGTTGCGTCTGGCGGCGGGCCTGCTCGCACCCACGACAGGCACGCTGCGCAACACGTTCCGGCATCCGGTGCTGATGTTCCAGGAGCCGCGCCTCTTGCCCTGGCGCAATGCGCGCGACAACGTGGCGCTGCCGCTGCGCGCCGCAGGCCTGCGCATGGCCGACGCCCGCGCGAAAGCGGATGAATGGCTGGCCCGGGTCGGGCTGGTCGGCGCGGGCAATGCCTGGCCGGGAGAGCTGTCGGGCGGCATGGCGCAGCGGGTCTCGCTGGCCCGCGCGCTGGCGCTTGAGCCCGACCTGCTATTGCTCGACGAACCCTTCAGCGCGCTCGACCCCGCGCTGCGCCGCCAGCTCTCCGCGTGCTGCCACGAAGAAGTCGCGCGCCTGGGCGCGGCCCTCATCTGCATCAGCCACGACCCGCAGGAACTGCTGGGCCTGGTCGACCGCTGCGTCATGGTCGGCAACGGCCGCCTCGAACCCGTCTCGCTCAGTGGGTCTATTGGCAGCCCGCAGCGCGCCGCCGACGCCGAACGCCTGCACGCCCTGCTGCTCGACTCAAGGAAGCAACCATGACCTACCTCGTCCTGCACATCGTGCATCTTTTCGCCGCGTTGATCTTCATCGGCACCGTGATCTTCGAAGTGCTGTTCCTCGAACCCGTCTCCAGACGCCTGCCCGCCGACGTGCGCCGCGCGCTGTCGCAGCAACTGGCGCCGCGCGTGCGCGGCGTAATGCCCTGGGTCCTGGTCGTGCTCTACGCCTGCGGACTGGGCATGGCCTGGCACTACCGCGCCGTGCTCGCCAGCCCCGGCAGCTCGGCCTTCGCCGCCTTGCTGCTCTTGAAGATGGCGCTGGCCGGCAGCGTGCTGCTGCACGTCATCACGGCCATGACGCTGGCGCGCCGCCAACGCCTGCACGCCGCGCTCCGTTCACGCGTGCATCTGAGCGTGTTCTGTCACATGGCCGGCATCGTGTTGCTGGCCAAGACCATGTTTCACATTTCCTGGTAACGCCCAGGCCCGTCCTTCGTGGAATCCATCTGATGTCTACCCCTGTCCTGCGCCAGCTCGCATCCACCCTCACCCTGAGCGCCCTCGGGCTGTCCGTCGCCGTGGCGCAGGAGGCGCCGTCGCTGGCCCCCGTCGTCGTTTCCGGGACCACCATCCCCAATGCACTGGAACCCAGCGTGCAACGCACGCAAGCCGAACTGCAGGCCGTGCCCGGCGGCACCAACCTGATCCAGCCGCAGCAGGCCGTGCGTCTCATCACGCTGCGCGACGCGCTGGAATA
>Ga0213828_1001254_pt1 | contig 21311 bp, 25 predicted proteins | sample MC6MC0897MG_FD_180664 | JGI IMG/M metagenome (GOLD analysis project Ga0213828, IMG submission 180664) | Enriched soil aggregate microbial communities from Iowa State University, Ames, United States - MC6-MC0897-MG | ecosystem: Environmental > Terrestrial > Soil > Unclassified | place: USA: Iowa... | reverse complement strand
CAAGATGCAGATCGTCAACAACGCGACCAAAGCTTTTTTAACAATTTCTTTAAGCAACAGCAAGAAGATGACCAGGAGCAAAAAAGCGAAGATGATGATGAAAGCAAGTCCTTTAGTGAATATCTATTAAATGAGGAGGTGTAAGGATGGCAGATGCAATAAATAAAACACCGAATACACCTAAACCAATGAATACACCTAAATCAACAAATACACCTAAAGCAACAAATACAACAGTAACGGATGACTTTCATTATTCCAATTATAAGAAGCCTACGAAGCAAACAGGAAATAGTGAACTTGGGAAGGATGCTTTTCTTCAATTGTTAATTACACAATTACAAAACCAAGATCCAACGAATCCAATGGATGATAGAGAATTTATTTCGCAAATGGCCCAGTTTTCTTCCTTAGAGCAAATGCAAAACATGACAAAAGCGATGGAATCAATGCTTGCTTCACAGCAACAAACACAGATGATGAATTATACAACATTTATTGGTAAGGAAGTTAAATGGCATGAGCTAACAGATAAGCTGGATGAAAAGGGCAAACCTGTTGTCGAAGAAGGAACAGGCATTATTGAATCGTTGAATTTTGTAGACGGTGATGTAGTGTTTAAATTAGCAGATGGTAAGGAAATTACCCCTGGTAATATTTCAGCAATTTTAGGTAGTTCAGGAACGGATTCGAATGATAATACGATACCAGAATCCCCGCTTGTACAGGCAAGTAAGTTAATCGGTAAAAAGGTTACTTATAAGGAAGGCGACCAGGAACTACAAGGACGAATCGTTTCTGTAACGAATAAAGATGGCGTCATTCATTATGTATTAGACAATGATAAAAAACTAATAGATAAAGATTTTACCGTAATAAGCGAATAAAGGTGGAGAAAAATGATGGATAAGTTTTCAATTCATCGTGTACCATTGCATCCATCTATTCGCCAGACACAACCTACGCCATTAAAATCACAGCAATCGTTTAAGGCTCATTTACAGGATGCTACCAACCAACAAGAACTAAAAGTGAGCAAGCACGCGCATGAACGTATTATCGAGCGTAATATAGCGATTTCTGAACAAGAATGGCAAGTTGTATCAGACAAGGTATTTGAAGCGCACTCAAAAGGTGTTAAACAACCATTAGTCTTGATGGATCAAGCAGCTTTAATTGTCAGTGCTAAAAACGCTACTGTCATTACAGCAATGGACCGCACGGAAGCAAAGCAGCAAATATTTACAAATATTGATGGCACTATAGTGTTATAAGGGCTGGACCTTTGAAAGGAAGCCTAGGTGTGCTGATTGATAGAGGCACACAATTTAAAATGAAGGGAGAACGACATTATGTTACGTTCTATGTATTCAGGTATTTCAGGTCTTAAAAACTTCCAAACAAAGCTAGATGTTATTGGTAATAATATCTCAAACGTTAACACCATTGGTTTTAAAAAAGGTCGTGTTCAATTTAAAGATTTAATGTCTCAAACGGAAGCAGGTGCTTCAGGATCTACTGCAACAACTGGGGGTGTAAACCCAAAACAAGTAGGTTTAGGTTCACAAATAGCGGCTATTGATACCATTCACGGTGGTGGATCCTTACAACAAACAGGACGTGGATTAGATTTAGCTATTGAAGGTGATGGCTTCTTTATGGTGGCGGATGCTAATGGTGCACCAGACCCAGATAGTGGCTTTATTGATGAAGATGGTTTCAATAACACGTTATTTACACGTAATGGCGTTTTCTATATGGATAATAATGGATATTTAGTAAATGCTGATGGTAAATATATGGTAGGTATTTCAGCTGGTGATGAGCTTGTTATCGAGAAGACTGATACAGGTATCTTAGCAGCAGATGGACCAAAAGCATCTGGTGATGACGGTGCTAACTTATTTGATGATACTACTGGAGAATTAACACCTGCTAACGGTACTGTAGGTCCAATTCGTATCCCGCCTACAGCTAAACAGGTAAACATTGCTCAGGATGGTACGATTACTTATACAGATTTAAATGGTGACCTACAATGGGCTGGTCAATTGATTATGGCTAAATTCCCGAATGCTGGTGGGCTTGCTAAAGTAGGCGGCAATTACTATCAACAAACAACAAACTCAGGTGTAGCGTATGCACAAGTTGGTACTGTGGCAGGTATGGGTAGTGTTCAAGCTGGGAAGGTAGAAATGTCTAACGTTGACCTATCTGAAGAATTTACTGAAATGATTGTTGCACAACGTGGTTTCCAAGCGAATACTCGTATTATTACAACATCGGATGAAATTCTTCAAGAGTTAGTAAATTTAAAACGATAGTCTGAAATAATTGGAATATTTTCAGTTTGGCTCGCCAAGTGTGTTAAGGAAAGCCATTTAAACGCTTAGAATACTAGGACATAAGCATGGTAGAAATAGCTGGCGTTCAGACTGTAGAAAAACATAATTTCATATGAGGGAGGGTCGGGCCGGCTCTCATGTAGACCCGGCCCTATTTCAATGATTGAACTAACACGTCTAAATGGCAAAGCATTTACATTGAATGCTTTATACATAGAAACGGTCGAATCTTTCCCAGACACGACCATTACATTAACGACTGGAACCAAAATCATTGTTTTACAGAGTGAAGATGAGGTGCGACAAAAGGTAAGAGCCTTTTATAAAAATATACAAATACTATCAAACCCGCATCTACGAGGTGATGAAGATGAAGAATAACAAAATGTTAACGATGATTATCATCGTACTAGTAGCAATCATACTTATCGGGGTTATTGCGTTTGTTTTGTTTACCCAATTTAATAAGCCAGCAGGACCTATTGAACCAACAATTGATGAAATCGTAGAAGCTTCTGTAGAAGTTCCCGAAATTACGACAAATCTAGCTGATAACAAAGTTGTACGTATGTCTTTAAAAATTCAAACAACAAATAAAGATGCAGCTGCCGAGTTAACAAAGCGTGATTTCCAAGTGAAAAATATTGTTATTCAAGAGCTTTCCGAAATGGAGCAAAAAGATTTAGAAGGTAAGCAAGGTAAACAAGCTTTCCAAAAATCATTAAAAACACGAATAAATGAATTGATGCAAGAGGGAGAAATTCAAGAGATTTATATTACCTCCTTCATTACTCAATAATAAAGAAACTGCTTGAAATGGAGGTGGGCAAATGGCAGGAGATGTGTTATCTCAATCCGAGATAGATGCGCTGCTTTCCGCAATATCAACAGGGGAAATGTCAGCAGACGACATAAAAAAAGAGGACGAAGGACGCAAGGTTAAGGTATATGACTTTAAACGAGCACTGCGTTTCTCAAAAGATCAAATCCGAAGTTTGACCCGAATACATGAAAATTTTGCACGACTACTGACAACATTTTTTTCTGCACAGCTAAGGAGCTATGTGCAGATTACTGTTGCATCAGTGGACCAAATACCATTTGAAGAGTTTGTACGTTCGATTCCGAATATGACACTCATTAATGTATTTGAAGTACCACCATTGGATGGTAACATATTGATGGAAATAAATCCGAACATTGCCTACTCGATGTTAGATCGTTTAATGGGCGGTAGCGGGGCGAGTCATAGTAATGTGGATAACTTAACAGAAATTGAAACTAAGATTATGACGAACCTTTTTGAACGGTCATTCGATAATTTACGCGAGGCGTGGGAAAATGTTGCGGAAATTGATCCGATTTTAGTAGAGCTTGAGGTCAACCCTCAATTTTTACAAATGATTTCACCCAATGAAACGGTTGTCGTTATTTCATTAAATACGATCATCGGTGAGACAAGCGGAATGATTAATATTTGTATTCCGCATGTTGTATTGGAGCCAATTGTTCCAAATCTTTCTGTTCGCTATTGGATGCAGACAAATACAAAAGAGATGTCTCCAGAGCAAACAAAAATGCTTGAAACACGTGTGAAACAAGCACAACTACCTCTTTCCGTCGAACTTGGTATTACAGACATCACCATTGAGGATTTCCTCACGATGCAAGTTGGGGATGTCGTTCAATTAGAACAAAAAATTGAAGACCCGTTACTATTAAAGGTAGGGACATTACCGAAATTCACAGTTCAACCAGGAAAACACGGTAAAAAATTAGCAATCCAGATTATCGACCCTTTGAAAGGAGGAGACGAAGATGAGTGATGAAATGCTCTCCCAAGAAGAAATTGAAGCGTTATTAAGGGGCGAGACGTTGGAAGATAAAAACAGCGACACGGAAGCTTCTACAAATGAAGAAATAAATGATTTACGAGTGGAGGATTACCTCGATTCGTTTGCCCAAGATGCATTAGGTGAAGTAGGAAATATATCTTTTGGTAGCTCTGCTACAGCACTTTCAGCGTTATTAGGTCAAAAAGTAGATATTACTACCCCAAGTATTTCAATGATTAACCGTAACAAATTAGAAGAGGAATTTCCTCATCCTTATGTAGCCGTACAAGTTGAATATACGATTGGCTTATCAGGTATGAATTTACTTGTTATTAAGCAATCCGATGCAGCGATTATTGCTGATTTAATGTTAGGTGGAGATGGCTTAAATCCGAAACCAGACCTAGGTGAAATTCAGCTAAGCGCTGTTCAAGAAGCTATGAATCAAATGATGGGTTCTGCGGCTACTTCAATGTCAACGGTATTCAATAAAAAAGTGGATATTTCTCCACCAACCATTGATTTAATGAATATTTCTCAAAATGAAGGGCGAGAAAATATTCCTGAAGATGATTTACTCGTAAAAGTATCCTTCAGATTGAAAATCGGTAATTTAATTGATTCAAATCTAATGCAATTATTACCGCTTAAATTTAGTCAAAACATTGTAAAATCTCTATTAGGGGAAACAGAATCAATCGAGGAACCTGTGGCTGCAACTATAGCGCCTGAAGCACCAGTAGCGTCGCTTGTGCAACCACAAGCACCTGTAACATCAGCGCCGCCTGCACAGCCAGTTTATCAACAGCAGGCAGCACCAGTACAGCAACCAATGTATCAAGAGCAACAACAAATTCCTCATGCAACAAGACCTGTTCAACCGGTCAATGTTCAACAAGCACAGTTTGCTAGTTTTGATACAAATGTTATCTCGCAACCTGAAGCTAGAAATTTAAATATGCTACTTGATATTCCGTTGCAAGTTACTGTAGAGTTAGGACGTACAAAGCGTTCTGTAAAAGAGATTTTAGAACTATCTAGTGGTTCGATTATTGAACTAGATAAATTGGCTGGTGAACCGGTTGATATTTTAGTAAATAGTCGTTTAATCGCTAAAGGTGAAGTCGTTGTTATTGATGAAAACTTCGGTGTCCGCATTACAGATGTTTTAAGTCAAGCAGAGCGTTTAAATAATTTAAGATAGTTTCAATTGGAGGAGTTAACCATGTCAAAAAGAATTTTGATTGTAGACGACGCTGCATTCATGCGCATGATGATCAAGGATATTTTATCGAAAAATGGATTTGAAGTTGTTGGTGAGGCAGCTGATGGTTTACAGGCTGTTGAAAAGTACAACGAATTAAAGCCAGATTTAGTAACGATGGATATTACAATGCCTGAAATGGATGGTATTGCAGCTCTTAAAGCGATTAAGGGTTCAGATCCAAATGCAACTGTAATTATGTGTTCAGCTATGGGTCAACAAGCTATGGTAATCGATGCAATTCAAGCGGGTGCGAAAGACTTTATCGTTAAGCCTTTCCAAGCTGATCGTGTAATTGAAGCGATTCAAAAAGCTCTAGGATGATTGCATGAGAATGTTAAAATCATTTCGTCTAACGATGATTTTCGCATTTCTTGTATCCTTCCTGTTTTTGTACCCTACAACGACTTCAGTGTATGCAGACTCTAACACGAATAGTGTAAATGACTGCATAAATAAAGGAGATTGTACAGAAGATAAAGATCCAGCTGCTAAGCAAGATGATTTAAATGTAGAAGCAGCTGGAGACATATCTGCATGGGAATACATAAAAATGGTTTTGGCGCTTATTTTTGTTGTAGCTTTATTCTATGGATTGATGAAGTTTTTAAATAAAAGAAATTTAAACTTTCAACGTAATCAATTGGTACAAAATTTAGGCGGTTTATCGTTAGGTGCTCAAAAGTCGGTACAGCTATTACAAGTAGGTAAAACACTGTATTTAGTTGGGGTTGGTGAGGATGTACAGTTGTTACGTGAAATTACTGATCCTGATGAAATTGCATCACTATTAGCACTTTATAATGAACGACAAGAACTTGCAGCAACATCACCGTATATTGCAGAAGTATTTTCGAAGTTTAAGAGAAAAAATAATGAGAGTTCATCAACAAAGCAAAATCAAAACGCTTTTGGTGAACTATTTGAAAAAAAGATTTCCGAAATTAAACAGGAGCGTAGTGAAGAACTGGATAAATGGAAGCAAAAGGAGAACGATGATAAATGAATGATGTAATCAATACTTTTTCCAACAGCGATCCGACAAACGTCTCAACTTCTGTTAAGCTCCTTTTAATGTTGACTGTTCTATCACTAGCACCAAGTATTTTAATTTTAATGACATCGTTTACACGAATTGTTATTGTGCTATCGTTTGTTCGTACGGCATTGGCGACACAGCAAATGCCACCAAACCAGGTCATTGTAGGTCTTTCCTTGTTTTTAACTTTCTTTATCATGGCTCCAACATTTCAAGAGGTCAATAAAGAGGCATTACAGCCATTATTCGCTGAAGAAATTGGGCTTGAGGAAGCGTATGATCGGGCAAGTGTACCATTTAAAGAGTTTATGAGTAAGCATACAAGGCAAAAGGACCTTGATTTGTTTTTAAAGTATAATCAGGCAGAAAAGCCAGCATCTGTAGAAGAAATTCCCCTTACAATGCTAGTACCTGCTTTCGCGTTGAGTGAGATTAAAACAGCGTTCCAAATTGGTTTTATGATTTTTATTCCATTCCTAGTAATCGATATGATTGTCGCAAGTACTCTAATGTCGATGGGGATGATGATGTTACCGCCGGTTATGATTTCATTACCGTTTAAGATTTTATTATTTGTACTCGTTGATGGTTGGTACCTGGTGATAAAATCATTACTACAAAGTTTTTAGGGGATGATACAGTATGACAGGTGAATTGGTTATTTCAATTGCAGAGCGTGCCATTATGATTATCCTTCTAACAAGCGGTCCGCTACTATTAGTTGCTTTAATCGTTGGTTTAGCAGTAAGTATTTTTCAGGCAACAACTTCGATTCAAGAGCAAACGTTAGCATTCGTTCCAAAAATCATCGCTGTATTAGTAGCTATCGTATTTTTCGGTCCATGGATGTTATCACAGGTGACAAGCTATGCGAGAGACATTTTTGAGAATTTAACGCGTTATATAGGGTGAGTAGATGAATGAATTAATCCCGCATTTTACGGTTTTTTTATTAGTACTTGTGCGCGTTTCAGCTTTCTTTGTGAGTGTACCTTTATTCTCATACAGAACGATTCCGGCAAAAGTCAAAATAACTCTCGCAATAGTTTTAGCTTGGATGATGTATTATACAATTGACGTTGAACCATTTGTAGTTAATGGTGATTACATACTTTTAGTGGTGAAGGAAGCGCTCATTGGGCTGTTACTTGGTCTAATAGGCTACATCATCATGTCGGCAATTCAAATTGCCGGAAGCTTTATAGATTTTCAAATGGGGTTTGCCATTGCCAACATTATTGACCCGCAAACAGGTGCACAAAGTCCATTGATTGGACAATTTTTTAATACGCTAGCATTACTCTTTCTGCTAGCAATAGATGGACATCATATGATTCTCGATGGAATTTATTATAGCTATCAATTCTTACCGATGGATCAGGGATTCCCTAATTTCGCAAATGATGATTATATCGAGTTTATCATCACAACATTTACGGCTGTTTTTGCGATTGCCTTTCAAATGGCCGCTCCTGTCGTAGCAACTTTATTTTTAGTCGATTTGGCTTTAGGAATCACAGCGAAAACTGTACCACAATTAAATATTTTTGTAGTCGGTTTTCCCATTAAAATTGGTGTTAGTTTACTAGTGTTATTCACAATGATGGCTGTCATGGTTCAAGTTATTCAAAAACTTATTACAATTATGATTTACGCTATGCGTGATTTAATGGCTATTTTAGGTGGTGGGTAAGATGCTGCTACTGCTGGATTTAGATTTACAGTACTTTGCGGGAGAAAAAACGGAAAAGGCGACACCAAAAAAACGACAGGATGCTCGAAAAAAAGGTCAGGTTGTCAAAAGTCAGGATATATCCAGTGCGATTGTCATGCTTATGGTATTTATCTTTTTATTCTTCTTTGCAGGTTCACTGCGAGACGAACTCCTAGCTTTTTTCAGGCAAACTTTCATTCATAACATACGCGTAGAAACACTAACAATTGATAGTGTGATGCGCCTATTTACAGAAACATTAATGCAAATGGCTATTATTGTCGTACCAATTATGGCAATTGCATTTGTTGGAGCATTGGCAGGTAACTTTCTACAATTCGGCTTTCTATTTACATTGGAGCCGATGAAGTTTGATTTGAAAAAGATGGACCCGATTAAAGGGTTAAAAAAAATATTTTCTGTTAAAGCCATTGTAGAGCTTTTAAAGTCAGTATTAAAGATTGGCTTTATCGGTGGTGTTACGACAATTATTATATGGACAAATTTGCCAGAGGTTTTGGCGTTATCCTTTAAAAGTCCATGGATGACTCTAATTACAGTGGGTAAGCTTGTTGGTATTATGGGAATTGCAGCTTCCCTCGTTTTACTTTGTGTATCTATTTTAGACTGGGTATATCAAAAACTTGAATACGAAAAAAATCTTAAAATGTCGAAGCAAGACATTAAAGATGAATATAAAAATAGTGAGGGTGACCCGCTGATCAAATCGAAAATCAAACAACGCCAACGCGAAATGGCGATGCGTCGTATGATGTCAGAGATTCCAAGCGCTGATGTTGTCATAACAAACCCTACTCACTATGCGATTGCCCTCAAGTATGATGAGGAAAGTATGGAAGCCCCACGCGTCGTCGCGAAGGGGACAGACTTTATCGCTCAAAAAATTAAACTGATTGCCAAAGAAAATGATGTGATTATGGTTGAAAATAGACCATTAGCACGAGCAATGTATGATCAAGTAGAAATCGGCGATCAGGTACCAGAAGAGTTTTTCAAAGCAATAGCAGAAGTGCTTGCTTATGTTTATCGAATTAAGCGGAAAATTTAAAGCTTTTAGTAGGAGGGACACAAATGAAAGTTCGCGATATAGGGGTTTTAGGTGCGGTTATTTTAATCGTTGCGATGCTCATCATCCCTCTTCCTCCGTGGATGTTAAGTTTCTTAATCGTCATTAATATTACACTAGGAATAATAGTATTGTTAACAGCAATGAGTATGAAGGAAGCATTAGATTTTTCTATTTTCCCCTCAGTTATTTTACTGTTAACCTTGTTCCGACTCGGACTGAGCGTTTCTACAACACGTGCTATTTTAGCGAATGGAGATGCTGGTTCTGTTGTTGAAACCTTTGGCGATTTCGTAGTCGGCGGGAATGTTCTTGTTGGTTTAGTTGTATTCTTAATTCTTGTGTTAATTCAGTTTATCGTTATTACAAAAGGGGCGGAGCGTGTAGCAGAAGTTGCAGCACGTTTCACACTTGATGCGATGCCGGGTAAACAAATGAGTATTGATGCTGACTTAAATGCAGGAGTTATTTCTGAGCGAGAAGCACGTGAACGACGCGACAAAGTAGCGGGTGAAGCGGACTTCTACGGAGCGATGGATGGTGCCACAAAATTCGTAAAAGGGGATGCCATTGCCTCAATGGTCATGGTTATTATCAACTTATTATTTGGTATCATCATCGGGGTTGTGCAGATGGGTCTTCCATTTGCAGAAGCAGCAACTCATTTTTCTAAGCTAACAGTTGGGGACGGTATTGTATCACAAATTCCTGCATTATTGATTTCTACAGCGACAGGGATTGTTGTAACACGTGCATCCTCTAAAGGGAGTCTTGGTGAAGATATTACAGGACAGTTATTTGCTCAAGCAAAACTGCTTTATGTAGCGGGTGGTACAATACTTTTACTTGGATTCTTTACACCTATACCTCTCTGGGTAACACTTCCAATTGGTGTTTCACTAGTTGCTGGTGCTTATATGATGGAACGTAAGAAACCAGAAGATGCAGAAGAATTACTTGAAATTGAGGAAGAAGTGGCAACAGACGGCATGAAGAGCCCTGAAAATGTTGTGAATTTATTAAATGTGGACCCAATCGAGTTTGAATTTGGCTATGGCTTAATACCATTAGTAGATGCTGCTCAAGGTGGCGATTTATTAGATCGAGTCATCATGATACGTCGACAATTAGCATTAGAATTAGGGATTGTAATACCGGTTGTACGTATTCGTGACAATATTCAATTACAACCAAATGAATATCGAATTAAAATAAAGGGTAACGAAATGGCACGTGGTGAACTTCTTCTTGATCATTATTTAGCAATGAGTCCAGGAGACGATGATTCTATCGAGGGTATTGACACAGTTGAACCGTCATTTGGTCTACCTGCTAAGTGGATTACTGAGCAAGTTAAAGAGGATGCCGAAATGTTCGGCTATACAGTTGTTGATCCACCGAGTGTTGTATCAACCCATTTAACGGAAATGATTCGTGCAAATGCTTATGAATTACTCGGTCGTCAAGAGACGAAGCAGCTAATCGATCATTTACGTGAAACACATCCAATTTTAGTCGAAGAACTGACACCTACACCATTATCAACAGGTGAGATTCAAAAAGTATTGGGTAAACTTTTACGAGAAAATGTTTCAGTCCGAAATCTACCAATTATTTTTGAGACGCTAGCAGACTACGCAAAGTTAACGAGCGATACAGATATATTAACCGAGTACGTACGCCAATCATTGGCACGTCAGATTACTTCTCAATACGTAGGAGACAGCTCGTCATTGAAGGTCATAACTGTTTCGGGTAAAGTTGAGAAAATGATTGCTGATAGTATTCAGCAAACTGATCACGGAAATTACTTAGCGATGGATCCACAAGATTCTCAAACGGTCTTGGAAACCATTGCTGCAGAAGTAGAGCGCGTTTCCTTTATGGAACAATCTGCTATTATTTTATGCTCGCCAGCAGTTCGTATGTATTTACGTCAACTAACGGAGCGTTATTTCCCGCAAATTCCAGTTCTTTCATACAATGAACTTGATGCTTCGGTTGAAATTCAAAGTGTTGGGGTGGTGAATGTTGAATGAAAATGAAAAAATATTATGCATCCTCCATACCAGAGGCGATGAAGCTTGTGCGTGCGGAATTAGGTGAGGACGCTGTCATTTTGAATTCAAAAGTAGTGGTCACTAAAAAATTTTTTGGAATCATTAAAAAGAAAAGTTTTGAGGTTGTAGCAGGGATCGATTCAATGGAGCCAAGTAATACGGCTCCAGCACCTGCAGCTTTACCTATAACAAAAGAGAATGCAAGGTTACTAGAGATTACGAATGCTGTTCAAGCCAAGATACATCAGCCACAGCATCCTGCAGTCTTACATGAGGAAAGTGGCATTTCTGAAGAATTGAGGAAAGAAATTACAGATCTTAAGGCTTTAATGCAGTCCATGCATAAGAAGACCACACAAGCTCAATATCCCGATGAACTCTTACCCTTCATTGAATACTTAAGACAGCAGGAGCTAAATGAAGAGCTCATCACAACGATTGGTGATGAGCTTTTTATGCATTTCAGAGAAGCGTCAGAAATCAATTTCTCTCAATGTAAGATGATTACGAAAAATTTATTGCGCAAAGAGCTTGAGAATCTTTCGGTCGGAGGCTTATCCTACGAAAAAAAATATATTAATGTTTTAGGTCCAACAGGTGTCGGAAAGACCACGACAATTGCGAAAATGGCAGCTAGAGCAGTTTTAGAGAAAAAGAAAAAAATAGGCTTTATTACAACCGATACTTACCGGATTGCCGCAATTGAGCAATTAAAAACGTATGCTGGACTATTGCAGGCACCTGTCGAAATTGCCTATAATGCTACTGATTTTGAACAAGCAATCCAACGATTGTCCCATTTAGATCTAGTGTTTATAGATACAGCAGGTCGCAATTATAAAGAGGTTAAATATGTAGATGATCTACAGCGTCTCATAAAATTTGATGATCAAGCAGAATCCTTCTTAGTACTTGCGATGACGACGAAAGAAAAGGACATGACAAACATTGTAGATCAATTTAAGCAATTACCAATTGAAAAATTTATTTTTACTAAGATTGATGAAACAAATTCTATTGGCACAATGATTAATTTAATGATTAAATATAATAAAGGACTTGCTTACTACACGAATGGTCAAGAAGTACCAGAAGATATTGAAGAAGCTGATTTAGAAGTAGTACTAAATTTAATTTTCCAAGGTGAAGAAAAATGAGAGACCAAGCTGAAACATTACGTTTGAAAATGTTGGGGCAGCAGGGTGAATTAGGTAGAGCAATAGCAGTTGTAAGCGGCAAAGGTGGGGTCGGCAAAAGTAACTTCACAATGAATTTTGCCACTACATTGGCTAATAAAGGGAAAAAAGTTCTAATCGTAGATATGGATATTGGTATGGGGAATATCAATATTTTAATTGGAAAAAATGTTTCTAATAGTTTGAAAGATTACTTGGATGGGAATAAGGGGCTAGAAGAAGTAATTTTTGAAGGCCCTTATGGTTTAAAATATATTGCAGGTGGATCTGGTTTGTCGAGTGTCCTCGAGTGGTCAGAGGTGATGTTTGAACGACTTGTTTATGGATTTGAACAGTTTCAAAAAAACTTCGATTATATCTTATTTGATATGGGGGCAGGAGCTACAAGCTGGACATTAGAATTACTAGCCTCAATAAATGAAATCATTGTTATATCAACTGCAGAGCCGACCTCTATTACAGATGCATATTCGATGATGAAATACATTCATTTACGAGATGCTGACAAGCAATTTTATATACTCTGTAATCGTGCTTTTAGTAAGGAAGAAGGAACAGAAACCAATGAACGGCTTAGGCTTACGATGAAACGTTTTTTGGAAAAAGAAGTTACTGTGTTGGGTTCATTACCTGAAGATTCTGTTGTGCGTAAGGCTGTGCGTGAGCAAGTACCTTTTTCACTTGCTTATCCAGACGCACTTATTTCAAAGACACTTCAACTTATAGTGGCGCGTTTTATAGAACACCGTGCGGAGGAAGTTCATGCACATGATCAGTCAGCGGGTAAATTCTTATCTAAATTAAGAAGTATTTTTTCGAAAGGACGTGATTAATTGGACTTTTTACATAAAAGCAAGCTACTAGTTGTTGATGATTCTGCTTTTATGAGAAAGCTAATTAGTGACTTTTTTGTTGGCAACTCGAAGGTTGAAGTAGTTGGAACAGCTCGAAATGGGAAAGATGCGATAAAAAAAATTCAAACATTGAAGCCATCAGTTGTGACAATGGATATTGAGATGCCTGAAATGAATGGGCTTGATGCTTTAAAAGAAATTATGACTATATGTCCAGTACCTATTGTTATGCTTTCTAGTACAACTCAACGAGGGGCTGAAAATGCTTTAACAGCAATTGAATTTGGGGCAGTAGATTTTGTCGCGAAGCCTAGCGGAACAATTTCTCTTGATTTACATAAAATTCAAACTGAGCTTGTCCACAAGGTGGAACAAGCAGCATTAGTACCTATTTCAAAATTAAAAAAACCTTCTGGTAGTAAAAAACAACAAGAAAAGGCATTAAATGCGAGTACCATTAGAAGAGAACCACTTAGTGAAAGTAGGGTGACTCCTCCTGTCCATGTTACTCCGACAAGGACAGAACTATCGAAGCCACATGTAGAATGGAGTAAAGTGAGTAAGAAAATTGTACTAATTGGTACGTCTACTGGTGGACCAAGAGCGCTGCAGGAAGTAATTACAAAGATTCCTAAATCAATTCAAGCACCCATTTTAATTGTCCAGCATATGCCAGCAGGATTTACAAAATCTCTTGCTACTCGTCTAGATCAATTGAGTGAGATTACCGTAAAGGAAGCTGAGCAAGGAGATATTCTCCAAATTGGAGTGGCGTATATTGCACCTGGTGGGTATCATTTAAAACTTAGAAAAGTAGGTACCTCCTTTGGCATAGTCCTTGATAATAATGAACCACCTAAATCTGGACATCGCCCTTCTGTAGATGTGATGTTCGAAGATGTGAGCCAAATTAAAGATTTTGATAAAGTGGCAGTTATTATGACAGGTATGGGCCATGATGGCTCTAATGGGCTAAAAGCACTGAAAAGTTCTGGGAATGTGATTGCCATTGCTGAGTCAGCTGAAACTTGCATAGTGTATGGTATGCCAAAAGCCGCAGTAGAAACGCAACTTGTCGATGAAGTTGCAGATGTAGATGATATTGCACAAACAATAATGAAATATTTGCCTTAAAAGGGGTGTCCTCTTATGGAAGTCAATCAATATTTAGAGATGTTTATCGAAGAAAGTAAAGACCATTTACAAGCATGTAGTGAACATTTATTAGAACTAGAGAAAAATCCAGATGATTTGGCGATTGTTGGAGAAATTTTCCGCTCTGCACATACATTAAAAGGTATGTCTGCGACAATGGGCTTTGAAGATTTAGCGGATTTAACTCATAAAATGGAAAACGTGTTAGATGCAATCCGAAACGAGAAAATCCATGTAACTCCTGAAATTTTAGATGTTGTCTTTGAGTCTGTAGACCATCTAGAAGAAATGGTAATGGACATTGCGAATGGTGGAGATGGAAAGCGTGATGTATCCTCAACTGTAGCGCAGTTAAAGCGTATTGAATTAGGTGAGTACGCGATTCCTGAAGTAGTAGCAACTACTGAGACACCAGTTATTGCTGTAGCTAGTGTTTTAGAGTATGACAGCTTTGAACAAACAGTTATTACACAATCTGTTGAACAAGGTTTCAATGCATTTGAAATATCAGTGCGATTACGTGAGGACTGTCTTTTAAAAGCAGCACGTGTATTCATGGTGTTTGAGGCTTTGGAAAAAGATGGGGATGTTATTAAATCAAATCCATCTGTAGAAAAGCTTGAAGACGAACAGTTCGACCAACAATTTTACGTAGCTTTCGTAACTAAAGAATCTGCTGAAGATATACAGAAAAAGATTATGAAAGTTTCAGAAGTTGAAGAAGTGGTTGTCGCAACTATTGAGACAACAGTTACTGCTGTAGCAAGTGTTTTAGAGTATGACAGCTTTGAAGAAACAGTTATTGCACAATCTGCTGAACAAGGTTTCAATGCATTTGAAATATCAGTGAGACTACGTGAGGACTGTCTGTTAAAAGCGGCACGTGTATTTATGGTGTTTGAAATCTTAGAAAAAGATGGGGATGTTATTAAATCAAATCCATCTGTAGATAAGCTTGAAGATGAGCAGTTCGATCAACAATTTTATGTAGCTTTCGTGACAAAAGAATCTGCTGAAGATATGCAGAAAAAGATTATGAAAGTTTCAGAAGTCGAAGAAGTGATTGTCGCTACGATCGAAGAAAAGCAATTTAGTGAAAAAGAACAAGCAATTCAAGAAGTAACAGCTACAGCAACGATAGAACCGGAGGCTAAACCTGCTACTGCACCTGAAAACACTACTCCAGCACCTAAACCTGCAAAAGCGGCAGCTCCTGCTAAAGCTGATAAAAGCCATGCGCCTGTTGGTAATAAAACAATTCGTGTTAATATCGAGCGTCTTGATATTTTAATGAACTTATTTGAAGAGCTTGTGATAGATCGAGGGCGACTACAGTCTATTTCAACTGAGGTTAATCACGGTGAGTTAAATGAAACTGTAGAGCGTATGAGCCGCGTCATGGGTGACTTACAAACAATTATTTTAACGATGCGTATGGTTCCGGTTGAAACAGTATTCAACCGCTTCCCAAAAATGATCCGTCAGTTATCTCGTGATCTTAATAAGAAGATTAACCTGGAAATTATCGGTGCCGAAACCGAGCTAGATCGTACTGTAATCGATGAAATTGGAGATCCACTTGTTCATTTAATCCGTAACTCTGTCGACCATGGTATTGAAAATCCTACAGCTCGCCTTGCGAAAGGAAAGCCAGAAGAAGGAACGGTTGTACTACGTGCTTATCATAGCGGTAACTATGTCTTTATTGAAATTGAAGACGATGGAGCAGGTATTAACCGTGAAAAAGTACTAGCGAAAGCTATTTCTAAAGGTATTGTTACACAAGAACAATCATACTCAATGTCAGATAAGCAAATTAATGAGCTTATTTTGGCTTCTGGATTCTCAACAGCAGATGTTATTTCTGATGTATCAGGCCGAGGCGTAGGATTAGACGTTGTTAAAACAACAATAGAATCATTGGGTGGAAATATTTCCATTGAATCTACACAAGACGTAGGCTCAATATTCTCGATTCAATTACCACTGACATTATCGATTATTTCTGTCATGCTAGTAGAAATTGAAAAAGAGATTTATGCAATTCCACTTTCATCAATTATTGAAACTTCCATTATCCGTTCATCAGAAATTATGAATGCGCATAATCAAAAAGTAATCGATTTCCGTGGCAAAGTAGTACCACTAGTATTCTTAGAAGAAATCTTTGAGGTACCTCGCAAAGAACCACAAGTTGACGAATTCCATTCAGTGGTCATCGTTCGAAAAGGTGAGAAGCTTGCTGGTTTAGTAGTGGATTCATTCATTGGTCAACAAGAAATTGTTCTGAAATCATTAGGAAATTACTTAACGAATATCTTTGCAATTTCAGGTGCAACAATTTTAGGTAATGGGAAAGTAGCCTTAATTGTGGATTGTAACGCACTTATTAAATAAAGTGAATGAATAAGAGAGGTGTAAACAATGACAAACGCAGTGGAACAAGAAAGTATTAAAGTGATTGTTTTTCAATTAGCAGATAAAGAATATGCGATTCCTGTATCGCATGTTCAAGGGATTGAAAAACTAATGCATATTACACGTGTACCAAAAACAGCGAAATTTGTAAAAGGTGTTATTAACCTACGCGGAGTCGTAACACCAATTGTGGACTTACGTGAACGATTTGAATTACCGATCTCTGAGCATGAAGAAACAACTCGTATTATCATTATTTCATTAGAGGATATGGAAGTAGGCTTCGTAGTAGATTCTGCAAATGATGTGTTAGACATACCTGCAAACTCAATTGAACCACAGCCAGAAGTAGTTGGTTCACTTGGAGAAGAGTTTATTTCAGGAGTAGCTAAAATAGATAAACGTTTATTAATATTATTACATTTAGAGAAAGTACTAAATCCACTAAAGTAGGGGTCGATAATGACATTTAATCAAAAAATTACATCACTACATTTAGACGTATTTAAAGAAATTGGAAATATTGGTGCTGCGCATGCTGCTACAGCACTTTCCAATTTACTTGGTAAAAAAATTGATATGCGAGTACCAAAGGTTGAAATGGTGTCATTTAATGACATGATGGAGCTTGCTGGAGGATCTGAAAATGTCGTAGTTGGAATCTATCTACGCATTGAAGGTGATGCTGAAGGTAGTATGTTTTTTATCTTGCCAATTGAACAAGCAAATCGTTTTATCCGTCGTCTCATATACGATGAATCATTCGACTTTAAAAAACAACCTGTTTCAGAGTTAGGTTTATCAGCTATGCAGGAAATGGGTAATATTTTATCTGGCTCTTATTTATCAGCGTTATCTGACTTTACAAATTTAAAAATTTATCCGACAGTCCCAGGACTAAGTGTTGACATGTTTGGTGCCATTATTAGTATTGGTTTGATTGAATTATCACATATTAGCGATAATGTAATCGTAATAAATACATCCATTTTTGAAGACGGTGCAGAGGACCAAGAAACAGTAAAAGGACATTTTTTCTTATTACCGGATCCAGATTCATTTGATGCTATTTTTAAAGCATTAGGAGTTTCATAGATGATGCTGAATAATAGTAATGGACAAGTGATAAAAGTTGGAATTGCACAAATGGATGTAGTAAAGTTACCAAACACGATCAGAACATCAGGTCTTGGATCTTGTGTAGGTGTTATTTTATATGATGAGTCAAAAAAAATTGCTGGTTTAATACATGTAATGTTGCCAGATTCGAGTTTAGGTAGACAAGAGTCAATAAATGTGGCTAAATTTGCTGACACAAGCGTCGCGGCAATGATTGACCTATTAAAGTTAGAGGGCGTTCAAAAATTTAAGCTAAAGGCAAAAATTGCGGGTGGTGCGCAGATGTTTAAATTTACCTCTGACAAAGATTCAATGCGTATCGGTCCGCGTAATGTAGAAGCGGTAAAGTTTGAGTTAAAACGCCATGGAATTCCTTTAGTTGCCGAAGACACGGGTGGTAATAGTGGGAGAACAATTGAATTTTCTCCTGCGACGTCGACATTACATATTCGAACGGTAAACCAAGGAGTGAGTGAAATATAATGTTTGGTTCTATTTTTTATAACCTATGGGGTGCGTTAGCTGCCTTTTCTCTATATTTTTTTAGTACATTTCAAAAACCTTTTACACCATTACGTATTATCATAGGATCATTTGTAGCGGGAATAATTATGTTTTTTGTCATGTATATTGTAAGGTTTTTAATTGCCTACGTTTTATTCACACCAGAGGGCGATGAAGAAGTCGTTGAAGGTGAGCTAGAAGAAAACGAATCTGTCAATTCCAAGGAAGATCAAGAAACACCGACGGCTAACTCAACCGTTGAGTTTCAGGATGAAAGCTCAGATGAAATTGCCCAGGTTGTACGAACGATGATGAATCGTGAGGATGAACAACAAATAAATGCATAAACATAGGAGTCGCAAATAGCGGCTCTTTTTTTGTGAAAGCTACTTATCGGTGGAAAACCAAGGGCATAGTTTTCATCTTTGCTAAAGAGCTACATCTTGATTCTCTTTTAAAACTAGACGGATTTTGGCTATAACCAAACTAAAATATGGCCGACAAATAAATTTAAAGAATCTGTGATAGAGTAGGAGAAACAAATGAAATTAAAGTCGATTCTTGTTATAATATAGGAAAGAAGGGCAATGTTTTTTATGTGAGAGGCTTATGGCTAACGCCCCTATCGATTGAACAGAATTTTGGCAGGAAAAAGAACAATAAGGGACATATTTCTTTCTAGAAGGTAATCGTAGTCAATGGCAAACAGGCGCGTAAATGCGTTTTTCTTAAGAGAGGTGGATTACATGACACAACCAATTCTGAACGATGAACAAAAGCTGTGGAATCGTTGGATACATGAGCGCGATCCAGATGCTGGTGATATGCTAATAAAAAAATATATTTCTCTAGTATCATATCATGTACAGCGCATTGGTACGGGTTTACCAAAGAGTGTATCTCGAGACGATTTAACGAGCTTAGGCATGTTAGGTCTTTTTGATGCATTAAATAAATTTGATATTAATAGAGACTTGAAATTTGATACATATGCTTCTTTTAGAGTAAGAGGAGCAATTATAGATGGTTTACGTAAGGAAGATTGGTTGCCGCGTTCAGCTCGTGAAAAGGCAAAGAAATTAGATGCACAAATTGAACATTTAGAACAAAAATATATGCGTCATGTAACACCTGAAGAGCTTGCGGAGCATATGGCTTTACCTATTGAGGAAGTTCACCAAACTGTACAGGAACATTTCTTTTCAAATGTTCTTTCCATTAATGAGCAGCAAGATCAAGATGAAACTGATGGAAAGTCATTTGTTATACGTGATGATACGACTGAGACCCCTGAGCAAGCGATCGTTAAGTCAGAATTACTGGAAGACTTAGCTGAAAATATCCAAAAGCTAAATGATAAAGAGCAGCTGGTGCTTAGCTTATTTTATACAGAAGAATTAACATTAACAGAAATTGGGGAAATGTTGGAACTATCTACGTCACGTATTTCACAAATCCACTCTAAGGCGCTATTAAAGTTGCGAAAATTATTATCTAACGAAATGATTAATGCGTAATGATCTTATATACCTACTATTGAAGGAGGAAGTCTAATGAGTTTAAAGGGTGTCGAACTACAAATAGCTATTCCGAAAACATTTGAAGCTGGGAAAATGGCAGATCAGGCACATCAACAAACTTTGGCTCAGCAAGCACATGCAAATGAAGCGTTAAAAAAAGAAATTGAACGCAAGCAAAAAGTTGTGAATACTTCTGAGGGTATGGATGAGATTGGTGAAGATGAAGAAGCGGGTGTCGAGTATATAAAAGGTACTCGAAAAAAGAAAAAAAATAATAACGAAGAGCCGAAAAAACAGGTTCAACATCCGTTTAAGGGTAATTTCGTGGATTTTAGTGGATAGGAGTTTACAATGACAACCATACTAATTGCGGTTCTATTTTTTTTACAATTACTTTCATTTTATTTCCTCATCATTTTAAATACAAAACTAGCAAAATTTAAAGATTTAGAAAAAAAGCAAGAACGTTTAATGCGTGAAATGGATGATACTATAAGTGTCTATTTAGCTGAAATGAAAGATGAAAACGATCGCCTAATTCAAGAGTTGCAAAGAGTTTCAATGACTGCAACTAAAACGAATGCTGTTAAACAGGTAGAGGAGATTGCGAGACAAAAGGAGCAGGAGCAATCTCCTTCCCTGACAGAGGAAGAAAGCACAGTAGACGGTTCTAATAGTGTAGATCATGAACCGCGTATTTATGTGCCAAAAAAGATCGTAGCCAATGCTTATTCACGTCAGCAACAACCTGGAGTTAAGACTGAAGCAAAAGTTGTACATTCAGCCGAACAATTAAATGAAGCAAGACGAAAAGAAGAAGTAAAGCCATTAACAATAGAACAACAAGCTATTGAATTAGCGAAACAAGGTAAAACATCAGAAGAAATTGCAAAGCAGCTTCAAAGAGGAAAAACAGAAATCGAGCTATTATTGAAGTTTCATAACTAAAACAGTTGCGAATGGGATAAAGCTATGATATAGTTGCAAATGGTGTTATTAATACACACGCATTTTGATGTAGTAAGTGGTGCTCTAAGCTTAGGGTAGCTTGTTGCAAGTGATAAATGCGGAGGATAAAAACCAAACATACTAGGAGGAAATACACATGTCAGTAATTTCTATGAAACAATTACTTGAAGCTGGTGTACATTTCGGTCACCAAACTCGTCGTTGGAACCCAAAAATGAAGAAATATATCTTC
>Ga0213828_1001249_pt1 | contig 21365 bp, 16 predicted proteins | sample MC6MC0897MG_FD_180664 | JGI IMG/M metagenome (GOLD analysis project Ga0213828, IMG submission 180664) | Enriched soil aggregate microbial communities from Iowa State University, Ames, United States - MC6-MC0897-MG | ecosystem: Environmental > Terrestrial > Soil > Unclassified | place: USA: Iowa... | reverse complement strand
AAGTTCTACACTATTGCAGATTGGAGTGCAAGGCTACTCGACTCCCGTGGGATAGCGAGACAGACGAGACCCTGCACGGAGCGTCAGCGCAGGAAGCGGCTCGTCGCTCGCCCACTGGAAAGCGAGTTGCCTGGAACGGAAATCACCTTCATTTTGACTAAATATTCACAAAGAGTCCCTTGACGATTTAGTTTTTCAACACTATGAAAACTGGTATTAACCAGTTCTAAACGTCCATTATTATCTGTCCATAATTTGTATTTATAAAATCTAAGTCTATTTTGTGCCGAAGTATAGAAAAACTAACATACTGGTTATTTTTATCCACATATCCAGTATCATATTTACTTGCAACCTTCTCTAATATTTCTTTATTGACGACTTTCACCTCATTCTGGCAAACCAATTCCCAAATATACCACATCATTCCTGATGCCTGAATTGTACTTGCAATTAAATTATGATTATCAAAAATTACTTTCGCTAAATCTAATGCTCTATTGCCAAAGGATGCCCTTAATTGAATATCCTCACTCTTTGCATTTGCCTTCTTAAAAATGTAAGTACTATCGGAAAAATATTTTTGTCCCTGTTTTGGCTTTATACTTGTAGAGGAAATCTTATCTAATTTTTCTAGCCTCCAATAGAGCTCATCGGAAATTTCAATAACCCTTCTAAAGCCCTTATTATTCGTCAGCTTTGCCAAGTATACCCCATTGCTATTTTCTAAATCAGCCATTTTTAAATTTAAGATTTCGCTATAGCCTTCCCCCTTAATTCCCTCAAATAAACAGAGAAGAAATACAGCATGTCTTTGGTCATCAAACAGGTTCATATAGCTAAACAATTGCTCTCTAGTATAGCGAATAATGGCTGCTTTATAGACAAATGTACTGCAATATTCCATAGTAATGCTGGTAGGAAGCCGTTGTGAACGATTATTCGTATAGCCATTGGCAATTGCCCATTCTATATATCTGATGATAAAACCAATTGATGCACTTAAAGATTGTGGACTAGGCGATTTCAAGCTGTAAAATAACTCTTCAAGCTCTACCTTATTCATATCAAATATATCTTTATTTTTTTGATTTTCGAGTACGGTTGCTTTATTAAATAATGATAAATAAGTAGTTAAACTATTTTCTTGGATATCTAATGAAGTTAAATACCATTCTTTAATATCTTTATTAAAAACATTATCTTTTAGGATCATTTTTACACCTCATTCTTTTAGTAAATGTTGAAATACTGTTTGAATTTTAGTTCTGCTACGCGCGCTCATGCTGCCATATTTAAGAATTCCAATTTCCTCCCATAATGGATTACCCATTGAAAAATCGATTTTATTGAGATATTGACGTAAATTATCAAACGGAATTGTATGCTCAAACATTCTTGCCGCTAATTCAATATGGCCTATAAACATTCTACTTTTAAACATTAAAGAGTTTTTATCTGATAAATTTGATTTATAATAGGCGAAAAGATACATCATATAATCATTTATCACCTTCGCAACCTCGATGACTTCTAGACGATTCTCTAGTTGGAAGCTGTGATCAATGGCATCCGACAATTCCGAGAAAGTAACAACTTCCCCATATGAATATTTAACATTTGAATTGGAGGTAATTCTTCCCTTTAATTCACCATCCGCTTTTAATTCAATCACAACCTCATCCGCTAATTTATCTTTCGCTAGCTCCCGTAATCTCGGTTTAGGAATTGGATTGGCTTTTGCCATATCGACCTGAACTCTTTTACATTGTGCCTCTGTCATATTCGAAAAAATTACAATCATATTCCCTTCCAAATCAACCTTCTTCATATAGGCATTATAGATAGAGAATGTTCGATGCGCACCATCTAAAACATCTATTTGTGTGCCCTCTAACAATGTGAGCGATTTTTCTCTTCCATCATAAATTAATTCAACTCCATCTTCCCCTGTACCAACCTTGGCATTATAGCGTAGTGTAGAAGTTATTAAATCACCATCTAAGGTTTGCTTTTCAATCTCGCGCAAAGATTTTGGATTTAAATTCATAACCTCTATTATTTCGTTTTTAACTTTCTTCTTTTTTGCCTGTCGCTGAATATTGGGATTATACATGGTAATCCCACTCATCCACAGCTTACCGATGATTGAATTAGGGATGATTGCAACATATTCATTGTGCCCTGATTTTATAACGTTCTCGAAAGTATATGGTAAAGTGATAAGCTCATCATAAGGTGATTCTTTTATGTATAATCTCAGCTCTTTAATTTCTGAAGGATTGAGCCATTCTTTGATCCAGTCTTGGTCACTATCTGCAAATTTTAAATGAAGCTGCTCACCAAGCAATAATAATTCCTCCAGCTGTGCCTCTATTAGTTTATTGTGATCATTTATCAGTTCAATAATATTGCCTAAGCTTATGTTATATTTATTAAGCTGTATGGCAATCTCATCTAAAATCCCATTATGTTGCACTAACAGAGGAATTCTAGCTTTTATTTGTTCAACTAATAATTCTTTCGTTTTGCCAACTCTCACCTCTACACGCTCCCTTATTTTTGACTATAGTCAATAGTAGCATAAGCAATTTTAATTTGTAAATTTTTAAATTATTTCATTTAAATTAATTCTCAAAATTTAATAGATAAATTAATTTAAAATATTGATTTATTTTTAAACTGAATTATAATAGGCTAAAGTATAAAAATAAAGGGGGATGTAGTAATGGCGTATCAAACTTATAAGGATACAAAGTATAGACAACTTGTGTTATCAGATGTAATCGTTATTAAAGAACTATTAACTTTTAGAGGCTCTATTGATGATACCAGCTTAAATCAAGGGGCATGTGCGACCAATTCATTGAAATTAAACACAGAAGTTATTAGCTTATTTGCCGATTTAGATGAATTAATTAAAAAGTCCTTAAATAAAGAACAAATTAAATTACTTCATTATATTGCTAAAGACTATTCTTACTATACTATAGGTAAAATTTTAGGAATACCTGTTAAAACAGTAGGAAGTAAATTTAACACGATTTGTTTACGAATAAAACAAGAAAACGATCGACAATGGCGCAAAGCTACCTATATTAACAAGTTGCATTTAAAAACAAAAAGCTGTAGTAAATGCAAAGATATCCTCCCTGCGACAGATGAATTTTTTAGTGTCAATAGCAGCAGTAAAGATCTTCTCCATTCACAATGCAAAAAATGTAAAAAATAGACCTGGGCGAAAAAGGTGGATTTTACCCTGCACTAGCCAACCTAATAGGTAGAAGGAGAAATAATATGAAATTACAATTACCTAGTTTAATCATTGAATTGCGAATGGAGCTTCCTATTGAAGACAGAGTTCAATACATACAAACGCTTTTAGAAAAGGAAAAAGTGATTTACCGAGGGAAAGAGATCACATTAGATGACTATTTCAGCATAACTGCTCAAACCTATCATACTACTATTATTTTAGACATGCTTGCCTATTACATAACAAAAGGATATTTTACTAGGGATGAACTTTTACTAGAACAAGAAAATTTAGCGTATATAAAAGAAGCAAAAAAGCGTCATAAAAGAAGCAGGCAAATTATGAAACTATTAAGAAATCATAATACGTCACATCGTTTACAGGATAATTACGTGCTTTCTCATCATAAGCTGAAAGAGATGGCAAAAGGCTCTAGCAGACATAACACATTTTCAGGTATCTCCTATTTTGAAGCAATTAGCTTTGGGATTGAAGATGTGGAAGAGGATTTTACCTAATAAATGAATTAATACAAAATATGAAATTTTCTAATGGGGCTGTTCAGTTTACAGCCCCATAATGAAGGTTTCATATAATATAGAGGATCTATAAGAAGTAGATCTCATTTGACTAACTTCTATTAATACATGAAAGAAGGTGATGCCGATTGTATGTTTAAACTAATGTAAAAAATACATATTCTATTGTTATTTTCTATATTGAAACCTTCGAAAATAGCACTCTTCTTTAGGAGGATAAAGGAGAATGAAAATTGTAAAAACAATAAATGAATTTTATCACTTATTAGTAAATGATGAGAAGCTCCTCCGTTTACTATACTACATGCCCAAAGATACAGAGGATGATCCTCTCGATCCTTTAAAAATGAATGTCTCACAGTTACCTGAGAAAGATCATATTCTTCAAAATGTACTAGTTATCGGTGATAAAACAAATGATTTAGCGTTGGAAACCAATACTTGTAGAATTTGTTTCTACACAGGTTCACGTATACCTCAAAAAAATTATCTGAAAAGCATCAATCAATTTACGGATAATCCATATTCAAGCACCCAGCAATATATCTTTGATATTTATACCCCTGCTTCTGCCAACAATATTGATTTTCGACTAGATTGGCTTGGTGAAGTACTAAATGAGGTATTGTTTCAGGAGGACATCGAGGAATTTGGGAATTTAAGATTCCATAGCGGACTCCCAATAACAACTGTTCCAAATGGCTTTGTTGGTTATCGTTGGACCTACATCATGCCTTCTGGCCAACAGCCTATGGGATTTAAATCATGAATATGGTCACAAAAAAGGCGTTTGGCAAACCAATTACATATAAAGGGTTATCCATCTACCCTGTAAAAATGAAGGATGCAGATGAATTTTATGAGGCTGTACAGTGCTTACTTTTACCTAAAAACGACTTTCAGCAGCCAGAAATTGTCAGAATGTCTTACTTATTATTTTTGCTTACGATGGCGCAGAACGAGGATGGCTATATCCTACTTGAAAAATTAATTGCCTTATATCGTCTAGTCTTTAAAACTGAGGACATACAAATTTCAATCAATGAAAAAGGTATGGTCTTGATAACAGTCAATGGCATTTCATTGCATGAGCGTGATTTTGATAAGATTAAAACTTTAATTAGTGAGCAAAATCTAATTGATTTAGAGGATGAATTTATTGATCCAGATACAAAAAAGGCCATTCAAGAAGCACGGGCATTTATGACAAAAAGAAAAACAAAGCAGGCCGACTTAGAGCAGCAAATAATAGCTTACCATTGTAAATCTGGACTCCCCTACCATGAAATTGAACAATTAACGCTTTACCAATTCCATAAAGGATTAATTCGAATGGACTATATGGTAAGCAGTGATGCCATTCTCAACGCTCGATACTCGGGCATGGTTGAATTTAAAAATGAGCATGAGCTTCCTCATTGGCTAAGTCATATCGAGGAGCCAAAGAAAAATGAGGATGTTATTATCACAAAATCAGCATTTGATCAACAAATGAAAAAACTGGGGCTTGCCTCTAGTTAAAATAAAAAACAATTACAAAAAGGACGGTAATCTTTTATGACACAACAAAATCAATTTTTAACTTCAGTAGCAAATGTTCGTTTATTCGATCGCTTAACAGATGAATTAATTTTAAATGGTAAAACATTACTAAATTCATCCATGACACAGGCTATTCAAACTCAGGCCATCCATGCTGGAAAAGGCTCTAAAAAGGTATATGAACTGAACTATCAAAAAGAACTAACATTCTCTATTGAAGATGCTGCTTTCGATACAGCATATATCGCCTTACAAAACGGTACAGAAATCAACCATCAACTAGCTGAGTACTACACTGACGAAATTATTTTACTTGATGCCAATGGTAAAGGAACGCTTGCCGAAACACCTATTGGTCAGGTTCATGTTGAGCAGCTTAACGGCACATTCACACAATATGCGCCTGCTGGCAAAGAGATTACGGTTCCTGCACTAGCAGGTAAGGAAGTACAGGTGGTCTATGCTGTTCAGGAGATGATGGATACAATTGAAATCTCTGCTGATTCCTTCCCTAAGGCTGTACGTATGGAATTAAATGTAGATATCCGTTCGAATAATGGTAAAACAGGTGAAGTTATTATTGAAGTGCCAAACTTCAAGCCGAATGGTGCCGTTGAAATTTCAATGACACATGAGGGTGTAGCATCTTCTTCTCTAGCAGGTAGCTCACTTGCAGATAAAAAAGGAAACTATGCATATATTAAGCTTCGAAATTTATCTGAGGAAAAAGTACAATTTACTGCTCTAGCTGCAAATCCATCACGTCTAGTTCTAGATTCTGCTGTTGCCGGTGATTCTCAACGTATTTCAGTATTAGGTATCCGTGGTGCAGGCTATAGCAATGTACTTTTACAAAATAGTGATTTAACGTGGACATCAAAAGCCCCATCCATTGCAAGTGTTAATGCAGATGGTGTCGTAACGTTAGGTGCCTCCGCAAAAGCAAATGATCAAACAATGATCGAAGTAACCGATGGAACATTCGTTGAAACTATTGCCGTAGATATTATTTAAATAAATTAATGTAAAATGGGTAGAGATTAAATTCTCTACCCTTTCTATTGAACATAAAAGGAGCTTAAAAATGACAAAACGTGAAACAAAATTAACGTTAGCGGATATTCAAAAAAGTGCTGATGCCATAAATAAGAAGCAAAAGTTTTATATCGATAAAGAACAAGGAAAGTTCATCTATTACTATCCAAAGTTTAGTAAACGTAAAATTACGATATTGATCAATGATTTAGCGAATTCGCTGGAATATGCTCAGCAACATAAGCTGGAATATTTTGAAAATGATTATGAGTTAAATAATTATATCTTCTTTTTAATCATTAAGCATTTTACGGATTTACAAAGTGAATTAAAGGATAAACCCATTGAAACGCATTTTGCCACGATGAATTATCTCGTGGATATTGGCTGGTACGACATATTTTTAACAAAAATGTTCACCATGCAGGAAATCTCCAATGCATTAGAGGAAATTAATAAACGATTGCACTTAAGCATTAAATTTTTAGAAATGGAAAAAGAGTACTTCAATATTTTACAAGCAACTGCTGCTAAGGACACCGAAGGAACTTCAGATGATTTTTAGCCTCTGCCCATAAATAGTTAAAATTTTGAACTACTCCCCTACCTTCTTTGGGTGGGTATTTGAATATTTTAGGATATTTACTGTTTTATACAACAATAAAGAAAGATGAATCGATCACTGCCTTGTATTGATCGATTATCTAAAATTAGGAGGGAAAATCGATTGAGTACTGGTGGTGGACAAACAAAACCAATAGAGCTATTAGCTGCTCTAAGTATCAATGACGATATTTCAAGAAAAAATATACAGACCTACATCAAAAGATTAAAAAACATACCTGCTATTAAAATGAGCTTAGATGTAAAAGGACCCAACACTCAAATATTAATAGAGTTTGAAAAACAATTACAAGCCCTGGAGCAACAACTACAGAGCGTTAACCAAAAATATCAAGAAATCGGAAGTGGCTCAACCCCTTCCCTCTCATTTTTCGACGAATTGAAGAAGCAGATCACCCACTCTGTGAAATCAATTAACACACTATCTCAAGCATTTGGTGATGCCAACATCAATGTCAGCAAATTTTACAAGCAGCTAGCAAAAACCCCAGCTGGTGACCTACGAACATTGGAAAATATTGTATCTAAACTAAAAACTGAAGTAGAAACTATCAGCTTCAATCATATTCAATTCGGGAGCATTCAAGAAACACTTGCAAATCTACAAGCTTTAGAATCCAATTTATATTCAATATATGAATTGAATAAGGCCTATGCAGATACAGCCGATTTCGAGCAACTAACTTCCCAGATAACAGATTTAAACACCCAGCTATCCAATATTCAGCTTGGTGAAGGCTTAAACATAGCAGGATTATCAGACATCCCACAACAACTGGAAAAGATTAACCAAGGTATCGAGGCCTTTGGAAAAAATACAGCCGCTGTGGCTCAAAGTGCTACTTTGTCAATATCTACTATAACGAGTTGGATGGGTCAAGTATCCACCTTTAAAACATTTGCAGAAGAAGTTAGCGGTACAACTTTATCTCCTAAGGCAATTAGGGGATTTAATATAGCTGGAATTCTCATAAGTATTGGTGAATTTGCGTTAAATAAGTATTCGGAATATAAAGAAAAAGAAAAACAAAAACTTGAGGAATTAAAAGCTGAAGACCAAGAAATATTGAAATCCTATAGTTCAAATGCAAATGAAATCAATAGTCAGGTAGATAGATATACTCAATTAGAGAAATCCATGGCGTTAGGAAATGCTGATTCTACTGTCCTTGCAGAATATCAGGATATTTCTAATCGACTTGGTGAACTCTTACCTCATATTGTTGCCCATGAAGATGAATATGGTAATAAAATAATTGGTTCTTCAGAGGCTCTAAAAGTAAAAATTGACCTTCTGAAAGAACAGCAGGCTTTAGAAACGCAAATTGCTGGCGAAGCTACCAAAGAAAAACGCAATGAAGATATAAAAACCCGAAAAGGTGCTATTTCTGACTTAGAGGATGAGTATGACAGTAAACTAAATGATGCTGCAAAGGATCTAAGAAAAAAAGCTAAAAGTTTGCCAACAAAAGAAATGTTTTATGGTTATAATCATAAACCAATGTTAGATTCTCCTAAAGATTTTGAAGATAAAATAAAGGAATACAATAAACTTCAATCTGATGCTGAGAAAAGCGGCAATAAAAAGCTTGCAGATGATTACAAAGAACTAAGCGATGCTCTCAAGTACCATAAAGAAGAAATTATTAAAACCGAATCCGAGCTTAATCAAAATGTTTTAGCTCAAAAAAATGACTATATATCAAATATTGCTGATGTTATCAATGAAAACGATAAATTAACAGACAGTGTTAAAAACAACGCTGAAGGTTTTGCTGCTCAATTAATTGCCGCTGCAAATACATCCGATTTAGATACTTTGCAAGATTCATTAACATCATTATTTTCAAACGAAGACGCCTCTACATTAATTAATGACGTTATTGGTTCCTTTCAAAAAATGGAGAATGCTACATCTGAAACGTTTAACGCAATGGCAAGTCAAACTCATGATAAAATAGAGAATATGTCTGATGACCTATTAAAGCTTGGTTTAAGCGAAGAAGAAGTAAATAGTATTATGGGTTCGTTGAAAAAACGATTTAATGATACTACTCTAACACAAAGAGAACTGTCCAATGAAATGAAAGTTAATAACTTAACATTCGCTGAAGCAAAAGAAAAAATGTTTGGTTACAACAAAGAAGCAGAAAAATTGACAACAATTTATGAACAACTAGCAGGTGTATCTCAGAAAAAAATAAATGACACTTCGGATTTATTATTCCAATATCAGATGTTAACTAATCAATTGAAGGGTTATACAGAAGAAGAGATTCGAAACCTTAGTCAAAAAGGGAATTTAACAGCTGAAGAGCAGCGTCTTGTAAACATAATGCACACTAGGAACGGAGTAATAAACAGCTTAAATTCAAATTATCCCACTTTACTTGATAATGACGGTAAAGCTATTAAGCTAAATGAGGAAAAGATAAAAGCAATTGAAGCTGAGAACAAGGCGAATGAAGCACTGTTAAATGCTTTAAAATTAGCTCGTGAAGGCAAGCTAAATGAAGAGCAAAAAATGACATTAGATGCAGCCTTAGAAACTAATAATCGAATAGCAATTATTAATCAGGAAATTGATGCATTACAATTAAAAAGAAACGAATATGCAGACAATATAAACAAAAAACCCCATGATAGCGATACCTTAAGAAGTGAAAAGATTGATAGCCAACTATATGATAAAATATCAATTAAAAAAGCAGAATTAATAGATTTAACAAAGCTAAAAATAAATTATGGCGAACAGTTAGGTAAGGTTGGAAAAACCGTCTCATCTGTCAGTAAAGCAGAAAATGCAGCTAACAAAACAACAAAAGATTCCATTTATATCACAGATAAATTTAAAGATACCTTAGAAAACCTCAACCTAGAGATTCAAAAGCAAGTAAAAGTTCAAGCTACTTTCCCCAAGCATTCTGATGAATATCGAAAATCACTGCAGGCTCAACTTGCGCTTGAAAGAGATAAATTAAGTTTACTTGAAAAACAAGAAAAATCTCTTAAATCCCAAATTTCCTCTGGAAAAATTAATAAGACAGGCACTGTTGCAGGTAATACATCAACCACTACTTCTTCCACTAAACTAAATGGTTGGAGTGGGAAAATTACCAGCAATTTTGGCAACCGTATTTTAAATGGAAAGAAGGATTTCCATTTAGGTGTAGATATTGATGGAACTAAAGGACAACGATTAGATGCTCCTGTTAGTGGGAAAGTAATAAAGAGTGGTAATGCAGGTAAAAATAAAGAGGATTCTTCATATGGAAATATTGTTTTGATTCAGGATGACTCGGGTATAAAACATCTATTTGCACATATGGAAAAAACGCTCGTTAAATTCGGTGACAATGTTTCAGCTGGCACACAGATTGGAACTATTGGAAATTCTGGCACAGTTTCATCAACATCCGGTGACGGTTCTCATTTGCATTATGAGGTTAGAAAAAATGACAAAGCCATTAATCCCATAGATTACTTAAATAATGCAAAATCAGGCACAGTTAGTTCAACAAACTATACTGCTGTAGAAACAACTCTACAGGCAATCGATCAGGCTAAATCAGAATTGGTAAGGATGCAAAGTGACGTTCTTAATCAAAAAGAAGTAATTGCAAAGATTGAAAAAGATATTATTGATTCCCAATTATCTTATTTTGATTGGAAACGTGGCAACATTCAATCTAATTTAGACTATGAAGATGCAAAGCTAAAATTGGTCGATAAAAGCTCTAGTAGATATACAAAAACGATTGATTTACAAACAAAGTATTTAGAACAAAAGCAGGCCGTTAATAATGAGGAATTAAAATACATAGAAGATTTAATAAAAAATGGGTCTTTATCTGCAGTCACACTTGATGAGATGAAGGGCAAATTATTAGAATTAAAGACGGAAATGCTTGACACAAATAATGCTATTTCACAAATGGCATTGAATAAGCTTGACATATTTGAATATCAACGTAGTCTACCTGAATCACAGCTTGACTATGAAAATGTCAAAATTAAGGAGCTAGATACGAATTCAGCTAGATATGCGAAGACATTACAGTTAATGACCATTTATATGAATCAAAAACAAAATGTTAATCGTAATGAGTTGAATTATTTACAGCAGCAGATTGCAAATGGTAAACATTTTGGTGAAATGTTAGAAAAGCTAAAAGAGCGTTATGTCGAACTAACGACTGAAATGAAAGCTTTAGATATTGAAATTCGCGAAAAGAATTATGAAATCATCCTAAATATTAAAACTCAGTACGATGAAAAAAATGATGAAATTCAATATCAAATTGATAGAAGTAAACTTATCCAGTCGATGTACAAAGAAGGCTCAGCTGATGCGACTCGTGAAATAAACTTTCAAATTGAGAAAACAAATGAGTTATATAACAACACTGTAAAAGAAATTGAGGAATTACAAGATAAATTACATTTTGATTTAAACCCAGAGGATATTAAAAAAATAGGAAAAGATTTAGATGAACTTAGTTTATTAGAAATACAAATAAGGGCCAATTTAAAGGATTATGATAAACAACTTGAAGACAGTGAACAAAAAGTAGTAGATGAACTTGCCAATAAATTATTTAATGTCTACAAAGAATATATACAAGAAAAACGGGATGCTCATATAAAAAGCATCGACGAGGAAATTAAACGGGAAAATGAACGTCACGACAAGGTCATGGACAATTATAAAGATGAGATGGATTTATTTAGAAAAAATGTCCAGGATAAATTACAGCTAATTGATCGCCAAGAGTCACAACGTGATTACAACCAGGATATTAATAAACTTGAAAAAGATCGCAATGATATTCAAGGACAATATAATCTACTTCTTCTCGATAATTCACATGAAGCAAAAGCAAAACGGAAAACGTTACAGGAGCAGCTTCAACAAATTGATGAGGAAATTTCCGAAAAACGTCATGACAGAGAAATTGAGCTACGAAAGGAATCCTTAAATGATCAGTTAGAGGCGAAAGAAACAGAAATAAGTCAAAAAGAAGAATTAGAAACGGAGTATCATGAAAAAGAATTAAATTTACTAGATGAGAAAAAACAATATTGGGAGCAATATTATACAGATCAGTTAAATAATGAACGCAAATTGGAAGAGATTAAAGGGAAAATTCGTAAAAAGGAATTTGAATCCTTAAAACAGGAATTTGGCGATTATAAAAATTGGTTAGTGGAAAGTATGCCTGAATTACAAAAAACTCTCTCTGAATCTATGGAAAAGGTCGGAAGTTCCATAAGGCAAAACATAATTGATGAATTAGATAATGCAATAAATAAAATTCAAGAATTTAAATCACTAACAGAGGCAAACGGAGACTTTGGTTCTTCAAATAATTATAATAATCCTGAAAACAAATCGACACTAATCGAAGGAGATATGCAAGTTCTGTTGGGTAAATTTATGACAGATGTTCTTGCTAAGAATGAGACAAATTCTATACGTCAGGCAAATATTCGTGAAAAGGCCCATAATTTAGCGAATGAGGGAAGGATAAAAAATAATTCACAAATACCTATAAATATAGACTTTAATGACTACAAAACGAGCACATTATCTGATGCTGATCGCCTTAAGTTAAGTCAATATTTTAAGGAGCAAGCTAAAAAAGTTGTCATTTCGCCTGATCTCCAATCACTTATTGAAAGGGAAGCGGATCTCTTAAAGTTAAAAGGTAGGAGTTATGTTTTACAGAACTCCGCTTCTGCCCTACAAGGAGGAATTACAAATTATTCAAGCAATGGCATTGACGGATTAGGTGGCAAAGCAATGATTGTTCATCCAAATGAATTAATTAACTCCCCTATCGATACAAACAACTTATTGTCAATGGCGAATATACTGGAAAGAGCAGGCTTATTTTTCCGACCACTATTTGATCGACTTCCATCATTCACTAATACCTTTAGCACTGTTCAAGCCGCTTCTGCTTCAACCTACGGAGATATTAATATTGAATTTAACATAGACAAAATGAATGGTGATATGAATGATTTAACGAAATTCAGTAAAATGATTAATACCGATTTATTACGTAAGAGAGGGATGAGAAATTAGTGTTAGAATCAATTCATTTTATGTATGACAATATCTCATCAAAGGATATGGGTGTTTATATAGGATGGTCTTCGGGCAATTTGTTTGAGGAAAATTTTCTCCCCATCAGACGAATTGTTGAGAAAAAAGTCACTAATAATGAAATACCTTACTTTCAGAGAGTGGAACATGAACCACTCTCTTTTAAATTGTCTTTTTATCTAGAGAATTGGATAGATGATGAAGACTTAAGAAAAATTGCACGTTGGCTTTTTCAGCCATATTATAAGCCACTGGTCTTTGATCATCATCCGAATCGAGTCATGTATGCCCTTGTTGAGGGTGATTCTACCTTAATCCATAATGGGCTTAAACAGGGTTATGTGGAATTAACAATCAGATGCTCCTCCCCCTATACTTATTCTCATGAGCAAATTATGGATAACATTGAATTTAGAGAATTAAATAAAAGCTACCTATTAAAGGATGACATCTCTACATTTGCTCAAGGTGAATGTCAAAATGTGAAAATCACTGCAAATGGACTAACTATTGATGAGATGAATAACACTTGGGGCATTCTGTATGCCAATACTAATCATTGGAGTGATATATAAAAATGGAGACGACAAAAAAGCTAGGATTAAAAACAGTAACTGATTCATCATTTGAAAAGGATGATATAAAAGAAACCATTGTTAACTATGGGACAAACTTCAATAAACTAGAAGACTATCTTACATCTTCAGTTCAATCTATTGAAGAATTACAGGATAATACACTTTACTCCATTGGTCATATCCTTTGGAATAAAACACCTATCACTGGCGGTCACATTGGATGGGTCGCAACACGTGAGGGTATTCATGCGAAAAAATGGAAGTCAAATAAAAATTATATAGTAGGTGATTTAATTAAAGCAGAGCCTGATAATGGCGGGCTTTACGAGTGTATAGTTGAGGGAAAAAGCACCACTACTCCCCCAACTTTTCTGTCAGGCTTACATCTTGAGTTTTATGATGCAAATGGGCAAAATTGGCGTAAAGAGTATAACTATGAAGTTGGGGATCTTGTTTTTTCTACAAATGGCAGCAAACAGTTCTATTATATTTGTGAAACCGCTGGATACTCCTCCCCTTCCGAGCCAGAATGGTCATTAGTTCAAAACAATACTGCATTTATTGATGGCTCAGTGGTGTGGAGAAAAGCTAAAACGATTAAATGGAAACGTATCGGCAACAGCTGTGAATTTAGACCATTCGGGAAAATAGAATAGAGGTGCTTAAATGAAAAACTGGGGTTCTTTATTAAATATCAAAGGCTCATACATCTCTAAGATTCATTCAATTTCAACGAATTCACCGAATTATTTAACGACCATTGCCGCCAATATTTTAAATGTACATAACAAAGAAGTTCATTTTTATTTTTCCGTGTCCTATGATTACATCACATGGACAGACTGGAAAGAAATAAATTTAGATGAAACAAATCTGTTAGATCAATATGAGCTGAAAGGATTAGCCTTTAAATATAAAATTACAATGAGTGCCTCTAAGGAACATGAAAAACCATACATACAATCATTTTCTATCCAATTTGATCCATGTGCTGTTTTTGAAAACTTAGGTGATTTCAATGTTAAACCAAAAGTATGGATTAGAAAAAAGAATGGGAATGGAGACATAGAACTAACTAATACGATGACCAACCAAAAAATGCGGTTACGTAATTTAATACATGATGAGGAAGTCTATATTCATTGTCAAAAGGAAGATATCGTATCAAATAGGCAAAATCTTGGCGTCTATCGATACGATGATCATAATGATGAATTTTTAGAGTTAGTAACTGGGAAAAACTATTTAAAAGCAAGTGGAGACTTTGACATGCAAGTTAGATATCAGTACATATTTATTCAACAATAGTTCCAGTGAAAGGAGGTGATAAAGTGAATTTAGGTGATATTAACTATAATTTAAAAGCTGCACAACCCAAAATTTTCCTTTGTCAACCAAATAAAAAAACCATTGCATTGCTAAGTGAAGCCTATGATATTAGCTACAATACAAAAATATCAGTATTAAACCAATTGACCTTTAAAATTCCAACAGTCATCATGGAAGACGGTATTCCACAGGATAATGAAAACATTGAAAAAATAAAAAATCGCTATTTATTTAAACTTAAATTTGGCCCCACTACGGAATATTTCTTACTAAATGAATCTAACAAATCCTATAGTGAGGATGAGTTTATCCAATACACGGCTCTTTCTCTAGGCGTTCAACTTAGTGATAAAAATATTAGAGGATACGAGGTAGTCAGTAAAACACTTGCCCAAATTTCAAATGAAATATTATCATCGGCTAATACAAATTGGCAAGTCGGCTATGTAGATAGCTTTTTTGAAACATACCGCAGCTATGAAGTCTCCTCTAATAACATCCTAGAAATCATTTATGAACTGGCGAATATTTGGAATGCGATTATAGTCTGGGACACCATTAAATGTGAGATCAATTTTTATAGACCTGAAAACATTGGAAACAATAAAGGCTTTTATATTAGAGATGGAAAATATTTAGAAAGCTTTAATTTATCGACGAACACAATGGATACTATAACTCGCTTAAAGCCATATGGTCAGGACGGTCTAACAATACATCGATTAAACCCCACTGGACAGTCCTATTTAGAAGATTATAGGTATTACATGTACCCTTTTAAACGTGAAAATGGGGTTGTTATTAGCCACTCTGAATATATGAGTGATGCATTATGTATCGCAATAGAGGACTATCAATCATTAGTACAATCACTCTCAGAGAAATTCACTAATTTAACCAGTTCTATTACAACACAACGCTCCATAATTCAAACAGAAGAACAACGCTTTAGTAGTCTTTTAACAGAACGAATTATTATAGAGGACGAATTAGATTTATCCAATGCCAATTTTCAATCAAACACCCCTGCCCATCAGGACATTATCCATCGCTTAGATGCAAAAAGAGCTGAGATATCTAACCAAGAAGCCTTTATTCGAGATTTAAAATATCGATTAAACGATTATGAGAATGAATTAGAGAGCTTAAGAAAAAAATTACTTAGAGAAAATAACTTTTCTAAAGAGCTATTGGCAGAGCTATCAAACTTCGAAATCGAAAAAGAGTATACCAATGATTCTATCGTGGATGAGGCTGATTTACTTGAAGAAGCGAAAGAAGTTTTTCGACAGTTTTTAGAGCCCCAAATTAAATTAGATATGAATATGATTGACTTTTTAACAATTGTAGAATGTCAGAATGATTGGGACAAGTTACATTTAGGTGATCTCATTAGTGTTCGCTATGACAGACTACAGGTTGATGTAAAGGCTAAGATTACAGAAATTTCTTATGATATTGAAAGAGAAACAATTTCTGTGATTATTACAAACGAAATTGATGAGCAAAATACATGGTTAGATAAAATTGAAAAGGCTGGAAATACCTCTACTCTTGTTCAAAAGGAAAAGTGGAAGTGGAGTCTCTCTGAAGAAAATAATGGCGCCATTAACGAGATTATTAATAATAAATGGGATGCATTAAAAAACGCTGTAATGGCTGGCTATAATCAACAAATTGAAATAAGTGAACGCGGTATTATTGTTAAAGATTTAACAGATCCACTAAGCTGGCTCGTTATTCAAAATGGTTTTTTAGCCATTACAAATGATAATGGCAACTCATGGAAACATGCGATTTCAAAGGATGGTATTTTCGGAGAAAGAATCTTTGGAAAAATCATTTCTGGGGTTAATCTTGCTATTGAAGATGAATCTGGAATCTGGCTGACACGCGGCTCACGTACAACTATTTATAATCGCAATCGAGATGAGGTGATGCGGCTAGGACTTGTAACGGATGAGGCTGAGCCTGAATGCTTTGGATTAACTTCTTGGAATGATATTACAAGGGTCGCTATCACAACTTGTGAGGGCTTTTCAGTTAGTCAAAAGGATGGTGACTCCTGGAAGAAAATATTATGGGCAAATACAGAAGGAACACTATACTCTCGAAATATGGTTGCTGAAAATATTAAAATTGTCAATAACCTAGATCAGTTAATATTAGATGCTGAAAAAAACTATTTTGATATTGGATTATTTGACAAAATCGTAGCGAATGGCAAATTAACCACATTAGAAAAATTAGAATTGATTAAAGAGTTGTATAAAATACATTCAGATTATAAGTTATTACTGCAGCAAGCACAAAAATATATATACAGTGATAGAGACAATCAAACAAATATTGATGCTGAATTTAATACCGCAACACAAACCTTCCCTACAACATATTCTGTAACAGAAAGATACTCTACTAAGGATTTAAAAAGTGCCTATCTCGCTTTAATGGAATATATGTCAAATTATATAAAAATCATTAATAACGGTTATATGGAGCTGCAAAATTTAAATATTGATATGATTGACCCCCTTACGGAATCCACGAGTCCAATTGAGAATCGTGGTATTTTTGTGCAAAAGTTTAAAAATTACTATGATGAAGCTACTCGGCTTCGTCAAGCAATTGAAGACTCCCTATTTTATTCAGGCATTCAAATGGGCCGATATCATAATAATCTTATTATGAATGATTTTGGCTTTATAGCGGTTCGTAACGATGGGAAATATCGAGCATTTCTAAACGCAACAAATGGTTTGGCCCTACAAAAATGGGAAAATGGCGCTTGGGTTAGTAAACTATTTGCTACACTTGGAGACAAGAAATGGGAGGATGGCACACTTTATGCTGAAGGCCTAGTAACTAAAAACCTTCGTATTGTGGACGGAGATTTAGGTGATGCCATTACATTTGATTGGGATGAAGGGATTACGATTTACGGTAAAAACGGTGAAATCATTAAACTCAATGCGAATGAAGCCATTTCAATTTACGTTAATGGGGATAAAAAATTTTATGTTGGCACTGATGGTAGACTATATGCAAAGGATATTACAACACATAATCTTAAAATTGTGGATGGCTTCCTAGGTGAGAAAATAATTTTTGATCAAAATAACGGTATTACTATTAATGGTAATAACAAGGAACAAATACGCTTAAACGCTAATGAGGGTATTGCCATTGACGCTAACGGCGAAAAACGCATTTGGATTGGAAAAGATGGGCTTATTTATGCGAAAAAGCTTCAAATTATGGGCAACGATACGGATGAAATGATCAAAGATATAGATGGAAGCTATATCTCCGATTTAACCGTCAATAAATTAAAAACACTTAACTCCAATAAACCTCAAGACTTTATTCATATTAAAGATAATTTTTTTAAAATTAAAACAAATTATGGTGGTTCAGAAAAAGATAAGCTTACAATTACCGTAAAGGAAACTGGAGATGCTGCTTATCCTCATATGACTTGGGGGGCAGGCGGTGATGGAGGCTCAGGAAATAATGTTGGCTACCAATATAAAAAAATGGATGGTTTCTATTTCGATTACGTAGGGATAGATGGCCAAAAACGTGAATTTGCATTGAAAAATGGGGATGACTCCATTGTTATGAAAACACCGCACTCTATGAACTTCGAAGGAAAAAATATTAATCTTAAAGCCTCTACAGCCATTACGTTAGCTGTTGGTGAAAATAAAATTGTCATTAGCTCTACAGGTGTTAAGGTGAATGGTTCAAAAATTGAACTTAACTAAGGAGGGATAAACATGCCTGGAGTAGCTGTGAAAGGTAATAAAATACAATCTAATAGTGTATCCAATCATATTACAATAAAAAAACCAAATGAATTTACTTGTGTACCTGGTTATGTGGATGGTGAGTATTATTCGGGTTATTGGTATGGGGGGAAATGTTATGGTGTTTTAGCTCCCCCCTCCTCTCCATATACATATAACAAGATTCCTGCAACGATTGAAGGCGAAATCAACGAAGGAAGCGCAAATGTTTTTGTTAATGGTAAAGCAGTTGCTTTCTCTGGAGCCAAAACATTAGAAAAAGATACATATACAATTCCTAGCGGCTGGACTATTGAAAGCGGCAATCATACTAGTGCAAATGGCTCCATTTCTGCAGGAAGCACTACAGTTTTTGTCAATGGTAAATCGCTTGTTAGACAAAATGATCCAGTAGTAACACATGCAGGTTCGAAAACTATTGTAAATGAAGGTTCTAGTAATGTGTATTCAAATTAAAAAATTGTTAAGAAAGAAGGTGATGAATTGTCACTCCCTATTAATTATTTAGAATTCACTAATCCGATTCATATTGTTTGGAGAAAAGGAACGCCAAATGATCCATTTATTGATAGACTTGATATTGTCCGTATAGTGAACCAACGTGTTTTTTTATTAGAAATTCCTGACGAGCTTTATCGAGTACGAATTACAGGTATGATTGAAATTAACTACGAAGCCTTTATTAAGAAAAATCTCGATAAAAATGAATTTTATGTAGATTATACAAATGGATTTGTCTATTTTCATGCATCACGAGAAGCGGAGACCGTTTCTGTTGTTTATAAAGGAAGGGGTCTAATCCTCTATCCATCCTCCCGTATTGTTCATTACGATAGTACGGATTCCACAGAGACTTTATATGAAATCATTGAAAAAAGCAAATCTCAAGTACTGGAATTAATTGATCGTACAGAGAATTATGAGGAATATTTAAATCGCCTTGTCATTGCCATTAATAATTCCAATCACGCTACTGATCAAGCTTTACTTGCCTCACAAAAAGCTAAAGATGCTACAGAGTTAGTGAAAGATGCCTATGAAACAACAGTCTTAATTTATCAGCCCTATGTCCATACATACGATGATATTGCGAAAAAATTTCCTTATCCTGAAACTGGGTGGACAACACAAGTATTTGATACAGGGATACGCTTTAGATGGAATGGAAAAGAATGGGTTCCTATTGATGCTTTAGGCGGCAATGTTCCATTAGCAAATGAACTAATAAATGGATTAATGTCAAAGGAGCATTACACTAAGCTTAAAGAAATCACCCAATTTGTGAATGAAAAAACGATGGTATTTATTATTCCAAAGGACATTTTACAAGGGAATCAGGATCCACATATTGTATTTGATTGGGATGGAGAAATTACAGAGATAAAAGCTTCCATATCTTTTAAAGGCTCTCAGCCAACGCCAATTCACATTCAAAAATCAACAGATTTTAATGATTGGGTTGATATAACAGATAATCCAGTAATGATTGCAGCGGGAAGCTATTTTGATAATAAAGCTCATACAATTACCGAAACAAAGGTACAAAGGGGCAATATTTTTAGACTACATATCCCCTCCTTTTCTGTTGATGCTCAAAATTTATCAGTCAATATAAAAATTATGTTAAACGACTCTTTAAGCACGTAATAGCTTAGAGAGTTTTTTTTATACAAAAAACTAATGACGAAAGAAGGAATTTTTAATGAATAATACTCCAATCGTATCATGGTATGAAGGCACAAATGAATTTTCAAAGAAAGTAGACTATACAGTAAATTATGGAACTGTGGATGCAAGCTCACCCTCCCCCCAAAAAACATTCTTTATTTGGAATAATAGAGGGGGTCAAGAGGATTGCCCTAAAATGGAAGAAGTCACATTTACAACACGAGATCGAGATGGTGGTACAACCGTAGAAGCCGTTAAAGACAACTGGTTTAGAGTGAAGGTTGATTCGTTAGGTGAAAGTGGCTGGACAGAAGTTGGTAAAGGCGGAGGCACACAAAATCCAACTGGCTTAAAGGATTTAGGAACTACTGGCACTACAACTAATAAAAATGCTGCTACTGCTCAGGTATGGTCAAAGGAAAAAATATTTACATTAGGGGCATATGTTAAGCCTACTACAGCCAATGATTTTATTTATAAAGTCATAAATGCTGGAACAACATCAGATCAAGAACCTGCTTGGGGAAAAGTTGATGGAAATACTTTTGTAGATGCTGGAATAGAATACCTAACAGTAAAAATAGACAAAACACCGAATGCTAAAGAAATCTTAGGGTTAGCAAATGACACGAAGGAGGATGGCTCAAACGCCCATCTAGCAGGTGGTAACTTCGTTCAAATTACGGTCTATGCGGAAGTACCAATGACAGCGTCAGCAGGGAAAAATTCTTTAGTACAACGCGTATCATACCGCTACGTATAAATATGTCAGTTTTAGAGGGCAGGGGTCTATCCCCTCTCTCTTTTTTATAATAACTTCAATACAATGAAGGGATGGATAGCATGCTATTTACTGAGGAAAAAAATGTACAA
>Ga0213828_1001248_pt1 | contig 21389 bp, 24 predicted proteins | sample MC6MC0897MG_FD_180664 | JGI IMG/M metagenome (GOLD analysis project Ga0213828, IMG submission 180664) | Enriched soil aggregate microbial communities from Iowa State University, Ames, United States - MC6-MC0897-MG | ecosystem: Environmental > Terrestrial > Soil > Unclassified | place: USA: Iowa... | reverse complement strand
AGCTGCGTATCGGGCTTCGCTCCGGGCTCAGCGATGCCGAAGCTTTGCGCACGGCCAAAGGGGTCGCCAGCTTCTCGGGGCCGATGCGCACCGCGCTGGTACAGATGCTGGACTGTGTGGGGCTGCATGCCGCGCTCGGCCTTGGTAGTTGTGCCGAACTGTTCACTGGCGCCAGCGACCAGGTGCACTACACCTCGGCACTGCGCAATCCTGTGTTGGCCAGTGGCCAGAACTACACTGGCAATCCGGCGATCCTGCGCACGCCGTATCTGCGGTCCATGGCGGAGGAGTGGCTTGGCGATGAAGCGCGGCAGCTGCCCGGCGCACTGTGGGTTCCGCTGGGTAAAGAACCGACTGCGGTGCTGCGCAGTTTCGTAGCGCAGGGGCTCATCCAGGGTGACTGCCTGCTGGACGGCCTGCCGCATCCCTCTGGAGCCAATGCGGAGCGGATCGCGTACTTCCTTGGACGGAAGCAGCGCGAGCACTTGTCGGCCAAGACGAAGGCGGACACGATCGATGCGGCGCGCGATGAGCTTATGCGCAAGGTGGGGCGCTGCGAGGCGCGTTGAGTGGCATCACCGCGGCCCAAGGCTCACCTTCGTTGATCATCCGACGCAGTGTCCCGCGAGCGATCTTGCCTGGCAACTCATCCGAGTATAGAAACGCCGTATGGGGGTAGGGTTGAGGTGCTGGATGAAGCGCTGGGTAATTCTCTGAAGAAGTGAGGGGGCCGGCCGCCACCCGTGCTAGGCGGCGGCAAGGCGCTGAAGCGGTCGCTGACACCTGTCACTTGTTCAGCGGGTCCGGTCCGTCAATAGTGAGCGCCACCCACCGCGCTCCGCGTGGGCACTCACTGAAAGGACGTCCCGTGACCCTGCTGCAGCCCATCCTCTCGCACACCCCGATCTGGGTCTGGGTGATTCTGGCGTATCTCATCACCCGCGGCGTCGCGGCCATGCGGCCAGGGCAGACCTCGCTGCGGAGGCTGGCGATCGTGCCGGCGCTGTTCACGGTGTGGGGCATCTGGTCAATCAGCCATCGCTACGGCGGTTCGCTGGTGGCGTGGAGCGAGTGGCTCGCCGGCATCTGTGCGGGTGCAATGCTTGGCTGGGTGCTGCTGCGCCGCGCGACGCTGACGGTGAATGAAGCGACGGGCCGGTTGTGGCGCAGTGCGGACTACAGCTTGCTGCCGCTGCTGCTGGTCACGTTCCTGGTGAAGTACGGGTTCGAGGTGGCGCTTGCGGTGTCGCCTGCGCTGAGTGCCAACGGCAACTTCAGTGCCGCGTATCTGCTGTTGTCTGGCGGGTTCACCGGCATCTTTGTTGGCAAGTACTTCCGGTATCTGTCAGCGCTGCGCAAAGGCATGCCCAGCAATCTGGGCCCGGTGCATTGAGGTAGTGAGGGGGCTGATGGCTCCTTGATCGAAGCTTTGGCCAAGCCCAAGCCTGTCCATCGAGCCTGCTGGGTCTGGTTGTACGCTGGCTTGTCAGCCGGACCCGGCCGACCTGGGATCGCGTTGTACCAAGGGGAGAGCCCGCCATGCGGTGCTTTGTGGGTAAATCGTGTAACCGGACTCCGGGGTCCGTCTAACAGGTAATCAAGCCGCATGGACAGCTCTGATCGCATCTCGCTTGATGATCTCTCAGATGTCCGCAAGGCCGTATCGGTCATGCGGTTACGATCAATTCTTGCCGCAGGTGCCGGCGGAATCATCTTCAGCGCTTTCGTGGTCGCGGCATGGCTTTGGGTACGCCCTGGAGAGGTTTCTGCGGCCATTTTCCTGGCGGCGGTCAGCTACGTTCTGTTCGGCCTGCCGCTATTGGTGCATTGGGTGCGGCACTGGCGCAGGATCTATCAGCGCCTTGCGGACGTTGAGCTACGAGTCCAGGCTGGTGAGGTCGTGTACGGGTCGCAAGTGAAGTTCCCATAGCGTGTGGCCTAACAGTTCATTCAAGCCGAGCCCGCCCCCCGGTCGGCTTGCCTCCAGAGTTGAGCGTCCGCTTCTGGCCGGAAGCGGACGTCGCTCTCGAGCCGAGCAGCCATGGTCTTTAGCGTGGCAGTCCTTGCGGGCTAGGAACTGAGGCATCGGTAGCTGCCAATGCGTTAGGCTCATTGGCGCCTTTCTCTTCGCGCGCGTGGCCAGCTTGGACTGTCTAATCAGCTATGTGAACTGCCAAGCAGATAGGGGAACGTAAGAAAAGCCCGCAGCTTGGCGCACACGGGCTTCCGTTTCAGCGCTACTTGTCCCCTAAGATGTGTTACGAGTTCACTTCAGCCCGGAAGGCAATCTCGATTAGCTGTTCGGGGAAGGCGAGCGCGGACACTCCGATGAGGTTGCTGGCCACCTGCGGGACAGCCTGACCGTAGACGGCTGGCCTGACCTTGCCGCTGGCGGCGAACGCGGCCGGTACATCGATTACAAAAAGGGTTTCTTCCACCACATCCGCCAGCGATGCACCCAGCTCGGCCAACAGCACCTGGGCGTTCTCATAGGTGCGCTTCATCTGCGCCTCCATGGTATCGAAATTGGCAGGCTTCCCATCATCTGCCAGAGCAGCTGGAGCCACCAGCTGGCCCTCCGGCGTGTGCGAGAGCTGGCCTGACACGAAGATCGAATTGTTCACGCGCACGGCCTGCACGTATCCATAAGCCGATTCCCACGGCACGCCAAAGCTGGCCGTCTTGCGATTGGAGGCGCTCATTTCGTTGTCCTTCCTGTGTAGAAGGCACCAGTGTGGCGGTACGCGAGGTTACCTTCCTGCCCCGAAAGGGTAATACGAGAGCGCCTGCGCAGGCCGCAGGTGCCCACTTCAGGCCGGAAGCGGCCTCCAGATGTGTCGTGTGAAGGCCGCTGATCGTCTAGATCGCCTCCCCTTATGCTTCGGTCTGCTCCGCCATATCCAAAGCGTCTTCGACCTCGATGCCTAGGTACCTAACAGTGCTCTCGAGTTTGGTGTGGCCAAGAAGGATCTGAACTGCGCGCAGGTTTTTGGTCCGCCGGTATATCAGTGAGGCTTTGGTCCGACGCATGCTGTGAGTTCCGTAGCTGTTACGGTCGAGTCCAATAGCCGTAACCCATGACGCGACGATACGCGAGTACTGGCGGGTGGAAAGGGGGCCATCCCCCTGCCCTGGTAATAGGTAGGATTCCGGCGTCATTTGCGCTTCACAGGTCTATTCGGCGAGGGCGGACCTTGTTGAGTTTGTCAGCTCAAATTGAACGGGCCTACCTGCCTTGCGCTGCAGCACGGTAGCCCTCTTCGCAATCACAGTGCCATGCGACACATCTCGCAGTCGTAGACTGATTAGGTCGCAACCTCTTAGCTTTGAGTCGATCGCCAGGTTAAACAACGCTAGGTCACGTGCGCGCCCGGCAAGCTGTAGGCGCACCCTTATCGACCAGATGTCACTAAGCCTAAGCGGTGTCTTTTGTCCGACCAGCTTTCCCTTGTTCCATGGCGTGAATTGAGATGGCATAGCAGGCTCCGAGTTAGGAGCGCTTACCATGCCTGACCGCGTTTTTTGCTCAAAAAGAGCCATTTTCCTGAAGCGGGTCGATATGGTCCTGCTTTAGCAGGCTCGACATAGGCGTTCGCTGTTGCTTCACATAAGCGTCGCTCATCCCTTCACGCCTGCATCGCCCCAGCAGCATGTGGCCGCCGATACGGTGGGACCTCCCCCAAACGGAAGCGAGTAACCCATGGCAGTGCTCAAAGAAAAAGAGCTCAAAGAGAACCTGTTGGACTGGCTGCGCGATGCACACGCGATGGAACAGCAGGCCGAAACCATGCTCAAGGGACAGGCCTCCCGCATCGAGCACTACCCGGTACTGAAGGCGCGCATTGAAGAGCACATCGAAGAAACCATCGGCCAGCGGGAGCTGCTGGAAGGCTGCATCACGCGCCTGGGCGGTTCGCCTTCGACCCTCAAGGACGTGATGGGAAAGATGGCCGCCTTCGGTCAGGCCGTCGGCGGCATGACGGCTTCGGATGAGATCGTCAAAGGCGCGATGGCCGGGTATGTCTTTGAACACTTCGAGATTGCTTCGTACACGGCGCTGATTGCCGCAGCGAAGACTGCTGGCGATGCAGAAACCGCGCGCGTCTGCGAGCAGATCCTTGTGCAGGAAGAAGCCATGGCCGACTGGCTGGCAGCCCACCTTCCTGAGATCACCGAGGAGTTCATGATTCGCGACGCCACGCCGGGCGTCGAGGCAAAGAAGTAGACGCACGCCCGCGCATTGCACCTCCCAGCCATCGCCAGAGGACCACATCATGTTCCTGCACCATAAAAAGCTCATGTATACCGTCAGGGTTGAACGCTCTGATCCCGCGCTTGCCACGCTCATGCTGGAGCAGTTCGGCGGGCCACAGGGCGAACTTGCCGCCGCCATGCGCTATTTCACCCAGGCCCTCGGCGAAACGGACCCGGGTCGGAAAGATCTTCTGTTTGACATTGCTACCGAAGAGATCAGCCACCTGGAGATCATTGGCACCATCATCTCGATGCTGAATCAAGGCCCGAAGGCGGTTCAGTCCGAAGGCATGGCCGAAGCCGAAGACATGCGTAACCTGGGTGGCAACAGCACCAGCCACACCCAGCAGATCCTCTACGGCGGCGGCCCCGCGCTGGTGAATTCCAGCGGGGTGCCCTGGAATGCGGCTTACGTCGACTCCATCGGCGAGCCGACGGCAGACCTTCGATCCAATATCGCTGCCGAAGCACGCGCGAAGATCGTTTACGAACGCCTCATCAACGTGACGGATGATCCAGGTATCAAGGACGCGCTGCGCTTCCTGATGACGCGCGAGATCGCCCATCAGAAATCGTTTGAGAAAGCGCTCTACAGCATTCGCCCCAATTTCCCGCCTGGGAAAATGCCAGGCGATCCGGCGTTCACCGATCTCTACATGGATATGTCCCAGGGCGAGGGCGACGTTGAAGGCAGCTGGAACAGCGGGGACCTGTGGGAGCGCGTGAGCGATCGTGATGCCCAAGCAGCCTTGGACGGTGGAGACGGCAGCTGTGGGGTCGGCCTCTCCGAGCGTGAGACGCTGGCTGTGGAAGCAGTGAGCCTGCGCACTCTTTCAGACCCTGAAGAAGAACCGCTGACGGGCGCAGAGCTTTCCACCGGTGAGGGTGCAGGTGCGACGAGGAGCCCGGCTCGCGAGCCGTGAAGCCTCTGATATGTGGGCGCACAACAGCCAATGCCTGGCATACGTCATCTACCTCGTGTGGCTGGGCTTTGGCTGTGTGGATTTTGCCATCCATCGCCGCACGGCTCTGGCCCTGACATCGGGCTTGAGGGAGAGCGCGTTGCACGGCCTTCAAATGCTGCTTGTCGGCGCGGGCGTGTTGCTGTGGGCGGCGTTGGACAGTTCCCGGGCCGTTGCAGCCCTGCTGGGGTGCATTGCCGCCGCGCACGCGGCCGCCGCCTACGCCGACACGGTGGTGGCAGTCCAGGAACGACGTGTCACTCCACTGGAGCAGCATGTGCATAGCGTCCTCGATATTGCTCCTTGGACTTTCGTCGGTTACGCCGCGTGGACCGCGGACCCGACGTGGACACTGACGTGGCAACCCCAGCCCCTATGGGTCTGGGTAGCCCTCGTTCTGCCCACGTTGCCGACGGTCCTCCTGCCGTGGATGGCTGAATTCCGCGCTGCGTGGCTGGCAAGGCACAGTGACTGACAGGCCTCTGGCGAAACAGGGGCGCATTCCCTACCTGACACAACGAAGATGTGAGGATTCGACAATGGCAGATGACAAGACCAAAACCGGCGCAGCCGACCGCAACCGCATCAACGTCAACGAAGACTACGAGCTGCACTATTGGACGAAGGCGTTGGGCGTGTCCGCCGATGAGCTTCGCGCGGCGGTGAAAGCTGTGGGCCCCACGGCCGCAGCGGTTCGCGATCATCTGGGCAAGTAAGGAGCATTCATCGTGTCCTTGGTCGAATACCGCCGCAAGCGCCGCTTTGACCAGACCAAGGAGCCGGAGCCTGGCAAGGTACTGCCCAAGGGACAGCGCGCCATCTTCGTCGTGCAGCTTCATCACGCCAGCCGACGCCATTACGACTTCCGCCTGCAGGTGGGCGATGCCTTGAAGAGTTGGGCGGTTCCCAAAGGTCCCAGCTACGACCCTAAGGTCAAACGCATGGCGGTCGAGGTCGAGGACCATCCGGTGGACTACGCGGGCTTTGAAGGCGAAATCCCCAAGGGGCAATACGGTGGCGGCCACGTGGCCCAGTTCGATCACGGCGTCTGGGCGACCCAGAGCGACCCGGAGGCTCAGCTTGCCAAGGGACACCTGCGCTTTGAGCTGTTTGGAACCAAGCTGAAAGGCGGCTGGCATCTGGTTCGATCCGGCAAGCCCGCGCGTCAGCCGCAGTGGCTGCTGTTCAAGGACGACGATGCGTTCGCCAGCGAACTCGAAGCGGACGATCTGCTGGCCGACGTGTCTGCTCCACCTGCAGAGGACCTGAAGCGGGCGGGTGGAGGAAAGGCGGACAAGAAGAAGCTCAAAGCCGTGCCCGCCAAGAGGGCGCGCCGAAAGAACTGGGCCAGAAAGGCCATGTCCCTTTTCAACGCGAAGGAGGCTGCCGCTCCCTCGGGTCCCTTCGAGCCCCAGCTGGCCAAGCTGGGGGAGGCGCCACCCCAAGGCGATCAATGGATCCACGAGATCAAATGGGACGGATATCGAATCCTGGCCACGGTGGCCGATAGCGCCGTCCGACTGTGGTCCCGCAACGCCTTGGAATGGACCGACAAGGTCCCCGAGATACGTGATGCCATCGCAGCGCTGGGGCTCACCTCCGCTGCACTGGATGGCGAACTCATCGCCGGGTCAGGCACCAAGGAGGACTTCAATCTGCTGCAGGCGACGCTGTCCGGAGAGCGGCAAGGGGCGCTGGCTTACGCCCTGTTCGATCTGCTGCACATCGATGGCGTGGACGTGGCCGCCGCGCCCTTGGTGGAGCGCAAAGCGCTGCTGCAGGAACTGGTGGAGGGCCAGACCGGCCACCTGGCCTTCAGCTCTCACGTCCAGGGCAACGGCGACCACGCCTATCGGATGGCCGGCGAGCAGCACTTCGAGGGCATCATTTCCAAGCGGGCGGATCGCGGTTATCACAGTGGCCGAAGCGACGACTGGCGCAAGACCAAACAGTTGGCCAGCGATGAGTTTGCGGTGGTCGGCTACACGGCGCCCAAAGGCAGCCGCAGTGGTTTCGGTTCGCTCCTGCTGGCCAAGCCCGACGCCAAGCATGGCTGGCTTTACGTTGGGCGGGTGGGCTCTGGCTTTTCGGACCTGCTGATCAAGGAAATCAGCGAAAAGATCCAAGGCGGTGGGAAAAAGCCCATGGCCTACGTTGCTACCGAGGACTCGGATCTGCGGGCCGCGAAGTGGTTTGAGCCGCGGTTCGTGGTGGAAGTCTTCTACCGGGGAATAGGCGGGCAGCAGCTGTTGCGGCAGGCATCGCTGAAGGCGGTGCGGACTGACAAGGACGTGGACGATCTGCTGGACTCTGACCGTGCCGCCCAAGGAAAGCCCGCCCGGGGGAAGCGAGCATCGACGACACCGCCTACCCGCATAGCCGCCGCAAAGCCCCCGGCCGATCGTGCGCCGCCCAGGCTTTCCTCGCCCAGCAAAGTGCTCTTCCCGGGCGATGGCTATACCAAGCAGGACGTCTGGGACTATTACTCGGCGGTGATGGATCACCTCCTGCCGGAGGTGATCAACCGGCCGCTGTCGATCATTCGCTGTCCCGTCGGCACCGGTAAGCCCTGCTTCTTCCAGAAGCACCACACCGCCGGGCTGGAGTTGGTGGATGCGGTCAAGCTGAAGGAGGACAGCGGCATCAATGCCCATTATCTGGTAGTGCGCGACGCCGTCAGCCTGCTGGAGCTGGTCCAGTTCAATGCATTGGAGTTCCACCCGTGGGGCAGCCATGCCGAAGCCCCCGACCGGGCCGACCGGGTGGTGTTTGACCTCGATCCAGGCCCGGACGTGCCCTTCGCAGAAGTCAAAAAGGCTGCCACCGATATCCGGAAGCTTCTCGCCCAACTGGAACTGGAGTCCTTCCTGCGGGTATCCGGAGGCAAGGGCCTGCATGTCGTGGTGCCGCTCAACCCAGGGTGCGACTGGGATCTGACCAAGCGCTTCGCCAAAGGGTTCGCCGACGCGTTGGCGCAATCGGAACCTCAGCGGTTCCTGGCCACCGCCACCAAGGCCTTGCGAAACAAGCGGATCTTTGTCGATTACCTGCGCAACGGTCGAGGCGCCACCGCAGTGGCGTCCTACTCCCTGCGGGGTAGACCGGGCGCTCCGGTGGCCATGCCCTTGGCATGGAGCGAGTTGGCCAAGCTGAAGCGTGCCGATGCGTTCACTATCAAGGACGTGCCGGCCAAACTGAAGCGCCGGCGCAAGGACCCATGGGAAGGTATTGATTCGCTGCGCCAGAACTTGGCCCGCTGGGCTCGAGAAGAGTGATGGCCGGCGACCATACCAGTCAGGTGAATTCCAAACTAGGAAGAAGCGCACTCGTCGAGACCACGCGAGCCGCACCGGATTGGCTCAGCACATCCAGGGAAGGGCTTCTGCGCTCGGGCAGGCAGGCCACCGCCTGCTCCACCACCAGGCATTCGTACTCTCTTGAATTCGCATCGATGGCCGTGGCAAGCACACACGAGTCCAGCGCCATCCCTGTCAGCACCAAGGGACCCGCTTCCAGTTGCTGAAGCAGAATCTGCAGGGGTGTGGACAGGAATGCCGAGTGCTTGGGTTTCAGTACCGAGTAGTGATCCGCCTTGGGGAACAGCGTGCGGGCGATCTGCTGGGGTGCTCCCGGCGTCCGCAGGCATTCGTCGGCCAGCTCGCGGAAACCACATTTCCAGTTCCCGAAATTGTCATTGGCGTAGATGACAGGCCAGCCGCTCTCATCGAACGCCTCGCGGATCGGCTGGAGGGCGTGTGCTGCCTCCACGGCAAGGGGAGCCAGGCGCTCCCCATCGGAAAAATCGAAGCGGCTGAACATGTCAACGATCAGAAGTGCTGGGGTGCGCATGTCAATCCCCGGTTTGCGAATGAGGTGCCTCTACAGGCTTGGACTGGGGCGAGTCCTTCTGCCTCAGGAAGATGGTAAGCACCACAAGCGCCAGCACGGCCAGGAACTCGCTTTGCCAGTTCTGCATCGACTCGAACCAGAAGTCGCTGCTGAAGAGGTGGTCGGGGAAGGAGGGAGGCAACATCCCCTGGAGCAGGTCCTCGTCGCACTTGGCGCGCCAACTTCCCAACGCGTGCAGCGCAAAGGACATCGCAAACAGGGCAAAAAAGGCGATCGCCAACGAATGCTCATACAAGCGTTTCCACAAGCCGCCCCGACGCACCGGCCAAGGCGTTCGGCCCTTTTCGACCCGAGGTTTCTCCTGCGAGGGGTCAAAGGGCCGGGACTCCGCTGAGCCCCGTTGCCGCAGGCGTACGGTCAGCAGCACGTACATCCCCATCTGCAGGAACTCGCTTTCCCAGTTCTCAAACGTGGCGCTGCTGAAGTGGCCGGTGGCCAGGTAAGGAAGCAGGCCAAGGGTGTGAGCCCCGTGCTGGGACAGCTCTTCGTTGTGGACCTGCCATCCGGTCAGCGCCTGGGCGACCAGAAATACAGCCATCAATGCCAGCAGCACCAAGGACAAGCCATTGCGATGCCACATTGCTCCGCTCCTGAGAGAGGCGGGCCCGAGGGCCCGCTCCAACCACGGGCTGTCAGGCAGCCTCTGCCGCGTCCTGGTTGCCGCCCTGTTCCGCCAGTAGTGTCAGCTTCTCGTCGGTGGATTTTTCTTCTTCCAGGGTTTCCAGCAGATACGGCAACGCATCCTTGTAGCCGAGCTGCTTGGCCAGTGCCGCGATGGTGCCGTATGACGCGATTTCGTAATGCTCCACTTTCTGCGCACCGCCGATCAGTGCGGCGTCCCGGACCGGGCCCTTCTCGATGGAATCGATGACCTCCTTTCCCTCTTCGACCAGTCCTTCCATGGCCGCGCACTTGATCCGCTTCAGGCGGATACCCAGCACTTCCACCACCTGGTCGATGCGTTCAATCTGACCTTGCGTCTCTTCCAGGTGCGTTTCGAATGCAGCTGCGAGATCCGGATTGGCTGCCGCCCGGGCAAGACGGGGGAGCGCCTTGGTCAACTGCTTCTCGGCGCTGTAAATGTCCGAGAGCTCATGGACGAACAGTTCTTCTGCGGTCTTGATGGCCATCTTTCACTCCTTTCGAATACTGGTCAGGGGAAGCCAACCATGCATCCAGATCCGTCAATGAAGGCGTCAAGGTCTCGCCGAGGCAATGTGATTCAACGTGATGGTTCCGTTTGAGACTGACCGGTTAAGGGAAACGGAGGGCCTGGCTCAAGGGATGAAAAAGGCGCAGGTGCCGCGCGGAAGTACCGAGCTGGGAAATCCGTCACCCCGCGCTTCTCAGGGGTGCCCTATGGTGCTGGTTCCTTGAGGAGAACAGTGTGCCCTTTCGAGCAGTCGGCTACATGAGCCAGGCGAGGCAGCCTTGGAACCGCGAAGAACTGGACTCGCTGGTTCAACGTGCGGCCGCCTTCAATCTGGAGGCCGGGGTGACCGGGGTGCTTCTCTTTGATGGCGTCAGTTTCCTGCAATATATCGAGGGGCCGGAGGAGGGGGTGGACGTAGCCTACAGACGTATTCTTTCGTCGGCTTTCCACTCGGAGATCGTGGAACTGGGGCGTGGGACAGTTGGCAGCAGGCTTCTGCCTTACTGGTCCATGCATTGGCTCCTGGCCGATCCCAGTCAGCTGCGCTCGGTTGCCTGTGCTGACTGGACGGGGTTCGTCAGATCAACCCCCCCGTCCCCGCGACGGTCCACTGCAATGGACCGTCTTCATGTTTATCTGCATCCCTACCTCGCACGGCCTCAGTAGCACGTCCCCGTTGGCACGCGCTGAATGCCGCTGATCGGACCGAACGTGATCTACCCGGAGAATGCACGCGATCGGAACACGCCTTCCTCGCATCAGGCTTATCCTTGGGGGGATTCCGGGGGGATTCGCAAAAACGGAGCAGCCGATGCCTAACAGGGCCGTTGCATACATCAGCGAAGCGGGCCCAGCCGTTGCGGGTGACACGTTGGGCCTGGGCAGTGGAAAGCTGGACGAACTGGTTGACGACGCCGCACGGTTCAATCGTGATGCTGGCGTCACCGGAGTACTGCTGTTCGATGGCCTCCGATTCCTCCAGTACATGGAGGGACCCGAAGACGGCTTGAGCGTGGCGTACTCGCGGGTACAAGGTGCCTCCAGCCACACAGGGCTCATCGAACTGCACCGCGGCAGGGTGGGAAGCCGGCGCCTGCCGTTCTGGCCGATGCGCTGGCTCCCGATGCAGCCCGATGAGCTGGAGCGGCTGGCGCGTGCTGACTGGACCGGTTTCGAGCAGCGCAGCGGAGATGCGGAGGCGGCCGAAGCGGCAATGGACATTCTGACGTCGTGGGTTGAACCGTATACATCGGCCGCGTAAATCGACGTGCTCTTCAGGGGCGGACAACCGGGCCGCCTTCGCAGGGCATGCAGCGCTCCTTCTTCGACTTGATATCCGCCGCCGTCTTCGCCAGCGCCTCGTAGCGCTGGCGGATCTCCTCAAGGTGAGCCGGCTCCATCGACTCCAGATTCAACAGCTCCTGGTTGGCATCCTTGCTGACCCGGATCAGCTCGTCCAGCTTGATATGCAACGCAGCGGTATCGGCGTTCTGCGTATGCTGGATTAAGAACACCATCAGGAAGGTGACGATGGTGGTACCGGTATTCACCACCAGCTGCCACGTGTCGTTAAAGTGGAATGCCGGCCCGCTGGCGGCCCAGATGATGATCACGCCCAGCGCGGCGACAAACGCTCCCAGGCTGCCGGACAATCGTGCGGTCGCGGCCGCGACGCGCGCAAATCGCGGCCGGATCACTGGTCACCTCCCGCGGCCCCCTCATCCGTGCGCCGGTCTGGCAACTTCACCCGCTCATCGAGGCGCTTCTGCTGCTCTTCCGCCGTTGGCGCGGCGACGAACGGAGAGATGGGGTCGCTGGCGGGGAAGGTTTCCTTCAGTGCTTCATCATGATTGCGGTGGTTATGCAGTTTCGCCCGCAGCGGGCTGACGGGATCGGTAGCCTGCGCTTCCGGGTCCGGGTGAGGAAGGTCTTTCTGATCGCGTTGCATGGTGCGTCTCCAGTGGCTTCGCCATTGTTCCGATGGCGTCCCCAGCATAGAAACTGCACCGTGATCGACCCCATCAAGACCGAGGCAAAGGGGTGTCAATCTTTCAGCCAGCAATCGTTAACACCTCCGGTGTGTTCACGACAGCGTGCGCCACACCGTTTCATCTCCTGCAGGCTCAACCGCCGCACACGACGCTCTGGGCGGGTTGATCGCCCGGGCCAGATCTCCCAGCGTGTACGGCTTGCGCAGCAGCGCGAAGCCGTGATCGGTCTCGCGTGCCAGCAGCTCGCTGTAACCACTGGTCAGCACCACATGCAGATCGGGATAGCGCTCGCGAAGCGTCTTCGCCAGCTCCAGTCCGCTGATGCCCGGCATCACCACATCGGAAAAGACAGAGTGGTAGCGCTGATGGTTCTGCTCCAGCTCGGCCAACGCATCGCTGCCGTTGCGGGCCAGGAAGACGCCGCAGCCGAGCTCGCGCAGTGCAGACACCGCAAATGCAGCTACATCCACGTTGTCTTCCACCACGAGTACGTTCAGGCCCTTGGCGTCGTGCAACGACTGCGTCTCAGAAATGCCGACGGCTGCAGGCGCTTGGTGTGTCAACGGCAGATAGAGCACGAAGGTACTGCCTTCGCCCACCTTGCTTTCAACATCCACCTCGCCCTCGGATTGCTTGACGAAGCCGAACACCTGGCTGAGTCCCAGCCCGGTGCCTTCACCCACGCCCTTGGTGGTGAAGAACGGATCGAACACGTGGGTCATCACCGAAGCATCAATACCGCACCCGTCATCGCTGACCGAGACCGCGGCAAACATGCCTTTCAGCGGCGGCGCAAACCGTACCGATGGCATCGCCTCCACCCGCCGCACGCAGATGCGCACCGTGCCGTGCTCGGCAATCGCGTCGCGCGCATTTACCGCCAGGTTGATCAGCGCGGTATCCAGCTGTGTCTTGTCCAACAGCACATGCAACGGTTCGTGTGGAAGGTCCAGCTGCAGGGCGACCCGCCCGCCGAGCAGGGTGCGGATGATGTCGGCCAGTCCTTCCACGCCCGCGCAGAGGTCGAATACTTCGGGTGACAGAGTCTGCCTGCGCGAGAACGACAGCAGATGGGACACCAGGCTGGTGGCGCGGTCGGCCGCTGCACCGATGGCCTCGATATGGCGATTTTGCCGCTCGTCGCGAGGGCTGCCGTAACGCAGCATGTCCACCGAACCGGTGATGACCTGCAGAAGATTGTTGAAATCGTGGGCGACACCGCCGGTCAACTGGCCGATGGCTTCCAGCTTCTGCGATTGCCGCAGCTGCTCGCGCGCCCTCACCAGTTCGGCATGGGCCAGCCGCGCCTCCTCGCTGATGGCTTGCACCTGCCGTGAGTGCTCAGTGCGTTCGGAGACGAACTCGGTCTGGTCGCTGACCACGCACAGGATGCCGCCGACGCTGCCGTCAGCAATGCGGATGGGCGAGTACGAGAATGTCCAGAAGGTCTCGCGCCGCGTGCCATCGCGATCCATGAACACGCGCAGGTTGCGAAAGCTGCGATGGGTACCGGCCATGGCATCGGCAATTGCGCCGCCCAACTCCTCCCAGACGTCGTGCCAGACAACCCTGACCGGGCTCGCCATGGCACCGTCCAGCTTGTTACCCATCCAGGGCGAGAATGCGTCGTTGAAGTAGAACAGGGTGTCCGGCCCCCACGCGATCCACAACGGTTCGGGGCAGTCCAGGATCATCGTCAGCACGGTGCGGAGTTCTGCAGGCGCTGAGTCGGCCAAACCCGCGTGCACCCACGCGCTGTCCTGCAGCAGGCGGTACGCCTGGGAGTCGGGGGAGGAAACCGGTAGATCGCAACGCCGCATGTGAAGACCTGTTGAGTATCTCCTCACAGGGTAAACATGAACGGTACAGATTGCGTGACGGCCGCGATTTCACAGCGAAGGGGCTACGCAAAGACCTGGCGTTGACGCGGGATCCGTACATTTTCTTTCAGGCAAACCCATCCATAAGCACCATGGCAAACCGTGCAATCGCCTACGCCAGCGAGGCACTCCCCGGTCTTGATCCACAGCGCCTGACCGCGATGGTCGAGGACGCGGCCCGATTCAATCACGATGCCGGGATAACCGGCGTGCTGCTGTTCGATGGGCAGCGTTTCCTGCAGTACATCGAAGGCCCGGAAGATGCCTTGGACGTGGCGTATTCGCGCATTCTGGGCGCCAGCAGCCATCGCGAAATCGTCGAGCTGGCGCGCGGCCGCGTGGGCCGCCGGATGTTCCCGTATTGGTCCATGCGGTTGCTGCCTGCCGATGCACACGAGCTGAGCCAGGCAGCCTATGCAGACTGGCGTGGCTTCGTCAGACGTGCAGGCCGTGAGGGCAGCCCCTGGGCTGCCATGGACCACCTGACCGCGGTGGCGCAGCCTCACTTGGGCTGATCTGCGTCCGGCGATCCCGGGAGCTATGCATCAAGCAGTTCGATGACCTCGCGCATGCCCAGCACCTTTGCGGCGCCAGAGCGCTGCAACAGCTGCAGCGCCGGCTTCTGTCGATCCGGCAGGGCGGCGGTCGCTTCCCATGCGACGACCGTCTCGTATTCACGCGAATTGGCGTCCAGCGCCGTGGCCAGCACGCAGGAGTCCAGTGCCATGCCGGCAAGGACCAGGCGTTGGACGCCAAGCTTGGCCAGCAGCACGGGCAAGGGTGTTGCCAGAAACGCGGAATGTTTGGGTTTGAGGATGAAGTAATGCCGCGGCTGCGGCGCCAGGCGTTCGGCAATGTCTGCGGCATGGCCGCCGCGATGGCGACACGCTTCAACGAGGCCTGGGAAGTCACGCTTCCAGTCACCAAAGTTGTCATTGGCGAAGATGACGGGCAGATCCCGCTCGTCCAACGCCGCCATGAGAATCGCGGCCTTGTGGGCTGCGCGGACCGCCGCCGGGCCGAGTGCGCGGCCCCCGGGGAAATCAAACAGGCTGAACAGGTCGATGATGATCAGCGCGCTTTTCATGCTCATGGTCAGCGTCCATCAGTATCTGCGCTCGGGTTTCGGCGGCGCTGCCACGCCAGCACCTGGCCGATCACCGCGGTCAACAGCAGCAATGCATTGGTGACCACGAACACGCTGGAACCCAATAACGCGCTGTAGATCGTAAACAGCGTGGAGGCGGTCATTTGTCCCAAAAACAGCCATTTCGACACGGCTTCCGGGTGAGGAGACTGCCACTGTTTGACCATCTGCCGGATCAGGGTGGCCATCAATACAACGGTGGCCATCCAGCCTAGGATGTCCGGATGCATGCAGGCACCTCGGTGTATGTGGGCAATGGAGACGCCGCCCTTGCTGGCGGCGTCATGGCAGGCCAGTGCCCGGGTTATGCCGCCTGAGCGGCCTTCGCGTTGCCGCCACTCTTGGCGAGCAATGTGAGTTTCTCGTCGGTGGCCTTTTCTTCCTCAAGGGTTTCCAGCAGCAGGGGCAGGGCATCCTTGTAGCCCAGCTGCTTGGCCAATGCCGCGATCGTGCCGTATGAGGCAATCTCGTAATGCTCGACCTTCTGCGCGCCGCCAATCAGTGCGGCATCGCGCACCGGGCCCTTGTCGATTGCATCGATCACTTCCTTGCCTTCCTCGACCAGACCCTCCATTGCCGCACACTTGATGCGCTTCAACCGGATGCCCAGTACTTCCACGACCTGGTCGATGCGTTCGATCTGGCCCTGTGTTTCCTCAAGGTGGGTTTCAAACGCCGTGGCCAGTGCGGGGTTGTCGGCTGCACGGGCCAAGCGTGGCAACGCTTTGGTCAACTGCTTCTCGGCGCTGTAGATGTCGGAGAGTTCATGGATGAAGAGGTCTTCCGCTGTCTTGATGGCCATGTGGGCATCCCGTCGTGAAGGAGCCTGCAGGCTAAAGGGGTGTCCGGGAAAATCCGTCGAACGGACAGTGAAGGAGAGGTCTCGACATGATGCTGTGTCTTCGCGCTCGGTTAGCGCTTTCTGGTCTTGCGCGGCCCCGGGAGCCCTTTCACTCTGAAGCGGGCTCTGCACAGCGCTCGCTGACTACGCCGTTCCCAATGAAGCTGCCGACAGCTGCGACGAAGCAGCCTGGCGCCACCAACGGCAATAGATGGGCGCCACGGTCGACCGTGTGGAACGTGACAGGCCCCGACCTGCGGAGCAAGGCGGCGTGTTCCTGGGCGCCGGCGTAGGCGGTATTCGGATCCAGCGTGCCCTGCAGGATCAGTGTCCGTGGCAGGTTGTCCGGGGTCTTTCCGAACCAGGCATCACGCGGGTAACGCGGGACACTGCCACTGACGAGCAGGCCGGGAATGGGACTGACGAACAACGCATCTTTGGCCTCTTCGTTCACGGTCTCCATGCTGAGCTCCGGACGTGCGTTGTTCTCCGAGGCGGCAATGAGCATCACCAGCGGCAGGGCCGGTTGGTTGTTTCCTGCCTGTCCCAGCTGCGCCAGCGCGGCATTCCAGTCCTTCACCGTGGCGGCCAGCGTGCGGGTATCACCCTCGGAAAGGTCCTGTACGATCTTCGGCATTTGATCACGCAGCGTAGGGAAGCTCAGCAGCGCGGCGAAGAACCGGCGCAGGTCGCCACCCGGCACGTCCTTCTGCCAGGCCGCATCTTTCACGGCAAGCAGCGTCCGATATTGTTGGAGGCTACGTTCATCCATGCTCTGCCGCCCGACCTGGTCAACAAGCGCGGTGCGCCGGCTCAGGTCCCACGTTTCAGTGGTCTCGGGTGGCACCAGTCCGTCGAGGATGAGGCCATCCACATGAAGATCATTGACCTGGAGCGAACGCAACGCCAGCTGGGTGCCGTAGGAGACGCCATACAGCAACACCTGCCCGCTTCCATCTGCCTGTGACATCAGAATGCCAAGGTCCTGCGCAGCCTCGGTAATGGAAAAGGCCGACGTGCGCTGCAGGTTGGCGTACATGCTGCCGATGCAGGGGCCCCATTCGGCGCCTGCCAACCCCGTGCCTTCCGGGCTTTCAGGTGCTTCCTGGGTCGGGCAGATCCGCGATGACCGACCCGTGCCCCGGTGGTCGGGGATCACAAGATCAAACCCGGGGAACGCACGCTGGTAGGTCTGGATCAGGGGATACAGGGACGCCCCTGACTCGCCCGGGCCACCAGAGATCAGCCAGACCTCGCCTCGCCTGGGCACATCCGCGCTGGCCGGTATGCGCCGCAGGAACAGCGCTATCTGCTCGCCTGATGGATCGGCATGGCGAAGTGGAACGTCCACCGTGGCGCACCGTGATTCTCGCAAGGCGGTTGACGCGCCATCCTCGCAGGCACGCGCCTTGGGTGCAGATGCACTGGCAATTACGGGTGAGAACAGAAGCATTACCGCCCACAGCGCACTGCGACGCATCGACCATCCCTTGGCTTGAATGAGCGCCTACGATGAGGGCTGGACAGGAATCAAGGCGAATGCCGGAAGTAACCCGGCGCGGCTGTTGCTGTCTGCTGCTGGCCGATAGCGGACATTCATTCGCGACCGGGGTCATCCCGGCTGCCCCGGCGGTTTCATGGGATGATGCGCCACCGCGCCCGACTGCCCCTACATGCATGCCCTGACCGATCCCAATCTGCTGAACGACATCGCTGAGATTGGTCGTATCGAGGCGGTGCCGCGCATCCTTGAAACCGTGGCCCATATCACCGGCTCGAGATTCACTGCGATTGCCCGGGTAACCGAGACGACCTGGACGGCCTGCGCCACCTTGGACACCCTGGGGTTTGGGCTGGTTCCAGGCGGGCAGCTGGTCCTGGAAACCACCATCTGCGACGAGATCAGGCAGTCACCCACCTCGGTCGTGTTCGCGCAGGCCAGTGCGCACCCGCTGTATTCCAAGCACCACACCCCGCGGATCTACGGGCTGGAGAGCTACGCGTCTGTGCCGATCCATCGCCCGGACGGCAGCTTCTTCGGAACCCTCTGCGCCATTGATTCTTCGCCGGGCAACTTCGATGAAGCCCATGTCCGGCGATCCATGGAGCTGCTTGCCGACCTTGTTGGGAACTACCTCGACAAGGAGGATCGCCTACTGGAAGCAGAGACGGCACTCACCGATGCACAGCGGGTTTCAGACCTGCGCGATCAGTTCATTGCGGTGCTGGGCCATGACCTCCGCAGCCCGCTACAGGCGATCAGCGTGGCTGCGGATTCGCTGGAAATGGAGGCGACTTCCGAGCGTCAGCAGCAGATGCTCGCGCACATCGCATCGGGCGTCACCCGCATGGATGGGCTGATCAACGACGTGCTCGATTTCGCCCGCGGGCGGTTGGGGGGCGGCATTCCGATCTCGCTCCGCGAAAGCCATTCGTTGCAGGCTGACCTTGAGCGCGTTGCGGCGGAGGTGGCAATCGCGACCGGTCGCCAGGACATCAGCGTTCAGATGCAGATCGAGGGCGGCGTGGTCTGCGATCCCAGCAGGCTCTCGCAGCTGCTGGCGAACCTGCTGACGAACGCCGCCCAGCACGGTGAGCGCTCTGCACCTGTCACGCTGAGGGTTCACGCCGCATCCAATTGTCTGACGCTGGATGTGCACAACGCCGGCTGCATTCCGTCGGAGCGGCTGGGCAACATTTTCAGCCCGTTTTCGCGCGAGCAGGGCGAGCTGCCCCGGCCGGGCCTGGGTCTGGGCATTTACATCGCGTCGGAAATCGCCAGGTCTCATGGCGGGACGCTCGACGTGGCGTCGACTGAAGGCGCGGGAACCTTGTTTACGTTCCAGATGCCGGGCGCGGGACGTCCGTATTCCAGGGGGAGCGCTGATTCCTGAAGCGCCACCGCCACCCTCGAACCACCGACATACGCCCTGCCTACCGGTCTGAACTGGTCGACCCGGTTCGTGCGGTGCATGCCGGCCGTCGTGCGGTGTCTGCCGAGATTGCGTGCGAGCTGGCGGCACGTCGCGGTTACATCAATCCGTTTGCATCGGGCTGAGGTGGGTTGGTGGGGCTCATCTGGGCAGGCGACGCACGCCTGCCTGTCGCGGTAGCATTCTTCCCGCCGCAGCCGCGGCTGACGAGAACGACACCCATGCGTGGATCGCTGGTTGAGTGGGTAATTGTGATCGCCGGCCTGCTGGGCATGATCGGGCTTGCGAATCCGGAATTCCAACCCAGCAGGGGACTGCTGAACGCCGGCGGCGTCATTGCGGTGGCAGCCACTTTCTGGGCCGTGCGGGCGCACCCCAGGCCAGAGGAGGCCTACTCACCTCTTCATGGCAGGCGCAGGCTGGCGCGTTCGCCGTACTCGCCGATATGGGTGGTGCTCCCGATGGCACTGGGGGCCGCATGGGTGTTCACCGTCTACGGCGCGGGCCAGGTCCTGGCCTCCGCCCTCGGGGTCGAGCACACCCGAAGCGGGATCGTGATGTACAGCGCAAGGCACGAGCCCTCTGGGCGCTCGCACCGGCGCCTCTGCACGAACCTCTCCGTTGTACTGCAGACAGAGCGCGGACCGAGGCACATCAGGCATTGCGATGTGCATCTGGCGGGCAGACTCCTGCCCACTGGTTTGACCGTAACGTACCGCACGCGCGAATCGTCACTTGGGCTGTTTGCTGTGCGGGATCCCGCTCTGCCACAGGTGGATGCGGCATTGGAGATGGCCAGGCGAGCAGAGGAGCAGGCGGCCCGCGCCGAGGGACGACGCTAGCGTCTGGCATCCTCCAGGGATGGGGCACAGCATGAAAAATACGCAGCCACGGAGTTCCAGGGCCAGGCCTCAGACGATGCAGATCCAATGACTGAAACTACATTTCGCATGATTGTACTGCTGGCGATGATTGTCACCGTGGGTGGCATCGTGGCTGATGAACGTGGTGCAAGGACGCTTCCGATGCTCCTGCGCGAAGAACGGCTCAGGATCAAGGAGCGTGTTGTTGCTTACAGCAAAGCGCATCCATTTCATGCAGCCCTGCGGATGCTTGTCGTTGTCGGCTATCTTGCTTCTCTCGCAGCCATAGCGTTCTTTGTCCAGTTCAGTCCTTGGGCATTCCTCGTCTTTACCGTGGGGTGGAGCGCCTTGACGATTGCCGACGCCCCTCATGTCATTTCGCGTCCGTTCTCCCTGTTCTACGAAGCATCACTTCTGCTGAACGGCGTCATCCTCGCGCTGTGTCTGTACTCTCCACTATCAGACAAGTTCGCCCCCGCTTTCACCGGGTGAGGGCAGAGCCCTTCAATAAGCCGACGCTACTTCGAGACGTGGCCCGGTCAGGGCGTTGAGAGCTGTTGCGATCAACAGCGAGGCGGGTAGACAGGCGGCTCTCATGTCCCTGCCTTCCCCCGATCCAGCTGGCGATACCCGATCGCCTCCGCGAGGTGTGCCGTCCCGATCCCCTCGCACGCCTCCAGATCCGCAATCGTGCGTGCCACCCGCAGAATCCTGTGCATCGCCCTCGCTGAGAGCTGCAGGCGTTCAATCGCCTGTTCCAGCAGGTCCTGATCACCCTCGCTCAACCGCGTACACGCCCTCAGCGCCGCCGGTGGCAGATGCGCATTCAACCCACCCCGCGCGCGCTGCCTTGCATGCGCTGCCTCCACGCGTGCGCGCACCACTGCACTCGGCTCGCCCAGTGGTGTGCTTTCCCTTAACTCCACCGCATCCATACGTGCCACGCTGATATGCAGGTCGATCCGGTCCAGCAGTGGCCCTGACACCCGCGCGCGGTAGCGGGTGATGCGCTCATCCGTACACAGGCAGCGGTTGCTGCGGTCGCCTGCCCACCCACATGGGCAAGGATTCATTGCCGCCACCAGCTGGAAGCGGGCCGGGTACTGCACGCTGCGCGCCGCGCGCGCGATGCGGATGTGCCCGGATTCCAAGGGCTCACGCAGCGTTTCCAGTGCGCTGCGGTTCCATTCCGGCAGCTCGTCCAGAAACAGCACCCCGTGGTGCGCCAGCGAAATCTCGCCGGGGCAGGGGGGATTGCCACCTCCTACCAACGCCGCCGCGCTCGCACTGTGGTGGGGTGCCCTGAAGGGACGCTGCCGCCAGCGACGCGGGTCCAGCCCTTCGCCACTCACCGAGGCAATCGCGGCCAGCTGCAGTGCTTCGTCCTCTTCGGTGTCCGGCAGCAGGCTGGGCAGGCGCGAGGCCAGCAGGGTCTTGCCGCAGCCGGGGCTGCCGA
>Ga0213828_1001247_pt1 | contig 21396 bp, 16 predicted proteins | sample MC6MC0897MG_FD_180664 | JGI IMG/M metagenome (GOLD analysis project Ga0213828, IMG submission 180664) | Enriched soil aggregate microbial communities from Iowa State University, Ames, United States - MC6-MC0897-MG | ecosystem: Environmental > Terrestrial > Soil > Unclassified | place: USA: Iowa... | reverse complement strand
TAGATCCTGTTACAGGCGTGTTAAAAAGAGACGGAGCGGCCTCAAAGATGAATCCCTATGACTTATATGCCATTGAAACTGCCCTTCGGATCAAAGAGAAAACGGGAGGCCTTGTTGATGTTATTTCCATGGGACCTCCGCAGGCCATGCAGGTCATTAAAGAAGCGTTTTCCATGGGAGCAGACCATGGAACGCTTTTGTCAGACAGACGTTTTGGAGGAGCCGATGTCCTTGCGACCAGCTATACCCTGGCTCAGGGAATTAAGGCAATGGGAGATTATGACTTAATTCTATGCGGCAAGCAGACCACAGACGGGGATACTGCACAGGTGGGGCCGGAAATAGCGGAGTGGCTAAGTCTTCCAAGCGTATCCAATGTCGTAAGAATCCGGAAGCTAGAAGAAGACGGAATTACGGTAGATATGGATCTTCCCGATGAAGTAGAGGTTGCTAAAGTAAAATTTCCATGCCTGTTAGCAGTGGATAAAGATATCTTTCAGCCAAGACTCCCATCCTATGTTAAAAAATCAGAAACAAAGGACAGAACGATTCAGATTCTTACCCTTGATGATATGAAGTATAAGGACGAAATGAATTACGGTCTTAACGGATCACCCACTCAGGTACAGAAGATATTCCCTCCGGAAACAAACGATAAAAAGGAAGTGTGGGATGAGTCGGAAGATGTGCTTGCGAAAAAGCTGTTTGACAAGATGGAAGAGTTGAAATTTGTTTAGGAGGGGAAGAAATGGCAAGGTTAATCATACATCAGGAGAGAATTCCTGATCATCAGGAATTGATAAAGATCTGTCCCTTTGGAGCGCTGGAGGAGCAGGATGGAAACATTATTGTAAATGCTGCCTGCAAGATGTGCCGCCTATGTGTAAAAAAGGGACCTGAGGGCGCAGTAGAGTATGTAGAGGACGTAAAAAAAGCTGAGATCAACAAAGACGAATGGAAGGGAATTGCAGTTTATGCAGACCATGTCGATGGCGCCATTCATCCGGTCACCTATGAACTGATTGGAAAGGCAAAGGAGATGGCGGCAGTTACCGGGCAGGAGGTATCTGTTCTGTTCATGGGAAAAGATATCAGAGAAAAAAGTGAAGAAATCCTTCATTACGGAGCTGATAAAGTCTACCTATATGATAAAGAGGAGCTGGCTCGTTTTAATATAGAGTCCTATACAGCAGTCTTTGAAGATTTTATCAAAGAAGTCAAGCCTTCTTCCATTCTGGTAGGAGCGACCACCGTAGGACGTCAGCTTGCGCCACGAGTGGCTGCCAGAATGAAAACCGGTCTGACTGCGGACTGTACCATTTTGGAAATGAATGAAAATACGGATTTATCCCAGATCCGGCCAGCCTTTGGCGGCAATATAATGGCTCATATCAAAACTCCAAACCATCGGCCTCAGATCGCTACCGTTCGGTATAAGATCATGAATGCCCCTGCCCGCTCGGAGGTAAAGTCGGGAGAAATCGTGAATTGTGATATCAATAAGGAAAAGCTTGTCTGTCATGTGGAGGTCATTGATATTCTGCCAAAGGAGAAGGAGACCTTTATTGAAAATTCTGAAGTTCTGGTGGTTGCCGGAAGAGGAGTGAAAAAAGAAGAGGATTTAAGCATGCTTCAGGAACTGGCAGATCTTTTGGGAGGCCAGGTGGCATGTACCAGACCAATGGCAGAATCCGGTTGGCTGGATGCAAAATATCAGATTGGATTAAGCGGACGAACTGTCCGGCCGAAGTTAATCATCACCTGTGGAGTTTCCGGCGCCATCCAGTTTGTGGCCGGCATGAATCATTCAGATACCATATTTGCAATCAACAAAGACCCCAAGGCGCCGATTTTCAAGTCAGCTCATTATTGTCTGGTAGGCGATCTTTATGAAATTCTCCCGAAGCTGATTGCAAGGATAAAGGAGAAGAAAGGAGTATAATATGGAATATAAAAAACTGGATAAAGATGATATTGCTTACATAAAGAGTATTATTCCGGATGAGGAGCGAATTCTGATCGGTGATTTTATTAACGAAGAGTACAGCCATGATGAATTAAGCGGTACCAGCAGCTATCCTGACATTGTAGTGAAAGCAAAATCAACAGAAGAGATATCTGAGATTATGAAGTATGCCTATGAACATGTTATACCCGTGACTCCAAGAGGTGCAGGTACCGGCCTGGTGGGGTCATCCGTAGCCATGGAACACGGAATCATGATAGATACCACGCTAATGAATCATGTACTGGAACTGGATGAGGATAATCTGACCATTACGGTGGAGCCTGGTGTTCTGCTTATGGAGCTTTCTGCTTTCGTGGAAGAACATGATCTGTTCTATCCGCCGGATCCGGGCGAAAAATCTGCTACCATTGGAGGCAACATCAGCACCAATGCAGGAGGCATGCGAGCCGTGAAATATGGAGTGACCCGTGACTATGTAAGGGGTCTGGAAGTTGTTCTTCCAAATGGAGAGATTACGGAATTCGGAGGTAAGGTCGTAAAAAACAGCTCCGGATATGCCCTTAAGGATTTAATGATCGGATCTGAGGGAACTCTTGGCTTTATTACAAAGGCCACGTTAAAGCTGATTCCCCGCCCCAAGATGGTGATCAGCCTGCTGATTCCGTTCCCTACCTTAGATCATGCAATCAATACGGTTCCTTTAATTGTCAAATCAAAGACCATTCCCACAGCCATCGAATTCATGCAGCGGGAAGTTATTATTGATGCAGAGCAGTATTTAGGAAAGGCATTTCCGGATAAACAGTCAGACGCTTATCTGCTCTTGAAATTTGATGGTAATTCGGTAGAAGAAATTGAAAAGGCATATGACAGTGTTGCAAAACTCTGCCTGGAACAGGGTGCCTTAGATGTTCTGATTTCTGATACGGAGGAGAGAGAAGATTCCATATGGAAGGCCAGGGGAGCATTCCTGGAAGCTATCAAAGGTTCTACCACCTATATGGATGAGGTTGATATGGTCGTTCCAAGAAGCTCTGTCAATGAAATGGTCACCTATCTGCATAGCTTGCAGAAAGAGTGTGAGCTAAGGATTAAGAGTTTCGGACACGCGGGAGACGGGAACCTCCATGCCTATATGCTGAAAGATGATTTGAGCGACGAAGAATGGGAAAAACGCATGAGCAAAGCGATGGAGATGGTTTACGAAAAGGCCAGGAAGCTGGGAGGCCAGGTGTCAGGAGAACATGGCATTGGCTATGCTAAGAAACCTTACCTTAGGGAATCTCTCCCGGAAGTGAATCTAATTCTGATGAACGGAATAAAAAAGGTGTTTGACCCTAATAATATTTTAAATCCTCATAAGATTGCCCAAATGTAACAGATTGATGCATTGCAGATTGTTTATTTCAATATCCGAATTTTTATATGAAAAAGGAGTTTAGCCTTATGGATAAATACAGATCCATAAGGTAAAGATTCCTTTAAAAACTAGAATTTAATTTTCTTTTCCAGCAAAGCGATCCTTGGATAACTGGTGGATATTGATGTAAGAAAAGATATGGATTTTTAGATAAAGGGCGTGATCCGTAAGGGGCATGCCCTTTTGACATTATCGTTGTAAAAGCAATGAAATAGAGTTATAATACCATGTAAGACAGGCAATGGGGGGGATTGCAATGTATCGATTATTAATAGTGGATGATGAAGTGACGATTCGCCAGGGGCTCGTTACGCTTCCCTGGGAGGAAAATGGAATTAAGCTGGTAGGACTTTTAAAAGATGGCATCGAAGCAGCAGAATGGATTAACAGCCGTGAGATCGACATTTTGCTTACAGATATCCGAATGCCTGGTATAACCGGGATTGAGCTGGCAAAGATTACTTTGCAGAACTATCCTGCCGCAAAAGTAATTCTATTAACAGGGTATGGGGAATTTGAATATGCCAGAGAAGCGATTTCTCTCGGAGTGTTTGATTATCTTTTAAAACCCTCCACGCCCCAGGAGATTATCCAGTGTGTGACGAATGCATGTGTAAAGTATGATATAGAGAAAAATAAAAAGATAAGATTAGAAGAACTGGAATCCAGAATACAGGATATTTCCAAGCTGTTTAAGCCTGCGGAAGCTTTGGTGGAAGAGGAGGAACGGATTGAGCGGATCCTCCAGTTTATTTATGACAACTATGAAAAAGAACTGACCTTATCCGTACTGGCGGAGGAGTTTCACTTTACTACGGTGTATATGAGCCATTACATAAAAAAGGAGACAGGCTATACGTTTTTAGACATACTGACTTCCGTCAGGATGTATTATGCAGCAAATTATTTAAAGGACACGAAGCTGAGAAACGGAGAGATATGCCGTAAGGTGGGGATATCAGATGAACGGTACTTCGGACAGATATTTAAGAAAAAGTACGGCATGACGCCCTATGAATACCGCAAATCCGGTGAAAGCGCCACAAATCCTTTTCAAAAAATCATGGAAACGGTTGAGTTATGAGGAAGTGGTTTCGTAAATGGGGGTTTCAGAGTAAACTGCTGTTTATCTTCCTGACAATGATTCTGACTCCGGTCATTTTACTGTCCTTTTTTGAATTTTATTATTCGAAAAAGATGCTTGCAGATAAGACGAACGATTATCTGAAGAATCTGGCAGCTGTTACATTATCAAAGATCGACAGTACGGTATCGGATATTGAAAACGTCGCCTTTTATATTAATGGAAATAATACGATACAGGCTTCTCTGAAAGCAGAGAAACAGGTGGTGGGAAACCGGGTTGCCTATTATGAGCTGCACAGTGATATTCGTCAGATACTGGCCTCCTATGTCCTTTTGCGCCAGGAGATCAATGCAATTTGCATACATTCCGAATCAGGCAGAGAATACACTTATACGAAAACCCGCAATGGCCCGCCACTGGATATTACCAGATACATCCGGGATGAAAAGCAGTATTGGGCAGTTGATAAAAATCACATTGTGCTGATGAAAAAGCTCTATGCCTTTCCAACTCAGTCACTTCTTGGGTATATTGCTTTGGATGTCAACGCAAAAAGCTTATATGATATCATTGCGGATATTGATTTGACCAAATCTGGGCGGATCTTTCTTGTAAATGAAGAGGGAAGAATACTGGCAACAGAATCGGAGACCCTGTCGGGGGAACTGTTGGATGAGCCTTACAGGAATTTCCTTGGTGAAAATGAGGCGTTCTATAATAATGTCCGGGTGGGCAATACGTATTACAGTGTATACAACAGCGGAGCCATCTCCAACGGCTGGTATATGGTTCTGGCGATTCCCAGGGATTATTATATGAGGGATATCACCAAATTAAAGAATGTGATTATCCCCATTACTCTTATGACCGCGTTTCTTACGGCCCTGCTTTCCATCCTGGTATCAAGGGGCATCACCAGACCCATCCGTTTTTTATCCAAGGCTATGGAAAACTTCGGGCAGGGAAATTTTGATATTAACTGCCAGGTGGATTCCGAGGATGAGATTGGCCGTTTAAGCCACACCTTTAATCAGATGGTTATGGATATGAACAGCCTGGTTCACACGGTGTATGAACAGAAGGTTATGAAGCAGGAGGCCCAGATGAAATCCTTGCAGATGCAGATCAACCCTCATTTTTTGTACAATACACTGGATACCATTAACTGGATGGCGCGTATCAGACATGTGGATGAGATTGGCGATATGGTGGCAGCCTTAAGTAATATGATGCGCTATTCCCTGGAGAAAAAGTCCTTTGTTCGGCTTGGGGAGGAAGTAAAGAGCTTAAAGGATTACATCGCGATTCAGAATTACCGCTACCGGGATAAGATGGTGGCGGAGATTGAAATCGACGAGAGTCTGATGAGTCTTTATATTCCCCGGCTGTTGATTCAGCCTATCCTGGAAAATGCCATTGTTCACGGCATAGAAGAAAAGCTGGATAAAGGCCATATTCTTGTGGCAGCACGTAGAGAAGATGAAGATTTATATATTCAGATCATGGATGATGGAGTGGGCATGACAGAGGAAACCATGTCTCATATCTTAAGGGAAGATTATTCCATGAAAAAAAGTGGGCATACCTCCATCGGCGTTGTCAATGTAAACCGGAGAATCCAGATGATATACGGAAAGGATTACGGTTTGCTGGTGCAGAGCGTTCTTGGAGCAGGAACAAAGATTACCATACATATACCTGCCAGGGAAGAGGAGCAGGAAGAAGTGAAAAAGGATGAGAACGGCCCGGAAAGATGAATAAGTCTTTCCGGGCTTTCTGCATGTAAAGGTAATATCTTAAAATTTTAAACATTTTAATTAAATTTTTGTGTATTATTTTCCAATTTAACTTGCTATGATTACTATATCAATCAGCGCTGATGGGATAAAGTAAATGGTTATTTGGCAATAAAAATTTAGTTATGCCGTTTATGGGCGGCAGATTGGAGAGGGATATGAAAAAAAGACATATCGGAGCTTTATTATGCACAGCGATGATAGCAGCAGTTTTGGCAGGCTGTTCAGGCAGCGTTAAGCAGGAATCATCAGCGGGAAGCGACGGAAAGCAGTCACAGGCAGCTGCTACGGAGGCAGCAACAGCGGCTCCGGAAAAAGCTGGCGGGGATGTGACAATTAAGGTGTTTTCCAATCTCCCGGACCGCACCAGCGGACAGGGGCTGATCGAGCAGATGCTGTTTGACCAGTATAGGAAAGAAAATCCGAATGTAAAAATTGAGATAGAGGCACTGGATGACGAAAGCTACAAAACAAAATTTAAGGCGTATGCCTCCGGTTCCGATATGCCGGATCTTGTAAGTGCCTGGGGTCAGCCTTCCTTCTTAGATGAAGTGATCGATGCGGGTCTTCTGGCAGAATTAAATCCAAGCGACTATAAAGACTACGGATTTATCAACGGGGCCTTAGATGGGTTCAGCAAGAACGGAAAATTATACGGTCTTGCAAGAAATACGGATGTCATGTCATTCTATTACAACAAGGCGTTGTTTGAACAATACGGCGTTACGGTTCCTAAGACCTACGACGAGCTTCTGGCAGCAGTTGAAAAATTTAAGGCAGCAGGCCTCATTCCTGTTTCCATGGATGGCTCTGACAAGTGGCCTCTCTCCATTTATATCACCTCTTTATTCCAGCAATTTGATGGAGCTACGGCTTCCGCAGATATGCAGGCATCGATTAAAGATGGAGACTACTCCAACGAAGCATGGCCAAAGGTTCTTGATCTGTACAAGAAGACTGTGGATGCAGGTATGTTCCAGACAGGATTCGAGACAACTGATTATGCTACCAGCATGAACTTATTTACAAATGGCCAGTCCGCGATGTATTACATGGGAAGCTGGGAGATGTCCATGGCAACCAATGAGAATATACCGGAAGATATAAGAAAGAATATTGGTGTATTCAGCATGCCATCCGTAACAGGCGGAAAAGGAACCATTACTGATATTACAGCATGGAACGGTGGCGGTCATGCGGTTACAGCCAATTCTCCTGTAAAAGAAGAAGCTATTAAATTATTAAATTACATGTATCTTCCGGAGAATTGGTCAAAGCTCTGCTGGGAAAACGGTGTCTGCATGTCCGCGCAGGATTTTTCTAAGTATTTAACAGGCAAAGAAACAAGTCTTCAGCTGGAATTTGTAGATATGGTAAATAATTCCACGAATATTTCAGGAACTACCTTTAATGACCGGGGAACGAATGCATTTAAGACGGCCTGCGAAGATTCATTTGTAGAATTTGCAATTGGAAAACTCACGCCGGATGATGTATTTAATAAACTGGCAGCTGCAATGAAATAAGAGCTTATACTTAATTACGAGGGGGCTGACACAACAGCCCCTTTTGTCTTACAAGGGGTGAGGATAGAGGCATGCATAAATTATACAGCAATAAGAAAGTAATATTTTCCCTTATGGCTCCCGGACTTATTGTTTTTGTGACAGCAATTCTGGCACCTATTATTTTAAGTACGTACTATGGATTTACCAATTTTTCCGGAATAGGGGCAAGCTCTTTTATCGGACTGGAAAATTATAAAACCCTGATTCATGATTCTGTGTTTTGGACGGCACTGCGGAATTCCTTGCTTTTATCCATTGGATTTATCTGTATCCAGCATCCGCTTGCCATGCTGACTGCAGTAAAGCTTGATAAGCTGCAGGGAAAGACGGAAGGCCTGTTCCGCTGTATTTTCTTTATTCCCAATGTAATTTCGGTGGCGGTTATTGCGTATTTGTGGAAGTTTATTTATAATCCAAGCTTTGGATTGATTACAAAAGTTCTAAGGGCACTTGGCTATACAGGGCAGCTGAATCCTCTGGGCGCCGGCAATGCGATATGGGCAGTGCTTCTGGTACTCATCTGGCATGGCTTTGGCTGGGGAATGCTGATTTATTATACGGGCGTCAAGAACATAGATCCTGTGATGTATGAAGCAGCGGCCATAGATGGCGCCAGCGGCAGCAAAACCTTTTTCTATATTACCCTGCCTTTAATGAAGCCGGTTATTCAGGTTAATGTCACGATGGCTGTCATCGCCGCATTAAAGCAAATGGAAACCGTATATTTACTGACGGCAGGCGGTCCGGGCAATGAGACACAGTTTATGGCGAGTTATCTGTATAAGCAGGCCTTCCAGTCCTATAAATATGGTTATGGTAATGCGATCAGCGTTGCATTTATCGCCATATGCCTGGTTTCTACCGTGGCCCTGAACCGGTTATTTGCAGAGAGAGGAGAATAAGGGATATGGCAAAGATAAAAACAGCCGTTATAAACAAGCCGGGAAGAATCATAACCATCGCAGTTATGACCCTGGTTGCCGTTGTCCAGATGTTTCCGCTGATATGGCTTCTTGATTTCTCCCTTTGTAACAGCAATGAGATGTTTACCAACGGAATTCTGGTATTGCCTCAGAAGATTCAATGGAACAATTATTATCTTGCATTTACGAACGGAAATTTTCTTCATTACTTGAGAAATAGCTTGCTGATTAATACGCTTGCAGTAATTATGGTCTTGATTATCTCGATCATGGCAGCTTTTGCTTGCCAAAGGATGGAATGGAAGTTAAAAAATGCCGCAAGCATCCTTATGGTCATGGGAATGATGATTCCGATTCATGCCACGCTGCTTCCAAACTATGTGATCTATGATAGACTGAGACTGACCGATACCATATGGGCATTATTGATACCGTATGTTGCATTTTCTCTTCCTCAGGGATTTTTCCTTACATCGAGCTTTATGAGTTCGATTCCCAAGGAACTGGAAGAAGCAGCCCTCATTGATGGATGTGGCATTTACCGGATTGTTGCAATTATTATCTTTCCATTAATGAAAGCTTCGATCGTAACAGTGTCAATCATGACTTATTTGAATAACTGGAATGAATTTATGCTTGCGACTACATACCTAAGCAGTAAACGATGGAAAACTCTTCCTTTCTGTATACTGGAATTTACCGGACAGTATTCTTCCAACTATGCAGTTCAGTTTGCGGTTATGACTCTGTCAGCGGCGCCGGCTTTAATTATTTACATTATTTTAAATAAACATATTACAAAGGGTGTTGCCATGGGAGCTGTTAAGGGGTAAGAAAAAGCTGATGTAAAAGGATGCATGAAAGATGGAAATAAGTACCGGCAAGAATAAAAATAATGTGGAGGAGAGAAGTAATGAGATTGCACAGTTATTTGACACATGGAAAATCAGAAGCAATATGCGGGGAGCAGGAGATGGTACTCATACCGGATGATGGTACGGAAAATCAGGTCATCAACCTATACCGCCAGATGCGTTACCAGACGATGGAAGGTTTTGGTGGAGCCCTGACCGATGCATCCGGCTATATTTTTTCAAAGATGAACGAGGAGCAGCAGAATGCCCTGATTTCCAAGTATTTTTCTCCGGATGAGATGAATTATATTATGGTACGCATGCACATGGACAGCTGCGATTTTTCCACTCACATGTATGCGGCAGATGATAAAGAAGGAGATACAGACTTTGAAGAATTTGATTTTCAGGATGTGGAGCAGTATATGCTTCCGCTTCTTGACCGCGCGGAGGCAAAATGTGGTAAAAAGCTTTCGGTCATGCTCTCTCCATGGTCTCCGCCAGCCTATATGAAGACCAATGGCTCCCGCAAGGACGGAGGATCCTTAAAAAAGGAGCATTACGGAACATGGGCCAGATATATATGCCGTTACATAAAGGAATACCAGAATAGAGGCTATGAAGTGAAGCGTCTCTCTATCCAGAATGAGCCGAAAGCCGTGCAGACATGGGATTCCTGCGTGTACACTCCGGAGGAGGAGAAAGAATTTTTAAGAGATTACTTATATCCGGAACTGGAAAAGAATCATCTGGATCATATTGAAGTCTTTATTTGGGACCATAACAAGGAAAGAGCCTTTGAACGTGCTTGCCAGATCATTGATGAGACTACCGACCGGATGATCACGGGAATTGCATTCCACTGGTATAGCGGAGACCATTTTGATGCGCTTTCTTTAATCCGTGAAAAGTTTCCGGATAAGAAGCTGATCCTGTCCGAAAGCTGTCTGGAGTTCTCAAAATACGGCGTGGAGGATCAGTGTCAGAATGCAGGCAGGCTTGCCCATGATATGATCGGAAATTTAAACCATGGCATGAATGGGTTTTATGACTGGAACATTCTTTTAGATGAAAAGGGAGGCCCCAATCATGTGGGTAATTTCTGTGATGCTCCCTATTTATTCGATGTGGAAAAGGGCGAGCTGGAAGAGCGGTATGTGCTGAGATATTACTGGCATTTTGCTCATTTTATCAAGCCGGGCGCCGTCAGGATCGCAAGCACCTGCTATACCTCGCATCTAGATGTGACAGCATGGGAGAATCTGGACGGATCCATTGTTTTCGTGGTATTAAATCGGTCTGCAGAAGAATTGCCCTACGTCTTGCGCATGGATGGACAGATGGTAAATTGCGTAGCAATACCATATTCCATGACTACAGGAGTAATCGCTTTATAAAGGACAAGGAGCTTTATCCTGAAGAACTAATCCGTTCAACAGGTTTAAAGCTCCTTTTGATATAACTAAAACTTAATCTTTTTCTCCAATAAAGCAATCCCTTGATATAAAATCGCCGATACAATACATAGGATCACAATAGACATTACGACAAGGTCCATCTTAAACACCTGGCTTCCATAGATAATCAAATATCCTAGTCCCTTATTCGCCGCTAAAAATTCCCCGATGATAACACCAACCAGACAAAGTCCGATATTAACCTTTGTATTGCTGATGATAAGAGGCACAGAACCGGGAAGCAGTACTTTAAAAAGAACATCCTTTTTCTTTCCGCCCAAAGAATAGATCAGCTTGATCATGTCAGGATCAACCTGGGAAAAACCGGTATGGAGCGTCATGATGCATCCAAAAACGGCCACAGAAATAGAAGCAACAATGATGGTCTTAATATTATTCCCCAGCCATACAATTAAGATGGGAGCGAGGGCGGATTTTGGAAGACTGTTAAGCATGACAAGATAAGGCTCCAATACTTCCGACACACTGCGGCTGGACCATAAAAGAACAGCGATCAGCAGGCCTGAGATAGTGACCAGTGAAAAGCTTATGAGGGTTTCCATCACGGTTACCCCGATGTGCATAAAAATGCTTTTGTCCACTACCATATTAAGAAAGCAGGCGGTCACACGGGAGGGAGAGCTGAATATGAAGTCATTGATCATGCCCAGTCTTGCACATAATTCCCAAAGAGAAAGAAGCAGTACCAACAGCATGGTACGCCACACCCGGACATTGCGGCGGTGCAGTTTTTCTTTTTCAATAAACTCTTGTTGGGCTAAGGTGGGATGAGTCTCAATCATGATTCTGCAGCTCCTTCCATACCTGATTAAAGTAAACAGAAAATTCCGGCATGTTCCGCCGTGTCAAAGGCCGTATATCGTCACCTCCGAAGGAAATCGGTACGATGGCTTTCATTTTGCCCGGCCTGCTTGTCAGTACGATTACTCTGTCGGCTACACTGATAGCTTCGGAAAGGTCATGTGTGATAAGAATCGCAGTTTTATGAGTGCTTTTTATAATGGAACTGATGTCATCACAGACGGAAAGCCTGGTTTGATAGTCCAAAGCGGAAAATGGTTCGTCTAATAAAAGAAGGTCCGGTTCCAGGGCCAGGGTGCGGACCAGTGCGGCACGCTGTCGCATGCCTCCGGACAATTCTGACGGCTTTGCCTGCTCAAAGCTTCCAAGGCCGTAAGTATGGAGCATCTGATGCAGCTTTTCTTTGGAGCTATTGTTTCGTTTTTTCTGAATTTCCAGCCCCAGTTCCGCATTTCCCATAATCGTACGCCATTCAAAAAGGTGATCCCGCTGCAGCATGTAACCGATATTGACGCCGGATTTTGCCTGGGAGACGCCGTCAATTAAGATTTCTCCTTCGTCAGGTACTAGTAATCCGCTAAGAAGAGATAGAAGGGTTGACTTCCCGCAGCCGGATGGGCCGACGATTGCAAGGAATTCTCCGTTATCTGCAGTAAATGATATATTGGAAAGGGCCAGTGTCTCACCCTCAAGGGAATGATAGGAGTAACTGATCCCGCGAACTTCCAGTTTTGGCTTCATGGGTCCTCCTTATATGACAGATTTGATCTGATATAGTGTTATGATATGTACAAAAAAAAGGAGTGTGAAGAACCAGACCTTCTTATCCTTTATATAAAATGCCGGATTGCTGTTTTTTTCGCCTTGTTACAGGAAAAGCCATTAAAATGGTGGAATAGATGGCGGAAATGCTGGAAAAATAAGAAAAACCCCTTGCAATGGTGAATAAACAGTGTTATACTGTCTACGATAACATGACAGTTAGCGGATAAAGAGTGGGCGAAAGTCCACTCTTTCAATTTGTTTGGAAAGGTGGGAGAAAGATGGCGAAGAGAGAAGAGTACGAGGCAAAGACCGAAAGCTTTTTGCTGCCCCTAATGGAAGAAAATAACTTTGAACTGGTAGATGTAGAGTACGTTAAAGAGGCAGGGAACTGGTATCTGCGGGCTTATATAGATAAAGAAGGCGGAATTACGGTAGATGATTGTGAAACCATAAGCCGCAGGCTGGGAGACTGGCTGGATGAAAAGGATTTTATTGCGGACAGTTACATTTTAGAGGTCAGCTCACCGGGGCTTGGAAGACCGCTTAAAAAGGATAAAGATTTTAATAGAAGTATCGGAAAAGATGTGGATATCAAGTTATATAAGCCTTTAAACAAACAGAAAGATTTTACAGGAACGCTTACATCCTATGACAGGGAAACAGTGACCATTACCCAGGAAGACGGAATAGAGCTTGTGTTGAACCGCCCGGAAATCGCTTTGATCCGGCTGGCATTTGATTTCTAAACAGTAAGAGATATTAGGAGGATAAAAAAATGAATAAGGAACTGTTAGAAGCACTGAATATTCTGGAGAAGGAGAATAATATCAGCAAGGATACCCTGTTAGAGGCAATCGAAAATTCTCTCCTTACGGCGTGCAAGAACCATTTCGGAAAAGCGGATAATGTCAAGGTCAGCATCAATCGTGAAACCTGTGATTTTAATGTATTTGCGGAAAAAGAAGTGGTGGAAACAGTTGAAGATCCCCTGCTGCAGATCAGCCTGGCAGAGGCGAAGATGGCAGATCCGAAGTATGATATCGGCGATGTGATTCATTGTTCGATTGACTCCAAAAAGTTTGGAAGAATTGCCACACAGAATGCAAAGAACGTAATCCTGCAGAAGATCCGTGAGGAAGGCAGAAAATCCCTCTTTAACGACTGGTATTGCCAGGAGAGGGAAGTTGTCACAGGAATTGTGCAGAGATATCTGGGCAGGAATGTAAGTATTAATCTGGGCAAAGTAGATGCCATCCTGAATGAAACAGAGATGGTCAAAGGGGAAGTGTTTAAGCCAACTGAAAGAATCAAAGTGTTCGTTCTGGAAGTAAAGGATACTCCCAAAGGCCCAAGAATTTCCGTATCCAGAACTCATCCGGATCTTGTAAAACGACTGTTTGAATCCGAGGTTGCAGAGGTGAAAGACGGAACCGTAGAGATCAAGGCAATTGCAAGAGAAGCAGGTTCCAGAACAAAAATTGCTGTTAAATCCAATGATTCCAATGTAGATCCGGTAGGTGCATGTGTAGGCTTAAATGGTGCAAGGGTTAACTCTATTGTGAATGAGTTAAGAGGAGAGAAAATCGATATCATTAACTGGGATGAGAATCCGGCCTATTTAATCGAAAATGCATTAAGCCCGGCAAAGGTTATCTGCGTTGTTGCAGATGAGGAATCAAAGGAAGCTCAGGTTATTGTTCCGGATTATCAGTTATCCTTAGCCATCGGCAAGGAAGGACAGAATGCAAGGCTTGCAGCGCGCCTTACCGGATATAAAATTGACATTAAGAGTGAGACACAGGCAAGAGAACTCGGTCTGTTTGAAGAACTGGGGCTTGAGTATCAGGACGCAGGAGCCGGATTTGAAAGTTTTGGAAATGAAAACCATGACAGTGAAGACAGCGAAACGCAGTACTACCAGGAAGAGTATCAGGGCGACTACCAGGAATAAGACCTGGCTGGTGATTACCAGTAATTAAAAACAGGAAGTGATGGAAACGTGAGTACAAAGAAATTACCGCTCAGACAGTGCATCGGCTGTGGTGAGATGAAAAATAAAAAAGAAATGATTCGTGTTCTGAAAACCTCAGAGGATGAGATTCTTCTTGATACAACCGGACGTAAAAACGGACGGGGAGCTTATCTCTGCCCTTCTATGGAATGTTTTAAGAAGGCAGTAAAAAGCAAGGGGCTTGAGCGTTCCTTCAAGATGGCGATTCCGAAAGAAGTCTACGAAACATTGGAAAAGGAGATGGAGCAGTTTGGATGACAGACAAAAGATCCTTAATCTGATTGGTCTGGCCACAAAAGCAGGAAAGACTGTTAGCGGAGAATTCATGACAGAAAAGACCGTAAAAACTGGGAAAGCATCGTTAGTAATCATATCTGAGGAGGCCTCGGAGAATACTAAAAAAATGTTTGCCAATATGTGTACTTACTACAAGGTTCCAATTTACTTTCTCGGAAGAAAAGATGAACTGGGCCACGCAATGGGGAAAGAGATGCGAGCATCCCTTGCTATCGTGGATCATGGGTTTGCAAAGGCAGTCGTGAAACTGATGAATACAAAGGTCGGTATTGAATGTGAAAAGGACCTTTCACATATACCGGTATGTGCTGCAGAGCGCGCACAGAATGGAGGAAAGCATGAGAGTATATGATCTGGCAAAAGAACTGGGAAAAGACAGTAGTAAGGAGATACTGGATATCTTGGAAAAACATAATGTAAATTTAAAGAGTTCTTCCAATGTAACGGATGAACAGGCAGCAATCGTGAAAAAGGAAGTGGGCGGTCACAGTCGGGGAACCGCTCCGGCACAATCAAGTTCACAGGATGGGGATGATTCCGATGCGCCGAAGAAAAAAATCGCAGCGGTATTCAGACCACAGAACGCGCAGATGAAGCCTCAGGGACAGCATTCCCAGTCACAGAGCGGAAGACCTTATCAGTCTGACCGTCAGAACGGGGAGCAAAGAAACCGTCAGGTATCAGAGCAGTCTTTATCAGGAACTGCTGAATTAACAAGAGAACCGAATACAGGAAACCGCGATAACCGGGAAGGAAGACCCCAGGGAGGCTACCAGGGAAACCGTGACAACCGGGAAGGAAGACCCCAGGGAGGTTACCAGGGAAACCGCGATAACCGTGATGGAAGACCACAGGGCCAGGGAGGCTATCAGGGCAACCGTGATGGAAGACCACAGGGCCAGGGAGGCTACCAGGGCAACCGTGACGGAAGACCACAGGGCCAGGGAGGCTACCAGGGCAATCGTGACGGAAGACCACAGGGCCAGGGAGGCTACCAGGGCAACCGTGACGGAAGACCACAGGGAGGCGGCTATCAGGGCAACCGTGAAGGAAGACCACAGGGAGGCGGCTATCAGGGCAACCGTGACCGTGACGGTCAGGACAGCCGTGGTGCAAGGCCACAGGGACAACGTACGGGCAGAGATGCTGCTCCAAAGACAGGTTCCTTTGATACTCCGATCCAGGCAAAACCTACCAGCAACAGAGCGACTAAGAACAATTATAAAAATGACAGATTTGATAAGAGAGATAAAGATGACGAGGCTAAGAAAAGAGCACAGGGTAAGGGCGGAAAGCCGTTAAAAGTTCCGGTACAGCCTCCGGTGCATGCAGAGCCTAAGGTTCAAGAGATAAAAACCATTACCCTTCCGGATATCATGACAATTAAGGAACTGGCTGAGAAGATGAAGCTTCAGCCGTCTGCCATTGTAAAGAAGCTGTTCTTACAGGGTAAAATCGTTACCCTTAATACAGAAATTGATTTTGACCAGGCGGAAGAGATCGCCATGGGATATGAGGTTCTCTGCGAGAAGGAAATAAAAATAGATGTTATTGAAGAGCTGTTAAAAGAGGCCGATGAAAATGAGGCAGATATGGTTTCCAGACCGCCGGTAGTATGCGTTATGGGCCATGTTGACCATGGTAAAACGTCACTTCTTGATGCGATCCGTCAAAGCCATGTAACCTCCAGAGAGGCAGGCGGAATCACGCAGCATATTGGTGCTTATACCGTTGAAGTAAACGGAGAGAATATCACATTTTTGGATACTCCGGGACACGAAGCCTTTACCGCTATGCGTATGAGAGGCGCTCAGTCTACCGATATTGCAATTCTTGTAGTAGCAGCTGATGACGGCGTGATGCCACAGACCGTAGAGGCGATCAACCATGCTAAGGCGGCCGAAGTTGAGATCATTGTTGCCATTAATAAGATTGATAAACCAAGTGCCAATATTGACAAGGTAAAGCAGGAATTATCCGAATATGAACTGATTCCCGAGGACTGGGGCGGAAGCACCGTCTTTGTACCGGTTTCTGCTCATACAAAGGAAGGTATAAAGGAACTTTTAGAAATGGTCCTTCTTACCGCAGAAGTAAAGGAATTAAAGTCAAATCCGAACCGCCGGGCAAGAGGTCTGATTATTGAGGCTGAGCTTGACAAGGGCAAGGGACCGGTTGCTACCGTACTGGTACAGAAGGGAACCCTTCGCGTAGGTGATACGGTTGCCGCAGGATCCTGCTACGGAAAAGTCCGTGCGATGATGGATGACAAGGGCCGCAGAGTAAAAGAAGCAGGTCCATCCACTCCGGTTGAAATTTTAGGACTTAACGATGTTCCAAATGCAGGCGAAGTCCTGGTAGGAACCGAAAATGAAAAAGAAGCAAGAAGTTTTGCTGAGACATTTATTTCCGAAGGTAAGAATAAATTACTGGAAGATACAAAGGCTAAGTTATCACTGGATGATTTATTCAGCCAGATCAAAGCCGGAAACATCAAGGAGCTTCCGCTTATCGTGAAAGCAGATGTACAGGGTTCCGTGGAAGCGGTAAAGCAGAGCCTTGTGAAGCTGTCTAACGAAGAGGTTATGATAAAGGTGATTCATGGAGGCGTAGGCGCAATTAATGAGTCTGACGTTTCCCTGGCATCCGCATCCAATGCGATCATCATCGGCTTTAACGTAAGGCCTGATGTAACTGCAAAATCCATAGCAGACCGTGAAAAAGTAGATATGAGACTTTACAAGGTAATCTATCAGGCTATAGAGGATGTAGAGGCAGCGATGAAGGGCATGCTTGATCCAATATTTGAAGAGAAGATCATCGGCCACGCAATCGTGCGCCAGACCTTTAAGGCATCCGGAGTAGGTACCATTGCAGGCTCTTACGTAATGGATGGGAAATTCCAGAGAGGATGCAGTGTCCGCATCACACGTGCCGGTGAACAGATTTACGATGGTCCTCTGGCTTCCTTAAAGAGATTTAAGGATGATGTAAAGGAAGTTGCAACCGGTTACGAGTGCGGCCTTGTATTTGAGAAATTTAATGATATCCAGGAAGATGATATGATTGAAGCATATGCCATGGTGGAGGTTCCCCGCTAGGAACCTGCATTCTGGAATTTTAAAAAGATGAGCCCGTAACTGCGGGCTGGTCTTTTTGAAAATGCGGACAAAAAGCGAAAGGAATAACATGCGTAAAAACAGTATAAAGAATACTAGAATCAACATGGAGGTCCAGAGGGAGTTAAGTGAGATTATCCGTCTGGAAATCAAAGATCCAAGAATCCATCCCATGACTACCGTGGTTGACGTACAAGTTACCCCGGATTTAAAATACTGCAAGGCATTTATCAGTATTCTGGGAGATGAAGAAGCCGGTAAGGCTACCATTGAAGGATTAAAGAGTGCAGAAGGCTACATCCGTCGTGAATTGGCTAGGAGAGTAAACCTTCGCAATACACCGGAGATCAAGTTTATTCTGGATCAGTCCATAGAGTATGGAGTAAATATGTCCAGATTAATAGACGAGGTAACAAAAGATATCAAAGATTAGGGAGGTGCCCTTGTGAGTTTTTTTGACACAGTGCTTGAAGATATAAAAACGGTAGCAATCATCGGTCATGTTCATCCGGATGGGGACTGCGTTGGTTCCTGTTTGGCAGCTTACAACTATCTGGAAAAGCATCATCCGGAAGTGGAGGCGGTGGTTTATCTTGAAATCCCTCCTTCCAAATTTGATTATCTCAGGAATTTTGACCACATTGTCAGTGACTTTTCAGAGGATAAGGAATATGACCTCTGTATTTGCCTTGACAGCAGCGATACACTCCGGTTCGGAGAGGCAGCAAAGTTCTTAAATACCGCAAAAAAGAGTCTCTGTGTGGATCATCACGTTACCAATTTAAGATACGCAAAAGAGAATATAGTACAGGATGATGCCAGTTCCACCTGCGAGGTGCTTTATGGCCTCTTAGATGAGAATAAGATTACCAGGGAAATAGCGGAATGCATTTATACTGGCATCATCCATGATACTGGAGTGTTTAAATATGACTGCACTTCAAAAAGAACCATGGAGATTGCAGGGAAGCTGATGGAAAAGGGAATTGACTATTCAAAGATTATCGATGACAGCTTTTACCGGAAGACCTATATCCAGAATCAGATTTTGGGAAGGGCCCTGTTAGAGAGCATAACCTTTCATGACAACCGTTGCATTTTCAGTGCCATAAGCAAAAAGGAAATGGATTTTTACGATGTTACCGGTGCAGATATGGATGGAATCATTGATCAGCTTCGAATCACAGAGGGTGTGGAATGTGCCATATTCATGTATGAAGTCTCCTGCAGGGAGTATAAAGTGAGCCTGCGTTCCACCACGGATCTTGATGTGAGCAGAATTGCCGTTTATTTCGGCGGCGGCGGTCATAAAAAGGCAGCCGGCTGTACCATGGCAGGAAGCGTTCATGATGTGATCAACAATCTGTCAAACCAGATTGCAAAACAGCTAAACTAGGAGACGGATCTATGGCAGACGGTATCATCAATGTATACAAGGAAAAAGGATTTACCTCTCATGACGTTGTGGCGAAAATGAGAGGTATTTTAAAGCAGAAAAAGATAGGACATACAGGAACCCTGGACCCTATGGCAGAGGGAGTATTACCCGTATGTCTGGGAAAGGCAACAAAGCTTTGCGATATGCTGACGGATAAGACCAAAACCTATGAGGCGGTCCTGCTTCTGGGCAGGGAAACGGATACCCAGGATACTACGGGAGAAATTCTGGCGGAATATCCGGTCATGGCAGATGAGTCTCAGGTGAAGGAAGCCGTACTCAGCTTTCTTGGTCATTACGATCAGATCCCTCCCATGTATTCTGCCTTAAAGGTAGATGGAAAAAAGCTTTATGAGCTGGCCAGAGCCGGAAAAGAAGTGGAGCGGAAAGCCAGGCCTGTGGAGATTTTGGACATCCATGTGGACCGAATCGAGCTGCCCCGGGTTACTATGACCGTAACCTGTTCCAAGGGAACCTATATCAGGACCCTTTGCTATGACATCGGGAGAAAGCTTGGCTGCGGAGGGTGCATGGAATCCCTTCTCCGCACTCAGGTTTCCGAGTTTTGCTTAAAGGATAGCCTGACCCTGACACAGATCGAGGGACTTCGGGATGACGGAACCTTGGAGAACCATATCCTTGCTGTGGACAAGGTGTTTTCGGAATATCCGGCACTTAAGATGAAACAGGATTTTGACAGGCTGGTTCACAATGGGAACTCCTTTTACAGGAACCAGGCAGAAGGAGACTCCCGGTTACCTGACGGACTTATAAGAGTATATGACAGCAGGAACCAGTTTATTGGAGTTTACGTACCTGACAGGGAGAAGGAGCTTCTTAAGCCTCAAAAGGTATTTCTGGGAGGAACGCCTTAAGGCAGGAAAGAGGAAACCCCTTCCAGGGATCCCTATATGCCCAGAAAGCCGGGCAGGAAAGAGGAAACCCCTTCCAGGGATCCCTATATGCCCTGAAAAGCCGGGCAGGAAAGAGGAAATGAATCATGGAATATATAACCGGAACCAGAGTATTTCAGATTGAAGAGCCTGCAATCGTAACCCTGGGAAAATTCGACGGACGCCACAGAGGCCACCAGAAGCTGTTAAAGCGGATGGGAGAGTTAAAGGTAGCGAAAGGGTATAAAACGGCTGTTCTTACCTTTGATATGGCCCCCATTACCCTCATGACAGGAAGCCCCCAAAAGGCCATTACTACCAATCTGGAGAGGAAAAATAATCTGGAAAGGATCGGTATCGATTATCTAGTGGAATATCCCTTTACAGAGGAAACCTCGCATATGAAGCCGGAGGAATTCGTAAAGCGTGTTCTGGCGGGCCAGATGAATGCCAGGATCATCGTAGTTGGTACGGATTGTTCCTTTGGATACCAGGGAGCGGGCAATGCGGACAGCCTTAACCAGTGGAAAGAACGGTATGGTTATGAGCTGATCGTTATACCAAAAGAGCAGGATGATCACCGGGATATCAGCAGTACTTACATCAGGGAGCAGCTGGATGCCGGAAATATGGAGAAAGCCAACGAGCTTTTGGGAGAGCCATATGCCATACATGGTACCGTGGTCCACGGCAACCATATCGGTGGGGCTGTTCTTGGATTTCCCACGGCCAATATCATGCCTTCGCCGGAGAAGCACCTTCCCTTATTCGGCGTGTATGTGTCCAAAGTATATGTGGACGGTACTTATTATGGGGGCATTACAAATATCGGGAGAAAGCCCACGGTGGAAGGAAATTCACCTGTTGGAGCAGAAACCTTTATTTATGGTATAAATGAGGATATATATGGAAAGACTATAGAAGTACAGCTTTTGCATTTTGTCCGTCCTGAACGGAAATTTGAAGGGCTGGAACAA
>Ga0213828_1001238_pt1 | contig 21520 bp, 28 predicted proteins | sample MC6MC0897MG_FD_180664 | JGI IMG/M metagenome (GOLD analysis project Ga0213828, IMG submission 180664) | Enriched soil aggregate microbial communities from Iowa State University, Ames, United States - MC6-MC0897-MG | ecosystem: Environmental > Terrestrial > Soil > Unclassified | place: USA: Iowa... | reverse complement strand
GGCAGCTTCGAGGCGAAATTCGGGGCTAAAATTGCGTCTGTTACGTCCGGTCATAATGTCACCTGTTTTGACTATGAGGTAATGATATCACCTCTATTCAGGTGGCCAAATTCAGTGTGCCACTACACACCAGTCAGTTACAGGTGAGCGAGTAAACGGTACACACTGCTGAACAATCCGTCGATTGAGGGTGCCTAATGGGCCTTCTTCTGCATATTGGACATCATATAGAACTGAAGATAGAGCCTATACGCAAACTGGCATAAACCGATCAAACTGATTATGAACTCAATAAAGAATTACATAAAAAGTTATATGGCAAGAGCGATATTAAAACAGAATATGAGATGAGTGACCGCAACGAACGCTCCTGGTTTCAATCAAACAAAGTTTGATGATACTGAATCAGTTAAGGCTGCATTAGTCAGCGATCTCAGCCAATATGCAGGGGAAGAAGTTAAAGTCAGACTGTATCCTGACTTAAAATATTCTGACCATGGCATTATGGACTTACCTGGCACTAATATAGATCATGTGGATATTGAAGTTCATGATTACTCTTATAATCCTGACATACTTTGTGAGGCCGTACGAGAAGATTCAATTATAGTATCAGAAACACTGACTTCAAACTTGCTTAAATCCAATTGCTTAGTGACCAACCAGCCAGACTGGGGAAGCCTCATAATCAAATATGAGGGAAGAAAGATCGACCCTAAGAATCTCCTCCAATACATTATTTCATTCAGAAATCATAATGAATTTCATGAACAATGTGTAGAGCGCATATTTGTGGATATTAAGCACTATTATCGTCCACAAAATCTTAGCGTTCAGGCCCGATATACAAGACGGGGAGGCCTGGATATCAACCCGTTCCGAAGTGATTTTGAGAATATCCCATCAGCAACGCGATTAACAGGACAATAAAGAGGGAAATCATTATGCACAGACCTAGGGCGAATGCTTTCCGCACCAGTTTGCCAGCATGGAGCGGGTTATGCTGTTCCATAGTTACCTCACCGTGAGAATTTACACATCACCCTCAGAGGATTCGATGGTGATGTGTCTTTCCGTGCTGAGTTTCTCATGAAACTGTAATTCACCTTGAATTCACTGAAAATCTGAATTACTCCCTGACTGGCACAGAATACATTTCGAGGATGAAAACTGGACACACCGGTCTGCAAAAGTATTCATAGCTGCCATTGAACTAAAACCGACTCAAATCAGAAAAACTGGCATTACAATTCCATTCTGCTGAGTCAGGGGGTGACAGCATACTGCAATACGGATGCTGAAAACTGCCAGTGAACTGATTCCGACATTCACTATAAACTGAATGCTGATGAACATCCCGATGGGCAAGGAATCAGTCTGGTGGACTTTCATGCGTGCATTGTATTCTACGTATTCCACCATTGTGTCCCATATTCCATCTGGTCGCGCTTAGCCCGAATAGCACTCTCAACATTGGGAGCTTATAAGGATTAGAGTTCTTTGGCCCGAATGATCTCGTAGCTGTATCCCCGGCCCAGCCGATTTGCCATTTTGTTAGGGCCATTGAGTCCACCTGTTTATGCATCAGTCATCGGGAATGGCGCATCCCAGTAGACAAAAATATCTTCGTAGTGGTTGCGGGCCGTTTTAGCCCGTTTACTGAACGGATCAAGACCCTGATCTGGTAGACTGTACTATTGTGCCTCTTAAGCGTGCTAAGAGTTTTGCTTGTCAGGTTCGTCTAAATGCCGAAGATGCCTTCTTTTAACTCACAGGCTACCGCAAGCTCTGGTATTCCCTAACGAAGTGTTTACAGCGCCTGGCTCGGGTGATGTCAGGTTGCTGGCCGTATGAGAGTGAGTCAGTGAATGGGCTTCATGACCTAAAGCAGCACGAGAAAAGCATCCCGACCGGTGGTTAGGGGCGACACGAAACCGGACTCGCGTTGAAACAGTGTCACTGAACCCGGAAAAATGAACGGCGGTTAGCTCAGGAAATACAACAACTATTCTGAACGTTACCGGTAATCAGCGACTGGAATGACGCTAAGCGCGCAGCCTGGTAATTTGTAAACTTACAGTCAAGTGAATGCAGATAACCGGTAATAAAAATACATCGATTTCTGGCTGTACGAAAGTCCGGCAGAACAGTCTTTGCTCGCCGACGCGCGTGCCGATGAAAAAGGTCGGGTTTCTGTTCAGTACCGCAAAAGCCTGCCAGCGGTGACGTAATTAGCAGAATTCTGATAACGTGCTGTGAGTGGGAGCGGGCGTACCTTCAGAAGACAGCGGCGTGACCACAACCGGTCACCTGGGGAAGGGCCCCGCTATAAATGCGCTGTCCAGCGTAGCGAAGGGCGTGGACGGAGCACACAATCCCTCAGTCCGCCATGCATTATCTCTGCATCACCTCCGACGCGGCTGGCCGCCTCGTTCGTAAAAGCAGACAGGTTCGTTCACCGGATAAGCGTGCTCATTGATCAAAATCGGGAGGCCGCCAGTCAGACCGGGCCCGAGACGCAGGATGCCCCGGGCGATTCATACTGCACGCCCTGCTTCCGAAGCAGCCGTCAGCATGGAAAACCTGCAATGGTTACGAATTTAGCCTGCTTAAACAGCCTGCGCGCGGGTACCTGTAGCCGCATGCAATCCTTAACGGGCATACCTGCTGTCAACGCTGTTTACTGCTTTCCTTAATCTGATAGTAACGGTGCCTTATACCCGCATTAGCTGCAACTATGCTCACTATAATTGCAACCTACCTTCAATCAGCAAATCGTTCCCGCGCTAAATGTGAATGATTCATTTAACTGTTAATTCAATAAGTAAACGCCAGAGATTTTAGTTTGAACGTCTGAACGGCACTTCAAAATCGATAAGTAAACATGCCAAAACCTAATGCCGGAGAGCGCAGCAAAGCATCGTCATCGGTTTAGACTTTTATACTGCCACGTTTACTCATCTGTGGCAGTAAGAACCGGACAACTTATTGGCAGCTTAGCCTTATTCCTGCCCTTTTTTTATCATGTCCGGGGGTTTACGTAATTATCTGAATTCGTGCATATAATACACCGCTATTACAGAACGGGCATCCAGTCTTTGTCAAGCAAGCGCGCTTTATAGAACGATACTGCAGGCGATGCGGAGAAATTTATCTTATTTTTTTCCGTAATATCAAAATCGACAATATCGTCTCCTTTTGTTGAGAAAATCAGATGCGTGCCATCATAGGGATAGTAGTCATTACTGGTAAACCACGGTGCCGAATGCGCAATGACTAAAAAATTATCTTTATCAGTAAAACCAGAGACGGCCTTTATACCACCTTTCTTGAGAATTATTTTCTTTTCTTTCGCGGTTTTGACGAGCGCCTGGGATTTTTTACTGTCAATTTCGGAAAGTGGTCTGAATTCTTCCAGAGTGATTTTTCCGCTCGGAACATTATTTAACTTTGTTGAATCAAACAAATAGCACCTTTCTCCTGTCGTTAAGAAGTAAACCCCCTTTTTTTTATCATAAATCTGATATATATCATGGATCCCATCCTCCCATTCGGTATTTTCGCTACATTCATTGTAAACTTTACATCTTAAATAGGAGTCGCTTATATCATAGCTAGCCTCTTCAGTCAGGACAGGTTTCTTATCTTTCACCTGATAATTGTATTTATTGATGGTTGTGTAGCCACCTGCATAAACTTTATGGCTCGTTTCATCGTAACAGACAGCATGAGCATATTTTAGTTTGTACCATGATACCTGTTCCTGGGGGATTTCGACATGTCCACCTCCGGCGGGTAAGACACCCAGCCATCCATTTGAGTCCGCTATCAAAACATTTCCATCAGGGAGCGGGTGTGCTGAATGTATATTTGTCTGATAGCCTTTTATTTCCTTATGAAATAACACTTTTTTCGCATTTGAAAGTTCGAATATAATTACACCATTACTTGTCGTAGACAGCACTGATTTTTTATCATTATATATGATTGGTTTTACCTCTGTCATATATTCAACGGTAGGTGATTCCCATATAATATCCTTATCAGTAAGCATTAATTTTTCTTCAGAAACGCTTAGCTTATATACTTGTATTTTATTTTTCTTTCTGTTCCCAACAAGAAGTGACAAGTTTTTCATATACTCTCCTAATCTCAGGTTAATTTAAGGTGAATCATGGCATAACCACACTGCCATCACGGCAAGTATACTTTACCCCCTTGAATAATAATACAAATTTAGTTCAGTATGCCATGACAGGCATCATGTGATACGAGATTTGATAAAAATCAAATTCATTACACCGATCATTCCGCTCTTAACAATGGTTAATACATATGGCATAACGTTCAGCAAAAGAAAATTGTTGCCCGTGTTTCTTGTAATGATTTTGCACAATACTGTGATGTTCAGTGTCTCTTTCATTTATACAGTTACCTACGTTCGAATATACTGTTTTTACGTGATAACGGGACATTCATACCATGCTGGCTGAATATGTCCGGGTTTCAACCGATGATTTGCAACGTGACGCATTACGTCATACCGGATGTAAGGGTTGTCTGTAAATGCAGGCCCTCTCCCCCGGCTGACGCAGTGCATTCCGTAATGTTTTCTTCACGGATTTACCTACCGCCTGGCTGAGCCAGCCCGGCGCTGGCGCACACATAGTGACACCATCGTGTCACCAACAGGGTTTAACTGACGCGCGACAGGGCGGATACGCCTTCTTACTGAACTGCAGTCCCAGTCGTGGGCTCATTCACTGACCGGGGTCAGCGCAATGGCATAAAGTTTTCCATTAACCCGGACATGCATTTTGTTATTGTCAACGTGTGGAACATGCAACAACAACTCATTGTTGTGATTAAATCCGAACCCGACAGAATTATTCCCCGTCCAGTGCTGATGAAAACAATTATCAGCCGCGCTGTTAAGCACCCTGGCTTTCTGATCATCAACGGCTGAATAGCTTTTCATGAAGCGAAAGTGCACCCCCTTCGCAAACCTGTCAGAGGCATTTGTTGTAACAAATGCTTTAACAAACCCCGTCCAGGCGGGTATCAGCAAATATATTCTCACACAGTTGGTTTTTACTTTCTCGATGAACATCCGCGAAAGGGGAGCGGCCCCCTGGCTGTACCAGCTACCCTGCATGACCCCCTTGGTATTTTGCAGTGAGAGAATGGCGTTACCCTCCGGGGTCTTGAGATCGAAATCTTTTTGCGTCTGAGACATACTGTAGTCCGTTGCGCTGCCAACCAGCTTTATCTGAACCTGCGCAGTCCATTCCGGTATTTCCATTTCTCCCAGCAAAAACCAGACGGGCTTGCCGGTGCGATTGTCCATTGAATACTGTGACGTCATGTAATCGACATTCAGCGATCCGGTTATGTTCAGACCGTGGTTTTCTATGAACATCTGGCCTGACTCATAATCAGATAACCAGTGTTCACCCTGTTCAGAAAGATCGAGACCGGGCCCCGCCTGCACATCGAGTTGGGAAGAAATAATCCGGGAATAATGGCACTTCAGCGGTAACTTATTGGTCTCCAGATTCAGCGCCTGAATGACCCACTGACCGTTAGAAATGTTACCCGGATCATCGCAGTGCTCAATCCAGCCGTTCCAGATCAGCGACTGCTCCGCCCGCTGTAGGTCAATCATCGGCGCCGCAAATCCGTGCTGAACATTGAAATTGCTTAACTCAATCGCCGTGACGTGGTCCCACGCGCCCTCTTTACGGTCGGAATGTGTCGCGTAAATAACCGGAGCATGACACCCGCTTGCGTACCACTGATCAATTTTGCAATCCAGCGTGTCCATCAGGTCAAGTCCTTTGCCTCCCATGCGGATGAAATTCATGCCTGAAACCCGGACAAACTGCCCACCATCAATAATATTTTTGAAAAAACCTTTGCTGTTGGTGGTTTTTTTTTCATAGTCACTCTCACCCTCGACGGCAATGCCTGTAATTTCCGTCCACCGGGCGCTGACTTTGAACATATAGTCATTATTTTTCTTATCGGAGACGAGGGTAGTCGTACAGAAATATCCAAAACTGACCGTTTCCCCTGACAGTCTGAAATGTGATACCTGATGCGATGAAATATCAAAGGAGGAAATAAAAAAGCGGCCCGCCGGGAAGCGTACGCCAATATTTTCATAAGCGGCCGTCGCGCCCGTTTTTTGCTGTGACCAGGACCACATCCGCTTTACCGCGTCGAGGCAATCCGTTTTGCCATCGGCAACCGCGCCAAAAAAGGTGACGTCAACCCGGTTCGCATCACTGATGCTACGCCGCCAGCACTTTCCCAAATGCGTAACAATGTTCATGCCACCGTCGTCCGCAGCTGAATGACCGGATACATATACAAAAACACCGCCACCGCTAGTGGTATTTACGTCATAACTGAGCACTCTCCGGGAGTCGCCTTCATAGCGGGGTTCACAGGACCGGAGTTCATGCAGGCTTCGGAGTGGCGTGTCATTAACCCCCTGTGGATCCGGAGGCATAATCACAGTGCTATCTTCCTGAGCCTGGCTCTTTCCGTCCACAACCTGAATACGTTTCTCTTGATTGTCCATACGTCGGCCTCTTTATACTGGCAGAATTAAATGTCCCGAAAGCGTGACCGGGCCGGGATAAAAGGCCGGGGCTTTACCGGGCGACAGCTGTTTTTCATCAGGGTGACTGGGCAATCGTAAGCGTAGCAGACTATTGCCTTTCTCTTCTCCTGCGGCCTGCTTCAGCGCACACCGCATCAGTGCATCGATATGCTTTCGATCCACCTCCTCCGGCCTGCGCCGCAGAAAGCGCAGGGCTTGTTCTTCTGCTATCGGTGATGGACGCATCAGCCCTGGCCATTCCTGTGCAGATGCGTTGTAAATCCGGATTGCCATGAACCCGTAAGAATACTTCCCGACGTGGAAAAGATAAGGCGGAACGTTACCTATAACGCCTCGCTTTTTCAGTGAGAAAGGCAACTTTTTCCTATGCCCTCTTGCCGGATGAGGAATGAGGGATGAGGGATGAGGGATGAGGGATGAGGGATGATTCCATTCATCATTTCTGACCATCAGACAAGCCAGATCCCACTTCGTGTTTTGAGCGCCCGCCCTGAACAGGACGCTTCGCAGGTCACCCCTTTTACGTGCTTGCAACGACTGAGCTGAACTAACGTGACGGGCACGGTGGGTCACAGCAATGAATGTAGCATCAGGGTCAGGGCGACCGGGGCACACCACCGGGGTAGCGGATTGCGCAAGCCCTTCCTGCTGAGCGCATCCTGTGTCTGAATCTAAAGGCAGCTGAAAAAGGTTCGTGCACGTGAACGGCGGATAAACATTATTACAGGCAACCGTGGAGATAACGGGCGTCACGGGTAAACGATGGCCCGTCCGGAACGTTACCTGCCGCCAGTATTCAGCCGGCTCATTACAGTAGCCATCTCCTGTGCGTGCGCGCTGACGCTGTCTGAATCGGTATGTTTAGTTTCGGGACGGTTCAGCATGCTTGCAAAATTCACAGGCGGTAAAAAACTATACGGGCTTACTCTGGAGGCTATTCGCTCAGGGGGGAAGTTTTAGTGGACAAAACACAGCGTGTGAACGTTGCACAAGCGGGGGGGATAGCTGACGGGACTTAAGCTCACAATGGCACCGCGCTTTTGTGTTTTAAAGCCGTTTATCGGAAAAGCCAGGCCGCCTGAAAAGGCGTAACGACTGAGCGTTGACGGGTAACGTCCACAGTGCGGCATACGAGTCTTTTAACTATACATCGTTACAGCGCTGAAGGGGTTCTTCCGTTTTTGAGGATAACAATAAAATACGCGCAACCTCACGCTGGAACAGGGTTCACGTAAGGGTCGTTTGTGCTTTACTGCGACCGTGATTTTTTATTAATCATTATTTAAATTACACTCTTAAATATCAGGATGAAAAATCCTGCGCATATATTGAATATTTTACATCCCATTGCAGAAGATAAAATCCTTTATACTGCTTATATTTTATTATAGCGCACAACCTTAACCCGCATGACGTTTATCAGAAGGCTTCATCATGAAATTGATTAACGTGATTAAACCCACTCATGTTTGTAATCTGGCCTGTACTTATTGTTATAATGACGACGTAAGACGACCTTATATGGACAGGGAAACGCTGTTTCGAATTACCGAGCAAACTTTTCTTTTAGCAGATAAGGTAGGAAGCTATGAGTCCGTGGAGTTTATCTGGCATGGTGGTGAGCCCCTGCTCGCACCGTTATCATTTTATAAAATGGCCGTAAATTTTCAGGAAACACTCTCCAGAGGAATTCCTTACACAAATATAATACAAACCAATGGAACACTGTTAAGTAATAAGCACATCGATTTTTTCAAAATGCACGCATTTAAGGTGAGCCTTTCTATTGACGGCATAGAGACGGCGCACAACGCCAACAGAATTGATGAAAAGGGCATAGGCAGTTTTTCAAGAGTAATGAAAGGTGTTGATAAACTCGAAAGAAATGGAATGAAACCGGGTAGCGTTCTTGTTCTGAACAAAAGAAACAAAGACACGCTCGAGGATTCGTACCGGTTTTTCGCCGCCAGAAAAATGGGATTTAATATTATACCCCTGATGAAGAGCGGGAGCGCGAATGCTGTATTCGATGAAATAGCGTTAACGCAGGATGAGTATGTCGAGGCGTGGACGTCGCTTTATTATAAATGGATTTGTGCACCAGAAACTGAATACGTAGGGGTATCGAATTTTTTGCACATAACACGGTCAGTTATATCCGGATCATGCTCTTCCTGCACGGGCATGGCCCAGTGCGGCATAGCTAACCTTGCGACCGATCCTGTGGGGGACATATATCCGTGTGCGAGCCTCACGGGGAATAAAGATATTTGTTATGGAAATATCAATAAAACAGATCTGAGCGCGTTGTTTCTATCGGAGACCGCACTGAAATGGAGAAACCGGCGCAGCACCCTGTCGTGTACTCACTGCAAGTGGTTTCATTTGTGTCATGGAGGGTGTCCGTCCCGTTCATATCATTTTAACAATGGGGACTACACCGTTTCTGATTTTTACTGTGACAGTATTCACAGGATATATGAACATGTTGAAGCGAAACTTCTCGAAGCAGGGATCCCTGCCGGAGAAAGAAAGACAGACCACCTTAAGGATGGTTTTGTTAACCTTGATAAGATGTTAATGAGGAAGTGAAAATGGATGAAAAACTCTGGACAAAAGCGCTGCTCGCAAGCGTAAAGGCCCCCGTCACTCTGACCGGTAAAGTCATCGACGGGAAGATTATCGCTGAGTTTACGAAGCAACCTAATGATGCATCGTGGGATTATAATGTGCATCAATACAGTTATGACGAAGAGTAAATAAACCGTGATGCAGCCTGTTTCAGGCTGCATTACGTCATCCCCCCTGTTATCCGAGGCTGGCCTTAATACAGTCTACGAATGGTCTGACTTTTTCAGCTTCGGCCTTCGATAATTCCTTTGATGTCTCATCTTCAATTCCGACAAATCGCTTAACGTCTTTTCCATGGGCAATGTCATATCTGACAATGACATGATAGACATGGTTATTGGGCGCTAACGAAGAGCACGATGACAGATCTGCAGAGGCCCAGGCCCCGGCTGACGATGTCATAAAAACAAAAAACAGCGTTCTGGCTAATTTCATATACTTTCCTTGCTTAACATATACCCCTACTTTAGAGGGGGATATGTCAGAAAGATTCAACCTATTTCAACATTCTTATTTACGGCATAAAATCCTTCGCTACCTGCTCCGTGCAGAGCACACTTTACCCGTAACGCAGGAGACCCGGCATTGCAGCCTACGTATGGGATGCAGACAAGCACGATGCCCGCCCTTTCATTTCAACGATCCGTCTGAAATCTGCGGCAAAATCTGTGCCAGATAAAACGAGAATAATTTTGCCGCGCCCCACTCCCATTGCGCGTCCCACTGGTTCAGAGAATCCAGACGGCCCGGGTTCTGCAACGCTTACCCCGGGCACTGGCCCGGCAGGTAACCCTGCTCTCACCGGTGCAGCGCATAGTTCAGAGGAGCGACCCCACAAAAGGTTAACGTAAATGTAGCAAAACGCTGGGCGCGTAAAATTAAACAAACTTTACCGGATTTGGCATATGAAACCATCCTGGCTGAAACCGGCCTCACGCTGAATCAACTGTTGACTATAAAGCAATTTAAGGTTCTGTCCCCGTACGCCGAACACGCGCGCAGGGAACGCCCATGGCTGCCAGGTGAAAAGAGAGCACTGGTTCAGCGAACTTATAAAACTTTTCCCTGACCTGACAAATGAGGAATCCATCACCATCACAAATTTAGATATAGGCAAGGTGAAAGGGATCCGACGTACGGCCTCTTTATCGGAGACAGCACAAAGGGCTATGGACCTTTTGCCGCGGAAAAAGGATGAAACCGATGATATGTACGCCTGTCGACTGCATTGGGAACAGCCTCAACTGGACATAGCTTATATCAGTGAAATCCCCAGAACGGACATAGATCGCCTTATGAAAATGCGAGAGTTCAAAGTCTTTACTGTAGAGGGCGTGGAAGTCCTGACAAAATACAATCTGACGAGGTTACCAATCGATGCCGACCTTGCCTGCAGGCTGGCGAGAGAACACCCTGAACTGCCAACTAATGACCTGCTCATTATGACCAAATTGCCATTAACAAAACTGAAGCAGCTGCCGCTGCCCCAGTGGCACACAACTCATACCAGACAGCTGTTAGAAACTTACCCCCAGAACAGGGGCGAGACACCTGAAGCATGGGCCATGCGTATCTGTCATTCTGAACCGAATGCGACACCTTGGGAGGTCGCTATTGTCACCGGCGTGCGAGCAGAAATCATTGCTGCACTCCTCTCGGGCACCCTGCCGCATGTAACTCCGCTCTCTTCCCCTGCACAAACTAATGAAACGCAGGCGTCAGTGTCACATGCGAGTGGATCCAGTACGTTTCCTTCTGCCCTGAACTCGGGGGTGTGGGGAAATACGCTTCGTCCTGAAGTACAACATTACAGTCACATGATGCTTTCGGACGCGAGCCGCGTAATGAACGCATCTTCCCGGCATTCTGCGCCTCAGACAGCGTGGATCCCGCATCCTCGCGTCGCTGTTACAGGACTCGCTGAGAGCACTGACGTTCCCTTACGGGCGGCAAACACAATACGCCGCCCTGAGCACGGACGGTCGTTCTCCCTTGTCGCACCTGGGATGCCGGATAAACCGGGAGTGGATACGATGTTCTATGACTTCCGGTTTGATAATCCCGTAAGAGAACGTGTTCCAGACGTGCCGGGCATCAGTCAACTCGCCGGCATAGTGCCGCCCGTCAGGTCGGCTACACAGGTCAGGGAAATACTGAGTCCCCCCTGCCAGCCCGGACGGGTGAACCGATGCCTGACAACGTTGCCCCAGATCAGAGTAACCCTGCGCATCAGCTCATGTCTGCCGCGCAGGCTTACTCCGTGCAGCCGCAGGTGATGAACGACCCTACGCTCCTGGAAGGAAGCCCCATCGCCAGTCCGCTACACCACGATCTTAACCCCCTGTTTTCTGGCACCCACCGTTCAGGGGGCGCTGATGCTAACTCTTTGTGCGTCGATCCAGACCTCGATTTAACCCCTGGCCTCATCCCCGACCTTGACGGCTACTTCGACTTCGGTGAAGGGCTTCAACAAGCCGGTGCGCCCGTAGCCTCCTCGCTGGCCAGTCATACTGTCGGCAGCGTTCCGACTTCATCTGCCCGGTTACAGGCGCGCATTATGGTTGATGACACATTGACTCTGCCTGAGGAAGAGAAGGTTAGTACGAGTGCTTTCTTAGCCCTCCTGGAGAACGAGAGTTCTGTATCAGGCATTGCGGAAATATCGCAGGACGATCTCCTTACCGTCGAGGCCATGTTTAGTGAGAATCCGTCTGGAAGGCTGCCCCCTCAATAATTCCCGATGACAATGCCGTTATTATCGACGCGAGGTGGTTCAGAATACCTGAAAGAAGGGAAATGCATATCGGTGATGATGTTGTGCTTGCACGTCAGCGGGAATCGCCCGTTGCTGTGCGTCTCTCCTCCAGCCAGACAGCGGGTCATTGACAACCCGGTCAAACGTTCAGGGAGTTAGCTTTACCCGGGCCATTCCAGACACCGGGCATGCGCCACAGGCATAACAGAATGCTCCGCCGGGCATGGTCATCACGCATGATTCAGGGAAGGCAGAACGTTAAATCGCGGTGTCTCTCACCGGTTTTAACATGCTGTTAGCGTATGGCATTCTGTTTACACCATGAACCGCCATATAATGATCTGCTGCAATAAAAGCCCCTCATTTTTTATTATATTCTTCCTTCTCCGGGGCTGCGTTTCAGGCATACCCTGCCTCATAACTATGGGAAGACGCGTTTATGGCTTACGTGATTATATGTTGTATGGTTTCGTACTTTCTTCTCATTCACCCTTGTCTGTTTATACGCAGTGCCGGATTTTTATCGCTGGTCTTCGCCGGCTACGTATGTTTTGCATTTGACGGGGTTATTCTTGCCGTACTGGCACCCGCCGTAGTCCTTGCAATGGGTTTGAAACCGTCGGTTAAGCAGGAAGAAGAGACCACACCGGTCACTGATGGGTCAGCCGCTCCTGATGGTGTTCCCTCTCCGGATAGCCCGGCCGGCAAGCCCTGACAGACATGATCACTCCGGTTTACATTTTTCATCCCCCCTGAACGCTTCAGGCCGGCAAATCTGACATACAGCATACTGTCGTTTGAAATTTTTCAGCCGCAGGCTTAGCTTACTTCCAGGGCCAGAATGCTGGCGGAAAGATCCCTAACGCTGTTAGCGTTTTTTACCGGCCACCCTCCCGGATTAATCCTCGCATCATGAGTTTTCTTCACTGTGCGACGCGTAAAAGTTTCGCCATGCACCTCTTCGGACAAAACATACTGAGGAACGGAATAATATCCATCACGCCGCTTTTAATCCCCGGCAATACCCCATCAAAGGCCGCTCAGCTTAAGATTGACAGCAATATACTTACCCGGTTGCTGCCCCCATCACAAGAAGCTCAAGGCACGTTTTTTCATTTACCGCTTCCGGACGGCTCTGTCGTTTCGTTACGAACCGAATATGCAGAGGTCACTGCTGATGGTTATGCCCTGTATGGGGTTCAGCCCGATAATAGCGCTGTTTATGCTTTTCTGGGCATAACGGGAGATAACCCGTCTGGCTTTCATATGGCAGGCTCCCTGTATCTGGAAGGCAGGTGTTATGTTATTGACCCTGCAGGTGCTGGTCTGGTTACGGTCAGTATCGTACAACAACTGGCTGAGATACCGGGCAACAGCATAGCTACCGGGCCGGTCCCGGTTTCAACTGGTGAATCTTTACCGTTGCAAAGTACGGGAGAGGATGAACCATCGACAGCAGAAATCGCCGTCCTGGCGTTGTACCCGCCTGCGCTTGAAACTGCTATTGGCCGCCTGTTCCAGCGCACTCCGCGCGGGTTCTGGCCGGGCGGGTTCGCTTCCCAGGCATAAAAAGCACTGCGGCTGACCTGCATGACCGCACAAAGCATCCGCACCGGATAAGTCTTCTTATGCTGACGAATAAATGAGAATTTTATTCGCTTTCTTTCGCAAAGAAGACGGCTGCATTTTTCATATTTCTCTCTCCATCATAAAGTTAGCGTTTTGCTTCCTTAATCAGAGGAGCTCATCACGGTCAGCCAGCGTCAGTGAGTCTGTTGAAAATGCTTGTGCTGTTTTCCCGCCTTGTTCAGCCCGGGCCCAGCGACGGATTTCGCTGAGAGAAATACCCCGGCTGTCAGAGGCCTGCTGGCAGGTGAGGCCTTTTTCAGTAATGAATCTGACGGCGTCCTGCCTAAACGCCAGCGTAAATTGTGATCTTGATTTTTTTGCTCATTTTCCACCTCTGAGTTGCAGTTAATAACAGCTCTACAAAAGTGTCCGGTTGGATCAGACCATTACAATAGTGCCCTGCCCGGCTACCCACCCGCGCCCGGCTTTTATTTTTGCAATTCAGACTGGCGAGCCGTCTTGCTCATGCACAGACGTAACCTCATGCGTAACTACACCGACGACCGCCACGTCTTCCGGCAGGTCATCCGTCAGAAATAATCCATTGCCGGTGATAACCCGCCGCGGTGTAACCATGACCATCGCTCACTCGTACATGCCGGACATATCCAGCAGCACGGTATCGCCATTCTGTGGCCGCCTCTTTTCATCAATGATACAGCTGCGCCCTTTCATTTCCACAGGTAGCAGGTTTTTAATCGTCGGTAAAAGTTGCTGTAGCGTCTGAATCAGAAACGTTACTTCGCCACGGGTAGGTCGCTGTATCTCGTTGTGTAAGCCGGCGACAACATTTCGCGCTTCATCTCCCATGATTTCTGGATACACTGTCCTGCCAACCCTAATTTACCGTTCCCGCTCTGGTTGAGGCCCGCAACGACGCGCATCAGCGATTCGCTGTTGCCCTGTGGCTTGAATTTATCAAAGAGATTGAGCTGTGAGACGCCCTGGCTGAATAAGTCGCCCAGCATCACACAGCTTTTATGTACCGGTGACCGTCGTGCCAGATGTGGTCGAGTCCCTGCATGGCAACTCGTATAATGTTGCGCGTATCGTTCGCTGGCGTCAGCAGCTTGCCCATTGCCTGATTGCCGTAGAACACTTCGCCCACGGCGTGCGGGCTGGTTCTGACGAACACGGCAATCTGCCGACAGTACTGCCGTTCACCGCGCAACTTCTCCGCCGCCCGCTCAACGTATGAGCAAAACCGCCTGGCGCATGTCTTCGTATTCGGTGATGCGCAAGCCAAACGACCGGGAGCAGACGATTTGCTGCTTAGTCGGCGCGAACTCTTCCAGTTCAAGGCACGGTTCTCCGCGAAGCTCTCTTACCGTTCTCTCCAGCACCACATTGAAGGATGATGTATGTACTCTGCTCCGGCAGGTCTCAAGCGTTGATGATGCCCATAGCATTAAGCTTCTTGCTGATGCGACAACCGACGCCCCACATTTCTGCTACCGGAACCAGCGCCATCAGCTTTCGCTGGGGCTCAGCATTCGACAGCCGGTCTGCTTCCATTTTTTTTCAGCGAAATTGGCGAGCTCTGCCAGCGTTTTAGTCTGCGCACTTCCGACGCCCACGGTCAGGTGCGTATCGCGCTTGACCCGTTCACGAACCTCACGCCCGAAATCTTCCAGAACCCGGCAATTTCTCAAGCCTGTCAAATCCAGGAAGGCCTCATCGATTGAGTAAACCTCCTCGGATGGTGCCATTTGTTCCAGCGTTGTCATCACGCGATTGCTAAAATCAGCGTACAGCGCGTAGTTGGAGCTAAACACGTGGATCCTGTGCCGGCGAATTTCGTCCTTCAGTTTGAAGTACGGCGTTCCCATCGGGATTTTCCGCTCTTTCACTTCGGCGTTGCGGGCAATTACACAGCCGTCGTTATTCCTCAGAACCAACATCGGCTTTCCACGAAGATTGGGACGAAATACCGTCTCACCTCCGCGATAGACATTTTTACGGCCACCAGGGCGAACATTACCGGCCCACCGATCTAATCGAGTGCCTGACCACACCGAAAATTTCAAATTAATCCAGTTCGGTAACGGGAATAATGGCGTGCGCAGAGTTCACAGGCTTGAGGTGCAGGAAGGGCTCAGTCATCAACTGTTTTACCTTGAACTCACCGGATATTGCAGCAACGATAATATCACCGTGTTGGGCTTTAATTGAGCTATCCACAACCAGCCTATCGCTGTCGCTTATACCGCCATCAATCATTGAGTCGCCGCTTACTCTGATGAAACAGGTTGAGCTGGGATGGCTGACAAGCAGGTTGTTCAGATGCGCTGTTCAACGTAGTCCTGTGCGGGGGACGGAAATCCACACGGTACACGTTCAATAAATAATGGCAGCTCTGATAAGGCGCGAATTTCCGCTGGTTCATTGAACTTCATGGCTGCTGTCTCAATCGGTGATGATCAGGAATTAAAGGGCTTAGGCATCAGGCGTGGTGGGGTTTCATCCGTTGGGATTGAATACCTGAAATATGCGCTCTTCACATTCCGATGTTGAAATAGCCCGGAAGACTGACCTGTGAGCGTCGATCCCTTTGTTGGCTTCCCTTAGTGTAATGCCAGTTCAGGCGCTCAGGTTCACTGACAAAGTCCGCTGTGGTGACTGTAAATCGGCCAGCAGGATCTCGTTTGATGGCGAACCTGAAGGCGTCTTTGATTTCGTCGTCGCGGGTGATGGTCATCTCCCGCCCTGAAGGATGCTGTATATAAACACAGCAATATCGATTGACAGGATCGATCAAGTCGATTGACTGAGGTTTTTGCGAAGGGGTTGGCGAGGAAGGAAATTCAGGTGGGCAACAATGTCGCCCGGTCTTAGTGGCGTTTCAATGGCCAAGGGCGATATCCCCGGTAATGTCTGTCTCGCCAGATGAGGGGGGATATTAAAATTTGAACCTTAATTACATACAACACATCGCTAAAAGCCAATAGGGCCTGTAAACATGTACAGACACATAATATCCATATTTATTATGTGTATTTAATTTTAGTCAAATGGGACGTTGCCTGAAGTTTTGCGGGCTAAGGGTGATCATTCATCGATGCTCCTCTGTGGCCGGGAAAGTAAGCTATGCGACAGGAACGTCGCCTCTGCTTTAGGTTAATGAACCTTATCAGGAAAAGCGATGGCATTTACTGACCTGGAGTATAAGGTAATAAAAATTGAAGTCGGGAAATTTATTGACCACATCAGACCCCCTCAAAATAGCAGAATTGAAGTCGATGTCATTTATAACATTAAAGAGGATTCGGTTAAATTCTGTGAACTGCGTAGGGTGTGGGGTGTGGGGTGTGGGGTGTGGGGTGTGGGGTGGCGAATTTAGCCCAATGTGTGAATTTCCATTCGCAAAAGTCACCTATTTTGTCATTCAGACAGGTGGATTCTTTACGGGATGGATGATGAAGAGAACTGACATCCCTGTGCGACCATCGATTTTGTGATGCGGCAGATGTACTTAGAGATTGGGATTGATCCGGACTACCGTTTTCCTGAACATGGAGAATGCAAAAATAAAGCCTGCTTCCTGCAGACAATTATATTGCGGGTTCAGGCCATTTGATATCCGGTGCTGTTAATGTACAGATGCGGCTCCAGGTTTTATCAGACTACTGATGCAAACTTTTAAACTTAATGGTTCAGTCCACTGAGCGGGCTTTCAGGTGTTGTAACTGGCAAAATTTCTATGGCCGACTAATATTCAAGAGTTCCAGTTCTCACCGGGACTACGAAAACTCCATTTGTATGTCAGGCATGTAATTGTTGCCGCCCGGACTGCACTGCTCCGGGCTTTTTTATGTCAAATTTCTGCCACCAACTACAATTAAAACCCGGCTCTCATTAAGGCTGATCCAATGAACCTATCAACCAAGGGCGTTGTGATACTAAATGTACTGGCGATCATACTGCTGGTAACAGGTCTCGCCTGGTATAAACACTGGTTTTGAAGCACAACCGCGTAGTCTGTTAAGATCGGAGCGGTATGCCTCCGTCCCGTCGCCAGCACTTTGTCACCTGGGTTTTTCTGGCCCGGAAATGTCTGGCTCTGAAGATGTATCGACTCGGTTCAGTAGCACCCGGTATTTTTTTATGCCAGGAGCGCCGGCATCTCTTTGTCTGTCGCAGTACCGGGATCCACCGCATCCTGCAGCGGTGCAACACAGGCGTTCGCTTCCTGCATTATCTGGGATTTTTTGCTTTTAGCCTCACTCAGCTGGGCTGCCAGCTCAGCCTGCTCATCCCTGCCCCATTGACCTCCGATCCATTTCTGATACTGATCTCGCGTAATCGAAGGGGTACTCGCTGGCAATGGCCCGAAGTAGCAAAAGTGATTACTGATATGTTGAACTGTATTCATATCAGTATGGTTGAAGGTAGGGTCATATTACCTTCCCCAACAAAAAGTGAACTGAACCCATAAAGTTGGACTCTCTGACTGGAGAGTCCCATGTCCAGAAGTCACTACACCTTTGAACAGCGCCTCGACGTGGTTAAGCACTATTTCACTACTGATGAGGGTTATCGCTTAACCTCAGCCCGCTTTAATGTCCCCCGGACCCAGGTAAGAATATAGGTTGCAGCCTATGATGCTTATGGAGAAGAAGGACTGAAGCCCAAGGATAAGGGCGTATCCGTCGATCCTGACACCAGAGTAGAAGCTGTGAGGCTGTGCTGACAGGCCAGATTTTCCAGACGCAGGCTGCGACCAAATTTAAAGTTGCAGGCGCAGCTTCTATGTAAGCGTACAGCGTGAAACGTATTGACAGGATTACCCGGAGATTACTCCCCGGGCAGGGTGAACCGCCATGGCAGCAGTTCGCCAACGCGATTGACCGGCCAGTCGGCGATAACCGACAGCACGTAACGACGATAACCTTCTGGATCAATGCCGTTCAGACGGCAGCTTCCGATCAACCCGTACAGCTGCGCACCCCGATCGCCTCCGTGGTCTGAGCCGAAGAACAGATAATTTTTTCGCCCCAGACTCACCGTCCGCAACGCGTTTTACGCGATATCGTTGTCGGCCTCCGCCCAGCCGTCGCTTGCATAGTATTTCAGCGCCGCCCACTGGTTCAGCATGTACGCGAACGCCTTCGCCAGCTCCGGGTGTCGCGAGAGCGCGTGCTGTTTTTCACGCAGTCAGCCTTCAGGCGCATTAAGCAGCGGCACCGCTTTTTCCTGACGTATCGATAACCGCTCACGCGCGATGGCGGCTATATTCGCGCCCGGAAGCTGAGCGAGTTCAACCATGCGGAGCTTAAATTCGGTGGAAAAAACATTGCGGGGCGCACTGCGCCAGTCCGGGGTGTTCTGCATTAACAGATATCCGTCTGAGAGTTAAAAGGATATCTGATTTACAGATTAGAGGACAGTAAAGAGAGACGGTGCTGGCTGGACGCTTACGCTTCTATCGCGAAGTGGGTGAAAGTTTACAAAGAACACGGAGAGGGAGGTCTTCGCGCTCTACGCGTGGGTAAAAGAAGGGCACAGTAAGAATGTCGGTGTCAGCATTCACCATCATGCTTGCTGTTTTGCCTGACCGGTGAGCTCACTGATGCAGTGAAGACTTCCCGGTTTTCTGACCCACACTCTGAACGACCAGCAATGTGTCTTTACCTGGACCCGTCGGTAATCGGGAAGTACTTCATGCGAGGCTTCTCCTCACCGATGCGCGTGACTTAAGAAGGGCCTGACGGCTTGTCTCTTTACTGTCCTGTCCGGGTTATCGTCAGGAAAATTGACGAATAATTTCTGAAGCAGGAAAGCGACCTATGGCAAAGGCAAAAACGGTTCATTCATCATTTGTCGTTGGTGGTGTGGATACGCATAAAGATTTGCATGTTGCAGCTGTGGTTGATCAAAATAACCGGATTTTAGGCAGCGAGTTCTTTTCCACAACCCGTCAGGGATACCGACAAAGGCTGGCCTGGATGGCTTCTTTCGGAAAGATTGAGCGTATTGGCGTTGAATGCACGGGTTCGAACGGTGCAGGTCTTCTACGCTATTTCCAGAGTGTCAAAATTGAAGTTCTGGAGGTCACCGCACCAGATAAAATGGAGCGCAGCAGGTGTGGCAAAAGTGACACAATTGATGCTGAAAGTGCCGCCCACGCAGCTTTCTCACTTATACGCACTGTCACACCTAAACGAGAACTAAGATAAATAATTGATATTTATTCTTTATTTTAGAGGCGGAAAGGATGAGAATTTCACTGACTGGTCTACTGCTGGTGGGGCTGAGTAGTTTTTCTGAGCTGCACAGCTTAAAGAAAAGTTCCGGGATGAGAACAATGATCTGATCTGCGTTTACAACAGACACGGTCACAGCGTCACTATTGATGTTGGGTTCAATGGACATTGCAGTTTTCGCGTGTCGGATGATGAGCTTTAATCCGAAAGGAGGGTAAAAAGGTCTATGAACATAATTGGATGTTCAGCCTCTTGATTTTCCTCTGTATCAAGTAGCTCCATGCCTTGCTTATGATAGAAATCCAAAGCGTCTCGTTTTGCATCCGTTATCAAGAAACGACAACCCACCATAGGTCGGATATCATCCAATGACATTGATAAGGCAAAACCGAAAAGCATACCGCCGATACCCAAACCACGTGCTCTTGCATCAACAGCTAAACGAGCAATTTTGACGGCTGGGAGAAACTCGTATCTTTCCGCACGTGCACAATCGCCTAAGTTATAATCTTTCAAGTTAACCTGGCTACAAGTGAGAGTTATGTAACCCAAAATTTTATAAGTAAACGAATTTGGGTCTACATCTTTACCTGTTCGCTCGTTGTCATCTATGACTACATAGGTTTGTGCTATACATCCATCTTGAAACAATAGGGCATCTTGCTGAAGAAACGTTTTTAACGGCTGGAATTGTTCCCCGCCGCTCTTAAAGCGTTTATGATTGTGGAATTGATTCAGAGGAATTATCTGAAGGTCAGGCTGTACTGCATCATCCATGGTACTAACAACCTGCCCTAAATTTTAAAATCAGCGTTTAGCCATTTTAGAACGTAACGCACGAGCTTCCTGCAACGAGCGCTTAGCATTCTCGTTAGGTTTAGCGTTGCTCATCTGTTTGAGCATTTGTTCGGCGTCTTTACCTGTCAGGATAGTACGGCCAAACATACTACTTGTAATCGCCACATGTACCTCCTCAGTTGGATAAGTGGGGATGTATCCGTTTTCGGATACCATTAGAATGGTAAGCTATTACTGACGAGGTCGTCAATCGGTTACCGTTTGGAGAGTTAGTTTTAGCCGCTAACTTGCGTTAATGCGAAAAGATAAGTTGCGGCCTTTAGATACAACAAAGTTACTTAGCTCTCATTAGTGAGGATGGGCTAAATCCAGCGTTATTTCCTGCACCTTGCCACGATCCCTGTAGACCTTGAGCAGACATCATCTGAACCTCATGCTGCTGTTGAACAGCGTCCAGAGCAACACGTTGAATCGTGCCATCAGGCATGGTCACATCGAGCTTGCCATTATTGGTGACTTCAATTTTCAGAGGCGCAAAACTGAACTGCATCTTCTGAGATGGTAGCGCCATAGCAGGGTTGTTTGTCAGTAACGGAGGGTATCCAACAGCAGACATATTTGAAGTAGCAGCCAGTGCATTGCTTTGGAAGAAGGACAACACTTTATCGAGTGGGGAATCCTTGATCACATTGCCACCGTTTGTGGTCTGTAGTGGTCAACAAAAACTGGCCACGGCTTTAGAGTTTTTTCAGAACAATCGTTCTGATTCATTCGGCGTCAAACCACCATTATATTGATGAGGTCTGAGCTGGCTGTAATATCCTGTGATGTAATTCGTTATTGCCGTGCTGGCTTCGCTAAAATTCACGTAGCCGT
>Ga0213828_1001233_pt1 | contig 21549 bp, 17 predicted proteins | sample MC6MC0897MG_FD_180664 | JGI IMG/M metagenome (GOLD analysis project Ga0213828, IMG submission 180664) | Enriched soil aggregate microbial communities from Iowa State University, Ames, United States - MC6-MC0897-MG | ecosystem: Environmental > Terrestrial > Soil > Unclassified | place: USA: Iowa... | reverse complement strand
TGACAAGTTATTTCGTCATCACCACTGCTTCTAGTTCTCTGGGGAATTCGTTTGAAATAAAATCATCACCTCTATCTAAACTTGTCCAACTACTTCAACTGAAAGCAGAAAAACCTCCCATCAACTTGTATAATTCATCTTCATTTTGTGCATATATGGTAGTAACAAGGGAGGTTATGATATTGAAAAGGTTATTTTATATGTTATTACTTGCTACACTATTATTGTCAGCGTGTGGAAAAAATACGGCACCTAAGGAAGCAGTGGTTGATAGCAATACTTCAATTGAAGATATAGTGAGGACTACTGTCAAAAGTAAATTTACAGTGGAAGATACAAAGGGAATTGTTACAATTTCCATTCAAGATGATGATGTAAAACAGGGCTCAAAAAGCCAAATGTTAAAGGATTCTGCGAAAATATTTGCTGAGTTATCAAAATTAAAAAGTGTTAAAACACCCGCCATTATTTGGTCTGCCCCATTAACAGAACCTGGTGGCGCTCAAAATATGACTGAAGTATTAAATATATACTTTAACGAGAAAGATTTTAGAAAGGTCAATTGGGCGAACTATTCCCAACTAAATCTAGAATCCATTGCCTCTCACTATCATCAAAATGAAGCTTTAGGGCAATAAATTGCGTTCAGTAAAGAAGATACCCTATTATGTATAATGAAGAGTATCTTCTTTAATTTATTTTACATACATACTAATGGCATCAGATAGAAGTAATTGTTTTATCTTATAATGGGTTGCCTGCCAAACTCCCTCCCCTCCCTGCAAAATTAAAAACTGAGGGGATTCATGCCTCACCTCAAGTTCCTTCTCGATCATTTTCGATACCTCCCTATCCTTTTGTACGATAACTACATACTTCGGCAGGATCGTTTCCAGTGCTTTAAATTCTTTTAATGCGGATATGCTACTAAAGCAAGTCATGCTATATTTTAACACTAGGCATGGCGTATGGCTCGATAGCTGTAAAACATTTTTCCACTCTTCTGTGGTCATTATTCGCTTCATGCTGAACCCCCCATTGTATTGTCTTATTGCATTATATACCATAATGGGTATTTTCCGCATTTCCATAAAAAAACGAGCCTACACAGAAGGTAAAAGCTCGTGCCATTAATAATTTAATTTGATTCTTTTCATCCCATTATGATTTTTCTGGCTCTACTTCTGGATATTCCATATTATCCTTGGTTGCCGCTAGACATGGACTTTCCTCTAAATGCTCCGTAAACTCTATAAATTCCTATATTCAATCTCAATTCAGTAAATAGTGGATTTATACTTCATAAACCGAATCTACTACAGCTAATGGATTTTCTTTCGTTAAATAATACTTTTCTGCTGGCCAATATCTTTTTTTATATTTATGAAGACGTGTTATAAAATCACCTATATACACATCTCGTTGTAATACTCTTTCCTCTCTAATAGTTGAGGGACAGTCTATATACAAGCGATAATCATAAAAGCTCCTCCACTCATGACGCATAAGAAAAATCCCTTCAATTATAAAAATACTAGTAGCTTCTATATTCATGCCTCTTTCGCAAATGGTATCTGTATGCCGATTATAAAATGGGAGAGAAAGGTGTAAAGCACGATTATGTAAAGGTAAAAATAGATTATTTTTTAAGCTTTCAATATCCCATTGTAAATAATAATATTCAAACCATTCCTCATGGCCTGTATCATAACGTTTACATCTTTCTACGATATGATTATCAATATGAATAAGTGTCACTGTACATATAGACTGAAGCCCCTCTACAAGGTGGTGAGCTATAGTAGACTTGCCAGCCCCACCTAATCCATCAATGGCCACGATAAAAGGTCTATCTGTAGCCGTTCTCAATTTAAATCGCTGAATAATTTCCTCTTTTACATCTAGGACATCCATCAATAAAACACTCCTTGGTTAATCGATTACGTTCAGGGTTTTTCGCGTTTACGCAAAAGCTCCTCTTTAAAATCCATGATGTCCCCGGGGCTTTAGTAACTCCTTTCTGAATCAAACTAAAATAACCAGCCCTAAAAAGAACTGGTTACACTGATTATAATGCAATACTGAATGAAGCAGCTGTTTTTTCCTTTACTTCCTCTATAGTGACACCCTCAGCCAATTCGATAAGCTGCATGCCATCCGTTGTAAAGTCGAAAACAGCGAGATCTGTAATTAATCGATGTACTACACCCTTACCTGTCAGCGGAAGCTCACATTGTTTTTTAATTTTAGATTCTCCATTTTTATTAACATGCTCCATGATGACGATAACCCTTTTCGCACCAACAACGAGGTCCATGGCACCTCCCATGCCCTTGACCATTTTTCCTGGAATCATCCAGTTTGCAAGGTCACCTGTCTCAGATACTTCCATACCGCCCAAAATAGCAAGATCAATATGCCCTCCTCGAATCATCGCAAAAGATTCCGCACTATCAAAGAAAGAGGCACCTGGTACAGCTGTTACTGTTTCCTTCCCAGCATTTATTAAATCAGGATCAACCGCTTCCTCTGTTGGATAAGGTCCAATTCCAAGCAAACCGTTTTCTGATTGTAAAAGCACATCATAATCAGCAGGAATAGCATTTGCAACTAATGTTGGCATACCAATACCTAAATTAACATTCATCCCATTTTGTATTTCCTTCACAGCTCTATTGACGATTCTTTGTCTTGTATCAGCCATTAAGCTTCCCCCTTTTTCACCGTCAAACGCTCAATACGCTTCTCATAATTTTCCCCTAATAAAACGCGTTGTACAAACACACCAGGTGTTTGAATATGGTCCGGATCTAATTCACCCACTTCAACGATTTCCTCTACCTCTGCTATTGTAATTTTCCCTGCCATTGCAGCTAGTGGATTAAAATTACGGGATGTTTTCCTGAACACTAAATTCCCTAGCTTGTCTGCCTTCCATGCTTTGACAAGTGCAAAATCAGCAGTAATTCCTTCTTCTAAAATATACTCCCTGCCATCAAAAACCTTTACTTCTTTTCCTTCAGCAATGGGTGTCCCCACTCCAGTAGCCGTGTAAAAGCCAGGAATTCCAGCCCCACCAGCTCGCAAACGTTCGGCCAATGTTCCTTGTGGTGTTAATTCTACTTCGAGTTCACCACTTAAAAATTGCTGTTCAAAAATTTTATTTTCGCCTACATAGGATGCAATCATTTTGTTTATTTGTTTATTTGCTAGTAAAAGCCCCAAGCCCCAATTATCAACGCCACAGTTATTGCTGACAACTGTTAAGTCCTTTATGCCCTTTTGCACTAAGGCAGCAATAGATTTTTCAGGAATACCACATAACCCAAAGCCTCCTACTGCTAATGTATCTCCATCTTTTATATCTGCAACGGCTTCCTCAAACGAACTCCACACTTTCCCGTTCCCCATAACCGAAACCCCCTTAAATTGCTCGTTTATTAAGAAAAATTCTACCCTATTGCTATTTTATAAGTAAAGGAATTAATTAGAATATTACTTATTCCTAAAATGCATAAATCATTTTTTACTTGCCACTTCTCTACTAATACTATTAAGTAATTGCTTTAATGCAAAAGATTGATATGAATTCTTCTTTGTAATAACACCTAAACGCCATGGCATATCAAAATCTTTTAAAGGTATAATTTTTACGTTGTTATTTGTTTGCTTAGCTGCAATTGAATAAGGTAATAGTGTAATGCCTAAATTTGAGGATACAAGCTCTACAATCAAATCCCATTGTGAGCTTTTATAGCCGATTAAAGGAGTGAATCCTACGCTTTTGCATGATTTAATGACATAATCGTGTAGTGTGAATTCTTCCGTAAAGATGATGAATGTTTCGTTTTTTAAATCTTGTAATAGAATATTCTCCTGCTGCGCTAATGGATGTGTGTCATTTATAAAAACAAAAAATTGATCTTCAACAAATGATTGGACAGAGAATTTCCTTACATCTGTAGGTAAAACAACAATCCCCATATCAACATCACCATTTTCAACTAACGTTCCAATCATTTTAGCTCCGCGCTCAACAAGCTCTAAATGTACCTCTGGATACTGCTTATGAAACTTTCTAGCGATTTCAGGAAAAAATAGTGTCCCAATTAACGGTGGAATCCCTAATTTTATAGAGCCTGTTTTTATGTTCAATAAATCATCCAATAAAATATGTAAATCATGTACTGAACGCATTATTTTTTGACCTTGTTTATAAACGATACTACCTGCATCTGTTAATTCTACATTGCGAGTAGAACGATTTAGTAATTCTACATGAAGAGTGTCCTCCAGCTTTTTAATGCTTTTACTTAATGAGGGTTGTGAAACAAAAGCTTCGTTTGCGGCTTTAGTAAAACTCCGATGTTCGACAACAGCCATAAACGCTTGTAGATCTCGTAATTCCATATACATATCCTCCATTTATTCTAATTTGTTATACCAAAACTCTTATTTAGTAATAAATTCTCTGCACTTTTTATTAATCCTTCTTCAACAAAATATTGAAGACAGATATAGTAATGGCAAGACTTTCTTATGATTGTAATAATATTTTTTAACTCGAAATTTATGATAATAATCAACAACTTCAATTCTCACTTATGTTCAACTTACTGTTCTTTATGCCATTTTTCTCTTTATTTACTGATTTCTCTATGTAAAATTATCAATAGGGGACAGCGAAAAAGGAAAGGGGTTTTTTCACTTGAAAACATTAACAAGAATTTCAAATGCTATTATGGAAAAGTATTTACCTGACCCATACATATTTGTCACTATACTCACAGTATTAGTATTGTTATTAGGAGTTTCATTAACAGATTCTTCTCCCATTGACATGGTAAACTATTGGGGAGGAAGCTTTTGGCAATTACTAGCATTTACAATGCAAATGGTCATTGTCTTAGCTGCGGGACACATTTTAGCAAACAGTCCTGTATTTAAAAAAGGACTATCAGCTGTAGCCAGTAAAATAAAAACACCGAGTATGGCAATAATTATTGTTACATTCGTTTCACTAATAGCATGTTGGATTAACTGGGGATTCGGACTTGTAATTGGTGCCCTCTTTGCAAAAGAAATTGCTCGTCATGTTAAAAAAGTAGATTATCGATTATTAATTGCTAGTGCCTATTCCGGCTTTGTAATTTGGCATGGAGGATTAGCTGGCTCAATCCCTCTATCCATCGCAACTGAAGGACATCCTTTTGCAGACATTATGGGTGTGATACCGACCCATGTGACGCTTTTTTCAACATATAACTTATTTATCGTTATTGTAATTGTCTTAACTTTACCGTTCTTTAATCGTTGGATGATGCCAAAAGAAAAAGATATGGTTGAGGTTGATCCTGCACTACTAGAAGAGGAAAAAATAGAGGTGCCTAAACCTGAAAATAATTTTGCTAGCCGTTCTGAACGTAGTTATATTTTAACAATATTAATTGGTATAATCGGGCTTGTTTACTTAACCCATCACTTTTTGATAAAAGGTTTTGTGCTAGATTTAAACGTTGTTAATACAATTTTCATTGTTTTAGGTATTATTTTTCACGGTACACCACAACGATTTCTTGCTGCTGCTCAAGATGCCATTAAAACAACAACAGGCATTGTTTTCCAATTCCCGTTTTATGCAGGGATTATGGGTATGATGACCGATTCTGGTTTAGCTGAAGTATTTTCAAGATGGTTTGTAAATATCTCTACTGAACATACTTTCTATTTATTTACTTTCTTTGCGGCAGGACTTGTAAACTTTTTTGTCCCATCTGGTGGTGGACAATGGGCAGTGCAAGCGCCAATCATGCTCGATGCTGCTACATCTTTAGGTGCTGATTATGCAAAAACTGCTATGTCTATCGCTTGGGGGGACGCTTGGACAAATATGATTCAGCCATTCTGGGCACTTCCAGCACTTGCAATAGCTGGCTTAAAGGCCAAGGATATTATGGGCTTCTGTTTATTCATCTTAATCTTTACAGGAATTATTATTAGTATTGGCTTACTTTTCTTCTAGCTGAAATAACGTTATTTAAACTCTATGAAATGCATATAGGCAGACAATAACTATCACTGCTAATCAAAGGGAGCGAATGATGACAACAGTTCCTTACATTCCTACTATCTATATTAAAAAAAGCCGCAATCTCTTCTTAAAAAGGGCTTGCGGCTTTTTGGATAAGCCTAACTGTAGACTGAATTTTGCTGTACATCTTCGATCAAGTCTTTTATCCAAGCTTCTTGATAGGCAGCTTTTTGATGTTGTAGCATCAGATTTTTAATGTCATCAAAGGCTGATAAAGTTACAGATTGAAGCTTAGTTAAGCGATTAGTTATTTTTTCATCCGACATACCTTTTCGATAAGACGTTACATCCATATGCCATAATTCGAGCCGATTACCATAGCGTTTTTTTAGTCGTTCGGCTATCAAAATTCCCTCTGGATCAAGATCACCCGAATAGAACAGTGAACACTCTTCCTTTACTAGCATATCTAATAATCGCCAAGAAGCCATTCGTAGCTGCCCATGTGTACAAATTATTGCTGCATTTGGGCAAGCATCCATTAGTTCAGAGGCAACACTTGAATTTTCCACAATCCATACGAAGGGAAAATGTGCTGGAAATACATTACTTACCTTTAGAAGCTCCTTCATTGGCATATTTAGCACTGCACCTTCTAAAATCGCCATTTCCCATACGGGATGTAGTGTATTTCCTCTCATTGCAAGTAACCCTTGACATGTAACAAAATTCCATAAATCATCCCGAATGATACCAAACTCAGCTAGCAAATCATTACGCTCTTCTGCCGTTTTAGGAAATAAACTATCTTGTTGTTTGCTACATTTAAAAGCAAAGAAACAATGCAATAGCATTTTTCCAAGCATTGTATCTGCATCAAAAGCATGCGGATTACCTGTTATCCGTTGAGCAAACAGTGGTAATCGCTCATAGCTCCCCTCAATAGGACGCTCACTAAACGCACGAACAACCGTTAAAATCGCATCGTAGGTTTTTGCTTGATTGGCCTCATAGTATCCCCAGATAAATCGACTATCTGATGATTTTTGAGTAATTTTCTCCAACCACCAGTATGCTTGAGAAATATTTTCCTCTAATTTGCCTATAAATTGCTGTTCATGCTGTAGCTTTAGCTTCTGCTGTTCCTTTTTTGTCTGTATTTCTTCCTCAAATACCGCTTCTAGCAAAGTATGCAAAGTATACATGGAAAAAACAGATTGGGCAAGCTGCTGTTCAAACTCTTTCAAAGATACGACACCTTTATGTAACAACGCATGCATAGATACTCCTAAAAAGCTAGCTATTGTTTCTATCTCTTCCTTCGTAAAATTTTGAATTGAAACATTGCCGCCTATTCGACCAAGTGAATAATACTTTTCCTTAAATAGGGTGAAAAGCTTTATAAATGCTGGATTTGATTTAAAAATAGTGGTTTCCATAGTGCTATCAGCTCCTACTTATTGAGTATTCGTTGTTTACCATTCCATATAAAACGAATAACCGTTACAAAATCGGCATTTTTAGGTCGGACAATTTCAGCAATTGCAAGGCTTGGCACAGTATCATAGTCACCCCATAAAGCCTGTGAGTTCATAATGTAATTAAAACCTAGCTTTTCGACAACCTCAAACATATCTCGAATATTTTGCTCATCAACACCCGCAAACGCCTCATCTAACGAGATGATAAATGGTGCCATTTCACTAGCTTCCTTGTAACGAGAATACGCTGCTGTAAAGAGTGGAATATACATAGCCATCGCCTTTTCTCCACCGCTGAAACGGAAAAATGCATTGTTTGTTAACTCTCGTTTTGGTTCATTAACACGACTAAAAGACAAAACAAATGTAAACCATTTACGATAATCTAATACTTCCTTTAATACTTGATGAAGCACAGCACCTTCATTACGCAAGCCAATTAATTCCTTTGCACGTTCAATTCGGGAACGGAAATGCCTCGTTATTCTATTTAAGTCATCTTCCTGTAAAAACTTACTGTTCCGCAGCAATAATTGAATTAACTCTCTTGTATCCAGTTCAGCCTCTGCTTCAGCAGTTAATGGTTTCCATGAAATAGAAAAAATTAATCCTGATGAATTATCCCGGTTCGCCATTATTTGATCCATCTCTTTCACCCATTGCTCAGCTCTTTGGATTCGTCTACGCAAAATTGTACCAACCGAGTTTACAATAATATCCTCGTAAAGCTCTCTATCCTGCTCATCTAGCCAATTTCGCTGTTCTGCTAATTCTTCGCCCAATGCTTTATGAATAAAATAAGGGCTAACACGTTGTCCTTGATATTCCATCTGGATTAAACGTCGACTACAGAACTGCTCAAACTCGTTGATATAAATGGCAAATGTCTCTCCCTCAAATTTTTGTAGAGTCGGTAACTTTTTTATATCCTTTGTGTAGTCCTGCATACGGAATTCCATTAAATCTGCTTGTTTAGACAGGAAGAGTCGGGTTAATTGCTCTTGAACCTTATGTCGTTCAAATTTTTGCAATACTGGTTTTAGCGTGGAAATCACATTACGAGCATCCTTATTCTCCAATTCAATAAAGCCCAGGCTAAGCTCAGCCTCGAAAGCATTTTGCCATTGCTTCGTCATTTCCATCCAAAACTGAATTTCTATTTCAATATTTTTCAAGCTTTGCTTTACTGTTTCAAGTGCTGTCTCACTTTTAGGTAATGCCTTCCGCACTTCCTCTAAGCGTCTAGTTAGCTCTTCTAATTGCCCTTGTACGAATTGTATACGCTGCTGAATTTCTTCTATACCTTCCAATTGCAGCTGCTGTTCAATTGACTGACACATTGCCACAAGACTTTCTCTCAACTTTTGATGATCAAATTGTTCATCGCGAAGAACCTCAAGTCTTTCCTCAAGGTCCTCTAGCCTTAGCCTTACATCTCTCATTCGTATACGTATATGTTGCGCTTTTTCATAATTCACAATGAATTGCCCTAGCTCACCACTATAATAATCCATCGCTGTAACTGCTTGCGATATTGCCTCAGCTGTTAATACTATATCCAACGGGCGACTCATTTCTCGAATTATTTGTTGCAAATTTGAAAGCTCATTACGTACCTTATTCCACTCTGTATCTATTTGCTGTAATACATTCTTTTGTGCTTTCAATTCTAGCCTTAATTTCACCATTTCCTCTTCAATATCCAGTAAACCTCGATCGGTTGGAATTTCCTCTATAGCCTGTTGAATAACGATTATTTGTTGCTGTTGCTGTTGTCTTTGTAACAATAGAGCCTTTAACTCAGCCTCTAGCATAGAGATTTTCTCCTGTAGCATCACTAATTGCAGCTGATGGTGGCGTTTACGTGATGTACGTCCAATAAATTTAGATGTCTCTTCAGCAGGGGCATGTCCCACTAAACAACCAATCATATAGAAGCCCTGTTCATCAATAGCAAAAGTCCCACCATCACTATTCATTGGAATACTACGCAATACCTCATCGATTATGACACTTGAAATTTCACTGCTCTTCTCTAAATCTGGCTTTAAAAAATCTGCAAGCGTATAGCCTAATAATTGAGGATTGGGAGTAATCATAGCATCGTGCTGTATATTTAATGGCCTATTTGTTATTAAGCTATCCAAGATTCCGAGCTTCGCCAATGCAGATTCGATTCGCTCCTTTTGTTGCTCTGTTACATGCTGCTGGAACTCAACAGCCTCATAAAACGGAATATATGTAATACCCTGTTCCTCTAGCTCTTGACGGAAATTCTCTGTGCTTGCAGAACGCTCAGGTTCAATCATTTTTTGTGATGTCAATTGCTGTAATTTCTCCGATTCTGATTGAATTTGCTGTTCTTTATCTGTAATCAACTGCTTCATCCAGCGAATTGAAGTATCAATTTCTGCTTGATACGTACGAATTGCGATATCTAGCTGCTCTCGAACTGCAACAAAATGATTCTGTTCATATAACCCTTGTACTAGTCTTGCAATTTGCTGACGTTGCTCAGGGGGATAGGCAAAAAATTCATGCTTATCGACCCATTGGAAGATTCGCTCTTCTAACTTCTGCTGCTCCTGTGAGAACCATCGTTCATATTGTTCATATTGCTTTTGTAAGGCATCTACCTCACTTAATTTTTCAGAAGATTGCTTTTCTAATTGCTTGTACTGCTGTTGTAAATGCTGTTGCTGAAAAATATGCTTTTCTAAATTGCGTAGCAGTTCTGTATGTGACCGTACTTCCCTTTTCCATAATGAGAAGTCAAACTCCTGCTTATCCTGCTTTAACCAATCATTTTTATTCATGTCATGCTGTGCAAATGCGGCCTGCTCTGCGTCGTCCCCCATTTGCTGTAACTGTTGCTTTAGCTGCTCCTTCACCCTAAATATCTGATCATGGTAATCCTTCTCTTCGGCTACAGTAGAAAATCGCTTATTTTCTAAACTGTCAAATTGTCCTTGCATTTTCGAAAATTGCTCGTTTGCTCGTTGTAAATCCTTTTGCTTTTGTGTTAAGTCTTCCTGTAAACGCCATACTTGATGAGATTGAAGAGATTCCTTCTCCTTTGATAATACATCTAAGTCTATTTTGTACCTTTGCTCCTTTTGCTGTAGTTCTTCTATTTCCACTTGCAATTGATCCAACTCAGTTGTTAGCTGTACACTTTTAGATGTCACTTCTTTATATTTTTGCCTCGCACGCTCATACTTTTCCGCTCTCTCAGCTAAAATAAATTGATTATATATGTCGTATTGTTGCAATAACTTAGCATTGGCATCATATTCACGCTCTAATTGTTCAAGCTGTTGCTGTGTCTGATCCATATTCTCGATTGATTCAGATAAATGACGTAGCTCGTCATCTGTCAAAGGTGGTAAAGCAGATTCCAAAATTTCATAAATGACCGTTGGCTTAAAATCTTTGGATAGCTTCGGACTTCGTAATTGAATAAGTAGTTTGATGAGATCTTCATAGGCATCTGTTGATTCAAAGCCAAAAATATATTTATTCACAAGCTCCATATATTCAGCCTGCGTATGCACAAGGTGCCCTCCTGATTCAAGACGATTTTCTAATTCCTTTGCTGAAAATGGTATTGTCTCATTTTTCGTTTTATGTGCTAGCTCAAAGTCAACTCCTATTCTTCGATTATCCGTTATTAGAAAGTACCATGATTTCATAGGCTTATTACGTCTTGCCTGCATACCGATGCCAGTTGTGATATATTGCTCTACACCATATTTTTTGTACTCGATAAATAAATAGCCTGTTCGTTCATCACGATTGACTACTTCCTTTTCACCAAGTAAATAATCTTCCATCCTTCTTGCTTTGGAACCAAATGGATCCAATCGATCAGGTGTTTTTTTACCATCCAATAATACTGGTATAAAGCTTTGCATTGTCACCGATTTCCCTGAGCCATTCGTACCACGTAGCAGCAGCTTTCCATCCTCAAATTGAAAAATTTCCTCATCGTAATACCAAAAGTTCAGTAAACCAGCTCTGTTCATAAGCCATTGATTAGATTTCGTCATTTCTCCGCTCCTTCATAATCTTTTGGATAATTACCTACTAATATACCTAGTAAAGGCTTCATCATAATAAACGATTGTCTCTGCTCCGCCATCAGCCAATCTTGTAATGCCTTGACGAGCTCGATGCGAATTGCCATAGACGATTTATCACGAAAATACTTCGTCCAGCCTTGTCCATACTTTATGCGCAAATCATCAATAATTCCTGTTAGTTGGCCTTCTGTTAGGATAATTTCACCATTTTCCTGAGGTGGGTAGCGATCTAGATTATTGTGTAGATAATTTGAAAGCTGCAATATCAAATCAGTTACAGCTTTAGAATTTGGAAAAAGTGACTGATACTGTTTTCCTTCAGTTAAGGACAATAATGCTGTATTTTTAAACACATGTAATTTATATTCACTATGCTTCTCTATATCCTCACTAAGTCGATTACGGTAATTACGAATATATAAAAAATCGGGATCACCTTGATCAATTCGATTCAAACCCGGTGACATGAAAAGACGACGATAAACACGCTTACGGCGCTCATCTTCGGTATTATATTTCCAATCATCCTGTAATAACTGCTGCCAATTCGTATAGCCAGTAAACTCTTCTGGATAAGAACGCATAAAATAACGGCTATAAATTGTTGCTTCGTATAATACCTCTTCCTCCTCATGGTAATCAAAGCGGCTCACATCTCCATCAATCGTATGAATTAAGCGGAAATCGACTAACACTTTCATAACACGAATTAATGATTTTCTATGACTATACAAAGTCCAATCAACCTCAAATGCTTCTGGACAATTTAAGCGAATTTCCTCACATACCTCAGATAGTAAAAACTGTTCATCTACAGCCTTACCTTCCAAAAAAGCTAACGCACAACAAAAGATAATATAATCCATTGTTTCTTGAAAATCCTGTATTCCCATCCATCTTTCTGGTTGAACTGGTATTTTCTCAAGCTTTATAAAATGTTGATGTATGATTAAACGCATACCAAATTTATCGTCAATATAACGTCGTAGCACTTTTTCTCGTTCCCGAATAAGACGATAAATTTCAGGCTGTTCTTTTCTTAAAATCCAATAATATTGAAATAAATAATCTAGTCCTTGTATAGCTTTATCGTCAAAAATTTGCGACTCACTCATTTTTCCACCTCACTCTTTTTCAAATTCAAATATTACATCTGGCATAGAAAGTATCCCATCTGTCGCTTGAAGGTTAATCATTTTGCTTGTAGATAAGATAATTTTCACCGTCATACCATAATCTGTTTTTACTTTTCCCTCTTTATTTGACCGTGCCTTTGCAATCCAGCCTAATAACAGCTTACGAATAAATGGTTCTACTTCACCAACCTCTGACAATTGTATTCGATTACTTTTCATATATTGCTGTAGAAGCTGCTGTTCTCTTTTACGCTCTTCTAAGTATAGTTTCTGTTGCTGATGCTTTCGCTCCGTATTCATACGCATAGCTTGCGCTTTTGTTTTCTCACGATAATGACTTGTCCTCGGTTTTATTATTACCTGTATAGGTGCCTCATCCCATGTATCCGTATATAAGTTGTCAGTTGTATAATCTTCTACCTGCAAGTGCTGTGTAGACATTGCCCCAAACACAATAGAAGAGAGTTCATGGGCATCGCTAAGTGTTTCACAATTGGAAAACCATTTCGACAAATGTAGGTAATCATTTTTCCTACTTTTAAAATGATGCTGTCGCTCGCCAATTCTTTGAACATAGCGTGTAATACGACGAATCATTTCATTTGTTTGCCATTGCAATACGTCTAGCTCACTATTTTGTGAGGCTGTTCCGATAAACCAACGCTGAATCGTTCCCCAGTATTCCTCATACTCTAAAATCCACTGTTCTTCTGCTACAATTATTTCCTCTAACCTTGGAATATTTTTTTGATAAATAACAAGCACGTTGAAAAATGGTGTTAATTTGGATAGTGGTAAATTGTGTAGTATATCTATTATTTGAATAGATGTTTTTTGAAGTGAAACGATAAAATCTCGTAAATAATTTGTGAACTGATTTTTATATATTAAAAATGCATCTGTCTGCATACGCTGATCTGTTTTTTCACTATTTATATAGGCTATATAATCTGCTGTACTCGTACGTATCAGTTTGAAATATTGCAGTACATCCTCCCAAATACGCATAGCTTCTTCAGGAGCTATTTGCTGTTCTAATGACGTAGACAGTTTTGTAAGTGCCAGCAATAAGCGATCAAATTGGGAGCGGTCCAATGAGCCTTGGAAGGTATTATCCACTTTTTTCTCTAACTCAACTAACATACGCTCAATTTCAATCGTGTAGGCTGTTGGCTGATAACGAAATCTTTTTTTCTTATATTCTTCAATTGTTTTAGCATTTGTCATATCTTGCATAGCATGCAAATTGTTCCATTTCACAAGTTGAGCAAGTAGCTGTTGGAGTTGCTCTTCCTCATAATTTATAAATGCAGGAATAGAGCGTAAGTACATTAAAATTTCTTCAGGCGTAATAAAATCACGCATACGCTCATGCTGTAAATAAAAATAACGTAAAATAGTTCGATATTGCGCAGCCAAATCAGCTGTCAAATAGCTTGCTTCCGTTACTTTACGCATAGTGTTTTCCATGTTATCCCTCTGTTCAGCAAATTTTATATTTTTCTGTGTAATAATTTTTTTCATGTTTGGGTTGGGAGCAATCACTCATGAAGCTTTTATTTAATTATACTATTTAATATAATATCTGCAGGTTATCCAATTTCTTCCATTCATCCTAAGAAACGTAAAAGTAAACTGAGATTCTAGCTAAATCTAATACTTTAATACCAAGGAATTTAATAAGTTGAGAGTTTTTTGAGAGTTATATTTCCTATAATGAATTAAGGTTTTTGTCATAATTTATCAAAGATTGTAGATGTAGCAGATGCTGAAGCTATTGCTTGAAAATAGAATTGTTAATAGCCATAATTTTGGATTAACTTTTCAACACCATGCTTACTGAACTACAGAATTGTAAAAAACGTTTTAGGCTTAGAAGCTAAATGGCTGCAAATCGAAAATAGCGATGTTGCTGTTGGATATAATTTTAGCAATCGTTTTATTTTTCAAAAGTATGGGCTTTGGAAAAACCGATATTACATTAACAGATGGAACTCCTGAAGCAATTGTACAGCTCTGTAATGCCTTCAGGAGAAATTTCTGTTGAAGTAAAGCCGTTCATAGGCAACTCATTATTTTTTGCATCACGATTATTGTGATGATTGTCGGCGGATTCGTTGGATCAAAAACAATACAGATTAGAAAAAAAGCGTCAAGAAAAAAAGATAGTATTAGAAGAGCGTTTTCAACACCTTCTACTCACAAAAAAATAGTTTGCTTCTCACGTTACGTTAGCTTTTACAATAAAGATAACATGTAATAGGGAGGTAAAATAATGTTCACTCAATATTCAATTGGAGAGTTTGCCAAAAAAACAGGTATGACCATACGAACTTTGCATTATTACGATGAAATTGATTTATTAAAACCATCCTTTATTTCTCCAACTGGCAGAAGATTTTATTCAGATGAAAATATTATACAACTGCAAAAAATTGTATCCTTGAAGTTCTTAGGCTATCCATTGGAAAAAATTCATACATTAATCCATTTAAAAGAATGGGATATAAAAGAGTCACTTGAATTTCAAAAACAAGAAATGCTTCAAAAAATGGAACAACTTCAACAGGTCATTCGTGCCCTAGACCATGCCTTATATATCACGGAAGAGCAAGGCACCATGAACGCAAATATCTTTATGATGCTTATTCATAATATGCATAAGGAAGAGGAGCAGAAAGAATGGCTGTCCAATTATTTTCCAAAAGAAATGGTTGAGAACATGTTTAAAGTTCCTGAGGAAAAGCTTAAGGAGCTAAATCTGGAAATGGCTGAGCTTTTTAGTCAGCTGAAGGCAGCATATGGTCAGGATCCGGCTAATTCGAATGTTCAGGCGCTTTTGGAACAGTATTTTGATCTATCTTTAGAGTTATACCCTAATGCAATTGAGCTTGTGGAAAATGTAAAGGATGAAAATATTGAATTTGGGCAGGATACACAGCTCTTCCCCTCGCCCCTATCGCCTGAGGAAGAGATATGGTTTGGTCAGGCTATACAAATTTATTGGAACAACAAGGGTATTAATCTCCACGAATAAATGATTAAAATTCTTTTTTACTGAAATACTAAAAAGTCGATTTGCAACACATTTTTTTGTGGCAAATCGACTTTTTAGTATAATCAATGGGCTTTTTCCAAAGCTAGTTTAATCCCAAAGCCAATTAACACAATACCTGTTAAACCTTCGATAACAGCTTTTGTAGTTGGCTTTTTCATAAATGCACTAACTTTATCTAACAAGTAAACATAGAACACAAACCAAATCCCTGTTAAAGCAGTGTATATTAGCCCCATTATAAGAAACGGCATGAATGTACCGCTCGTGCCATCTACAAATTGAGGTAAAAATGTTAGGAAAAATACGGCTACCTTAGGATTGGTAATATTTGTTAGAAAGCCTTGCTTAAAGCAAGATTGCTGTGAAAATTTATGATCAATTTGTGTTTCATCTTGAACTACAGGAGATTGCGTGCGGATTGTCCGTAAAGTCCATAATGTCTTGACACCTAAATAACATAAATACACCGCTCCGACATACTTCAAAATGGCAAATACATAGGCGGACTTCACAATAATGGCAGACAGTCCAATCACCGCTGCAAAAGTATGGATTAACAGCCCACAACAGGAACCTAGTAAAGTTTGTAAGCCACCCTTTCTACTTACGGTAAGTGTATTTTTCGTGGCAATTGCCGTATCTGGACCTGGTAAAATAATTAGTAAAATACACATTATCAAAAAGACCGATATGTTCACCATTTCAAGCCCTCCTTTTCTGAAAATTATAAAAATAATTTTACCATAAGGACGATATTGTAGAAAAGGTCATTTACAGGAAATTAAATCTGTTTTCGCTCATTTCTCTCTAAAGTACAATTGCAAGCAAAGGTTCGTTTTGAACATCATCTATATAAGCAATTAAAAATAGTAAGAAAAATTGATTTAACCTAGTATCTATTTTTGAAAAATGCGAATCATATTAAAAATAATTGACATATAACCATAAGGTGTTATATATTCATAACACCTTATGGTTATATTTTTGAAAAGGAGTTATGAGAAAATGACTGAAAAGCTAGACAATATTGTGAAGGTAATAAAACTTAATGCGCCAATTGAAAAGGTGTGGGAGTCAGTTACAGATGCTGAAAAAATAGCTACGTGGCTGATGCCAAATGATTTTAAGCCAATTGAAGGACATCAATTTACGATTCAATCTCCTTTTGGTCCTTCGCCATGTAAGGTGGAGCAAGTGAATGCTCCCCATTTTGTACGTTTCGCTTGGGATACAGATGGCTGGTTTGTAACATTTGAGCTAAAAGAGCTCGGTGAACAAACAGAATTTACGTTAACACACGGTGGCTGGAAGGAAGCATCACACATTATTCCGAAAGCGAATATACCAGCTGAAGCTGTTCGTAAAACTATGGATGGTGGCTGGACAATGATTGTTACTCAAAAATTAAAGGAAACTGTGGAATCACAATGACGCAGCCTGCAGTAAAATATGATGTATTTCAAGCAATTGCTGATCCAACAAGACGTCATATCCTACAACTGCTAGCCTTACGTAATAAACCGATCTCATTAATTGCTGAAAATTTTGCGATCAGTCGTACTGCTGTTGTTAAGCATTTATCTATTTTAGAGCAAGCTGAGCTAGTATCTGCACAGAAAAAGGGCCGGGAAAAAATTTATACATTGCATGTTGAAAAGCTGAAGGAACTTGAGGATTGGTTACAATACTTTGATTTATTCTGGGATAATAAATTAGCACAGCTACAAAACATGGTGGAAGAACAATAAAAAGCAAGGAGCTGTCTTTTCTATTTGGACAGCTCCTGCTTAGTATAGATAAAACAACCCACCATTAATAATGTCTATTTTAATCTTTGTCTCATATTGTTCCTCTAACGCTTTTTTTTCAATATCATAGCATTCTGGCTTGTCATCTATATCCTCGTAAAAGTAATCTAGAACACGTTGATCACGCTGCCATCTCTTTTTTGCTTCTAAGGCCCATGAATGGTCATCTTGTTCAATGATGGCATGAATGGCTGCATCTAGTCTTCGCAATGCTCGAATTGGCTTAATAATAGGTTGAACGTGAAATACATTTTCTCCCGGAGCTGTTTCTAGTGACGTTTTACATAAGGTTTCTTGGAAATTCTTTTTAATAACCCCTGTTAAGAGATTTATGCCAAAGGAGTAGAGCATTTCCTTTGTACGATCACAGCAATAAGATACTCTATAATTTATTCCTAACCAAGGTGTTAAGATAGCCTGCCCGATTGTCGGATCTACCACCTCATACATCTCCACGTAGGCTCCTAGCTCTCTTGTCGCTTGAAAAACCTGATTGAGTCTTGGAGAACCGAAATGAATGGCCTCACCGTATAAGTTTGCAGAAGATGTTATTTGATTTGTAATAAATGTAATTTGCGCAGGGTTTGGCTCACTATTTGTCGCCTCTATATATTGCCAGTAGAAAGGTCTGTTCATAATTTTTTTATCAATATCTACTGTTAATTGGACAGTAAGATAATGACGATCTTCACTCAAAATAGTGCAATCATTTTCGGAAAAAAACTCTCGTAAGTAACTATGGACTTGCTGTGGATACATAACTTTTCCTCCTACATCAGACAGATTCTTTAAAGTTTGTTAAAATGGCATCTAAGTCCCCCACTACCTTTTCAAAAACATCAATTTTCGTATGCAATAATGCTAAGATATTTTCTTCAATCGTATTTTCGATAGCAAGATTATAAATATGCACATCATGCTCCTGACCCAAACGATGGACCCGGCCTATCCGTTGCTCTAATTTCATAGGATTCCATGGCAGATCATAGTTAATGACATGATGACAGAATTGTAGGTTTATTCCCTCGCCACCTGCCTCTGTCGCTATAAGAACCTGCGCTCTCTCTTTAAATAAATGCTTCATATAATCACGTTTACTTTTATTAAATTTCCCGTTAAATAGTACGCTTGTGATTCCTTTAGAATGTAAATACCACTGCAAATACAATTGAGATGCTCTATATTCTGTAAAGATAATCACTTTCCCCTGTGCTTTTTCGATAATTTCCAGCGTTTTTTCTGCCTTAGTATTTACTTCTAAAGCCATTAATTTTTCCAGAATATCTTTAATTTTTGAAGACTCCGAGTGCTCTTCAAGCATTTTCGATAATGTTAAAGCTGTTGCCTCTTTGCTACTACACATTTCTTTCTGTAATGTAATTAAAGTGAACGAACCCGTATTTTGAAGCGTTCCGAGTAAATCATAAACTTCCTTCTCTTCTTTCGTAAATTGGATGGGGATAATTTGAACTTGACGTTGCGTCCATTCGATGCCAGTATCTTCCCTCCTATTTCTCACCATCACCTGATTCACTAATTCTTTTAAATAATCATCATGCTCTAAATCATGCTTACTAGCTGAGAAGGCAGATTGGAATGTTTCATAGCTACCTAGATGACCAGGCTTTAATAACGAAATAAGATAATATAATTCAAAAACATCATTTTGAATAGGTGTAGCCGTTAATAATAGACAAAACTTTTTCTTTAAGCTTTGTACAAATTCATATATTTTCGTTTTATGATTTTTTAATTTGTGTGCCTCGTCAATAATAATCATGTCATAATCCTGCTCATATATACGCTCTCTGTGCGGGCTTTTCTTCGCCGTATCCATACTCATAATAAGTACATCGTAGCGCTCTATTGGACAATTTTTTTTATAAGCAATGGCTGGAATATGAAACTTACTATTTAATTCTTCCACCCATTGATTAATAAGAGAGGCTGGCGCTAGTATAAGTGCTCTTTTGACAAGTCCCCGAATAAGATATTCCTTTAAAATCAAGCCTGCTTCAATTGTTTTACCAAGTCCCACCTCATCACCTAGAATTGCTTTTCCATTCATGCGTTCAATCACTGTTTTAGCCGCCTCCAGTTGATGTGTCAGTGGCTTTAAATTGGGTAAATATTTTGTTGCCTGTAATCCCGTAAATTCAGGAATCAATTTCATTTTTACAATGTCATAATTCATCTTATATAATGTCCAGCTATCCCATTTCTCAAGATGATTTAATCGATTGATGAAGCCCTCTTCCCATTCAGATGACCTCTCGATATTCATAACCATCACCTCATACCTTTTTTTCTAACTTAGGTTGTCCAAAAAAGGCAAAGCTATGTTTTTTTATGCAAAAAACATCTGACGAAAATTATTTTTCGTCAGATGTTTGTTATTTCTTATACATACGAAATTCAGTAGGTGATAATCCCATAACCTTTTTAAAAACATGACTAAAATAAAAAAGTTATCGTTTTAAGCTTTCCTTTAAGAGCAAACGATTGCGTTGCTTGAAAATATCATTATGTGAGGAAACAATACCACCCTCTGATGCATCTGGTTGAATGTATTTTTTAGCACTATTTACCGCATGAAGGGCGTCATGAAAAGTTGCTGCAATTAAGTGAATTTTACCGTTATGCTGCAAAATATCTCCGGCCGCATAAAGACCAGGAATAGAGGATTCACTATGAATCGTTCCAGCAATAAAATAATCATTTTTCCGCTCAATGTCTAATGGACTATTATCCAATAGCTCCTTATCTCTAATATAGCCATGACTAATGACAACTTCATCAACTGGAATTTCATTTACTTGCCCTGTTTCATAATTTGTTAGGGAAACAGCTTTAATCATACCTTCTGCATCGTCTGCAATAAGCTTTGTAATTTCAGAATTAAAATGACATTCAATTGTGCTATTTAATAGCTCAGTAATTTGAGCCTCATGTGCAGAAAGCGTGTCCTTACGATACGTTAAATATACTTTAGAGGCAACTTCCATTAATTCCAGTGCCCAATCTACTGCCGTATTGCCACCACCTGAAATAATAACAGCCTTATCCTTAAATTTTTCATAGGATTTAATCGTATAATTTAAATTGGATACCTCAAATCGCTCTGCACCCTCAATCTCTATTCGTTGAGGATTTAAAATACCACCACCGATAGCAACTATTACTGTCTTTGAATAATGAATATTGCCAGATTCAGCGGTAATAATGAAAATTCCTTCTTCATTTTTTGAAATAGTAGTTACTTTCTCATTTGTGTACACAGAAGGATTAAAGGTCATAGCCTGTTCGATTAATTGTTCAATTAACTGTCCTCCTGTAATTGGTGTTACGCCACCAACATCCCAAATCATTTTTTCTGGATAGACATGAATTTTTCCACCAAGCTGAGGCTGTGATTCGATAAGCTTAGTTTTCATCTCACGTAAGCCACTGTAAAATGCTGAATATAAACCTGCTGGACCACCGCCAATTATAGTTACATCAAATAATTCTTGTTCTAACAATTACATACACCCTTTCCTCTGTGTCACAACATATTTCTTTAAATAAAATAAATTTATCCTTACTTTCTATTTTCAATTTCTTTAAGGGAACACAAGCATCCCCTGCCAAATTCTCTAAAGATGCTATATATCCTCTATATTACACATTATACGATAATGATAATCATTATCAAATAAAATGATAACAAATCTTTATGTTAGAGTACATGTATTTTTGCTAATCTTTTTATATTTTTGTTCATCAGTCATAAAACATCCATAATTAAATAAAAAAATAGTATGCTAATAATCAGCATACTACTTTCATAGTGTTGAAAAACTAAATGGTCAAGGGACTCTTTGTGAATATTTAGTCAAAATGAAGGTGATTTCCGTTCCAGGCTACTCGCTTTGTTGCTGTCGCTTCGCTTTCGCACAGTTAAAACATTTGTT
>Ga0213828_1001231_pt1 | contig 21565 bp, 14 predicted proteins | sample MC6MC0897MG_FD_180664 | JGI IMG/M metagenome (GOLD analysis project Ga0213828, IMG submission 180664) | Enriched soil aggregate microbial communities from Iowa State University, Ames, United States - MC6-MC0897-MG | ecosystem: Environmental > Terrestrial > Soil > Unclassified | place: USA: Iowa... | reverse complement strand
GCTGCGCCAGTATCCGGACGCCAAGTTCCGCGACGTGACGGCGCCAAACGCCGACACGCTGTACACCACGGCGTTTTTTGATGTGGGCGACGAACCCTGGGTCGTCAGCCTGCCCGACCTGAACGGCCGCTACGCGCTGTTTCCGCTGCTGGACGGCTGGACGACCGTGTTCGACGTGCCCGGCAAGCGCACGACGGGCACGGGCGCGCAGACCTTCATCGTGACGGGGCCGGGCTGGGAAGGAACGGTGCCGCAGGGCATGAAGCAGTACAAGTCGCCGACTAGCATCGTCTGGCTGCTGGGCCGCATCTATTGCACGGGCACGCCCGAAGACTACGCTGAAGTGCACAAGCTGCAGGACCAGGTGAAGATCGCGCCGCTGAGCGGCTGGGGCAAGGACTGGAAGGCGCCGCAGGGCAAGGTCGATTCGGCCATCGACATGAAAACGCCGGTGCGCGACCAGGTCAACAACATGGATGCGGCCGAGTATTTCTCGCTGTTCGCGCAACTGCTCAAGCGCAATCCGCCGACGGTGGCCGACGCGCCCATGGTCGAGAAACTGGCGACGATCGGCATCGTGCCGGGCCAGGATTTCGACAAGTCCAAATTGCCCGCCGATTTTGCCAAGCGTGTGCCGGAAACTGGCTTCGCACGCATCATGGCGCACTTCCGGTCCAACGATGGCGACATCCAGCACATCGATGGATGGGGCTTCACGACCAAGACCGGCATCTACGGCACCAACTATCTGCAGCGTGCGCTTATCACCGCGATCGGGCTGGGCGCGAACCGCCCGCAGGACGCGGTCTATCCGACCTCGTTGCGCTCGGCCAATGGCGCCATCCAGCGCGAATACAACGGCTCGGAAAAGTACGTGCTGACCTTCCGCAAGGGGCTGACGCCGCCGGTGTCGGGGTTCTGGTCGCTGACCATGTATGACCAGAATTACTTCTTCGTCGATAACCCGCTGAACCGCTATTCCATCAGCGAGCGCCAGCCGCTCAAGCGCAAGCCCGATGGGTCGATTGATCTGCTGATCCAGAACGAATCGCCGGGTCCGGAGATGGAGTCGAACTGGCTGCCGGCTCCCAAGGGCCGGTTCATTCTGATGATGCGTCTGTATTGGCCGAACGAAAGCGATCCTTCCATCATCAATGGCTCGTGGACGGTGCCGCCGGTGCGGCGCGTGAGCTGACGCGGTCATGGCGGCAGGGCGCGCCCCGGATCCTTCCGGGGTGCGGCCCGCCTGTCTGCATACGCCTTCGGGCCGGAGGATACGCGATGAAAATGCACGTCTTTGCCTGCGCGGCATGCGCGGCGCTGCATGCCGGAACCGCGTTTGCGGCCGAGCCGCAGACAGCACCTGCCGTCGACGCAGCAGTTTCCGACGAATGGAAGTTCTCGGTGTCGCCGTATTTATGGGCGCCGGCGCTATCCGGGAAGATCACGCATCGGCGGCTGCCGCCCGTCGACGTCGATGCGAGCTTCGACAAGATCTTCGACAACCTGGATTTCGCGGCCATGCTGATGGGCGATGCGCGCAAAGGCCGGTACAGCATCTTTGGCGACCTGCTGTACGTGAAGGTCGGCGCGCAAGGCGACACGCCGCGGGGCATAGTGGCCGACAGCGCGGACGTGAAGAACGAGTCGTTCACGGGCATGATCGGCGCGGGCTATTCCGTGCTGGACAGGTCAGAGCACAGCCTGGACGTGGTGGGCGGCCTGCGGGTCTGGTCGGTGGACAACAGCATCAGGTTCAATGGCCCGCTGACACGGGGCACAAGGCACAGCGACAGCGCGACGTGGGTGGACGCCATGGTGGGCGTTCGCGGCACCTATAACTTTCATTCCAAGGCCTATCTGACGGGCTGGGGCATGATCGGGGCAGGGGGCGCGCAGGCGGACTGGGACCTGGGGCTTGGCGTGGGCTACAACTTCAACAAGTCGGTGTCGGCCACAGTGGGATACCGCGCGATGGGCGTGGACTACGAACGCAACGGCTTCAAGTACGACGTGGTGTTGCAGGGGCCGATCGCGGGGGTGACGATCCGGTTTTGAACGACGTGCCCCGCAGTGGGTTCAGCGCAGGTCGGCCACGTTGACGGTGGTGGCGCCGCAGGCCTGCACCAGTTCAGGGTCGTGGCTGGCAAACAGCACGACGCGGTCTTGCGCCCAGCGCTTGAACACCTCAGCCAGCACGCCGCGCGCCTGGGCGTCCAGCCCGTTGCTGGGGCCGTCGGCCACGACGACCGCCGGATTGCCCAGCGCGGCGGCGGTCAGGTAGACCTTGCGACGCGTGCCGGTGGACATCTGCTCGAAACGCTTGTCCAGATGCGGCTCAAGACCAAGCTGGCGGGCCAGTTCCCATATCGAGTCGTCCAGCGTCACGCCTTTGGCTTGGGCCGCCTGTTCCAGCAGGCCGCGTCCCGTCTGCTCGGGAAACGCCATGCAATTGTCCGGCACGTAGGCCAGGCGGGACTGCGCAACTTGCGGCGCGTCGCGCAGCGAGTGGCCGTCGATGTGCACGTCGCCGCCGTCCGGCGCGAGGGCGCCGGCGATGATGTTCAGCAGGCTGGACTTGCCGGTGCTGTCTTCTTCGCACAGCGCCACGCAGCCTGGCGCAAAGGTATGCGTCAGTCCCTGGAACACGATGTAGTCGCCGTAGCGCTTGCTGAGATTGTCGATGCGTAGCATGCGGCAAGTGTACGAGAGGAACGCGTTCCGCGGCCACTGGAAGGCGAGGCCGTATTCGATCGGGTCGAGCAGGCCATGGGTTGTCGTGTCCGGACCCGGCCGTTAGCATCGGCGGCTACCCGCCAAAAAACCGGAGACTTCATGACTGCGCCCATTCCTGAATTCACCCATGCCGTCGTAACGCGCGACGCACGCGGCGTCTATACCCTGCAGATCCACGATGCCAAGAGCCTGAACATCCTGGCGTCGGCCGTCACACTGAGCCTGACCGAGGCGGCGCGCTGGATCGCGGCGCAGGATGACGCGCGCGCCGTGGTGATCCGCGGGACGGGCGAGAAGGCCTTCGTGGGTGGGGCAAATATTCATGAAATGGCCGAGCTGGACCCGCCCGGCGCACGTGCCTTCATCACGCGGCTGCGCGACCTCTGCGATGCGGTGGCGGACATTCCCGTGCCGACCATTGCCCGGTTGCCGGGCTTTTGCCTGGGCGCCGGTATGGAGCTGGCGGCTGCCTGCGACATCCGGCTGGGATCGGCGGACGGCGTGTTTGGCATGCCGGAGGTGCGCGTCGGGATTCCCTCGGTGATCCATGCGCTGTTGTTGCCTGCGCTGATCGGCCAGGGCCGGACCAATTGGCTGCTGCTTACCGGCGAGACGGTGGATGCGGTGCAGGCGCGAGATTGGGGGTTTCTGGAGTTCCTATGCGAGCCCGGAGGGCTGGACGCGCTGGTTGAACGGACCGTGGCGCCGATTGCCGCCAGCGGCCCGCGCGCCGTGCGGTCGCAGAAGGCCTTGCTGCGTTACTGGGCGGAATCGTCGATCCAGGCCGGTTTGGACCGTAGCGTCGAGGCCTTTGGTGAAGCCTTCACCACCGACGAGCCGCGCCGGTGCATGGCGCCGTTTCTGGCGCGCAAACGGCATCGCTAGGCAAGAAGACGGTGCGCTGCAACCGGCCCCGCAGGACGCGCGCCGCGGTGCGTGCGCAAGAGGGTTTCGCGCATTCAGACAGGAACGCCATGTGCTGACGTTCAAGGATGTCACGGCACAAGGAGCCGACATGATTGCCGAAACGAACGAAATGGAATGCTGTATCGATAGCTGTCTGACCTGCTATCGCACGTGCGTAAAGACCGCAATGACTCATTGCCTGGAGGTGGGGGGCGAGCACGTTGAAATGGCGTCTTCAGCGATCGGGAAGACGGGTACGCAATGACAAGCCCCGCAAACGGGGCCTGCCTCAGATCACTTCCGGAGATGCTCGCGCACGGCCGTGGCGGATGGCCCGACCGCTTTCACGGCGTCGCGCAATTGGGCTTCGCTGACGCCGAGCGCCTGGGTCCAGTAGCGCAGTTCATGCGTTTCGTTGACATTGATTCGGGAACGGTCCTGGGGACCGCGTTTGCTCAGGTCGTCTGACATGTTTCTATCCTCCGGGTTGAGACGCCCCGGAGGTCAGCAAGCGTCATGCCCGCGCCCAGCGGGCTTTTTTGTCATTGCACGCGGGTCGGCGTCGCCACGCGCGAGGTCTGGGCGGGCATGCGCTCGACCGTCAGCGCAGCCGGTTCAGCCGTGGATGGCCGGACCACGACGGCCTTGTTTGCGCTGGCGGCGCCCAGATTGGGCAGGTCGGCCGGCCGCGCGGCCACGGCCGTGAACGGACCGCCGCCGCTGGCCGGAACGCCGTCCAGCGTCAGGTTGGCAGCCCAGACGCCACGTTGGCGCGACAGCACCTGATAGCGCTGCGGTGCGCCGGCGGCGCGTGCAACCAGATACAGCGTGCCGTCGACCAGGCTGATGGCGGGTGGCGATGCGGCTTCGGCGTCCAGCTTGCCGAGCTTGCCGTGTTCAAGCAGCCAGAGCTGTCCGCCCGCGCGCTCCAGTATCGCGAGCACGACGTTGCCGGCGTTGTCGGCGTGGATGGCGGGGCGGCCGATGTAGGGCACGCCCAAGTCGGCCGGCGCGCTCCAGTCCATGTTCAGGTCGGTGGTGTCGCCGGCTTCGACCAGCTTGGTCAGGTGGTTGTTGGCGCGCTGGCGGAAGTAAAGCTCGACGCGGTCTTCGTGGTTGCGGATGGCGGCCAGTCCGCCGGCCGCTTCCGGCGCGGCGACGCGGCGCCAGCCTTGCCATTCCGACCGTTGGCCCTTGGCGGCCGGGAGCTGGCGGGTATAGAAGAGTTCGCCTTTGGCGGCGATCGCAAACACGACGTAACGTCCATCCGAACCGCGCGCCGCGGCCGGTGAGCCCGATGCGCCTTCCAGCGGCGGCAGCGCCTGCCAGGTGCTCCAGCTGCCATCGATGCCGGACGGCGTGATCCAGTGCAGCACGCCGTCATAACCCAGCGCGACGGCGGCGGCCTCGCCGCGCGGCGCGACGGCGGGGATCTGCGTGACGCGCAGGCCGCCGAGCGCCTGCCACCCCTGCCAGGTGCCGTCATGGCGCTGTTTGTTGGCCCAGACGCCGCCCAGCGGGTCGCGCGCCATCAGGCCGGCCGTGCCGTCGGCGTGGGCAAACGACACCACGGGGCCGGTGGTCCGGCCGCCCAGGCTGTGCCAGCGCTTTTCGCCGGAATCCCAGCTGTTCACGGCGGCGTTGGTCTCGCCCGCGGCAAACACGACGAGTCCGCCGCGTCCGTCGGGGTAAACCTGCGGGGCAACGTCGTGCCGGGATACGTAGTAGGCGCGCTGCACCCACGCGGCTGCAGGCCCGGCGGGTTCCTGGCAGCCCTTGGGGCCGGCGCAATAGTGGTAGTCGTTCCAGGCGTAGTGCTGGAAGATCACCGACTTGCTGGCGATTTCCGACTCGGCCAGATTGGTGGCGCGTTCCTGGCTGGGGTAATCGATATAGCCGGTCTCGGCATAGTTGCCGGGCGCCCGCAGCATGGCTTCGCGCGCCAGCCGGGCGCTGGCGATGTGGTCGGGGTGGCCGTGGCCCGCGCAGCGCCAGCACAGCTGGGTGTACGGCACGCTGATCGTGTCGTCCAGGTGCCGTACGGTGGTGGGGCCGTACTGGCGGATCATTTCGGCCAGCGTGTCCACAAGCTGCTCGCGCGTGTAGACCTCGGCGTGCGGGCCCAGCGTGTCCACGCTTTGGTTGGGTTCGGACTCCGTGCGGCTCAGCGGCGTCAGGCTGCCCCAGCCCTTGCCCAGCCAGGGATCCTTCAGGCGCATGTGCCACAGCTGCACGCGCGGGTTGCCGGTCAGCGTGAAGCGCGCAATCTGGCGGCCCGCGACGATGCCGGTGTCTTCCTTCCATGCGTCGGGCTGATGCGCCATGTAGGCGTAAGCGGCGCGCACGCCGCGCTCGCGACCCAGCATGTAGCCTTCGCCTTCGCCAGCGTCGCTGGCGGTCAGGTAGACCAGGCGCACGCAGCCGCCGGCCTCGATGTTCGAGGCGACGTCCGGATTCATGAAGAGCAGGTCATCATCCAGATGGGCAACGAAGGCCAGGTCCTTGATGCCGTGGCATTCGGCCAGCGTCGGTGGCGCGGCCAAGGCGTGGGTGGAGAAGAGGGCCGCGGCCAGGCAGCAAAGCGCCTGGCACAGCGGGCGCAGCAGGGCAGTAAAAACGGGCATAAAAAAAGCGCTGCATGTTGGAGGTGCAGCGCGTCTTGTGGGTGGTAAAGAGTGCGGAAAGTATAGCTGCGGCGCGGCCGCGGGCTGCAATAGGCGCTTGCCCGGTGTGGCGTGGGGCCGACGTTTTGCAATTCGATAAATGGGGACGTCAGAACGACCCTGAATAGGGACGCCATGATGGCGTCCCCCATTCATTCAACGCGCCGATTCGGTGCTGACCACCAGCTTGTCCGCCCGCGCCGAGCGCGTCCGGCGTTCCAGCATCACCGCCCACAGCCACAACGGCATGCTGGCGATGGCGAGCAGGCTGCCGACCCAGCCGGTCGACGTCCATCCGAACCCGGCGGCAATCGCGAGTCCGCCCAGGAACGGCCCGAGCGCGTTGGCGGTGTTGAACGCGGAATGGTTGAGTGCCGCGGCCAGCCCCTGCGCGTCGCCCGACACGTCCATCAGGCGCGTCTGCAACACGGTGCCCAGCGCGCCGCCCACGCCCACGAGAAACACGTTCAGCGTGATCAGCCACACGTTGTGCGCCATGAACGGAAACAGGGCCAGCACCACGGCAGACCACAGCAGCAACAGGCCGGCCGTGCGCATGACGGCGCGATCGGCAAACACGGGCACGACCATGTTGCCCACCGTCAGGCCGACGCCGAAGGCGCTCAGCACCAGCGGCACCGTGGCGGGAGAGACCTGCGTGACGGCGGTCAGCGTGTCCGCCAGGTAGGTGTAAATGGAGAACAGCCCGCCGAACCCGACCGCGCCGATGGCCAGTGTGATCCACACCTGGCCGCGGCCCAGCGCGCTCAGTTCGCGCAGCGGGCTGGCGTGCGGATCGGCGGCCGTGTCCGGGGCATAGGCGCGCACGCTCAGCATGGTCAGCACCGCCAGCAGCGACACCAGGCCGAAGCTCCAGCGCCAGCCGATGACCTGACCCAGCCAGTTGGCCAGCGGCACGCCGACGATGGTGGCGACGGTCAGGCCCAGGAACACGCGGCCCACGGCCACGGTCCGCCGGTTGGCGGGCACCATGGAACTGGCCACCAGCGAGGCGATGCCGAAGTAGGCGCCATGCGGCAAGCCGCTCAGGAAGCGGAAGAACAGCATCCAGTGGTAGTTGGGGGCGATGGCGCTCAGACCATTGCCGATGGCGAACAGGCCCATCAGTGCGATCAGCAGCCGGCGGCGCGGCATGCGGGCGCCCAGCACAGCAAGGATGGGCGCGCCCACCACCACACCCAGCGCGTACGCGCTGATCACATGGCCGGCGGTGGGGGCGTCAATGCCCAGCGACTGCGAGAAGTAGGGAAGCAGGCTCATCGTCGCGAATTCGGTGGTGCCGATCGCGAAGCTGCCGATGGCTAGCGCCAGCAGCACCAGGGCGGGCCGGTGCTGCGCGGAAATGGGATGGGACATGAAGACTGGAAGGAGAGGATTGCGGAATGCTGCGATGCAACAGGGGCATTGTAGAGGGCCGAACCTGTCATTTGCATGTCGGGTTGTCTTGCCGTCGTCACTGGATGTGAGCCGCGGCAGGGCGCAACGTGCCGTGGCGCCCGCGCGATGACCTTCGCGCTTCTTGATATTTGTTCGTTTGCAGGCCCCAACAATAAAAAAGCTTCGATGGTTACGTGGTCGGACGGTCGGTAGTTTGAGAGAGAAAACCTCTCCCTCAATCAATCAGGTGAATTGCTTGAACGGACCTTTTTCGACAACGAACGCGCATCGGCGCGGGGTGGACACGCTATGGACCTCATCATTTCAACCGTTCGCAACGTAAAGGCAACCGTCTGCAAGGCAGAAAGAAACGCAAGCAACGCAACCTTGAATAGATGCACGGCAACGGCACCTGCCGAGTCCGCAGTTGGCCGAATTCTCCGCAAGCCGCGAAAGGAGCGCCTGGCCGCATCCGCCGCGGCTTTTCTACTAGGCGGCGTGGGCAATCTCGGTCTGGTCTCGGTTGCCCACGCGCTAGGCGGAGAGCTACAGCTGTGCAACGTAACCACTTCGACGGGGTATGAATACGACTTCAACGCCGGACCCGCGACGTGGGTATCCTGTGCCTCCCAGGAGGCATTCTCGCTGAACAACGACCAGAGCAATAACGGGGGGACGGGACTTGCCGGTTCGACGGCCCGAATCACTGGCTACGGCGATGGCACGCTGGAACTGAAGGGCGAAAACGGCATCTCGATGCTGAACGGCGTCAACATGAACGGCAACCGGATCACCCAGGTCGGCGTGGGTGTACTGTCGTCCACCAGTCAGGAGGCGGTGAATGGATCGCAGCTTTACGCCACCAACCAGCAAGTGCAGTCCAACAGCGCGGCCATCACAACCTTGGGCGGTTCGGTGGCGCAGAACACGGCAACCCTGAACACGCTGACCACCAACCTCAACAACGGCGCCGTCGGCCTGGTCCGGCAGGATGCGGTCACGGGCGCCATTACCGTGGCTGCCTCCTCGGGCGGCAATGTCATCGACATGACGGGCACTGACGGCACGCGCACCGTCACCGGCGTCGCCAACGGCGTCATCTCGGCAACCAGTACGGACGCCGTCAATGGCAGCCAGCTCTACGCCCTTACGCAACAGGTCGGCCAACTGAATGCCGCCAATGCGTACGTCAGCGTCGACGGCGCGGGCGATGGCAGCGACAACGCGGCAGCGGGCGCAGGCACGATGGGCGCGGCGGTCGGGGCCAACGCGACGGTCACCGCGTCCAACGGCGTGGCCGTCGGCGCCAATGCATCGGCGGCAGCGGCCAACAGTGTGGCGCTGGGCGCGGGTTCGGTGGCCGACCGCGCCAACACCGTGTCTGTCGGCGCGCAAGGCGCCGAACGCCAGGTCACCAATGTGGCGGCCGGCACGCAAAGCACCGATGCCGTGAATGTGGGTCAACTGAACCCCGTGGTGGCCGGCCTGGGCGGCGGTGCGCACATCGACACGGCCACGGGCGCCGTCACCGGCCCGGCGTATCAGCTTAATGGCCAGACGTACTACAACGTCGGCGATGCGCTTGGGTCGCTGGACACCACCGTGCAACGCAACCGCGAAGGCCTGGCCCGTCTGGACAACCGCATCGACCAGACCAACCGCGCCATCGACGACGTTGCGCGCAACGCCTATTCGGGCATCGCGGCCACCACGGCGCTGACCATGGTGCCGGAAGTCGATCCGGGCAAGCGGTTTGCGCTGGGCGTCGGTGCGGCCACGTATCGCGGCTACCAGGCCGTTGCAGTGGGCGCGTCCGCACGTCTGAACGACCGCGTCAAGCTCAAGGCCGGCGTGGGCATGGCCTCGGGCGGGCCCACGGCCGGGATCGGCGCGTCGATGCAGTGGTGATGATCGCGCGATCACACCGTGACGACATTCAACCCGCCGTTCGCCAGCACTTCCGGATTCGCGCCCGACACAAACAACCGGAAATCGTTGTGCGCAAAGTTGCCGATCACCTTGGCCTGCGTGGCGATGAGGGCGCCGGCGTCGCCGTTTGTCAAGAGGTTGTTGCCGGTGACGGCGGCGTCGAATGCCGGGAAGTGGCTGTAGGCCTCCAGCGCGTTATCCGCGGCGCGCAGGCAGCGCCACGCGGCGAACTCGCCGCCCGTCTGGATGATGGTCAGCATGGCGCGCGCCGCTTCGGCGCCGAGCCGCAGGCTGGAAAGGTGGTTGCTTTGCAGCGTCAGCGTTCCGTCGCCTTCCGGCACCATCTTGCCCGTGCGGATGCCGCCGCCCAACAGCTTCAACTGATCCGTCGTCAGTTCCGGAAAATCTCCTGATTCCGCAAAGAGCGCGATGCCGCCGCGCAGTCGGTTGTCGCGCACAGTGGTGTCGGCGTCGTTGTCCAGCAGCGCCAGCGCGCAGGACATCGGATCGGCCAGCAGCGCGGCGGCAAGCGCGGCGATGGCGGGGCGCAGGCGCTTGGCCGCTGGCGTTTCGCGGCCCAGCTGCGTGGCCAGCGTCGTCAGGGCCGACTGGATGCGCGGCGTTATCGTCAACGCGTTGCCGGCGGCGCCGGCGCGCAGCAGCGCGGCGATCTCGGTCGTCATCGCCTTGCGCGCGTCCAGGGGTTGGCGCGACAGTGCCGAGGCGGCGCGATCGTCGTCATCGTCCAGCACTGCCTCGGAGGAAAGCGCGCGCTTTAACGCGGCCAGCGTCGGGGCGCGGGTGAAGAGCTGGTCGAGGCGTTCGGCGTTGCCGCGGCCGGCGGCATAAAGACGGCAGGTCTCGATGTGCACGCGCCGGCTGCCGTCGACCCGCACCAGGCTGTTGCCGGGCCCGGCCGGCCCCGCGCAGTCGACGCGCGACAGCCGCAGGTCGGCGCATTGGTTGAAAGCGATCGCCGCCGGTTGGCCGCGCCGCGTGATCACCAGGTCGGCGATGGACACGCTGGCAAAGCCGTCCAGGCTGAACATGCGTTCATCCAGCATCAGCCGGCTGGCCGGGCCGCACCCATGGAGCATCAGGCGCACGCGCGGCCCCTTGATGATGAGGTCATCGTCCAGCTTGTGTTCGCCGGGCGTCAGGCACAGGGAGATGTCCATGCGGTCCTGTCCGATGAGCGTGCGCAGCGCGTTGTCCAGCGTCGGGAAATCGCCCGCCGGGCCGACGGTAAGGCAGCAGCCGCCGCCGTGCGTGCGCCGGCACAGCGCATCCAGGGCTTCTTGCACCGAATAGGCTTGTTCCGCGAGCAGGTCCGCGCAGTTGCGCGGGTCGTAGGCCACCTCGGACGCCAGCGCCAGGGTTGCCGTGTAGCGCAGCGGCAGGTAGCGATCAGGCGCGGGCTGGCCCGCGCGCAGCAGTTGCGCCGTGGCGCGTTGCACGGGGCGGGCGGCATCGCAGGCAAGGGACCAGGCGATGGACGCCACGCCGTCGGCGCCGGTCGCCACGTCCTGCGTGGCCGTGCCATTGGGCAGGCGGCCGGCGTCCACCGTAAAGCGCACGACGGCGCCCGCCACCGGCAGGCTGCCGTTGGCCACACCCGCGCGCAACTCGGAAGGCAGCGGCACGACATCCGGTGTCATGGCGGGATTGGGCTTGACGCTCTGCCCGTCGCCGCCCGCGTAGTAAAGCTGAGTCAGTTCCGTCAACGCGGGAAAGAGCGGGCGGCAGTCGCTGATGGCGGTCCACGCGCCGCCCTGCCAGCGCAGCAAGGCCAGCCGCGCAAACGCCCGCAGGATCCCGGCGGGCGCGTTGAAGGCGGGCTTGCCGTCGGGCATCTGCGGCCATTCGATGGAGGCGGTGGCGGTGCGCGCGGGAATCAGCCAATAGTCGCCCACGCGCAGGCGGCCTGGGGAAAACTTGATTTCGACGCCGTCCTGCTCCAGCTCCACCCAGCCGGCGTTGGCGCTGTTGATGGGCGCGGGCGTGATTTCCGCGACGCCGTCCCAACGGCGCACGCGCGGATTGGACGGAAAGCGCGCCGCATCCAGCGCGTGGCCGATCAGGCTGGCCGGATCGATGGTGACCGTGTTGCCGTCGGTGCGCACCACCTGCGCCAGCGGGCCCGGCTGTCCCAGCAGTTCGTGCGTGTCATCCAGAAATTCGACCCAGCAGCCCGCGGTGATGGCCAGCACGTCGTCGCGGCCGATGCTGGCAACTTCAAATTCGTTGGCCACGGGGTCGTCCAGCCAGCGCACCACACGCGACAGGATGCTGCCGTTTTCGCGCGACCACTTGTAGCGCGCCTTGCCCGCGCCCGCGCCGTCCTGGTGGATCTCGATGCGGTAGAGATGGTTTTCCAGCAGACGGTAGCCGGCGTCGGGCGGCAACTGGCACGGCGTCTTGGGCGGCACGCTGGCTTCGGCGCGCGCGGCCATGCGCGCATCGGGCGGGGCGATCAGCGCATCCCACGCCGGCAGCGCCGACAGGCAGGTGAGGGCGGCGTCGGGCGCGCCGACCTGCATCAGCTTGACCTGCCACACCGTCTTTTCGCGGGTGGCGGTGTCGGGGCCGCCCAGCGCGACCTCGCGCATGCTGGTGTCGCCGGCAGGCAGGTCGAGCGTGCACAGGTGGCGCTGCCAGGCTTCCAGATAGGCCAGGTACATGCCCTCGGGCGGCGGCGCGGTTTGCCCGTTCGATCCGAAGACGACGACACCGTCGATGTCGGCCGGCGTGAGGGCGGGCGGCGGCAGCGGCAGGACGGACGCGCCAGCCGGCAGCACGGGCGATGCCGTCGGCGGCATGTCGGGCTGCTTGGCCACGGTGGCGGGCTGCGGGTTTTCGCACAACAGGCCGTCCAGATAAAGGCGACCGGTCGACAGCGACAGGTCTTTACCGGCAGGCGCCAACGCAAAGCCCGGCGCGGCCAGCGGCACGCCCACCCGGCCGACCGTGTCCGCCGTCTCGGTTTCGATGCGGCGGTTCAGGATGTCCTGCTGTTCGTTCCAGTCCGAATCCATCTGCACGCGGCCCTGCTGCATGCGGACGGCCCGGTAGCGCCGGGCGGGGTCGAAGGTGAGGCGGCTGAGATCGGCTTTCATGGTGTTGTTCCCGAAGACAGGGGGCTCAGTTCACGGGGATCAATCCCGCTTCGAGTCCGAAGCGCAGATACTCGTCCAGCGCCTGCCGCAGGTTGGCTTCGCGCTGGGCTTGCAGCAGGAAATTCCAGGCGCCCATTTCGGCGCCGTTGTCCGCGCCTTCGCGGATCTCGAGCGCGCAGCCGCGCGCCAGTTGGCCGTAGGACGGCGATCCGAACTGCGTGGAGGTAAACGAGGGGGCCACGCGCGCCGCTGCGCGCTTGGCGGCTGCGGCGCCCAGGTCCTGCATGGCCAGGTCCGGCTGGCAGCGGTAGCGCCGGGGCGTGACCGACGGCATGGGCACGTGGCAATAGCGCACGCAGCCTTCCTGGCGGCGGTTGATGGCGAGCGGGCCGCCGAACAGCGTGTTGGACGCGTCGAGCCGCCCGGCCGCCACGCGCCCGAACAGCGTGCTCGCCAGCACGCGCAGGGCGCTGTCGTCCACGTCGACCGCGGCAGCCGCGCTGCCTTGCGCATCGATCAGGCACGCGTCGATCTCGACGGCGGCAAGCGACGTCGCGCAGCGCACCGGCCCGCTGATGCAGCGCGTAAGGCTCAATTCAAGTTCCGGCGCTGCGCCGCTGTGGCGCACGCCGCCGCGCGCGGGCGCCAGCGTGCAGTGGCGCAGCGCCACGGCACGCAACGTGCCTTCCAGCCGCAGGCGGCCATCGACCAGCAGCCCGTCGAGCCGCACGCGCGTGCTGGCGTTGCCGCGCAGCCGCCAGTCGCCCCGCAGCACCGGCCGTCGCAGCGGGGCCGCCTCGATCATCAGATGCGTGTCGGGCAGCACCAGATCGGGTGCGATGGCTTCGGTGCCGTCGTGGTCCAGAACGATGCGCACCCGCCGGCCTGCCTGCACCGCGGCCAGCGCCGCCGCCAGCGTGGGCGTGGCCGCCGAGGGCACGCGCAGTTCGGTGTCGAAGGTGTCTTCGGACGCCGCGTCCGCGTCATCGCCAACCGGGGCGCTGCGGTCGTACGGACCCGCGCCAATGTCGCCGGGAAAGCCATACGCAAAACGCACCTGCACCGATTGCGCGGTGACGCCGGGCGGCAGCGCAAGGCGTCCGCGGTGCGGGTCCAGGCCCACCAGCACGCCGCCCGCAACAGGGAAGCTGCGGTCCGGCCGCCCGGGCTTGCGCGCCTTGACCAGCAGCGACGCGTCGGGCCGGCGCCAGTCCTCGGGGGAAACGCCGGGGATGGGCGCCAGGTTGCAGATGACCAGATGCTCGGGCGGCACGGCCTGTCCGTCCAGCCACACCTGCACGACCGGCCCGCCGCCGCTCTCGGCAAACCCCCCTTGCGGCGGCGCGTCGCCATCGGTCAGCGCCTGGCGGCGCGCTTCCAGTTCGGCGTGCAGATCGCGCCAGGACAGCGGTTCGGGCACGTTGACCGGCTCGGCCAGGTGGTCGATGTCGGTCTCCGTGCGGGGCCGGTTGAACAGCGGCTGGTCGCGGCCCAGCGGATCGATGGTGTAGAAGCCATCGCGCGTCGTGGCGGGGGCAGCGTCGCCGCGCTGGACGGTGTAAGACTGCAGCCGCCACAGGAACAGCGCGACGTTGGGCAGGTTGTAGCGCCCGGCTGGCAGCGCGCGCACATCGGCCGTGTGCAGCTCGGCGCCAAAAGGGCCGTCAACGCGTTCCATTGCGCGGGAATCGCGCAGATCCGGTGTGCGCAGCGCGTGCGGGCGCGGATGGTTGACGTGCTGGGTGGTGGCGACGCGTTCAAAGCACTCGGACACGCGGCTGCGCCAGCCCGTGGCGTCGGCGGCCAGTTCTTCCAGCACGAGTGCGGTGCCCTTGCGCCGGCGCAGCCGCAGCGTGTTGGCGACCAGCGCGCGGGGCGAGAACGCGGCGCCGACGGGGTACAGCGCGCGCACGCCCAGCAGATCGCCCAGGTACGGAACCACCCAGTCGTCGCAGGTCTCGATGAACCAGTTGTCGTATAGCCGGTCCACGTCGGCGTCCACCAGCGCGCCCTGGCGCGCCAGCACGTCCAGCAGCGCGCGCAGCGGGCCGCCGGCCGCGGCGTCGCGTTCACGGTAGAAGGCCGGCAGCAGGGCCATCAGCGCATCGGCATCCAGGCGGGTGTTCATGTGCGCTCCGTGAGCAAGATGTTTGCCGGGTCAGGGCGCAGCAGTTCGGCCGGTTGCAGGCTGCCTTGCTGCCACCGCGCGGTGCGCGCCGGCAGCGTGGCGCCGGGCCCGTTGCTGCGCCGCGTGGTGACGGGGGACAACCCCGCGCTCAGTCCCGCACCCGGTCCAGAGCCCAGCCCCGGGTTCAGTCCAGTATTCAGCCCCCCCTCCAGCACCAGCGAATCCAGATCCACCCACTGCACGCCCGGCACGCCTTGCAGCACGGTCAAGACTTCCGCGCCGTGCACCGGCTGACCGAATGCGCGCGCGGCAAAGCCAAAGGCCTCCAGCACGCGGGCGTGGGCCGCCTGCAATACCTTGGGCGTCTCGTAGCGGGGATCGATGCCCAGACCGGCCCGCAGGCCGAAACCCAGATAGCGGCACGGCGCCACGCGCAGCGGCTGGTAGGGCGGCCGCGCTCCATCGATGGCCGCGAGCAGATTGCAATACAGCGCGCCGGCAGGATCCAGCGCGGCGCCGTCCTCGCCGGCGACGGTCAGATGCACGAGCCGTTGTTCCCCGTCCCACAGCCACACCGCCTGCGACTTGCCGATGCCGGTGAACGCGGCGGAAAAATCCTCGAAGTCGCGCAGCGAGACGATGCGGTCCAGCGTGCGCACGCGCAGCGGCGCATTGCGGCGGGCGGCGTCGCCGGCTTCGGGATCCACCCCGCCGGTGGCGGCTGCCGGATTGACGACCGCCTTGACGCCCGGCGCGCGCGTGAGCAGCACGTTCAGTTGACCGCGCGCGACGTTGCCTTCGCGGCCCAGGCCGACGCGATAGCGCGCCTCTACATTGCCCGACCCCGACGGCAGCCGCGCGCCGTGCAGGCCGTCGCCGAACTGCACCGTGGCGCCGCCGCTGTCGTCCAGCCGCAGCAGATAGGCGCGATCGTCCGGCGCCAGCTCCGTGATGCGTGGCGCTTCGGTCCACAGCAGGCCATCCACGCGAACTTCCAAGCTGCTCGCTGCGCCGCTCGCCGTGGGCGCGGGCACGAAGGTCAGCGGCTTTTGCTGCAGCGTGAAACGCTGGAACGCCCGGTTGCCGGCGCCGCTGCCGAGCACCTCGGGCTGGATGCGCATCTGCCGGCTGTCGCCGTGGCTGGCCGGCGCGACGTTGGCGTTGATGCGCACCGTGGCGGGCAGATAGGCGTGCGCCAGATCGGCGTCCAAGTGCAGCGACGTGCGGCCGCCAGCGCTGTCGTTGCGCTGGATGCGGACGATGTCGCTGGCTTCAGCCAGCGTGACCGTGGCGCGCGCGCCGTCCTCGAATTCCAGATCCGCGCTGGCGCGGTCGCGCGCCACGCGCACGTTGGCCAGCGCGTCGCCGCGCAACAGCCGGTCGCGTGGCGCGATGTTCGCGGCGTCGGCCTCGTCCAGGATCAGCCCCGACACCGCCAGCACGCGGTCTTGGGGCAGGTCGGGTTCGTACGACGCCAGCACCAGCGCGTGGCCCTGCGTGAGGCCGGACGCGGGGCGCACGCCCCAGTCCAGCGCATCGGATTCGCCATAGGCGGTGGTCTCGCGCACGGCGTCGTTGAACTGTTCGCGCAGGCGCTCCCCGCGCAAGGTCAGCCGGGTGGTCGGCCCGGCCAGCGCAAAGCCGGTGCGCGCGTCGGGGCCGGCGTCGGCAACGCGGTAGAGCTCTTCATACCCTGGCATGGACAGCACGGCCCAGCCGCCGGCCACCCATTTCGGATAGACGGCGTCCAGGTGCACGCCGTGCACGTCGGCGGGGAACAGGCTGGCGGCGGGTATCGTCTGGCGCGCCAGGCCCGGTCCGGCCCACGCGAGCGCAAGGGTGGCGTCGCCGCTGGCCTCGTAGTAGTCGATGCGGATGTCGTGCTTGCGGCCTGCCGTGAGTCTGGCGCTGGCGCTGTACTCGGTAGGCGATTGCTCGCGCCACTGGTCGATGAGCAGGTTGCCGTCGACCCACAGCCGCACGCCGTCGTCGGCCGTGACGTGGAAGGTGTAGCTGCCGCTGTCCGGCGCGCGCACCCATCCGGTCCAGCGCACGCAGAAGTTGTCCGCGGGCATGCCGTCGCCGGGACCGCCCGCCGCCCACCGGAAATCCAGTTGCGGATCGGTGCGCGTCATCACCCGCTCGCTGAAGGTGCGGCCGCGGTAATACTCGCCGTACAGGCCGGACCCCGCGCCGCTGGCGCCCGGCGGATCCGAGATGTCGGCCAGCGTATAGCCCGGCCATTGGGGGAACTGGCTGAAGGACGGCTTGGCGTCGTCGGCCATGCCCAGATAGGCCGCGCGCAGTGTGGCGGGCATGGCGCGCCAGTCGGGCGCGTTGTAGCCGAACAGCCGCGCCTGCGCGCGCAGCGCGTAGCAGCGCGGATTGCGGCGGGCGGGCTGCACGTGCGGGGCCGCGCTGCCCAGGCCGCGTTCCAGCGAGATCAGCGTGTAGGCGGGCGCGCCGTCTTCGCCGGGGCCCGGCACATACTCGCGAACCTGTGTCAGACGGCGGAAATCCCAATTTTCGTTGCCCGGGTCGCGCACACGTTCGTCGCCGACGATCAGCACGGCGTCGCCGGCTTTGAGGCGCGTGGCCGCCCCGGCCAGGCACAGCGTGCGCGCGCCAAAGCGCGGCGGCGCCGGTTCCAGCCACGCCAGTTCCAGCGCGTTCCAGGCGGCGCGGGCCTCGACCGCCTGCAAGGTTTCAAACGTCTGCGCGCGTTCATCCTGCGCAGGCACGCTTTGCGCGCGCGTCCACGGCTCGATGCGCGCGCGTAGTGGCGCGCCGGGCGCGGTTTCCATCGTGAACGCCAGCCACGTCGTTGCCGCCACACCGGGCCGCAGTTCGTAGCCGATGGCCCGTGCCAGCGATTGCACGGACCGGCGCTCGGTCGCCGTCCGCAGATAGCCCTCGTTGCCGATGCGCTCCTGATAGAACGCCAGCACGTCCAGCACCGCAGCCCACGCGTCGAACAGGGCGATGACCGGGTCGTCACGGTCGCGTGTGGTCAGCGCGGCCAGCGCCGGCGACCGCGCCAGGTCGGCTGTCAGGCTGGCCAGAAACCGGCCATGCGTGCCGATGCGCAAGCGCAAGACGGGCTGGCCCGGCGGGTTGTCCAGGTCTGATGGCGTCAGCGCAGGCTGGCCGGCGCAGCAGCCGCAATCGGCGGGGGTTGTCATGATCCGCCCTCCACGATGAAGTCGATGCGGCCGTTCTCGGGAAAGTTCGGGTCGCCGTCGGCGCGTAGCACTTCCAGCGGCGCAATCAGCAGGCGGCCGGTGTCCAGTTCGCCCGCGGGGTCGCGGCCCCAGCGCTGGAAGCGTTCGGCCCGCGCCGACGCGACGCCCGGCACCGCCATGACGGCGCGCATCAGTGCCGACAGCGCCAGCGGCGTGCCGAAGGTGTAGCGGTCGGGATGAAAGAAGCCCGGCCGGCCCGCGCGGTCCAGGCCCGCGGTGAAGGCATCGCGCAGCGCCGCCTTGACGTCCGCAGCAAAGTGGCCCGGCGCGGCGCAGACGCGCACCAGGATGTCGAGCGGCACGTGCACGGGATCGGAGAATTCCAGGTCCTGTCCTGCCAGCCGGAAGCGCTCCATGAAGGCGCGCAGCGTGGCGCGAAAGGGCGCGTCCACCTCCCGCCCGCCGCGCCGGTCGACGGTCAGAAAGACCGTGTGCCAACTGCCCGTCCAGCGCAGTCGGGCCGCCGCGCGCTGCACCTGCGGATGGCGTTCGGCCAGGCGCGCGTAGTCGTCGGCCGTGACCGCGCGTTCCTGCACGCGGAAAGCCTCGGGCGCGTTCAGCTTGATGGCGTCGGCCGGTTCCGGCGCCGCGCCGCCCTGCGCGGGCAGCGGATTGCGCACGCGCGCCACGCCCACCATCAGGTCCGCATCGTCGGTGACAAGCGCGCCGATGGCCTCGGCGCCCACGTTGCCCTCCGCTCCGCCGCCCAGCCGGTAGCGCGCCAGCAGGCGTTCGCCGGCCACGGGAGCGGCGCCGTAGCGGTTGTCGCCAAAGCGCAGCCAGGCCGCACCATCGGTTTCCGTTTCGACCACGAACTCGCGCGCGTCACGGGCGCTGGCCAGCAGGCTGCGCTGGGGCGACCACGCCGGGCTGGCGGGGGCGGGCACGTCGCCGGGCTGATCGGCGTCGTCCGCCTGCAGCGACATGCCGCTGGGCAGGGCGCGGCGCGGGTCCTGCGCCAGCGCCGCACCGGCGGGCAGCAGGGCGGCCACGGCGAGGTCATGCCGGTAGGGTTCGGCGCAGGCCAGGCCCGCGTCCGGCAGGCGGGGGCGGTAGGGCCGCGACGCGGGCGCGTCGCGCGCGGTGGCCGTGTCCGGCAGTAGCGGCGTCCAGTCGCGCTGCATGCCATGATCGGCGAGGACGACGTTGCCGCGCGCCACGGAAACGGCCCGCTTGACCAGCGCACCGCCATCGTCGAACTCGCGGCTGACGCACAGCGGAAACGGCAGCGCGTCGTCCGGGTGCCAGGCGATCAGCAGCAGGTCGGTGCCGGTCAGGTCGTCGCGGCCGGCGCGGGTTTCAGTCAGGCGCACGGCCACGCGATGCGTGCGGTCGGCGTCGGCCTTGCGGCCCGTCAACGGGTCGATGGTTTCCTCAAACACCAGCACGTCGCCGGCGCCAAGCGTCAGCGGTGGATCGTTGACCAGCGCCGCCTGCGTCTGGCCGCGTGGCAGGCAGTAGGCGGGATCGGCGAAGTCATGCAGCAGGATGCGGCTGTGCGCGGCGTGCAGCGTCAGGTCGTGCAGGGTCTCGAACACTTCAATGCCGGCCGCGGGCAGCCCGTCTAGCACGTCACGGCGGCGCACGGGCTCGGCAAGCGCGGCTTCGGGCGTGCTGGTCAATAGCGGCGTGCCCGCCGGGATGACCTTGCCGTCACCCTGCGCGTTCGCTTCGATCGCGACAAACACGCGCGCGTTGCAGCCGTCATGCAGGGGGTAGTCCAGCAGACGCGCGTGGCGCCGCAGCGAGGTCCGGCGGCGCGCGGTGTCCAGATAGGCCTCGGTGGCGGCGGCGTCCTGCGCGTAGGAAAGATGGTCGGCCACGTAGGCCAGCGTTTCCACGAGCGCCACGGTGAAATCGGCGGGATTGCGCTCGGTGAAGTCGGGCATGCTCTGCGACAGGCGGTCCAGCATCAACCGCCGGAAGCTCTCGTAATCCTTGGCCAGGTAGTCCAGCAGCGGCTCGGGCGGCGCCGGCGCATCGCACGCGTGCGTGTCGGCGCAGTCGAACTCCGACGGGCAGCCCGCCTTGAAGTTGATCTCGATGGTAGACAGGCACAGGTCAAAGCCCGGCGCGGGCGCGTCGGGGGCGGCCGGGTTGACGAGCGCGAGCGTGTACCACGAGAAGTCGCCTGCCTTGTCCACGGTCAGCCGGATCTCGTTGCCGGACAGCACCGGGTCCGCGGCCAGCGCGATGCCGCGAATGCGCGCGCCGCCTTCGATGCGCACGTGGGCGCGGCCGATGCCGGACACCGGATGCGCGCAGACCACACGCACCGTGCGCTGATCGGCCGCGTCAATTTCCACGAAGGCGATGCCGTTGTCGCCGGGCGGCTGCTGGGCGCGCAGCAGTTGCAGCCGGCGCGGGTTGGCGCTGCGGAACTGGCGGTTCATGGCACGTCGCGCGTAAAGCGCGCCAGACGCCGTTGCTGGCCTTGGCGCAGCACGTACTGCACGTCGACCTGCAATGTTGCGTCGCGGTGCGCGACGTTGACGGATTCCACCGCGATGCGCTCGCCCAGCCATTGCTGCAATGCGCCTTGCACGCTCATCTGCACGGCGGCGGCCAGCGTGTCGCTGTTGGGCGCAAACACCAGTTGCAGCAGTCCGCAGCCGAAGTCCGGCCGGTTCACGCGCTCGCCCGGTACGGTGAACAGCACTTGCTCGATCATGTCGCGCACATGAGTGGCGTCGTCGGCATTACGGCTGCGGCCGCGCGCGTCGGGTTCGAGTGGAAAGCGCAGGAGGGCCATGGCGATGCGTCCTTACATGCCCACGACGCGGGCCTGCGCCTGCAGGGCCAGCATCGGCGTGCCGGTGGGCATGCAGATCGACGAGCCCGCCTTCAGCGCGGCCGGCATCCCGCCGATCAGCACGCGCGTCGCGCCGGCGAGCCACATGCCGGTGACACACGGGCCGTTGCCTGACGGCGGCGGCGGAAACGCGCAGCCCGCGATGGAATACGTCGACAGGATGGTCACGGCCGGCTGGCCCGACAGCAGCACGCGCGGATTGGGCGCCGTCGGAATGGCCTGGCCGCCGTGCGAACACTGCACGGTGGCGCCGAAATGCAGCAGGGGTCCGGGCATGCTCTTGGCCTCCTCAGGTCACCGTCAGGGCGCCCTGGTTGATGTTGACGGCCGGACCGGCAAGCATCACCGTCGCGCCCTGGCCGTTGGACAGCGTGATGCCCACATCGCTGATCGAGATCATCGCGCCCGTTTTGGTCTTGAGCAGGATGCCGCCGGTGGGGCCCGGCAGATCGGAAATCATCAAGGTGTTCTGCCCGCCGGTCTGCAGCACGATGCTGGGCGACACGGGCAGCCCGGCCAGCGCCAGCGCTGGGACTTCGGCGGCCGATCCCCAGAATCCGCCGACCCAGATCGGGTAGTCGGGCTTGCCCTGTTCAAACTCCACCCATACGCCCGCACTGACCTGCGGCATGACG
>Ga0213828_1001220_pt1 | contig 21752 bp, 11 predicted proteins | sample MC6MC0897MG_FD_180664 | JGI IMG/M metagenome (GOLD analysis project Ga0213828, IMG submission 180664) | Enriched soil aggregate microbial communities from Iowa State University, Ames, United States - MC6-MC0897-MG | ecosystem: Environmental > Terrestrial > Soil > Unclassified | place: USA: Iowa... | reverse complement strand
TCGACGTCTTGAGGAACGGCAGCGGGTCGAAAAATCAGAAATAACCCCTTCCTTGTAGGCCATTTCCCAAAGATACTCCTCGCGCCTGTTTTTCGTTGCACATGGAAATAGTCAGCCCTAGTCTCGACCAGTCGCTACCCATTGGCGGCACGGTTTTGACAGACCGTGGTTCACTGAGAGCATGTGCAATGCGAGTTTATGGCAGCTGCGCGTGGGGCACCTTCGTGTGCGCCGGGATTCTCAGTGCCCCCGGTCTGTCAACCCACAAACAGCTGCCACCCTTCCGTTTGACAGCGGTTTTGCGGCAGCCCTTAAGGCACTGAGAGGGTTTATGCTGAAAATAGTCCCTGATCCACCCCACCACGTTCTTTCCCTGGAAGACACCTTGATCCAAGCCACGGATTACGCACTATGTGCGGAGACGGTCGTGCATCAAGCCATGCTACTGCAGCCCAAGTCGCCAGCGTCGATTCTGATGATGACCTCAATGCATGAACTAGAAACGCTGCGAGCTTTGCTTGAATCCGCAATAGCCCAGGTGCAGATGCCCACTGAGCCTGGGACTTCGCACTGAAGCCTAATTGATGTGTCGCCCAGGCACCCAAACGCCTGCAAGCCGAGCCTCCACATTGATCTGAGCCATGTCGCAGATCGTGAAGCCTATGCAGCACTTGTGGGAGCTGGCTTGCCGGCGAGAGGCCAGCCCAGGCACTAGAGATTTCGGGGAGATTGACCAATGTCCACAGAAGAAACCAAATTCACCGTCGGCAAAACCACCTTCTATCAAGGTGAAAACCAGACCCATCCGCTGTTTCGCATTGAAGCCGGCATACCTTGCCAGAGCGCGCGGGAACAGGCATCGGAGCTGATGGGCTACGCTCGGGATATGACGCTGGATGGCTTGATGGAAGACAAGCCACAGCTGATCTGGGCCTCCCACTATCTCTGCGCTTTGGCCAAGGCGCTGATGGATGATGCCGAACTGGGTATGATGCGCTGAACCGCTCGTGCCTCAACGGATGTCTTCGAGACCAAATTCAAACCCGGTCTCGGAGGCAGTCCGACTATACGGCCTGCTTTAGCCATCCCAGATCCTGCTCCATCGCTTACGACATCAAAGAGGAAACGCAAAGGCACCGATAGGCTAAAAAAAACCTTTCGCGTTTTGTACAAGTCCGTCGCGTGGCTATCGATTCAAGCCAGCGTACGCTCAGGACGTTACAGAGACGCGCTGACCCATCGCCCGCGTAACAGCCCTATCAACTCAGCTACGCTCAGAGTCATGTCTCGCTTGCGATGAACTACCGCATGACAGTTGGCGCACAGCGTCACTAAATCTGTCTCAGGGTTCACAACCTGCTCCCCTCCCAATTTCGAAATCGGTACTACGTGGTGAACGTGAATAAGGCCCTTCGCGTACTCACCGTAAGCCAGTTCGAAATCAAAGCCACATGCCTTGCAATCAAGCCCGTGAAAGGCAATGGCCTTCATCCTCAGATCTTTCCTGCGCTCATAGCGGGTTCCGAAGTAATTTGTCTGGCTGCCCTCACTGAACGATTCAAAGATGTATGCATCATCTTCGGCGCTCGACACGACCGCTTCAGCCTGCGAAGGTAAGAGCTTCGCATGGCTTAAGATTGCATCGTAATCGGCCTGGGAGATGGGCCGAACCCCGTCACGCCAATAGTTCTTAACGCGAGTAGCAGGAATAGTCTCTAGGTACATCCCGTCGATTTTTGCTGCGATAGCGTCTTCAAAGGGCGTGAAATTTTCGACGAACGCAAAAAGATCACCCTTATCACTCTTTGGGTCCGCATAGACCTTACCGATGCGTGCCTTGCCGAAATAATGCGGCGCAGCGCTGAGTCGCGCGGAAGCAAAGGCTTGGTCCTTAATACGCCCTTTGTAGTAGATCACTTCAGTTCCAGGAGCAAGCCAGGCCTTGTAGCGTTTGGGGAAGTGATAGACAGCGCCTGTCTGGTCTTCCCATTGCGATGTGTCGTTTTCAACAATGACGAAGGGCATTACATTTCCTCTCGAGTGGTTGCAAGAGCCTACCAAAAAAGAGGAATTTTCCCACATGTAGTGAGGATTGACTTAACTGCTAAGAGTGGTGTAATTCGTTATGCCCTAGATCTCAGAAATCTTTCTTGGTTAGTCGGGGCTCTCAGCGGATGCCGCAACTCCCTCAAGCCCGCACTCACCTCGAAAATCAAGTTAGCGGACCACAGAGGAGCAGCACCAGGCATTGGCCCCCTGAGTGGTTCTGACTGAGAGTCAACGTTTTTCCTGGCTATGGGGCGACTGGGTTCCAAAGGACGGAAGCCGACTTCACGTTGCCAGACCTCGATAGGCTGTTTACGGGGAAGTTGATTGCCCAGGCCATGCCAGGGAGTAGCGCCAGCGTAGGCCATGGTTTCAACGAGATGAGCCATGAGAATGATTCCTTGCAATGAAGGGAAAGAGCGTCGTTTCATCAACGAGCGACGCCTGTTCACAACGGCTTGACGGTTGACGCTGGGGGCATTGCCGGGGCCACGCTGGGCGAGCAGATCGACGACAAGGTGCTGGCCAATTACCAATGTCTGGAGTGCGGTTACAGCTTTAACAGACCACCCAAAATCGCCCCGGCGGTGCTGCCGATCGCGATGCCAGCCTGCCCAAGGCCGATCCTCAGGATGAGGAAAGCCCGATGTACTGGGGCAATGTGCTGGAACCCATCGTGGCCTGGCACTACAGCAAACGTAGCCAGCATAAGGTTCGACGGATCGACGCAGTGCTACAGCATCCCGATCCGGCGCTGCCCTGGATGCTCACCAATATCGACCGCGAGGTAATCGGTGCCGACGATGTGCAGATCCTTGAATGCAAGACTGCCGGTATAAACGGGGCACGCCTCTGGAAAGAGGGCGTGCCCGAATATGTGCAATTGCAAGTCATGCACCAGCTTGCAGTTACTGGCAAGCAGGCGGCTGATGTGGCGGTGCTGCTCGGTGGCCAGTATCTGGAAATCCATCGCATCACACGCGACGAGGCGCTGATTAAGCGGCTGATTGACCTAGAACGGCTGTTCTGGGATTACGTCGTCGGTGACACCCCGCCACCAGCCGATGGCACAGCGTCTGCGGAAGCGGCATTGCGCTGCCTCTACCCCGAGCCGAGGATAACGGACAGACCCTGGACTTCAGCCAGCACACGGAACTGACCAGCACCTTCCTGGAACTCACCTTTCCCCCATCAAAATCACACTGACTACTTCACTAACTCCATCAGCTTCCCATACCCATCTACAACGTCATACCTTATCTATCAGCTTGTACATTGATCGAGCAAGACCAGTTGTCTGGATGACTTCGCTAAGCCGGATGATTCTCACATCAGGCTTTTTCCCTTACCCTAAGAACTGCAAGTGAATTACGACAGAACTGCTGGAAGTCACTATCAACTGAGTACCGCTGTCCCAGCTCACGATCAATCTCTTTCTGGCTCAAGCACTCAGCAAACTTCAGCTCTTGTACAAAGGCCTCATCCAGCAGCACCGCCAAATCATGCGCATCACCCGCAAGAATATCTCGAATAGCACTTACCAGCGCCTCGCCAGAACAGACGTGCCGAAAACTCAAGCACTCGTTGTCGGCGATGAGCTTATCTGCCTCATTAGCCAGCAGATCCTTCATTGCCGAATTCAGCAACTTGCCTGCGAAGTTCCACCAAATCGCATTACCATCGGCATCAAGGATCAGAGTACTTTTACCTGACTCCATCCAGCCATATTGGTCACGCAGATCGGCAAGCAGTGCCTGAGCTCTGGATGAAAGCCCCTCTGGAACAAGATCTGAAACCAACACATCTGCAATCGCACGACATAGCTCGTATCTCAGCGGCTGTGCATCGCTGACCCATTGCGACTTACCTCGCACCTCCGAAGGCTCGACAAAAGCCTTTTTCCGCGGCCAGTCGATATAGGTCGTCTGCCAGCTGCGCCCGCCAAGAGTAAGCAACGCCGGGCCATTATCACGGACAGCAAAGGTCAGTTGATGAACTTCCCCTAGCTCCTGCTTGCCCCAAAAAACCTTAACCATGGGAGGCGTCGTGAACACTGAAAAGAGCTCCATGAAGTTCTTCTCACCAAACGCCCTCTCTCCGACCTTGCCAATCCCGATGAGTCCCTCATCAGAGTGCAATATCCCGGCCCCAAGCATATAACTGATAACACCAGCCCGGTCATCGGTCGTGACTCCAGCAAAACTCGGCATGCGCCCCACCCACTGATCGACGTCGGCAGCGATGATGCCTTTTTGCTGAAGCGCCAATGCCATGGTTTGCTGTGCATAGATGTGCATTGGCCTTGCGGGGGGATCGATCGGTTCGACATACCCTTGCCGCCACAGCTGTAACAACGCCAAAGCACGAAGAAACGCATCTTCCTTGGTGGCTAGAAACAGACAGTTTCGAGAGCTGCCCGAGCGTCGACCAGTTCGGCCAATGCGCTGCAGGAAAGAAGCAACCGTGTACGGGGCATCGATCTGGATAACTCGATCAAGGTCGCCCACATCGATACCCAACTCCAACGTCGAAGTAGAAACGATGACGCAGTCATTGCCCTGGGAGAACGCTTCTTCAGCAGCTCTCCGCTCCTCCAGGCTCAAGGAACTGTGGGAGATGTAGGTGGCAACACCAAGGCACCGTAACTCAACAGCGAGCTCCTCAACCTTGGAACGGCTATCCACGAAGACGAGACGCTTCTCGCCTTTGTGCAATCTTGAAATCACAACTGCTGCGTTTTTCAGCGACCCGACCCAATCGACCTGGACGTCAGGAATCACATTGTTCTCAGCAGGAGGGTTAATCACGCTCCTTCGTGCAGTACAGCTACCTGCCAGCCAATCGCAAAGTGTGTCAGGGTTGCCTACTGTTGCAGAGAGCCCCAACCGCTGAATCTCCCGACCAGCCAGAACGCTAATTCGCTCCAGGACAGACAGCAAGTGCCAGCCACGGTCATCACCGGCAAAGGCATGAACCTCATCAATAATCACTGTCCGCACGTTGGCAAACAGCTGCTGATGATCAACCTTGTTGGAGACCAGCATGACCTCCAACGACTCAGGTGTTGTCAGCAGAATGTCCGGTGGCGAGGCCACAATCTTGGCCTTACGCGCGGCACTGATGTCGCCATGCCACAGAGCAACACTTCGCCCCAGGAGATGCCCGTAATAACTCAAGCGCTGCTCAAGGTTATTGAGCAGTGCCTTGATTGGGCAGATATAGAGAACGGAGAGCCCTTCCCAGCTCTCACTGAGCATGCGTGAGAACACGGGGAAGCTTGCCGCTTCGGTTTTTCCGCCGGCCGTCGGAGCCAGCAAAATTGCGTGCTCGCCTTCGAGGACAGGCTGAATAGTGGCCTCTTGCAAAGGCCGCAATCCATTCCAACCTAGAGAGTTGACGATGTGGTGCTGCAAGGCGGGGTGGAGCTTGTCGAACTCACTCATGCAGCAAAGCTCCAATCAGGCAGCTCAAAGATCGAGCTCGATATCATCTACCGAGCTTGCCGCACTGGTAGCGCGCTCGACCGATGTCAGCTCGGTATCTGAAATGGTCAATGCGTAGTGCTGTCGTGGATTGAAGTCTTCGAACTGATCAATACGATCCAGGACCTCCCCCACCAGTTTTTTCAGGAAGATCCGCGGTGCAATCCCGACCTTGCCGCCCAGCTTACCGGTCACCGCCTTTGCCAGCTCAGCGATGTAATCATCGTCTGCCAGCCGAAGAATGCGGTCAGCCGTAGCGCTCTTATCGGCATACAGGTTGCGCACCTTGCGACCGACCTCCTCCAGTGACTCCTGGCTGAAGCCACGAAGGCGAATTTGCACGGCGCGAGGATTATCGAACCGAGTATCAGTGGTGAAGTCGACCGCCAGACGCTGAGCTAGAGGAGACAGCCGCTGGACACCCATAGGTCCATCGTAGAAGGCTGGAGTACCGGTGATAACCAGATAAAGGCCAGGGAATCGCCCAGAGTCCACCTCATCCATCAACTGACGCAGTGCGTTCAGGCTCTTGTCGCGAACATCTCCCCGCATACGCTGGAGTGTTTCAACCTCATCGAGCACCAGCAGCAGACCAGGATGCCCTGAGTCCTTGAGTATGGTTAGAACGCCTTGCAGGAAGCTCAATGCGCCGAAATGATCGATGTCGCCCTTGATCATTGCATAGCGCTTAACCGCAGCAGAAATGTTCGGCTGACCTGCCATCCAGGCCAAAAGCCCGTTGGCGATCTCTTCCTGGCCTTCAAGGAGTGCTCTCCGGTAGGCACGTAGAGTTAGGGCAAATGCAGGTGCAGAACGCACTACTTCGCCCAAGCGCTTTTCCATCAGTAAATCAGTGGCATCGATCAATGCTTCGGAGTCGTTCGGATCGATGTCATGTTGGGCCAGTACATCCTCTTCAAGGGTGTAGAACCAGGCTTCGACGATATTCTGAAAAGCGCCCGAGGGCGTATCTGGCGTCGTCAATCGCTCCATTAGACGCCGATAGACCGTCTCCAAGCGATGCAGCGGCGTCTCAGTCTCGGAAATTTGTACCTCGGCGCAGGCAAAGCCGAGTCGGTGTGCTTTTTCACGCAGCCAGCGTGACGCAAAAGTTTTACCGCTTCCGTACTCGCCACGGATTGCCTTAAATACAGCCCCGCCTCGGCTGACCTTTTCCAGCTCCTCATCAAAGGCGCGCTCGAAGGGCAACAAGCCAACAGCTAAGGCATCTAAACCATACTGCGGCACAGTTCCACGCCGCAGAGCGTCCAGAATATCCTGACGACGTTGTTGGCTAATCGACATGCCTACACCCTGTAGTTATTGAATTTCAAACTGCTTCTTCAGATCTGCAACGTTCAAACGCACTGTCTGGGAATCACGCTCGACTGAAAGGATCGGATAGCCATCCACATTGAGCAGTTTCTGTGCTCCCGCGAGGAACCCACGAATCCGCAGTTTCGGGATCAACAACTCGGAACAAAGCACCGCCTCCATCACCTGCCAGCGATGCTTCTCCATCAGCCTCAGCAGCCCCTGCATTTGTTCGTCGCTGATCGCTGTGCGGCCTGCCCTATCGCGAACTTGGCCATAGACCGGCGAACTGAGCAACTCAGCAACCCAATCGCTTGTAGCGACCACCGGAGCGCTTTTGCTCAAGGCTTTCGCTGGCGATGCAAAGCCGAACATGTCCTCGACAACCTCAGCCACAGCCTGCTTCTTGCCAGCTGCTTTCTTGGTGGGTGCTTCGACAGATACGGTGGGCTCATCAACCGCGCTCGGCGTGTCTGACTGAATGGCCTTCGTCGAATACCACCAGGCTGGCAGTCGTCGAGGCACCTCACGCCAACCCTCTACCCTTTGCCGCGTGGCGGCATTGATATAGACCCCGAGCGGTATCACAACCTCCTGGAGCGAACCACCACCGTGGTAACCATGGCTCTTACTTCGTGTGTAACGCAGGCGTTCTGACCAAGGCAGGATCACCTGCTTATTCGCCGTCACGACACGCTCACCCGACAACTGGACTTCCAGCTCAGAGGGAACAATGCCAGGGGCCACCGGGTGGTAGCGCTCTCCGTTCTCGTCGGCTGATTGCTGGTAGACTGAATCATGATCCAGCACGTGACCGTGATCACTGGTAATGATCACCACACGGCCAGCCTCACGAGCAGCCTCCATCACATGCCGGAGCAAGGCCACGGTTTCAAACGACCAGTCGACCTTAACTTGTGAGCTACTGGACAACTGATCGTCGATCGCATTGATCACCACCGCCAGAACTCGGTGCTCCGTACCCGCAATTGTCCCCCGAACGCTGCTATGCAAACTGCCAGATCCAGACTGGGACAAATCCTGCTTATGGAACACTTGCGGTGGAAACTTGGTGGAGGCCAGCTTTTTTAGCTGAGGGTGGCTACTGAAAGCCTTCTTCTCGTCGTTGGCATTGCCCTCACACAGAGCCCCCGATAGCAGCGAGCAACGGCTGACCTGAGTCACCGTGGGCAAGGCTGCAACCAGACATGCATCGCCCTGCGCGCCAACGGGCTGTAGCTCCAACCAATGATTACGGGTGAGGTCTGCGCTTAACTGCCGGTAGACGGCTTCGCTCATCCCATCCAGCACAAGCAAAAGCACTTGCCCCTGCTCGGCCAATGGTGCAACCAGATCATCCAGGCCGCGCTCGACAGGAATGAATCGAGCAGGCAGATGATCACCGCGAGCGATGCTTGCCAGTTGCTGCCCGAAAGCCTGGTTTTGCCGTTCCCTGTAACGCCCAACGTGCTGAGAGAGCTTCTGGTACACCGTACTCAGGCACTCCTCAGCATCTCCAGCCCAAATTTCGGTTCGTGCCCAATCACAAAAACCACCCTGCTTGATGTAATCACCGATCAGGCTAACTGCAGTTCCGTCCACGTTTGGCGCCTGCTTGAGCCAACGTAGAAGGCGCATGGCCATATTGGTCCGAGCAACAGTCTCGCTGTAGCGATCCAAGCCAGCCAGACGATGCCCCTCTATCTGCTGCAAAGCCGACTCCGCAGCCATGGAGTCGCCGCCGTCCAGAGCTACATCCAGGGCTGCAGCAAAAGCACTAAAGCGCGCGTGCAAACCACAAGGCAAAAGTGCCGAGTGCTCGGCAGCAGCCTGCATATCTAAGCTCGCAAGAATCTGCTCTGCTTTCGACAAGAAGCGTGCATAGCTAGGGAAACCGAGAGCACCTATCCACTGCCTGACCAGAGTAACTGCGACCTCGCCCAGCGGCTGCAGGATTCGGAATTCTATCTTCTTCCCACCCAAAAAGCGCTCACGGAAAATCCCACGACTGATATGCAGCTGGGTTAAATCAAGCGCTTGCAGACGTTCAATGTCCGAGGAAAACAGCACGGAGCACGCCAAGGCGACGGCGAGCAGATCACTCCCCTGATCATTCAGAAGCAGCGTCGATACCACCTCATGAGTGTCGGGCAGGCCTCGGGCCAACCAATCCCCAAGGTTGTCTCGAATATCGCCTGGCAGAGCCGTAATCAGTGCACTGACATCACCCTTAGTGCTCCAACTCAATACCGACTGCAGATCCAACGTGGCTTCTTGGTAGTTCAGATGAGCCATGGCGATAGCGCGCCAAGCTGTCTCCTCATCCAGAATCTCTCCGAAGCTGATTTTCCCCTGATAGCGATCAACACCATTGAGCATCGCCTCAGCTACCCAACGGCTCTGCTTGCGCGTTAGACGAGGATCAATGTCCCTGACACGAATCAGTTGCTGCAGGGTCTTCCAAGGGCTTATCCGCTGCGGCTCGTTGCGCCAGATTCTTGCCAAAACGTCCATAGCCAAATCCGTCTCGGCAAAGCCCGACAGCAGCACAAGACGCTCTGAGGTTTCCTTCCGATCTTGGTGATGCTTGACCAAGGCCTCACGCATCGCCAACTCAGAGACGCAGTAGACTGCCCTGACTTTTCGCCCTTCAACAACTTGCTCTACAGCTAAAGCCGCTAAAGGGTTTGGCCAGACTAATGCCACGCAGTCAGCTCCAGCGTCACGCTGAAAAACTGCCTGCAGTTGGGTCACCACCGGCATCGGCAATGTCGCGCTCGCCTGCATGATCGACATCACCTCAATCCTCGGCCTCATCCGTGCGCACAATGCTGTAGCTCACATCCAGCACGTAGCCGTCCTGCAATTTGCTCTCAATCTCGGCGAACAAGGTGCGCGCCTGCTTGCTGGTCAAACCGCTCTGCTGAACCTGCTCCAGCACCTTTCTGCCACCGGCACCTTTGATACTGGTATCGGCAGGCGGAACGTTCTGAATGATCGGCGGAACGACGTTGCGCGTCAACTGAGATGTAGCATCTGCCTGAGCTTGACGAAGCGCTTGGGCCAGCGCCGTCACCAGCTCATCCGCGGTCAATGCAGAACTAACACGCTGCTTAATCTGCAGCGCCTCAGCTGCCCCTGACTTCCAAACGGTTTCCAGCAATTGCCAGTTATTGTCCTGGATAGCCTGAGTCACGCTGGCAGCGCTGACGATACTTTTGGCGAGAGCCATCGCGTTGGTGGGCGGCTGAATATCCGCCAGCGCAGTGATCAGATCTGCACCCTGCTTACCCTGCAAGGTCTGCAATAGACTCACAGCATACTCGGCATTGCGCAGACGATTGCATTGCGCCCCCTGATTAACCCGGCTCAATGCACCTCTGAGCTCAGTAACCAGTTGCTCACAATGCCCAAGCTGACGATTAACCTCATCCTGCACATCTTTTTCCAGTGCATTCTGATGGTTGGCGGTGCGCAGCTTGTTAGGCGTCAGGCCGAAGATAGCGGAAGCGTTATCTACGCCCAGCTTCCAGATGTTCGGCTCGGCCAGATCCTGCTTGGTCAGCAACAGGTTATCCGGCATGTCCTTGAGCGTCGGCTCATAGTCCTGACCATGCAACGAAAAGGCGTACTGGCCATGCTCGGCAAACACCATGATCAGCAAGTTCTGCACAATATCCGGCAGCCCTTTGGGTGTCGGCTGATCAATAGCCGAACGTAGGCGCTTCACCGTCACTGGATCCCCGGCGTATTCATCCTTGGCCAGCTCACGAGTCATGTGCTTCGGCCAATCATCCTTGAAGATGAAATGCCGCTCGTGCATTTCACCCAGCTTCAATGGCTGAGCAATGAAACGCATGATCGAGCGCAACGGCGTGTCGATATCGATGCGACCATTACTGGCATGCACAGCCCGACGCAACTGCTCCATCACCTTGCCCAAGTCTGCCAGCCTGACCTCACCATCAAACTCAGGGTGGTCTGGGTACTGGAAGCTCAGTGCCTGGTTGAGCAGGTGCTCGAAGGCGGCACGCAGATTACTGCCCACCGGCAGCTGGGGAGTAAATCCAGGCTCCAGCGAATAAACCTGGCTGTCCAGTTGTACCAAATCATCCAGCGAGCCCGGGATTGGTTGTGCAGCACCGAATGCACCCATGAGGTAATCACGAATACGCTGGCGTAACTGGCTGCGTTGGTTATCGAGAAGCGTACGTGCCTGAGCCCGCTCAAGTGGGCTCAGATGCTTACTGAAGGAGACGAAGCGATCTTCGCTTTTCAGTACGTGCTCAAGCGTCACCAAGGTTCCCAGATCGCGCTGCGCCGACTGACTAAAGAAATACGGTAACCAGCACAGGGTCTGTGTCGCATTACCAGTGGCTTCGTACTCCTGGATGCGTGCCCTATCGCTCGCGGGAGAATGGTTGCCCTGGTCAAACGGAAAGTCCACCAGCACCTTCCAATCATCACCACGCGCCTCAAAGGTAGTGAAGTCGGAAATCTCGCGGATGTTCTGGAACATCACCTCAACGGTACGACGAGTGCCGCGCCAGGCGAAGGGATGCTCGATAAACAGCTGATTGTCATCCTGAACGCCGAACGCTTCGAACAGCAAATCCTTGGTCAGCTTGCGGCGAGCGCCATCGTTGTCATGGATTTTCGCCTGCTCAAGAATGCTTTCGGTATCCACGCCTGAAAGCTGAATCGCGATGACTGGGTTGGAGTCATCGCTGATCTTGATCTCACCGACTCGCCCCGCCCATTTGCGACACTTCTGCAAAACCGTCTGCGCTTCACGCCCTGGGATCGGTGATTTGATGGTGCCGTGGTTCAACGCAGCGAGCTTATTGGCCGTGAGCTGCTTGAAGCACTCCACCTCCGGTACCAGTGCCGACAGCAACAAGGTCTTAATCAAGCGCATGTCATTGGTAAATCCGCGACGGCCGGGGTCATTGACTGGTAGCTCCAGCAGCTGATCCAGCTTGAGGTTGTGTTCTTCCTCGAGTAGCGGCACCAGCTTGCGCTCGAACAGATGGCGAGCATTGTCGAAATGCATACGCATCACTTCTGAGAACGGCTCAGCCTCAGAAGCAATCACGTCGTACAGGTCACCGACCGGAATGCATCCACCTAACTCCAGGGTTTCGCGCTGATCGACCAACAGCATCAGCATGACCTTGAGAGCAGTACGCTCACGCTGAAGAGCGGAAGAAAGCGCCACCAGCGCCTGCACCAGAGCAGGACTGAAGGGATACAGCGAGCGGAACGTCTCGCGATCGCCCTGGTTGGTCAGCAGGATCTCCTGCACCTCGCTGCGCAAACCTGCATCCATGGCCGCAAAGGCACTGTCGATTTCCGCCTTGGCAGCCGCATTGATCGGCTTGAGCAAGCGACGCTCAGCGATCACTGGAAGGTTACGGTCTTCCAGAGTGATAGTGTGGAAGCGACCATCCCAGTACTTGAGCGAGTCACTCAGTGCTTGCTGCTCCGCACCGTTGTACTGATCACCCACAAATTCACGCAGATCACGCTGGCGAGCGATAAAGCTAGCCATGGGCAACGCACGCTGCTCACTGGCTTCAACCAGCTTCACCACTTTCTGAATGTTGTTGGCGATAAAGCGCTGGTCAGACAGGTGGCTGGCCAGCCAGAGGATCAGCTCATCGAGGAACAGGATGATCGCGTCGTATCCGAGCGCTTTGGCATGCTCAGTCATGATGCGCAGGCCTTCATCGAAATCGACGTAGCCGCCGTACTCGCTGTTAGCCATATCCGCCATGGAGCTGTAGAAGGTACCGATCAAATCACCGACCAGACGAGCCTTATCGTCAGCACCAGCTTGGTCATTAAGCACTGCATCGAAGCTGGCTGCATCCCAACCAGTCGACAGATCGCCCCAGCCGTCGTCCTCGGCCGCTGCTGCGCCTTTGTTCAGCGTGGCGAAGAAATTCGCATCACCCATATTGCTGCGCAGTTGCCGAGCATCACGAAACAACCGATCACTCATGTAAAAGCCGGGTACCGGTGCATCGGGGTGCAGGTGCTTGATATGTCGCGCGTAGCCACCCAATACCCCCGCCTCAATGCTGGCTGCACCGATCATGTGATAGGGCACCAGTAGGATGTTGGTTTGCTGCAGCCACTCATCATTCTTGGCTACAGCCGGAGCCAGCTCGTTGATCGCCCGGGCTTGGGAATTGCCCTGCAATAGCAGGTGGAGCACAGCCATAAAGTGCGACTTACCGCTACCGAAGCTGCCGTGAAGGTAAGCGCCCTTCTGACGGTTCTGGTTGCCCACAACAGTGCTCTTGATAAAGCTCAAGGCATCGTCGAACGAGCGCTGCAGCTGCGGCGTCACCACATACTGCTCAAGCGTTTGGCTGATAGCTGCATCAGCCAACCCACTGGACAGGTTAAGAACGAAATCACCCCGTTGAATCTTTTCTGGGATCTCGATCAGCTCTTTAATCAATGTCATGCGTCAAACCCCAGAATCAGTTCTGCTCGGCCACTTTCTTTTTGCGACCGCCACGTTTTCCAGCTACTGCAGCCGGCTGCCAGCTCAAAAGATCGGCCCGAGTAATCTCGAGATTACGCAGCTCTTCGAGGAGGAAGCCTTCGTAGTAATCACCCATGCGCTCGCCGAACTCGGGATCCACCTCGTTGTGCCATTGCTTCAACCAGGGGATCAGCTCATCCAGCGCCACCAGCATGGGCAACAGTCGCTCAGCTTCCCAGCCCTCGCCCTCTTTCCGATCTAGATACCAAGCGGCAATGGCCTGAGCACGTTTCAAATGGGTCAAGCCGGCCCAGCCGATGACAAGTGTGGTATCGCCGTCTTTTTCACAGCCCGGCAGCGAGAAGAAGCGTTCTATGGGAACATCTAGTTTACCGCGCAGGCTCCAGTAAGAAGGCTTGCGGAAGTCAGTTGGCTTGTATTGGGGAGGCACGGCAATCTCACCCACCTGCCTCTGCTTATCCAGCTTGGCCCTAGCCTTGGCCAGCTCCCAAGCAGCTTGCTTCTCCGGATCCTTCGCATCGTTGTCAGATAGTGAGCCCGCCACACCGTGATGAGCATCAATGGCATCTTCAAGCCGCTGCTTTTCCCAGGTTTCCTGCCAGGCACGAAATTTCGGGATGGCTTCACTTTTTAACCTGGCAGCTGCCATTTGCGGCACGCTATCACCTTCTAACAACTCGCAGACCAGCGCCTGCAAGTCGACCAAATCGCTGTTGCAATATGCCTCTGCCACGCGCAGCACATCATCGTTGTGACGCAGACGGTCGGCAAGTTGAGCACAGGTTTGCAGCTCGGCGCGCGGACAAACATTTTCACATTGCTTTAACAGCCAGTTACGAGCAGCCACACGAAGACGATCCTCCCAACTATCGAGACTCCACCGACGCTTGTACTCCGGCTGTTCTACAAGTTTAATCCACTGATTTTGCTCAATCGCCTTGAGGCGGTTTTCAACTAGCTTGCGATAATCAACCGGCCAATGTGCTGGTAATTCAGTCATCAGCTCGCTGCGGTGACGTTCAAACCACGTTGGTTCTACCTCGCCTCGAACCACTTTACGAGCAAGGTGTATTTCAAAGGCGCGCTCACCAAGATTCACTACCGGTATATCCCCCTGATAACAAAGAGACTGATCAATCAAGCCGTATAATGAATATACGTACCAGTCCAACTCCTCCTGCAAGGCAATCATTTCACCTAACAAGCGCTGTTCTTCATGCCGAGCACTGCTGAGATGCGCTTTAATATCCAAGCAAGATTCATCTAAGCAAGCTTGTGGCGCATGAGAAGCCAACTGATGACCAAGTGAGTCGATAATTTTGGATAATGACTCAACAACGCTGGCCGAACCCTCCGGAACCGGGTACTTCAGCAGACCTGTAGCTGTAAACTCATATCGCTCATCCCAAAGAGTCTTTCTAACTCTCGCGCCTTCACTTCCAACATGATCTCCTCCCTTCGGATAGAAGATCTGCTTCATCCAAAAGCAAGCAACTGAGCTATTAAGCAAACCCAACAATGAAAAATATTCTGACTCTGCAGAGCCCTTGGCAAGCTTTATGATCGGTGCAGAGCGATTAAAAACCTTAGCATCACGATCAAATACAAAGTGATTATGAGTAGCGACAAATGCAAATCCAATTGAAAGCGGATCTTTATTTCTGTCAACCGGAATTTGATGATACTCAGAATAGTGGCGCCCAGCTTCTTTGTAAGTCAACTTGCCAAAGGTATTTCTCGTCCAAAGTTGAGTCCTGTATGGCCAAAGATAGCTTTCCTGCTCAAAATCCACCTCTAAAGCAATTTCGTTATCATAGGGAAAAAGAACTTTAGTCCCTGAAGCCAGACCCCAATCCCTCACTAGATCACCTTCTACTAGTGATCTATTACGACAAGGAAACCGACTAGCACTTACCTTTTCCGAAGGCACACCAAAAACTTCATCCTCACCAAGAATCGCACCAAACCCAATTACTGTGATCTTGGAAGACAACGAGACATGGTCGCCTTCTATCAACGCCTTTAAATCTGTCGCGCCACCACCTCCGATACTCCAAGGATGATTGGCAAAAGATTGTCGCGCCAAGTCAACGACACTAATAAACTCATTCTCACTGCCAGGTTTGTTAAGCATCTCAACGATCGAAGACCAAACCTTTCCAAGAGATGCAATCTCAGGAACACCCGACTCACCACGTATGCCCATTACAGCCCGAACAATATCGGTTTTCGGCAGCTGGTTCCGAGCAAAAATAATTACAGTTGGAGTTCCATGCCCCGGTATATATGCTCCCGACGTATCGATTACATGAGTAAGATCTTTGCGCGGAAGATACTCCTCAATTAATTTCCTCCCAAACTCTCGCTTCATGAAACTGTTAGCAGTGATCACGCCAACAAAACCTGTCAGATTATTCGCTTCAGGTGATAAGGCAAGGTCAAAGAAACGCTCGGTAAATGGTGCACCGAGTGAGTACTTCCGGTGACAGGTGGGATATTTGTCTCGGTACGCTTGGTTCAGTGCCTTGTCTTTCACAGTGATATAGGGTGGATTACCCACCACTACGTGATAACGCTGACCAAGAATCTTGTTGAGCTTTTCAGGATCCTCAACTTCGTATACGTGTTTTTTTTCTTCATCCAGTAGTCCACCCTGAATTCCCTGCCCTTGCCACTCAAACCTTCGGCCATGTAACAGAGAATCACCACAAGCCAAATTGAATTTGAACTTAGGTGCTTCCTTGATCTTGGAGCTGCCTCCAGCCTTCATGGCAGCAATCAAAAGACGGAATCGGCAGATGGCAATAGCATAGGGGTTAATATCGGTTCCATGCACCACATTCAGCGCCCGCTGCGCCAGTTCACGGGTGTTAGTGCCTGGCTCTCGCTTCAGCCATTGGTTGAATACCCGCTCGAAGGTCGTCAGCAAAAAGTGGCCCGAACCACAGGTAGGGTCGATCAGACGAAGATCCGGTAGACCGAAGCTCTGAATTGCTGGCTCCAGGGTGTAATCGAGAATAAAGCTTTCGACGAACTCCGGGGTTTGCAGCAGTGCGTAGCGTTTGCGCACGGACTCAGAAAGATCCTGGTAGAGGTCACCCAGGAAGCGGGTATCCCATTCCGCGTCGGTAAAGTCGTGCAGGATCTCGCCACTGTCTGCATCGATTTTCTGGAAGAAGTCGATCAGACGCTTGGCACCGTCAGCCGAAACCGGAATTTTCCAAAGGGGGTTGTGACGATGATCCAAGAGCTCGGCGATCACCGGGTATTTTTCCAGCTCCGCGAACAGATCGAGCAGGTAGTGACGCTCTTCAAAGGTGGGGTTCTCGTTGAAGTAAGCCACCATGCGCTCTTTAGCCTGCTGCAAGGCATTACGCCCCTGCGCATCACTCACCGGGCCAGCCAACACGGGCTCGTTCAGTAAGCCGTTGTCTTCAAGAAAACGCACAAACACACAGGTCAAAACCCAGGCCACTGCGGCCTGGGTTATTTGCGCTTCACGCCAGGAAACGAAGTGCTCGGCGGTGCGTTCAGCCTCAACTGCCGCGCGATATTGGCTCTGCAAATGCTCACTGAGCTCCGCGTTGGACTCGCTGTAGGCGAGGATGTCCTTCTCAATATGCGGTAACAGGGACTGCAGGTTTTTCAGCACATCGGCACGATTAATCACAGGTAAATCCTTATGCATGTGGCCCAATACCTAAAGGTTCTGGGTCTGCTATCAATTTTTCTTAGGCAGTGGTTTTAACTGCCTGAGGCAGTGACTGGGAATCGTCAAGCCAGCTACTGGGAATATGGGCAAACTCTTTGCTACCTGCGCCTGTAGGCACCAATACGTCATCGATCATGGCCGCGGAACGCTGCGCATCCACGGCGATGAGCAGAGCCAACCCAGGCAACGCAATGCCACTGCGACCGATAACGTTCATCAACTGTTGGCGCAGATCATTCAGCCATGTTGTTACCAGCTCATAGCGCGCCAGCAGCCCTGGCTCCGTCAGAAGCACTGGTTGACCGGCCTGCAGAATCTCCTCAGCCATGCCCGGTAACGCGCGCTGCACCAGGCGCTGCAGGTTCTGCCAATCACGTGAACTGTGCTCACAGGCGTCTGCCTTGAGCACCACTTGCCAATCCGGCGCTTTGGGCATACTGGCGCATACAGCCTGTACATGGCGAAGTAGCAGTTCATCAAAACTGATGCGCTTAAACGGATAGTCTCGGCAGAGTTTTTCCTGCGCTTGCCACCACTGACGCGGCCTTACGGTCAGCGCCATGAAATGGGAGGCAGTCACTACCTTCTCAAGCATTAAGCCCAGCTCTTTAACCGACTTGAGTGTGGTGGTGTCGTCTTCGCCTTGTTGAGTCGGACTGTAGTGAGTAGAACCGGCTGATGCGAAGCTGGTCATCCCTGCGCTTGGCAGGCAGTACCCCCCCCTATCGCCGTTGGCAAACTCAAAGCTGCCATTCCACTGGAAACCGATATCCAGGGCGCGCACCAACTCATCCAGCTCAGGACGGCCTGGTAGCTCCTGTGCTGCGGGATAGCGGCCGGCTACGCGGGTCTGAATATCTTTGACAGTAAGCGCCTTACTGCCCAATAGCGCGCCCTGGGCCAACTCCAAAGCAAGCTTGGCGGGCATCCCTCGCGGATAAAATTCCACACGGCTGGATAGGGCTGCACTCTCGGATGCAGCTGCAGCCAAACGCAGAAGTCGGTGGTTGCTCAGGCCTGCAAATGACTCTGGCGCTGGCACAGCCCTTATCTTCTCAAGCGTACGTACGGGAGCCAGCAGTGGCAGCTGGCGCGCGCACTCATCTGCCAGGCTGCCAAGGTCGCAAGCGTAATCGGCCAGTTCCTCCCCTCGCCCCTGACGATTATCAGCAATCAGGAAGCGGTTACCGGAGCGACGCAAAAGCCAACGAGGCTCCTGTTTACTCAATTCCGTTTCCACGGCAGCCCGTACGACGGCATAGGCCCAGCGCTCACGCAGCGGGCTGTCTTGCACCGAGCCGCGACGGAGCAGGATTGCGTCAGCAACTTCGACCGCCGTCATTACGCCGCCGTTATCCTCCAGCAGGCCGACGATGTCCTCTCTCAAGTCCGTAATCGCTTTGGTCTTACCCCACTGGGTCAGAACCTTATCGACCAGCTCGCGCACAAGCAGAGTCTCAATGCCGAGGTGGCCGCTGATGGCTGCCGGTGTAGGCCAATGAACGTTGTGAGAGCCCTTGGGCGCATCCTCGTCCAGTCGACCCAGGTATTCGTTAAGAAAGCTCAAGCGAGTCTGATCGGTGGACTTTGGCAGAACCTGCTGGAACAGACGGTCGACACTTACAACGCTGGTATCACTGCTATCCAATTGCTGAACTTGTTGGCCGTCCAGAAGGCGCGCCTGAAGCTGACCTATGACATCAGAAAGCTCATTACGGGTCTTCACCCCCACTCCCGTCCAGACTCGAACGCGGGAGCGATTCAGTTTGATGAGGTCAGCAACGCTGTTGATGTTCCGGCGGCTGAGGGTGTCCAGCGCTTGTGGGCTCAGAGCCAATAGGCCAATCTGCGTATCAAGCTGAGCCTCGCTGACAGGGCAAGTACGCTCCACAGGCTGCTGAGTCGTATGCAGAGACTCACTCCGCGCGTCATGGAATGTTTTGCGCCACTCACGCAGCATCTCGCCGGCACTGGCAAAGCGCTTGCGCACATCACGAACCAAGGCCCGTTTGAAGAACTCAACCATGCGATCGCGAATGCTCGGATCGAAGACGGTTCGATCAACCTCCAGCTCACCTTCGAGTTGATGTGGCAGACCTTCAGAGGACGTCCATCCAGGCAAAGCGCCTGCGGCCATCTCGTAAAGGGTCAGCGCAACGGAGAATCGCTCGGCATGGTCGTCCCAACGGCGGCGGCCAGGATCACGAATGAACGGATCCATGTAGGCCAGAGTACCGGCACTGATATTGTCAGCACCGACACTGGACAGGGAGAAGTCAAAAAGCATGAGGTGAAGAACGCTGCCTTGCATCACCAAGCCGATGTTCTCTGGCTTGATATCACGATGCACCAGCGCCTGGTCCTCTAGATGCACAACCGCACTGAGCAAGTCGTCACCGAAGCGTTCAAGCAACTCCAGCTGCACAGCGCCGACATGGCGGAGGCGCTGTGCCAGGGTGCCCTCGGTCGCATAGTCGAGTAGCAGAGCGGTATGGCCAACGATATCCAGGGTTTTGTAGTAAGGAACAATGGCCTGGTGCCGCAACCTGGCCAGCACTTCGCCCTCTCTCGTAAGACGGCTATTGTGGTCAGGTGTCGAAGCGATCTTCAGAACGCGAGACTGACCCTGGTAATCAACCAGGAATACGACTGAGCACGCACCTTTGCCAAGTGGCTGAATAACCTGGAAGCCTCCTGGCAGTAGGTCACCTTTACGGGCCTCCGTTGGGTTAGTTCGAAGCGTGCTTGGCTGGCTAAGCTCGTCCTCAAGGTCATCCAGTCGTTTGATGAACTCACTGACCGATTCCAACCGGCTGCCGACATCAGGGTGTGTGGCGTACTGCACCAGGTACTGCATAGCCTCGCTTGCACCGTTGATCTCATCGGTAACCTGCAGACCACTGCCTCGGCGCAGCTTGTCCAGTAACTCAATATCGGTTTGCGCGGGCTTCTTACCGGTAAATAAGTGGTAGGCGATCGCACCCAGGGAGAACACATCCAAGTGCACACCGTCTGCAGCACCGGTGTGCGCTTCCAGAGCGACATAAGGCCCGGCCTCTTCATGTACAAGGTTGCTCAGACGGGTTAGCGCACTGATGTTGCGCGATTCACTCTCGAATACTCGCTCGGCAGTGGCCCAGTTGCTGATTTTGGCACTGAATTTCTCCTCACCCAGCTCCTTGACCCAGATGCACTGAGGACTTAGCCCACGGTGATAGAGCTTTTGCCCGTGCGCGTACTGCACAGCTTCTGCTATTAGGCGAAGCAGGTAAGTAGCCTCAACAATATCCAGGCGGCGATCCTTGCCCAGATGCATCAATAGATGGTCGAGACGAAACGCTTTGGGATCATGCTCATAGACCACCGCAGGACCGCTCTCGTGCTGCTGAAATTCGTAGGCCCGCAAAATACCTGGGTGCTCAATTCCCTCAAGCAAACGAAACTCAAGCTTGGCTGCTTTTTCGAGCCGAGAAACCTCTTCCTCGGGCTTACCCTGCGTCAGGTAAATGCGCACCTTGCGTTGCAGACCTAGGTCTGGATGCAAAGCAAGCCAATCCTGATATGTGTCTGACTCGTAGAGAAGACTCTGGAGCTCATAGCTGCCGACGCGACGCATACGTACGGACTCTTTGATACCCGCCTCTTCGACAGCACGCGAGATGACCTTGGCCGCGTAGGCAGAAATCTGCCGATGCTTCCAGTTCTCATCGATAAGCGTGATTTCGCGGAGCAACTCTTGCCTGTTCACTACCCCTTGGCGCGCATTACCTTCTAGCTTGATGATCAAGTCCTCCGCAGAGAGGAACACCAAGGCATCGATAAAGGGAACTGTTTCCTTGCTTCGATGGAATGAAGGCTGCGCCTTTAGCAGCGAAGCCAGCTTTTGCGCCTTGCGCCGCGCGAGCAGGCGGGGGTTATCGAAGATCTTTTGCCCCCCCTTGGGCAGAGGCCTTTCCCAAACCCAGTTGGCTGCGTCACCAGCAATGACACCCGGATGAGATTTGATCTCGATAAGGTACATACCCTTAGGAGTGAGCACCATAAGATCAACTTCGTTGATTGAACCATCCTGGGCGATGAACTCGAAATTGGCCCATGCACGATACGGATCGTGATCAGGGAGCAGACGCTTGGCAAACTCCAGCGCTTCCCACTCCCATGTGTAATCGGATTGGGTGATCTGCTTCCAAAGTTTGTCCATCAATGGTCATCCTTGCTCTTTAACTGGCGCGAACTGCGATCAAGAATTTTCAAACAAAACAGCCTCACGATACAGGACACCACAACGCACCTAAACCAATCACGTGGCATACCACCACAACAAGGCTACGCGCGATTCGAGCTCGACGGACAACCCGTACAGACGCCTGTGCTGGGCCAATGAACTTTGCGCGTCAGATTCGACTCTTCAGATGCGCCATCCAATCTGCCAAGCCAATCTCAACTGGCAACCAATTGGCAACCAGAATAGCCATTTAAGAGGTGGCAAGCAAAAAACGGCGGAAATAAAAAAAATCCAAGCACTCGTAAGTGCTTGGATTTCTTGGAGTTTTTTGGTCGGGACGGAGTGATTCGAACACTCGACCCCTTGCACCCCATGCAAGTGCGCTACCGGGCTGCGCTACGCCCCGACTGGGCTTTGAAGCATGTTCTCAATCTTGCCAAGAACGTTGAAGAATGT
>Ga0213828_1001215_pt1 | contig 21807 bp, 18 predicted proteins | sample MC6MC0897MG_FD_180664 | JGI IMG/M metagenome (GOLD analysis project Ga0213828, IMG submission 180664) | Enriched soil aggregate microbial communities from Iowa State University, Ames, United States - MC6-MC0897-MG | ecosystem: Environmental > Terrestrial > Soil > Unclassified | place: USA: Iowa... | reverse complement strand
TTATCTCGAAATTCGGTAAAGCGGACGATGCGTAAGCTGGCAGGATCGAATAGGGCCTCCATGCCTGAAGAATTTCCAAGCTGACTCCATGCAAGCCTCCCGCCACCCGATGCCAAGCCACCGCACACCCGGCCACCCCGCACCCGGCCAACCTATGTCCAGCCACGCCTCATCCAGCCACCCCATACCCAGCCGCCCCGCGCTGCTGATCTTGGGCATCCTGTTCATCGCCATGGCCCTGCGCGCGCCGTTCACCGGCGTGCCGCCGCTTATCGGCCTGATCCGCGCCGAGTTGAATCTGTCGTCGGCGGCGGCGGGGATGCTCATCACGCTGCCGCTGCTGGCCTTCGCGGTGGTGTCGCTGTTTGCCGCGGGGCTGGCGCGCCGCTTTGGACTGGAACGCACGCTGTTCGCGGCGCTGCTGCTCATCGCCGGCGGAATCGGGATCCGCGTGCTGGGCGATGCCGTGGGACTCTACGCGGGCACGGCCATCATCGGCGCGGGAATCGCGCTGGGCAACGTGCTGCTGCCCAGTCTGCTCAAGCGCGATTTCCCGCAGCGCCTGGCAGGCCTGACGTCGGCCTACGTGCTGACGATGGGCCTTGCAGCCGGGCTGGCCTCGGCCGTCGCGATTCCCCTGGCCGAATTGCCGTTGGCCAACCTTCAACTGGGTGGCTGGCGGTTTTCCACGCTGTGCATGCTGGCGCTGCCGCTGCTCAGCCTCTTGCTGTGGCTGCCGCAGCTGGCCAACCATACGCCGCCCGCCGCGACCACCGCGCACGCACCGCACGGCGTGCGTCTGTGGCGCTCGCCGCTGGCCTGGCAGGTCACGGCGTACCTGGGCATCAATTCGTTCGTGTTTTATGTCGCGGTGAGCTGGCTGCCCGCCATCCTGCACGACGCGGGCTTTTCGGCCGAGCGCGCGGGCTCGCTGCACGGCTTCATGCAGCTGGCGTCCGCAGCGCCCGCGCTTTTTCTGACGCCGCTGCTGCGCCGCTTGAAGGACCAGCGCGCGGCGGCGTTCTGCGCGGCGGGCGCGTCGTTCGTGGCGTTCACGGGCCTGATCGCGGCGCCCGCATGGGGTGTGGTGTGGATCGCGTTTCTGGGATTGGGCACCGGCGCGGGCATCATCCTGGGCCTGGCGTTTGTCGGGCTGCGCGCCAGCCACGCGCAACAGGCGGCGGCCCTGTCTGGCATGGCGCAATGCGTGGGGTACTTGTTCGCCGCGACGGGCCCCACCCTGGTGGGCAGTGTGCACGACGCGCTGGGCGGCTGGGGCGTTGCGCTGGGCGTGTGCGCGGCATTGTGCGCGCTGATGGCGCTGGCCGGGCTGTACGCCGGGCGCGCTATCCAGATTGGCCGGCCTGGCGCTTCCACAACTGCACCAGCGTCGGCGGCGCATCCGCTTCGGGCACGTCAAAAGTGATCCGCGGCGCGTCTGCGCCTTCGAACTCCACTTCAACGTGGAAGTAGCGCTGATCGCCGCGCGCATCCGGCCCGCAGGACACGGCCTTGGGCGCGGCATGCAGCAGCGCCTCGCACACTTCCTGCCGCACGCCGGGCGGGCAGGCAGTCATGTCGATGTGACGCGGCTGCGCCAGGCCCGGCAGGTAGGCAAGACCACCCTCGCGCGTCAAGCGCACCAGTTGGGCGAGATCCAGCGAGGGCAGTTCGATCATGGCAGCACTCCCACGGCCTTCCAGGCGTCGTCGATGGCGCGGCGCACGGCCGCATCGTGCTTCTCGCCGGCGATCTGGATCGTCAGGCCCGCAAAGTCCTTGAAGCCGGCGTCGTGGCGCAGGCGCTTGTCGCACAGCGTGTCGTACCAGACCTGGCCCGCGCCTTGCCACGCATTGCCATTCAACGCCGTGGCGGCCAGATAGAACGCGCGGTTCGGAATGCCCGAATTGATGTGCACGCCGCCGTTGTCGCGCGGCGTGTCGACGTAGTCGCGCATGTGCGCGGGCTGCGGGTCCTTGCCCAGCACCGGATCGTCGTACGCGGTGCCCGGCTCGGCCATGGAGCGCAGTGCGCGCGCCCGCACCTTTTCCGTGAAGAGGCCCTGGCCCACCAGCCAGTCCGCCTGGCGGGCGGTTTGCCCCAGCGAATACTGTTTGACCAGCGCGCCGAACACGTCGCACAGCGATTCGTTCAGTGCACCCGACTGGCCCTGATAGAGCAGGGCGGCCTCGGTGTCGATGACGCCGTGCGTGAGTTCGTGGCCAATGATGTCGACGGGGATGGTGAAGCGGTTGAAGATTTCGCCGTCGCCATCGCCGAACACCATCTGCGCGCCGTTCCAGAAGGCGTTTTCGTAGTCTTCGCCGTAATGCACCGTGCCGATCAGCGGCAGGCCGTGCGCGTCGATGGAGTGGCGCTTGTACACGTTCCAGAACAGCTTGTAGGTCGAACCCAGGTGCGCGTAGGCCTCGTCGACCGCGGCGTCGCCGCTGGGCCGCGCGCCTTCGGCCCGCACCAGTTTGCCGGGCAGCGTGGTGCTGTTGCCCGCGTCATGCACGGCGCGGTCGGGCGTGCCGGCTGGCGCCACCTGGCGTGCCGGCGCCAGCGTTGCGCGCGGCGGCTGCTCGGCCATCTCGCGCAGGCTGCGTTGCTGCTGATCGATGATCATCGTTTTGACGGCGGGCATGCTGACGCGCGCATCGGTATGCTGCGCAAGCCGGTCCAGCATGTACGGCGGGACCACTCCGATCAATGGAGCGGACTCGGAAGGGCGGGGCATGGTCAGTCTCCGGCAAAGGCGCCGGAGGACACCCCGGCGCATGCCTGGTTAACGTAGCAGATGGGTGAACAGCGCGCCGTAACAGGATGCGGCGCGATGCGCAGCGGCAACGCACGCACCTCGACAGCGCTGAGCTGATCCGGTAGCGTCTTGCGCTTTCCCGTTTTTCCGGACCCTTGCATGACCACGCCTGACTACCGCATCGCTTCCTTGTCGCTCACCGATACGCACGTGCTGTTGACGCTTGCCGACGGCCGCGAGGTCAAGGAGCCGATCCGCCGGCACATCCGCCTGCACGAGGCGACACCCGAGGCGCGCACGCATTGGCAACTGGTGGACGATGGGCATGGCGTCGTGTGGCCCGCGCTGGCCGCACCTGTGCCGGAAGGGATGCTGAACGTGCACGATCTGCTGTGGGATCTGCGCTACGAGCAAGCCATGGCGACGCTGCAAGCCGCGCAATGGAAGCTCGACCGGCTGTCGGTAACCGACCAGGAACTGGTGGCCTTGTGGCGCATGGAGGCCGACATCAACAATGGCGGCTTCATGCAGTTTCTGTGCAATTGGGGCGACCAGACCTGCCAACTGGCGTTGCAGGCGCTGCGCAAGATCGGCGCGGTGCACATGCTGGATGTGCTGTCGCGCATGCGCGGACTGATCGACCGTTTCGAGGCCTCGCCCGAGGTGGTGCAGCTCAACGACATCTACGGCGCGATGACCGAGCAGGAGCAGGAAGAAATGGAGTCGCTGGATCACGCATTCTGGGACTACCCGGACTCGATAGCGCGGCTGGGATTGCGCTGGTACGGCGCCTGAAACCGGCAGAATCACTGCGGCAGAAACGTTCAGAAACGTATCGCCACATTACGTCGATACACGCCTGCGGCGGGTCGGCCGCTGCGGGATAGAATCCCGTCCTTCTTTCCCGGGGGGGACGCTCGATGCGGTATTTCCTTATCTTGGTGGGGGCGGCGGTAGTCGCCTATCTGCTCGCGCGCGGCATCGCGGCGGTGCTCTCGGACCGTAAACGCAAAAGAACAGACAGGGATTGGAAGTGAAGATGAAGCCGACAGATATCCAGATGGTCAAGACGATCGGCGCGGTCAAGCCGCGCAACGTGAAATTCGCCATTGGAACCGCACTCATCTTCCTGCTGATCCTGTTCATCGCCTTCGGATCGTGGTTCCAGGTCGATCAGGGCGAACGTGGCGTGGTGCTGCGCAACGGCAAGCTCGTGCGCGTGGCCGAACCCGGACTGGATTTCAAGACGCCGTTCATCGACAACGTGATGACGGTGTCCGTGCGCGACCACACCTTCGTGTTCGAAAAGCTCGAGGCCTACAGCTACGACCAGCAGCCCGCGACGCTGCGCGTGTCGGTCACGTACCGTGTGCCGTCCGAGCACGTGGCCGAGCTCTACTCCGAATACGGCACCATCGCCAATCTGCAGATGCGCGTGCTGGAGCGCAAGACGCCGGACGCGGTGAAGAACGTGTTTGGCCAGTACACCGCCGTACGCGCCATCCAGGAACGCCAGAAGCTCGGCCTGGACGTGAACAACGCCGTGCTCAAGACGATGGAAGGCGCGCCGGTCCAGGTGGTGGGCGTGCAGATCGAAGAGGTGGGTTTTTCGCAGGCCTACGAGCATTCGATCGAACAGCGCATGCTGGCGCAGGTGCAGATCGAGACGACCCGCCAGCAGAAGGAAACGGCGATGATCACCGCCGAGATCCAGGTGGTGAAGGCCAAGGCCGAAGCCGATGCGCGCCGTCAGCAGTTCACCGCGGAAGCCGACGGCATCCGCATGCGCGGCGAGGCCGAAGCGGCGTCGATCCGCGCCAAGGCCGAGGCGCTGGCCGCCAACACCAATCTGGTGAGCCTGAACGCCGTTGAAAAGTGGGATGGCGTGCTGCCGTCCACGCAGGTGCCGGGCGCCGCGCTGCCCTTCATCGGCATCAAGTAGCGGCCGCGCTGGCAGGATGCGCCGGCAGGGCGGAGAGCTCCCGCCGCCGGCGCGCGAAGTCCACGATGTGTTCGCCGGACATCGCCTTGCTGTAGTACCAGCCCTGAACGACGATCTCCGCGCTGGATGCCAGCGCGGACAACTGCCCCTCCGTTTCCACGCCCTCGACGATGATCTGCAGGTTCAGCGCCTCGCAGAATCGCAGCAGGCCGCTCATCACCAGCGCGCCCCGGTCGTGGCTCTGCGCCATCACGAAGCTGCGGTCGATCTTGACTGCGTCGATCTGAAACTGGTGCAGGTAGCTCAGCGCCGAATACCCCGTGCCGAAGTCGTCGATATAGACGCGTGCGCCGATGCCATGCAGGCGGTCAAAAGCCGTGTGCAGCGCGTCGGCGTCTTCGACCAGCGCGTCTTCCGTGAGCTCGACCGAGACCTGGCCCTGCGCCTGCGCCAGCACTTTGATCAACCGGTCCAGAAAGGCCGGCGCCGTCAACGTGCCGCTTGTGACGTTGATGGTCATGGGCATCGTGAAGCCCTGCGCCCGCCACGCCAGGCATTGCAGCACCGCCTGCCGCGCCACCCAGAGATCGACTTCGCGCATCAGGTCCGCGCGCGCCAGCCAGCGCAGGAATTCCAGCGGCGCCTGTTGCGTGCCTTCGGGGCCGGTGGCGCGCAGCAGGGCCTCGCAGCCGGTGCATAGGCCCGTGCGCATCGATACCTGCGGCTGGAACTCCAGATAGAAGTCGTATTCGCTGATGGCGCGGATGCGCGCGACCTCGGCCTGGCGGCGCGCGCGCGTGGCGTAGGTGGACGCGACCGGGTCATGGGCATACAGCAGGGATTCTTCCTGCAACTGCGGAAAGGTGGTGTCCAGCGACTTGAAGTACACCGTGGCATCGGCCTGACGCTGCCGCTCCAGCGCGAGCAGAAAGGGCACGTAGATGCAGGCGCCCAGCGCGACCAGCGCGCATTGCAGCACGATTCCCGCCAGGCTTTCGCCCGCGCCCAGGTAGGCGTTGAACAGCACGGGCGATGTCAGCGGCAGCGCCACGGTGGCGGGGGCCAGCCAGCCCAGTTGCACGACCGCCACGGCAACCAGCACGTTGACCACGGGCGTCAGCACGAAGGGCAGCAGCAAACGGGGATTCAGGATGAGCGGCAGGCCGAACAGCAGGATCTCGTTGATATTCAGCAGCGACACCGGAATGCTGGCCACCGCCAGCACCCGCAGCGAATCGCTGCGCGAAAACAGGAGGATCGCCACCACCAGCGACAAGGTTGCGCCGGAGCCGCCAATGAAGACGAACGCGCCCAGCAGCGTGCCGTTCAGCGCATAGACGCCTTCGTATCCCGCGGCCACGCTGGTGGCGTTGAGCCGGGTCGCCTGGTCCAGCACGTCCATGATGGGCGCCATGGCCTGCGCGCCGTGGATGCCGAAGAACCAGAACAGGGAATTGAGCGCCCCGACCAGCGCGCCGGACGTGTAGGGGCTGTCCAGCGACGCAAGGCTCAGCGGAATGTCGACCTGTGCCACGGCGGGGATGCTCAACGCCGCCGACAGCGCCGCCATTACCAGGCCGGCCGTCAGCAATCCCGGCACGATCATGTTCAACGAGTCGCGGACGTTTTCGCCGATCAGTCCGTCCGGCGCCAGTTGGGTCCAGCGGCGCAGGTGCAGCCAGGCCATCGCCGGCACGGCCGCGATGGGCGTGACGATCGCGATGAACAAGGTGAGCGTGGCGGCTGCGCGGGGGTAGGGCGCCAGCAGGTTTTCGGCGATGGCGACAAAGCACAGGCACAGCAGCGCGGTGGGCAGGTGCGGAAGCCGGTGGCGGATCGACAGCATGTAGCCGATGGCCGTGCCGGCCAGCAGCGGGATGACGCCCGACAGCGCGCGGTGCAGACCCGCCAGCAGATCGGCAATGCTGTCGGGCAGGCCGAACAGGCGTGCGCAAACGGACAGCACCAGGAACAAGGCGGAGACCAGCAGGCAGGGCATGGCCCACAGCAGGCCTTCGCGGATGGCGCGCAGGGAGTTGGCGCTTGCCAGGGCGGCCAGCCGATCTCTTGGGTACTGCGGAAAGATCGATTTCGGCATGGCCGTCTTGTGGCGCGAGGGGCCCGGGCGATGCATGTCGCCGGGGGTAAAAATCCGTTGCCGCATGCTAGCGCCTGTGTTCGGGCTTTAGCAATGCAAAAACGTGCCGGCGGCCTAGGGATTCCCCTCTGTCAATAATTGGAAATTCAGTCTTTTTGATAGGGGACAAGCCGGTCCGGACGCTATACGATCGGTGGAATCCGCCTTGCAAGGACCGCGCGTCCTTGCACATAAGCTTCACCAGGAGGAGACCTGGATGCCTCAATTGGATTGGACGCCCGGCGACACCGTGCCGGATCGTCAGGGTTATTACGAGACGCGGCTCGATACCGGCGGCACCGCGATTTCGCTGTACAGCGTGTTGGGCTGGATGCCCTTGAAGACGCCGGGCAACCTGGTGAGCTGGCGCGCGCTGCCGCCCGCCGTCGAACGCCAGGAAGCCGAACGCCATATACAAGAGATACGCGCTGCACAGAGCCACGTGCCGATGGACTACTAGCGGCGACACGCCACCATACGGCGGGCGCGTGGGGCGGCGCCTTGCAAAGACGAAAACCGCATCTATAATTGCGAATCATTTTCATCTCGTCTTGCTCTCAGGCGGCGACGCCGGGCCGCACCGCCATGCCATCCTCCTCATTTGCCTCTCGTGCAGAGGTGCAGTCCGTTTATCAGGCCCATCACCAATGGCTGCGGGGCGTGTTGCAACGCAAGCTGGGCAATGCGTCGGACGCGGCCGACCTCGCGCACGATACGTTCGAGCGCCTGATCCGCGCCAATCTCCGCGAACCGCTCAATGAACCGCGCGCCTACCTGCGCACCATCGCCACCCGTTTGCTGATCGGCCGGGCGCGCCGCGCCGCGCTGGAAGCGGCCTACGCCGAGACGCTGGCGCTGCAGCCCGTGGCCGTCGAACCCTCGGTCGAGGCCCGCGCGCTGATCCTGGAGGCGCTGGCGGAAGTCTGCGAACTGCTCGACGCCTTGCCGATGACCAGCCGCCGGATTTTCCTGATGGCGCAGATCGACGGCCTGTCGTATGCCGAGATCGGCCAGCAGCTGGGACTGACGCCCAACGCCGTGCAGAAGTCGCTGGCGCGCGCGTTGGTGCACTGCTACACGGCCGTATACGGCTGACCCCAGAATTCATGGACAACGCCAAGCTGCTTCGGCCCCACGCGCCCGAGGCCGGCGCCATCGATCCCAAAGTGATCCGGCAGGCGGCGGACTGGTGGGCGCGTCTGCGTGAAGACGCCAGCCCCGCCGAACGCGATCGCTTCGAGCGCTGGCGGCGGGCGGAACCTTCCCACGAGCTGGCCTGGCAGCGGTTGGGCGCCTTGACGCGCGACGTCGCGGCGGGCGTGGCGCAGGCGGGGCCGTCGGTGGCATCGCGCACCTTGCTGCAGGCGCCGCTGATCCAGTCCCGCCGTACCGCATTGCGCCTGATGTTCGCGGCCGTTGGCGTCGGACTGGGCGCCTGGGCCGTGGGTGAGCGTGACGCGATCCGCCGGTTGTCGGCGGACCTGCGCACCGGCACCGGCGAACGCCGGTCAGTGACGCTGCCCGACGGCACGCAGGTGGAACTGAACGCCGGCACCGCGGTGGATCTGCGCTATACCGCAAGCCACCGCGAACTGGTGCTGCTGCAGGGCGAAATCCTGATCGCGACCGCGCCCGATGCGAACGGCCGGCCGTTCAGCGTGCGCACGCGCGGCGGCGTGGTGACGCCGGTGGGCACGCGCTTTCTAGTGCGCGATCTGGAGGCTGGCCGCATGCGGGTGGCGGTGCTGGAAGGCGCGGTTGACGTGCGCGGCCTGTCGACGGACGCAGGCCCGCGGCGCGTGCGGGCCGGCGAACAGGCCGAGTTCACGGCGGGCGGCAGCTTTGCGCCGGGGATGCTGGAACCCGGCGTGTCGGCCTGGCTTGACGGCATGCTGATCGCGGACGAAATGCCCTTGTCGGCGTTCCTGAACGAACTGGGCCGCTACCGTCCGGGCCTGCTGCATTGCACGGACGCGGCCGGCGGGCTGCGCGTGGTGGGGGCGTTCCCGCTGGCCGACACCGACAAGGTCCTGGCCATGCTTGAAGAAATCCTCCCGGTGCAGGTGCGCCGCTATACGCGTTACTGGGTGACGGTGAGCCACGTGTGAATCGCGTGACCTTGTGATTCTCATCCTTCGGTGAGCCGCGTTTCCCTCATTGCCGGCTTTTTTGTAACAGCAACGGCGGATATCCCGATCTCGCGCTTCATGTCAGGAAAGCAGCCCGTGTCTCGTGGCTGCGCCGACCTTTCATGAGCCTGGGAACCCTTACATGTCACCTCGTCCTGTCCGCGCCGTAAGCGCCGCGGCGCTTGTCCGACTTCCCCTGCGCCGCACGGCGCTGAGCGCCGCGCTGCGGCGTTTCACGCCCCTTGCGGCGGCTGCCGTCCTGGCGCCGGTGGCGGTGCATGCCCAGGCTCAGGCGCCGCGCGCCATCGCGTTCAGCATTCCGGCCGGGCCGCTGAGCGCGGCGCTGGGCACGTTTGGCGTGCAGGCGGGCGTGATGGTGGCGTCCGATCCCGGCCTGACCGCCGGCGCCACGACGCGGGGATTGACGGGCACGTACGCCGTGGGTGCCGCGCTCGAGCGCCTGCTGGCCGGCACGGGCCTGCAAGCGGTGGCGCGCGCCGAGGGCGGCTATCGCCTGCGGCAGGCGCCGGCCGAGGCGGCCACGACGCTGGCGCCCGTGACGGTGACGGGCACCTACAACACCACGACAGACGGCACGGGTTCGTACACGTCGCCGGCGGTCACCATCGGCAGGACGCCGCAGGCGCTCAAAGACATTCCGCAATCCATCACCGTGCTGACGCGGCAGCGGATGGACGACCAGGACATGACCAGCCTGCCGGACGCCGTCAACAACACCGCCGGCATGGTGGGCGTGCAGGGCGTGGGCGCCGGCGTCGCGATCAATTCGCGCGGCTTCCCCGTGGACCTGCTGCAATACGATGGCGTGTCCCTGCTGCGCAACAGCTACAGCCTGGGCAACTGGGAGCAGGATTCGCTGGTGTTCTATGACCGCGTAGAGATCCTGCGCGGCGCGGCGGGCCTCTTGCAAGGCGCGGGCAGTCCCGGCGGTGCGATCAACCTGGCGCGCAAGCGGGGCGGCGCAGAGCCCTCGGTGGTGGTGACGGGCAAGGTGGGATCGTGGGATCACTACGGCCTGACGCTGGATGCGGGCGGTCCGCTCAATGAATCGGGCACGCTGCGCGGGCGCGTGGTGCTGGACGAAGACCGCAGCCATTCGTACATCGACTACGTGTGGGACAGGACGCGCAACCTGTACGCCGCGCTGGACTACGACATCACCGAGAACACGACAGTGGGACTGGGCGTCAGCAATCGGTACAGCAAGTCGCGGCCCATGTTCGTCGGCTATCCCCGTTATGACGATGGCGGCAGCATCGATCTGCCGCGCTCGACGTTCACCGGCTCGACCTGGAACCGCGCCACCAACGACCAGACCATCTTCAATGCGGACATCACACATCGCTTCAACTCGTCGTGGCGCTTCCGGCTGGCCGGCGTGGCGATGGACGAAGACAACACGACCGTGCACCAGCGCGTCACCGGACCCGTGCAGCGTGACGGCAGCGGCCTGGACTATGGCAATTTCGGCGTGGACTTCACGAGCCGCCAGCGCGGCATGGACATGTCGGTGGCCGTTGACTTCAACGCCTGGGGCATGGCACAAGAGGTGGTGATCGGCGCCAACTACTCCAAGCTCACGACGAATGACCGGTTCACCCGCTCGTGGGAAAGCGGCGGCAATATCTTCGATTTGGACCATCACCGTCCGTGGCAGGACATCGATTCCATCGTCGCCGCCAGCGGCTACGATTCGCGCAGCGCCTACGACATCCGGCAGAAGGGCATCTACGGCACGTGGCGCGTCAAACCCACGCAATCGCTGGCGCTGATCGGCGGCGGCCGCGTCGGCTGGTTCGACTACCGCTACAGCGGCGGGGGCGAAGCCACGACGTCATCGACCTCGGGCGAGTTCATTCCGTACGCCGGCATCGTGTATTCGCTGACCGACAACTGGTCGGTCTACGGCAGCTACACCACGGTCTTCGAACCGCAGACCGAGCGCACGGTGTCGGGCAGCCTGCTCAAGCCGATCGAGGGCAACAACTATGAAGTCGGCTTGAAGGGCGAACTGGCGGATGGCCGGGTCAATACCCTGCTTGCCTTGTACCGCTACGACCACAAGAATCGTGCGGTCAATGATTACGACGCCGGGTTTGCCTGCAACGGCTGGTACTGCTCGCGCGCCGCCGGCAAGGTCCGCAGCCAGGGCGTTGAAGCCGAGATTTCCGGCGAGGTGGTCAGGGGCCTGGAGCTGTATGCCGGCTATGCCTACAACACCACCAAGTTCCTGGAGGACCCGGACAACCAGGGCAAGGTCTTCAGCACCTGGACGCCCAAGCACATGCTGCGCCTGTGGGCCAACTACAAGCTGCCGGGCACGTGGAACCGCCTGAGCGTGGGCGCCGGCGTGAACACGCAGACGTCGACGATCAGTTCGGACCGCGAATTCAAGCTGGCGGGATTCACGATCTGGAACGCGCGCGTGGGTTACCAGGCCACGCCGGAGCTGAGTTTCGGGCTGAACGTGAACAACGTGTTCGACAAGAAATACTACGTGCCGTCGTACAACACGCTGTCCAGCAACAACTACTACGGCGAGCCCCGCAATGTGATGCTGACCGTGCGCTACGCGCCCAAGCTCTAAGGACGTCCGCGGCGCCTCGTGTATAACGTCCGGGACGGCGCCACCCGTGCGCGCCGTGCAAGGAGCCGATTTTGCGCGAGTTCGTGGCGACGTTCCTGGATGCCGGCCTGCTGGTGCTGGCGGTGCTGGCCTTTGTGCTGCCGGCGCTGTCGGCGCTGGCTTTGCTGCTGCGCGCCCGCCCGCATCGATTTCCGCGTTTGAACACCCCCGGCTGGCGCCGCGCCGGCGTGGCGGTGCTGTGGCTGCCGTTCATCGTCATGGCGGTGTATGGCGGGGTTGCGTGGTGGGCGGCCAGTGTTTACGACCGCTACTATTTCTTCGGCCTGCTGATCTGTTTTGTGTACCTGCTGTTCGCCATGCTGCTGTCGGGGGCGGGGCTGTTCTGGATCCGCACGACGCGGCGCCTGCCGTCCGCTTGAGCACCCGCCCGGCCGCGTTTTTCAGCGCATCAGCGCATGCACCTGGCTTGCCAGATCTTCAAGGGTGAATGGCTTCAGCAACACGGGCGCACCCGTCGCCGGTGCGTTGTTCCCCTCGGCGGTTTCGCCGTAGCCCGTGATGAACAGCACTTTCATTTCCGGCCGCAATGTCTTGCCGGTCTCCGCCACCCGCCGCCCGTTCACGCCGCCCGGCAAGGCCAGGTCGCAGACCAATAGGTCGATCCGGGCCTGCGTGGTCAGGTGCTTGAGCGCGCTGGCGCCGTCCGTCGCTTCGATCACATCGAAGCCGATTTCCTTCAGCACTTCGGCGGTGATTTCGCGCACGGCCGGATCGTCCTCGGCCAGCAAAATCGTCCTGCCCTGCAAGACCCGCGACGGCGAGACCGATGCCGTGTCCGCGGCGACCTGGATGCGGGCCCCGCCATGGCGCGGAAAGTAGAGGTCGATATCCGTGCCCAGGTCCGGTTGCGAGCGCACCTGGATGTGACCGCCGGACTGACGGACAAAGTCGTGAACCAGCGCAAGTCCCAGGCCGGTGCCGCGCTCGGCCGGCTTGGTGGTGTAGAAGGGTTCGAACATGCGTCGCATCGTCTCGGGCGTCATGCCGCACCCCGTGTCGGACACGCGCAACCGCACGTGGTCGCCCGGTTCCAGATTGCGCTCGCGCGCGTCCTCGGCGCCCAGGGTCACGTTGGATGTCTCGATGCGCAGCGTGCCGCTCGCGTACAGGGCGTCGCGCGCATTCAGGCACAGATTCAGCAGCGCATTTTCAAGCTGGTGCGCGTCCACCCAGACCGGCCACAACCCGGCGGCGCAGTCCACGTCCAGCGTGATCGCCGCTCCGGCGCTGCGCGTGATCAGCGCCTCCATGTCGGCGATGACGTGGTTGATGTCCACCGCCGTGCGCTCAAGCGGGTGGCGGCGCGAAAAATTAAGCAGGCGGCGCGTCAGGATGGCCGCCTTGTCGGCGCCGCCTTTTGCCACCGCGATGTGACGGGCGAGGTCATCGGTCCGCCCCTGCGCAAGGCGCTGGGACAGAAAATCCAGACTGCCGGAGATTCCCGTCAGCAGATTGTTGAAGTCATGCGCGACGCCACCCGTCAACTGGCCGATGGCTTCCATCTTCTGGCTTTGGCGCAGGGCCTCTTCGGTCAGGCGCAGCGCGTCGGCCTGGGCCTTTTCGGCGCCGACCCGCGCGGTGGTTTCAATGACGGTGTCGATCATGCCGGCGACATTGCCGTTTTCATCGCGCACGGGGCTGTAGCAGAACGTGAAGTTGGCCATCTCGGCGCGGCCGTATCGGTGGACGACGAGTGGGTAATCCTCGATGAAGGTGGCCTCGCCGGCGTAGGCGCGTTCGGCGATCGGGCCGATCAGCGACCAGGCTTCGCGCCAGATCTCATCGAACGGGCAGCCCAGCGCGTCGGGCTTGGCGCCCAGGATGGGGACGAACGCGTCGTTGTAGATCGAGATGAGCTCGGGGCCCCAGACCAGGCAGGACGGAAACCGGGACGACAGCACCATGCTCGCGGCAATGCGCAACGAGGCGGGCCAGGAAGCGATGGGACCGAGCGGCGTGGCAGACCAGTCGTGGCGGCTGACTCGTGCGCCCATTTCCCCGCCGCTGGCAAGGAATAGAGGCTTGGACGGGTCGTTCTGCATGGCACTCGATAGGGTGGCGGGGTAGGTGACCGATTCTATCCCAGCACTCGGGCGCGCGTGCGCGGACAGGAGGCTCGTATAGAATAAGAACAATTCCTATTTGCACATATGCCGAGGTGCGCCTTGCCTGCGCCGCTATCCCCATCCGCCGACAACGTCTCCCAGCTTTATCGCGAACACCACGGCTGGCTGTCGATGTGGCTGCGCAAGAAGTTGGGCAGTTCCTTCGACGCCGCAGACCTGGCGCACGATACGTTCGTGCGGCTGATGGCCGGGCGGCGCCGGGAGGAGACCGGCGCCGAGCCGCGCGCACTGCTTGCCCACATCGCCAAAGGCCTGGTGGCCGACCATTGGCGCCGCCGCGCGGTGGAAGACGCTTACCTTGCCGCCGTGGCGCACGTGCCCGAGGCCGAGGCCCCGTCGCCCGAGGCGCGCGCCCTCATCCTGGAAACGCTGCACGCCATCGACGCTGCCTTGCATTCGCTGCCCGCCCGCACGCGCGAGGTCTTTCTGCTGTCGCAGTTCGACGGCATGGGCTATGACGAGATCGCGCGCAAGCTGCGCGTGTCGCTGTCGACCGTCAAGCGCCATATGCAGGCTGCCTTTACCGCGTGCCTGATTGCCTATCAGGTGGACGCGTGAGCGCGGCCATCGACCCCGCCATCCTGAATGAGGCGGCCGGCTGGCTGGTGCGTCTGCAGTCCGAAAAGGTGTCCGCGGCGGATCGCGCGGCACTGGCGCGCTGGCGGGCGCGCAGCGCCGACCATGAAGCCGCCTGGCAACGCGCCGAGGCGATGCTGCGCGGGTTTGGCCAGGTGCCGCCGCGGATCGGCGGGCAAGCGCTGCGGCAGGCGGACCGCGCCGGACGCCGCCAGGCCGTGCGCGCGCTGGCGGGGCTGCTGGTGCTGGGTCCGGCGGCGTGGTTGGGCGTGCGCGAGCTGCCCTGGCGCGAATGGCGCGCGGACCTGCGCACGGCGACCGGCGAGCAGCGCCGCGTCGAACTGGCCGATGGCACGCAACTGGTGCTCGACACGGCCAGCGCCGTCGACGTCGACTACACCCCGACGCAACGCACGCTGTGGCTGCGCGCGGGCGAAATCCTGTTGACGACGGGACGCGATCCCGCGCCGGCGCCGCGCCCGTTCCTGGTGCAGACGACGCAGGGCGTCCTGCGTGCGCTGGGCACGCGCTTCATGGTCCGCGACGAGGGCGCCAGCGTCCGCGTGGCGGTGTACGAGGGCGCGGTCGAGGTCCGGCCCGCCCAAGCGGGCGCCGGCGCCGTGGTGCTGGCGGCGGGCGAGCAGACCGTCTTCACCGCGAATGGCGTCCAGACGCCGGGGCCGGCCGATGCTTTGGCGGCGTCGTGGGCGGACGGGATGCTGGCCGCGCGCAACTGGCGGCTGGCCGATCTGGTCGACGAGCTGGGACGCTACCGCCACGGCGTGCTGCGTTGCGATCCCGCGGTGGCTGACCTGCGCGTGTCGGGGGCGTTTCCGTTGAACGACATCGAAGCCAGCCTGCGCCTGCTGCAAAAGACCCTGCCGGTTCGCGTCAGCCGCGTGACCCCGTGGTGGACGACGGTTGCGCCGCGCGCCGCCGTTACAAATTAATCGCCGATCGGCTGACACTTTTTTCCGCTTCGTCCGGTGTACCGGGTGAACCGCCGCGACATGCGCGTCACCCCAACCCCACGAAGGATCGTTTCATGGTTTCCCGACTCTCCCGATCGCCCCGCCTGCCGCGCGGCCTTGCCGTCCTGTCGCCCGCGGCGTCGCTGGTCCGGGCCGCCGGCCTGGGGCTGGCGCTGCTTGCGGCCTCGGGAATGCCGGCGGCCACGTTCGCGGCCGAGACAGCCAGCGCCGCGCCGCGCAAGTCCTATGCCATCGCGCCTGGACCGCTTGGCGACGTGCTGGCGCAGTTCGCCGCCAGTGCGGGCGTGCCGCTGTCGTTCGATCCCGCGTTGGTCGCGGGCCAGCGCAGCGACGGTCTGCAGGGCGCCTACACGGTGCGAGAGGGGTTCGCCCGCCTGCTGTCCGGATCGGGCTACGCGCTGGCCGAACAGGGCGGCGGCGCCTATTCGCTGCGCAGGCTGCCGGTGGCCGCCGGCGAGACCACGGTGCTGCCCGCGGTCACCGTCGATGGAGCGGGCATCAGCCCCTCCGCGCTGCCGGCGGAATTTGCCGGCGGCCAGGTGGCGCGCGGCGCGCGGATGGGCCTGTTGGGCAACCGCGACGTGATGGACACGCCGTTCAATGTCACCAGCTACACGTCGGAATTGCTGGCGAACCGTCAGGCCGTGACGCTGGCCGACGCGCTGACGGTGGAGCCGTCCGTGCGCTTTACCGGCCAGATCGGCGGCGTGACCGATTCGTTCTACATCCGCGGCTTTCCCATCGGCGAAGGCAACCTCGGCGAAATCGCCTTTGACGGCGTCTATGGCGTGGCGCCCAACTACCACGTCTTCACCGACTACATCGAGCGCGTGGAAGTGCTGAAGGGGCCGGCGGCGCTGCTGTACGGCATGTCGCCCAACAGCGGCGTGGGCGGCGTCATCAACATGGTGCCCAAGCGCTCGCTGCCCGAGGACCTGACCCGCGTGTCGGCCGACTACGTCGGCGACTCGCAATTCGGCGCGCGAGTCGACCTGAGCCGCCGATTTGGCGACGCGGGGGAATGGGGTGTGCGGGTCAACGGCATGCAGCGGCAGGGCGACACGCCGCTGGACAACATGAGTTCGCGCACGACCATCGGCGCGCTGTCGCTGGATTACCAGGGCGAACGGCTGCGCGCCTCGCTGGACCTGCTGACCCAGCACGAGAAGATCGACGCGCCGACGCGACCGTTTCTGGTGGCGCCGGGCATTGCCGTGCCGCGTGCCCCGGACGGCCGCCGCAACGCCACGCAACCGTGGGGCTGGTGGAAGTCCGACGGCCAGTCGGCGCTGCTGCGCGTGGAATACGACATCAGCGACCGCCTGACGGTGTTCGCGGACGCGGGCGGCTCGGACACCAGCGTGTCGCGCCTGTCGGACCAGACGCCCACCATCGTGAACGAAGCCGGCGACACCGTGGTGACGCCCAACAACTTCCGTTTCCAGGTCAACCGCAGCACCTACAACGCCGGGCTTCGCGCCAAGCTGGACACGGGGCCGGTGCGCCACGCAATCAGCTTCATGGGCAGCCTTTACAGCGACCGCAATCTGCAGGCCAGCGTGAACGGCAACCCGCTCACGTCCAACATCTACCACCCGATCACGCGTCCGGAGCAGCACATTCCCGCGCCGGCCAACGTGCCCAAGGTGTCGTCGTCGGATCTGTCCGGCCTGGCGCTGGCCGATACGCTCAGCATCCTGGACGAGCGCGCGCAGTTGACGCTGGGCCTGCGCCACCAGCGCATCGAATCGCGCAACTTCAACGGCGCCACGGGTGTGCGGACCGTCAGCTACGACGAAAGCGCGACCACGCCGCTGGCCGGGCTGGTCATCAAGCCCTGGCACAACGTTTCGTTCTACGCCAACTACATCGAGGGCCTGAGCAAGGGCGACGTGGCGCCCGCCACCGCCACCAACGCGGGAGAGGTCTTCAAACCGTACAAGGCCAAGCAGAAGGAAGTGGGCGTCAAGATCGAGCTGGACAACGCGATGGTGACGTTGAGCGCCTTCGAGATCACCAAGCCCAGCGGGCAGCTCACGAACGGCGTGTATGCGGCCGATAGCGAGCAACGCAACCGCGGGCTGGAATTGAATGTGTCCGGCGAACCGATGCGCGGCTTGCGCCTGTTGGGCGGCGTGACCTTCCTGGATGGGGAGCTGACGCGCACCAACAGCGCGGCCACGCAGGGCAACCGGCCCGTGGGCGTGCCCACCGTCGCGGTCAACCTGGGCGCCGAGTGGGACACGCCGTGGGTGACGGGGCTGACCTTGACGGGCGGCATGGTCTACACCGGACGCGAATACATCAACCAGGCCAACACGCAGTCGGTGCCGTCGTGGACGACGTTCGACCTGGGCGCGCGCTATGCGCTCAAGGTCCAAGGCCGGGACGTCACGCTGCGCGCCAACGTCGTCAACGTGTTCAACCGCGCCTATTGGTCCGGCGTGGCCTCGTACGGTACGATCTCACAAGGCGTGCCGCGCACCCTCATGCTGTCGGCGTCGATGGACTTCTAAGCGCCGGCAAACACCATGCACACCGGGCTGCCGACGGACAGCGCGTAGCCGTCGTGCGCCAGCATGCCGCTGGCCGGATCGACACGAAACCGCTGCAGCGTGTCGCTGTCTTCGTTCAGCGCGAAGACAAACCGGCCGTCGGGCGACAGCGTGAAAAAGCGCGGTGTCTTGCCGTGCGTGCGGGCATGCTGCACGGTGGTCAGTCGACCGGTGGATGCGTCCACGCGAAACACCGCGATGCTGTCGTCACCCCGGTTCGACGCGTACAGGTGCCGGCCATCGGCGTCCAGCGCAATGCCGGCGGCGCGGCTGTTGCCGGTATAGGTGTCGGGCAGGGTGGACAGCACCTGGAAGGGACGCAGCGCGCCTGCTTCCACGGCATAGGCCGTGACCGTGTTGTCCAACTCGTTGACGACGTACAGCCATTTCCCTGATGGATGAAAGACCGCATGGCGTGGGCCCGCGCCCTCGCGCGACGTCGCAACGCTGGCAGGCTGCGCGCCGATCCCGTGCGCGTCGGCGGGATACAGAAACACCCGGTCCAGCCCCTTGTCCGGCACCGCCACATACTTGCCCGACGGGTCGAGCACGTTGAAATGCGGCTTGGAAAATGGCTGCTCCTTGCGGTGCGGCCCCGGTTCGCCGGCCAGCGGCACCGTCTGCGACACGGCTTGCAGCGCGCCGTCCGCCGCTACGGGCAGCACCGCCAGCGCGCCGGTCAGATGGTTGGACACCATCAGATAGCGGGCCGACGGCCCCAGCGCCAGATGGACGGGATTGCGGCCCTGGCAGTCCTGCGTGTGCCAGGGCGTCAGCGTGCCGTCGCGCGCATCGCGGCGCAGCGCGCTGACCTCGCTGCTGTCGCCGTGCACGGTGTACAGGATCGGCAGCGAAGGATGCGGCAGCAGATACGACGGATTGTGCAGGCCACCCACGACCTGCTTGAGCGTCAGCGTTCCCGTCTCCGGCGCGTAGTCGAACACGCTGATGCCCTCGCCGCGGGCATTGCGTTCCCGGGTGGTCCGGGAACCGATATAGACATGCATGGCACGAGCCTCTTTTCAGCCAGTTGAAAACGGCCGCGCCATGCGCGGCCCTACGAAGTCAGGATGCCGCTGATGCGGGCCAGGTTGTCGAGCGTGCTGCGCAGATGGGCGGAAAGCGCCTCGGCCGCTTCGTCGTTGCGTTCGCGTTCCAGGAGGTCCAGGATGGCCAGGTGCTGGTCGCAATGCTGCTGGTAGCGGCTGCGATCCTGCATCGAGCGGTAGGACAGCAGGCGGCGCACGCGATTGACGCGTTTGATCGTGTCGATGAAGAACGGATTGCCGGAGGCTTCCACCAGCGATTCATGAAAGCGCACGCCGCGATCGTGGAGCTGGTCTGCGGTGTCGGTGGCGATGCCGCCGTTCAGCAGGTGCATTTCCGCGGCGCGGCAGCGCGCCAGCACGGATTTTTCGATGCGAAAGCCGGGCTCGCGCAGCGCCGCCGGCTCCAGCGCCAACCGCAGCCGGTAGGACTGCAGCAGGCTGTCGGGCGTCGTCATCATGGACGAGAATTCCCAGCCGTATCCGGGCCGGCGCTGCGCCCAGCCCTCTTGCGAAATGCGGCCCAGCAGCGCCTGCGTTTGCGCATTGGTCAGCGCGTAGCGCGTGCGCAGCTGCGCTTCGCTGCACTGCATCGGCAGTTCGCCGCGCAGCAGTTCGTCGGCAAGCGCAAAGTACGTCTGCGTGACGATGTCGTCCGCCGATGGGGGCGTGATGTCGGCGGGGGCGTCGCCCGCGACATCGAAGTCGCGCAGCAGGAAGTACCCGCGGTTGGGCTTGCGCGCCACCACACCGTGCTGCTCCAAAATACCCAGCGCATCGTTGACCGGCGAGCGCGACAGCCGCAGGCGGTCGGCGATCTTCTGCGCGCGCAGGTGCGCGCCCTCCTGCAGACGGTCTTCCTTGATGAGGTCCAGGATCTTCGTGATGGTATTGGTTTGCGCGCTCATGGGTGGCGGACGGCCGATGAAATGGTGTCCGACAGGATAGCGGGAATGACGCCGCCCATCTGCAACAGCCGGATCTCAAGCCGGGTCTCGACGGCCGCAGTGGCGGTCAGCGGCTCGGTCCGGCCATCGGCGCGCAGGATGCGCACGGGGATGGCGGCGCGAGGCGTCAGCGCGGCGGCCTCGGCGTCGATCTCGATCCGGTCGCCCGGCTGCAGCCGCAGCGTCGCGGGCGTCACCCCGTCGGGCAGGCGCAGGGGCAGGATGCCCATGCCGATCAGGTTGGACAGGTGGATGCGTTCGAAGCTGACCGCCAGCACCGCGCGGATGCCCAAGAGCCGCTGGCCCTTGGCCGCCCAGTCGCGCGACGAGCCCGTGCCGAAGCGCGCGCCCGCCACCAGCACGACGGGCTGCGACGCCTTCGCGTAATGCGCGGCGGCGTCCCAGATGGGTTCCAGCCGGCCGCTGGGCGCGTGCAGGGTGTGGCCGACGGGGACGGAGGGACAGAGCAGGTTGGTCAGGCTCTTGCTGTAGAACGCGGCGCGCATCATGACTTCCCAGTTGCCGCGGCGCGAGGCAAACACGTTCAGGTCGTTGCGGTCGTCGCCGCGTTCGACCAGGAAGTCCGCGATCAGGCTGTCGGGCGGGATGGCGCTGGCGGGCGACAGGTGGTCGGTCGTGACGTCGTCGCCCACGACGAGCAGTGGATGCGCGGTGTAGCGGCCCAGCTGACTACCGGCCTCGGTGCTGGCAAAGGGCGGGCGGCGCAGCGCGGTGGACGCGGCGTCCCACGGAAACCGCGCCGACGCGGGCGATTGCAGGGCCTGCCAGGCCGGGTTCGCGCTGGCGATCTTGAACGCGGCGCGATAGTCGTCGGGACGCTGCCCTGCGGCCAGCGCGGCGTCGATCTCGGCTTCCGTCGGCCATAGCTCGGACAGGTGAACCGCGCGCCCGTCGGGCGTCACCTGGACCGGCTCGCGGCTCAGGTCTCTTTCCGCGTCGCCGGCCAGCGCAAAGGCGATGACCAGCGGCGGCGACATCAGAAAGCCCAGGTCCAGATCCGGATGGATCCGGCCCGTGAAATTGCGGTTGCCGGACAGCACCGCCACCGGGTGGATGGCGCCGTCGGCCAGCGCCTCCCGCACGACGGGCGGCAGCGGACCGGAGTTGCCGATGCAGGTGGTGCACCCGTAGCCGACGATGTCAAAGCCCACGGCGGCCAGGTCTTCCAGCAGACCGGCGCGCGCCAGGTACTCTGCGGCGGCGGGGGAGCCGGGGCCGAGTGACGTCTTGACCCAGTGCGGCGGCCGTAGCCCGGCCCCGCGGGCCTTGCGGGCCAGCAGCCCGGCGGCCGTCAACAGGCGCGGATCGGACGTGTTGGTGCAACTGGTGATCGCGGCAATGGCGATGGCGTGGCGGGGCAGGGCGGACGGCGCGCGCGGCGTGAAATCCAGCGCCGCAAGAATTTCGCGCGTCTGCCCGTAGGGATGCAGATCCTGCGGACGCTTGGGACCGGCCACGTGCATCTGCACGGCATCCAGCGCGATGTCGACCACACGGGTGTAGCGGGGCTCGGCATCGGGGTCCAGCGCGATGCCGGTGCAACGCGCGTAAGCCTCCACACGCGCGATCTGATCTTCGGCGCGGCCGGTCTGGCGCAGGTAGGCCAGCGTTTCACCGTCGATGGGGAAGTAGCCGGTGGTCGCGCCGTACTCGGGCGCCATGTTGGCGACGACGCAGCGGCTGCCGGCCGGCAGGGTGGCCACGCCCGGCCCGAAGAATTCGACGAACTCGCCGGATACGTGGATGGCGCGCAGGCGCTGGGTGACGGTCAAGGCCAGGTCCGTGGCCGTGACGCCGGGTTGGAGCGCACCGGTCAGCCGCACGCCGATCACGTCGGGAATGCGCAGCATCGTCGGCATGCCGAACATGACCGTCTGCGCTTCCAGGCCGCCCACGCCCCAACCCAG
>Ga0213828_1001211_pt1 | contig 21897 bp, 15 predicted proteins | sample MC6MC0897MG_FD_180664 | JGI IMG/M metagenome (GOLD analysis project Ga0213828, IMG submission 180664) | Enriched soil aggregate microbial communities from Iowa State University, Ames, United States - MC6-MC0897-MG | ecosystem: Environmental > Terrestrial > Soil > Unclassified | place: USA: Iowa... | reverse complement strand
TGGTGGCCGGCTCCGCCTTCAGCAACAGCGCCAGATCTTCATGCGGCAAGGCCTCGGGCATGGGATGAATCAGATACATCGCTTGTCTTCACTACAATGAAAAAGGCTCGGAAGCCGGTGAAAAAAAGGTATCACGCGGGCTTTCCGGGCCAATAATCAAAGTTTCGGCGCAGTTTGAAAAAGAGTTCTTATCATGCGGATAACCCTAAGCCAGCTTGAGGCCTTTTACTGGACCGCCAAGCTGGGCAGCATCCACGCGGCCGCGCGCCATTTGCACGTGACGCAGCCGGCCGTCTCGGCCCGCATCCGCGAACTTGAAGGCGCGTTGGAGGTGCAGCTGTTTGATCGCTCGCGCCAGCGCGTGACGTTGACCGATGTGGGGCAGTCGGCGTTGCGTCATGCCGAGAGCGCGTTGCACAGCACGCGCCAGCTCGAACACTTTGGCAAGGATCGCAGCCTGGGCGGAAAGTTGCGGCTGGGCGCGGACGAGTGCTCGGCCAACGTGGGCCTGACCGCGGTGATCGCACAGCTCAAGGAACACTATCCCTCGCTCGCGCTGGAGATGACGGTGGACGTGGGGTCGGTGCTCAACAGCAAGCTCAACGCGGGCGAACTGGACATGGCGCTGCTGACCAATCCGGCCACGGGCGACACCATCACCGACGTGTTCATCGGCTGGATGACGTTCCATTGGGTGGCCTCGCCCACGCTGCACATCACGGCCGATCCGTTCCGCGCAGAGCACGCGCGCGGCCATCACATCGCCACGCACTCGCCGCCTTCCACGCTCTACACCGTGGTTGAAAACTGGCTGGCGTCGGGCGGTGTCGATATGTCTGGGCCCAGCACCACCAATTCGCTGGCGCTGATCTCACGCCTGATCGCGGCGGGCCACGCCATCGGCATTCTGCCCGTGCCGCTTTTGCAGGACATGCTGACCATGGGCGTGTTGCGCGCCCTGCCCGCCGATCCGCCGATTCCGCCGGCGCGTTTCTATATCTCGTATCTGACCGCCTCGCATGGTGCGCACATCGACTCGATCGTGGACATCACGCGCGATACGCTCATGCGCCTGAACTTCCTGGCGCCGATCGACGCCGCGCCTGCGAACGCTGGCCAGGCATGACAACGGGGCCGCGCTAGCGGCTCCGATCTGCCTTCATGTCATCGCGCACGGCACGGGCCGCCCGGAGCGTGCAGCGTCACGCATCAATCGATGCGCGCGCCGGACACCCGCACGACCTCGCCCCACTTCTGCACCTCGGCGTCAACCAGCGTCACGAATTGCTTGCGATCCGTGAGCTGCGGAATCACCAGGCCGACGGCGCCCAGCTTTTCCTGAATGGCGGGCGACTGCATGGCGGTGCGGGTGGCCTCGAAGAGTTGCTGGAACACCGGCGCCGGCACACCGGCCGGGGCTGACAGGCCAAACCAGTATTCGGACGAGAAACCCGGATAGCCGCTTTCCGCCACGGTGGGCGTGTCGGGATAGGTGGGATTGCGCTTGGCGCTGCCAATGGCAAGCGCGCGCAGCTTGCCGGCGCGCACGTGCGGCAGCGCCGTGTCCTGATTGACGAACAGCACGTCCACGCGACCCGCCAGCACGTCGTTGATGGCAGCCGAGCCGCCGTTGTAGGGCACATGCATGATGTCGAGCTTGGCGCGCTGCTTGAGCATTTCCATGCCCAGATGGCCGGTGGTGCCGTTGCCCGACGAGGCGTAGGAGTATTTGCCGGGCTCTTTCTGCACCAGCGCGACGAACTCGGCCAGCGTCTTGGCCGGAAAGCCGGGTGCGGTCACCAGCACGTCGGCGCCGAAGGCCAGGATCGCGATCTGGTCGAGCTGATCGAGCTTGTAGGGCAGCTTGCTGTAGAGGCCCTGGTTGGTGGCGATGCCCACGCCCGACACGAGCAGCGTGTGGCCGTCGGGGCGCGCCTGGGTCACGTACGCGGTGCCGATGTTGCTGTTGGCGCCGCCCTTGTTCTCAACCACGATGGTGGTCTTGAGCGCCTTGCCCATCTCGGAGGCGAGCAGGCGGCCGATGAAGTCGGTGCCCCCGCCAGCGGGGAACGGCACGACCAGGCTGATGGGCTTGTCGCCCGGGAAGTCGGCAGCCTGGACTGGCGCAGCGGTCATGCCCAGCGCCAACCCGGCGATCAGCGCCGGCGCCATCAACTTCAAGAACGTGCTGCGAACGGACGATGCCATCCCTGCCTTGCGGCATGCTTTTCCCACGGCGTGCATGGTGTGATTCCCTTGAGTGTTATGAAGCGAGCTTTGAATTGCAGGGAAAAATTAGCACGCGGGTTTGAAGCGCCAGTAATCACAAATGCCCGCTGATTTGAGAGATTCTTGTTATTACGGGTTATCCCGGCGTGGAAATCTGCTTGACAAGTTTGGTTGTATTGAACAACCTAGTCGTTGTGCAATACAACTTAATGGGATGCGCCATGCAGATGCCCGCCAAATCGATAGACGAGATCCGAGCCGCGTCGCGCACGATCGTGCGCGAGCTGGGCTTCATGCGGCCGACCTTGGCAGGCACCGCCTACTCCGCTTCAGCTGTGCACGCGTTGCTGGAAATCGATGCCCAGGGCATGGTGGCGGCGGCCCACCTGGTCAGCGCGCTTGGTCTGGAGAAATCCAGTGTCAGTCGCATGCTGTCCAAACTCATCGCCGCGGGCGAGATTGCCGAGTCGGCCACGCCGGAGGATGCGCGACTGAAGCAACTGACGCTGACCGGCAAGGGCAAGGCGTTGGTCAAGCGTATCCACGCCTACGGACGGAATCAGGTCACCACGGCGATGGCGCACATGAATCCCTCGCAACAGCAGGCGGTCGCGCAAGGGTTGTCGGAGTACGCCAGAGCGCTCAAGGCCAGCCACGGGACGCAGTCATCGGCCGCGCTGGATACGGTGCAGATCGTGTCGGGATATCGACCCGGTCTGGTGGGACGCGTGGCCGAGATGCATGCGGCCTTCTATTCAAAGCACTCGGGCTTTGGCCAATTCTTCGAAAGCCAGGTGGCCACGGGAATTGCCGAGTTTACGGGGTGGCTCGGCGAGCCGTGCAATGGGGTGTGGACGGCGATCCAGAACGACCGGATTGTGGGCTCCATCGCCATAGACGGCCAAGACCTCGGCAACAACCAGGCGCATCTGCGCTGGTTCATCCTGGATGACGGATGCCGCGGCGGCGGGATCGGCCGAAAGCTGATCGGAACTGCCCTGGATTTCTGTGACCGGTTCGGTTTTCCCGAGTGTCAGTTGTGGACCTTCAAGGGCCTCGATGCAGCGCGCAAGTTGTATGAGTCCGTGGGCTTCAAGCTCGTGCACGAGGAAGACGGCCAACAGTGGGGAAGCATCGTCACAGAGCAGCAATTCACCAGGATTAAACCCGCGTCCAGCCACCAACCTGGGTGAACTTCCATGCGGACCGAGCTCAACGCGATCGCTGCCGCGGCGGCGGTGGGGGTGCTCGTTGGCGCGGCGATGGTTTCCACAAGCGTGGTGTCCAGTGCCGTCTCGCCCGCCACTCTGGCGTTTCTGCGCTATCTGATCGGAGCCGCAGTCCTGCTGCTGCCGATTGGTTCGGCCGCACGAACACCCTTCAGGGTCAAGGATGCCGCGGCCATCGCCGCGCTGGGCATTTTTCAGTTCGCGGTATTGGTGCTATTGCTCAACCATGCGCTGCTGACAGTGTCGGCAACCGTGTGCGCGCTTGTGTTTGCCACGATGCCGCTGGTGACGATGTGTCTTGCGGTGCTCACAGGCAAGGAGCCATTCAGTGGCCGAGGCCTGGTTGGCGTGTGCATCGCGGTGGCCGGGGTTGCATATCTGCTGCTGACGCCTTCCGAGTCCTCGGCAGGCATGGCGAACAGCAGCTGGGGCGTGTTGGCTCTGGTATCGGCCACCATCGTCGGCGCCGTGACGAGCATTCTGTACGCGCCATACCTGCGCCGCTATCCGGCGCTTGCGACCTGCCGGCTGGCGATGGTTTCGGCGGTCGTGTTCCTGTTGGGATTCTGCGCCCTCACGTCGCAGCCGCTGACTCCCGCGCTGAATCGGCTTGAATGGGCCAACGTGGCGTTCATTGGGCTATCGAGCGGTCTGGGCTATTTTTGCTGGTTGTGGGCGCTGGGCAAGCTGGCGGCAAGCAAGGTCACCGCCTTCCAAGCCCTTGGCCCGGTGGCCGCTGCGATTATCGAGTCGATCCTGTCACAACGGCTTCCGCCGATGGCGGTGCTGGTCGCCCTCGCGATGGTCGCCGCGGGCCTGGTCATTGCAACACGCAGGCCGAAGGCGAACTGATCGGAGGTTGCCAGGCACCGCCCAGCCGCTTGCCGCCTGCGACGTCAGGCGGACAGTTCCCGGCGAATGATCTCCGCACCCGCGCTCAGCGCGTTCAGCTTGCCCTTGGCCACCGCGCGCGGCAACGGCGCCATGCCGCAGTTGGTGCACGGGTACAGCTTGTCGGCGTCCACGAACTTGAGCGCCGTGCGCAGCGTGTTGGCGACTTCTTCCGGCGTTTCGACGGTGTGGTTGGCCACGTCGATGGCGCCGACCATGACCTTCTTGCCGCGAATCAGTTCGATCAGGTCGATCGGCACATGCGAGTTATGGCATTCCAGCGAGACGATGTCGATGCTGGACTTCTGCAGCTTGGGGAACGATTCCTCGTACTGGCGCCATTCCGAACCCAGCGTCTTCTTCCAGTCGGTGTTGGCCTTGATGCCGTAGCCGTAGCAGATGTGCACGGCGGTTTCGCACTTCAGGCCTTCGATGGCGCGTTCCAGCGTCGCGACGCCCCAGTCGTTCACTTCGTCGAAGAAGACGTTGAACGCAGGTTCGTCGAACTGGATGATGTCGACGCCGGCGGCTTCGAGTTCGCGGGCCTCCTGGTTCAGGATCTTCGCGAATTCCCAGGCCAGCTTTTCGCGGCTCTTGTAGTGGGCGTCGTACAGCGTGTCGATCATGGTCATGGGACCGGGCAGCGCCCATTTGATCGGCTGCTTGGTCTGCCGGCGCAGGAACTTGGCGTCTTCGACGAAGACGGGCTTCTGGCGGCTGACGGCGCCGACGACGGTGGGCACGCTGGCGTCGTAGCGGTCGCGGATGCGGACGGTTTCGCGCTTTTCGAAATCAACGCCGTCCAGATGCTCGATGAACGTGGTGACGAAGTGCTGACGCGTCTGCTCGCCGTCGCTGACGATGTCGATGCCGGCCAGTTCCTGTTCCTTCAGCGCGAGGATCAGGGCGTCCTGCTTGCCTTCGGTCAGTTGTTCGTCTTGCAGGCTCCAGGGCGACCAGAGCTTTTCGGGCTGGGCAAGCCAGGAGGGTTTGGGCAGGCTGCCGGCGGTCGAGGTGGGCAAAAGCTTTTTCATGGCGGGTGTCCGTCTGTGTTCGGTTTATTAGTGGGAGTGGCTGGCAGCCCATTGATCAAGCACGTGCTTGTACGGCTTGATGAAGTGCGCCTCGGCAAACTTGCCCTGTTTGACGGCCAGCTGGCTGCGTTCGACGCGGTCGTACACGATCTGCGTCAGCGAATAATCCTGGTTCTTGAGGCTGGGTTGATAGCGCTTTCCGGCCGCGGAATTGGCGTTGTAGATTTCGGGGCGGTAGATGCGCTGGAACGCTTCCATCGTGCTGATGGTGCCGATCAGCTCAAGATTGGTGTAGGCGCCCAGCAGGTCGTCCTGGAAATAAAACGCCAGCGGCGCAACGCTGTTCGGCGGCATGAAGTAGCGCACTTGCAGCCCCATCTTTTCGAAGTACTGATCGGTTGGGGAGAATTCGCTTTGCTGATACTCCACGCCCAGGATCGGGTGGTGGTTGTCGGTGCGGTGATAAGTCTTGCTGCTGGAAACGCTGATGCAGATGACCGGCGGCTTCTTGAAGTTTGCCTTGTAGGCTTCGGATTCAACGAAGTGCTTGAACAGCTTTCCGTGCAGGTCGCCGAAATCTTCCGGCGTGCTGAACGTGGATTTGTTGTCGTTGTATTCGGGCAGCAACACGCTGAAGTCGTAGTCGCGCACGTAGGACGAGAAGTTATTCCCGACGATGCCGTCGATGCGGTTGCCGGTCTTCTTGTCGACGATGTTGGTCTTCAGCACCTCGATCAGCGGAAAAGCATTGGCATTGCCGTTTGCGCCCAGCGTCATCTCGGCGGTGATAATGTCAAGCTCAACGGAATAACGATCGCCCGTGGGGTTGTCCCAATGTGCCAGGTCATTGAAACGGCTGTCGATCATCTTCAGCGTGTTGCGCAGATTCTGCTCGCGGCTTTCGCCTCGGGCCAGATTGGCGAAGTTGGTCGTGATGCGCGTGCTGTCCGACGGCTGATAGTTTTCATCGAAGCGAAGGCTTTTGATGCTGAAGGTGAAGTCTTTGTTCATGATGGTCGGATGCAAAAGTACTGCGATAGGCGTGAATTCGGGGTGAACGGGGCCGGCGTTCGCGGAGGCGTTTCTGCGCGGCTTGCTGTGAAAGCCGCTGGGCCTGGGCGTCAGGCCGCGATGGCTTCCACGGCCGCTGCAGATCGCATCTGCCGGGTCAGTTCGACCAGCGGCAGTGCGCGTTGCACGGCCAGTCCGGCACGCTCGATCAGCGCGTCGTTCTTAAGCCGGTAGTCGACGAAGTCCTCGTCGGTGGCGTAGATGCCCAGCGGCAGCGTGCGCGCCTGAAAGAAGCTGAACAACGGCCGCAACTGGTGGTCGATGATCAGCGCATGGCGTTGGCTGCCGCCGGTGGCGGCCAGGAGGACCGGCTTGTCGATCAGCGCGTCCTGATGAATGAAATCGAAGAAATGCTTGAACAGGCCGGTATAAGAGCCGCGATAGACGGGCGTTGCCACCACCAGGACATCGGCTTGCTCCACCGCAGCCAACTCGCGCTCGACCGTGTCGGGCAAGTTCGAGCGCCACGTCGCGCCGGCAAGCTGCGGGGCGATCCGCCCCATTTCGACCAGGCGGGGTTCGCAGGGGATTTCATTGGCGATCAGCGTCAGCAGTTCCTCTGCCAGGGCGGTGGTCCTGGAGGGACGTTGCATGCCGCCGGAGACGGCGACCAAGCGTAGGGGGTGTGTCATCTTTGCTTCCATGAAGCCAATCGGCGCGGAGGGAGTCGACTTGCCATGGAACGTGCGTGTTGATCGGGTCAACGTGCGGAACACAGCGGCAAACAAGAACGCAATGCTAAATATCAAAACCCATGACGTAAAATGGTTTTATTTCACAAATCCATGAATCTAGATCATAAGAATGCTTGAACGTATCCATCTGAGCATCGTCCAGCAGGTCGAAAAACAAGGTTCGTTGACGGCCGCCGCAGGCGTCCTGAACCTGACCCAGTCGGCGCTGAGCCACAGCATGAAGAAGCTGGAGGTGCAGCTCGGCACCGATATCTGGCTGCGCGAAGGAAGACGATTGCGCCTGACGCAGGCGGGCCAATATCTGCTGGCGGTGGCGAACCGGGTGCTGCCGCAACTGGATCTGGCCGAAGAGCGGCTGGGCCAGTTTGCCCAGGGCGAACGCGGCGCGCTGCGCATCGGCATGGAATGCCACCCGTGCTATCAGTGGCTGCTCAAGGTGGTGGCGCCGTATCTGGCCGCGTGGCCGGACGTGGATGTGGACGTCAAACAGAAGTTCCAGTTCGGCGGCATTGGCGCGCTCTTCGGCTACGAGATCGACCTGCTGGTCACGCCCGATCCGCTGTTCAAGCCGGGCCTGAAGTTCGAACCGGTGTTCGACTACGAGCAGGTGCTGGTCGTGGCGAAGGGCCATCCGCTGGCGTCGGTGGCCTACGTGAAGCCCGAGCAACTGACGCAGGAAGTGCTCATCAGCTATCCGGTCGATATTGAACGGCTGGACATCTACAACCAGTTCCTCTTGAAGGCCGGCGTCACGCCCAAGCGGCACAAGGCGATCGAGACCACCGACATCATGCTGCAGATGGTGGCCAGCGGCCGCGGCGTGGCCGCGCTGCCGCGCTGGCTGGTCGAGGAGTACGCGGTCAAGATGGATCTGGTGCCGGTGCGCTTGGGTCCGCGCGGTATTCCCAAGCAGATCTTCCTGGGGTCGCGCGAGGCGGACGACGCCCTGGATTACCAGCGGGCGTTTATCGAGATGGCGCGTCAGCCTGCCGCAGCGAAGGCCGCAAATGCCGCCAATGCTGCGACGCCGGACGTCTAACGGGGGGCATAGGGCGTCTCCTTGGCGTCCCCTTATCGCCCCAGTGGGCTACGAGGAAAACCGTAGGGTGATCGACTGCGATAACAAGAAATGATCAGTCAGGCTGCGGGTCGTCGGCGCCTGACATGTACCGCATGCACAGCTCGCTGAGCCGCAGTAGCGCCGGGGGCAAGGTCTTGCCCTCGAGCGTCACGAAGACGAACTGCGACGACAGCTCCAGCGCCGGGCGCACGTCGACATGCACGAGTTCGCCGCGCGCGATGGCCGGTTGCGCCACGCGGAGCACGCCAAAGAAGACGGTGTCGGTGGTGCGAACCAGGTCGACGAGCGCCTGGATGTCGTTCGACTGGTATTGGATCGCGTCGATGAAGTGGACCGGCGGACCGAAATACGCGTTGAGCCGGTGCATGACCTCGTCGCTCATGGCGCGGCCGCTGGCCGCCACCGCGTAGCGGCGCAGCGCGTCGAAATCCAGGCCGTTCTTGCCCGCCAGCGGATGGCCGGCGCGCACCACGAAGCCCAGCGGGGTGCGCGGAAAGAAGCGCAGGTGCAGATCGGCGTCGGCGGGGATGTGATTGCGATGCACCACCAGGGCGTCCACCGCGCCTTCGCGCAGTTCCTGGACCTGCATCTCGGGCGTGCCGCCGCTCAGCAGCAGCTTGATCGCGGGGTAGCGTTCCTTCATGTCGCGCAAGAGCGGCAGCGACAGGATTGCGGTGGGCGTGGGGCCCAGTCCCAGCCGCAGTGTGCCGCCCGCGTAGTCGGCCAGCAGGCTGGCGCTGCGGCGCAATTCGGCCAGTTCGACGCGGATTCTGCGTGCCCGCACGATGGCGAGCTCGCCCAGCGCCGTCAGTGTTTTCCCTTTGTCGCGTTCCAGCAGGCGTCCGCCGAGCGTGTCTTCAAGCGCCTGGATGCTGCGGCTGAGCGCGGGCTGCGTCAGGTGCAATTTGGCCGCCGCGCGGCTGAATGAGCGGATTTCGACCAGTACGAGGAAGTGTTCGAGCTGCTGAAGATTCATCCACGTCCCCTGCTTTTATTACGCGCTGATTATGGTTTGATGATGAATTATGCATTGGACGTAATGAAAAAGCGCTACCAGAATGCGGGTCTTCAACGTCCGATTTCATCTGGAGCACAGGCCATGGCCCGCGATTTGCCCTTTCCGCAGTCGAATTTCCGCGTCGTTCAACGGCTGATGGGCCTGGCTGCGGCCGGCTCGCTGGTCCTGGCTTTTGCCGCACCGGCCACGGCGGCGGACTGGCCCGCGCGGCCGGTGTCGGTGGTGGTGCCGGTGGCTGCCGGCGGCGCGGCCGATGCGCTGGCGCGCGCCTGGGCCGCGTATGCCAGCAAGGAGATCGGGGGCACCGTGGTGGTGGAGAACAAGCCCGGCGCCAACGGCAGCATCGCCGCCGCGTTCGTGGCCAAGCAGCCGGCGGACGGCTACGCGCTGCTGTTTGGCAGCACGTCCAATATGTCGGTGAATCCGTTCACCTACTCGCAGTTGGCCTACAACCCCACGCGCGATTTCGATCCGGTCACGAAGATTGCCGGCACCTCGCAGGTGCTGGTCGCCAATCCCGTCACGGGCATCCGGTCGGTGGACGATCTGGTCAAGAAAGCCAAGGCCAGTCCAGGCCACCTGAATTACGGCTCGGCGGGCATCGGCAACTCCACGCACCTGAACGTCGCGTTTCTGGCCGAGCACTTCAAGATCGAGATGTCGCACGTGCCTTACAAGGGCGCGGCGCCGGCCATGATGGACCTGATCGGCGGGCAGATCGACCTGACGGCTGACGCGCTGACCGGCGCGGTGCCGCAGGTCAAGACCGGCAAGGCCGTGCCGCTGGTGATCTTCGGCGCTGACCGCGTCGCGCAGTTGCCCGACGTGCCCACCATCGCGGAAGTTGGCGTGCAAGGGTTTCCGGGCGATGCCTGGTACGGCCTGATGGCGCCCAAGGGCACGCCGCCGGAAATCGTGACGCGGCTTACTGAGGCCACGCGCAAGTTCTGGGCGGACCCGGCGGTGCGCAAGCAGATGGACGAGATCTACATGACGCCGCCGAAGGAACTTGGCGCCGAATCCGTGTCGCAATCGATGAAGACCGAGGCCGAGGTATGGGGCCCCATCGTCAAGCGCCTAGGCATCCGTAACGACTGATCAGTGCCGGGCCTCGCGCCCGGTTTTTTCTTGAGGCATTCATGAACGCTATCCCCACCCCGCCGCTGGCCGAGGCCGTTGAACACCTGCCGCGCGGGGAAGATTTCCTGCTGTGGCCGCCATGCCTGCAGTCGTATGGCTATCGCATCGTCGACCGTCTGTTCGCCACCCGCACGATCCATCGCGGCTCGACGCCCCGGCCCTTGCCGCGCGCGCCCGAGATCGACGTGCGTTATACGCAGGATGGCGAGACGCTTGGCGTGGGCGACCTGATGGACCGCAACAACGTGGCCGGCCTGATCGCGATCCACCGCGGCCACATCGTGCTGGAGCGCTATGGCCTGGGCTTTCAGCCGCAGGAACGCTGGTCCACCATGTCGACCGTCAAATCCATGACGGCCATGCTGACCGGCGCGGCGCTGCACGACGGCGCCATCAAGAGCCTGGACGATCCCGTCACCGCCTATGTGCCGGCGCTGGCCGGCTGCGCCTACGACGCCGTGACGGTTCGGCATCTACTGACCATGTCGTCCGGCATTGCCTGGGAAGAAAACTACACGGACAAGGCGTCCGACGTGAACCGCTACAGCAAGTCGCTGGCCGATAAGGTGCCGGGCGGCGTGCTGACGCTGCTGCGCGGATGCCATCGTGCCCACGACGCCGGGCGCTTCTGGCACTACAACACCGGCGACACGTACCTCTTGGGCGCCGTGCTGAGCGCGGCGACCGGCGGCACGCTGGCCGATTACATGTCGCGCCGCATCTGGCAGCCTTGCGGGATGGAGTTCGACGGCTTCTACACGCTGGAATCCGAAGACGGCCAGGAGATCGGCGGCAGCCGCGCCGGCATGACGCTGCGCGACATCGGCCGCTTCGCGCAGTTCGTGCTGGATGACGGCGTGGTCAATGGCGAGCGCATCCTGCCCGAGGGCTGGGTGGCGCAGTCCGCCACGCCGGCCTTCCAGATACCGGCCGACCTGCACACCGCGCAGCGCCAGGCGCTGGGCCTTACGGCGTACGGCTACAGCTGGTGGCTGCGCGAGGACGGCGCGATGATGGCGATGGGCCATTCTGGCCAACGCATCTTCATTGACCCCCGCGCGCAACTGGCGGTGGTGCAGCTTGCCGCCTACCCCGAGCCGCGTTACCTGAGCGCCAACGAGCCCGACCGCGATGCGGGCCTGAACGCCTTCATCCTGGCGCTGCGCGAGGCCACCGGGGCTGTCGCATGACCGCCCGCCGCGCCATGATCTGCGCCGCGCAGCCGGAGGCCGCCGAGGCCGGCGCGCGCGTGCTCATGGATGGCGGCAACGCGGTGGACGCCGCGGTGGCGGCGGCCCTCACCCAATGCGTGGTGGATCCGATGATGGCCGGCATCGCCGGCTACGGCACGCTGCAGGTCGCGTTGCCCGGGCGCGGCGTGCATACCTGCGTGGACTTCTGCGCCCGCGCGCCGGCAGCGGCGCGGCCGGATATCTGGGCCCATCTGCCGCTGAACGAAACGCCCGACGGCTACGCCTTCGTGGTCCAGGGCAACGTCAACGAAGCGGGCTATCAATCGATTGGCACGCCGGGCACGCTGGCCGGCCTGGATCATGCGTTGGCGCGCTACGGCACCTGGTCTTTTGCCGACGCGCTGGCGCCGGCCTTGCAGCACGCGCGCGACGGCGTGGTGGTGCGCCCGCACATGTACCAATACGGCGCGCTCGACCGCGCCCGCGGCGGCATGCTGGAGACGCGCGGCAGGCTGGCGCTGACGGCGACCGGGCGCGCGGTGTACCTGGGTGCCGATGGCAACTTCAAGCGGCCCGGCGAGCGCCTGCACAATCCCGATCTGACGGCGACGTTGGAACATCTGGCGCGTGCCGGCGCGGCGGACTTTTATCGCGGTGAGATCGCCGGCCGCATCGCCGACGACATGCGGGCACACGACGGCCTGCTGACGCTGGCCGATCTGAATGCCTATGCCGTCTCCGAGGCGGCGCCGATCTGGGGCGACTATCGCGGCTGGCAGGTGGCGGGGTTTCCACCGCCGGCGGGTGGCCTGACGCTCATTCAGGCGCTTCACGTGCTGGCGCAGTTCGATGTGGCCGCGCTGGGCCACAACAGCCCGGCGTATCTGGAATTGCTGGCCCAGACGCTGAAGTGGGTGACGATCGACAAGGACACCCTGATCGGCGACCCGGAGTTCGTGGAGGTGCCGGTGGCGCGCCTGCTGTCGCGCGAGCACGCGGCGGAGATCGCCGCGCGCATCCGGTCGCGCCAGTCTGCCGAGGTCACCCGGCTGGCGCCCGGCATCGCTACCGAGCCGCGCGACACCACGCAGGTCTGCGTGATCGACGCCGATGGCAACGCCGCCACGCTGACGCACAGCCTGGGCACGAGTTCCGGCGTCATCACCGATGGCCTGGGTGTGCTGTACAACGGCCTGCTCAGCGGCTTTGACCCGCGGCCCGGCCGGGCGGCTTCGATCGGGCCAGGTAAGCGCCGCACCAGTTCGCAATGCCCCTTGCTGTTGTTTCGCGATGGCGAGGTGCAGGCCGCGCTGGGTGCGCCCGGCGGCACGGCCATTGCCTCGGCACTGACGCAGACCGTGGTGAACCTAGTGGATTTCGGCATGAGCGCCTTCGAGGCGGTGGCCGCGCCCCGCATCTCGGTGACTGGCAACGCGATCGACGTTTCCAACCGGATTCCGCGCTATGTGACCGACGTGCTGGAGCAGGAAGGACACGCGATCAACCGCTCTCATCAGAGCTATGCCTTCGCGGCGCCGCACGTGGTTTCGCGCATGACCGGTGCGCTGCAGGGTGGCGCGGATCCGCAGCGCGACGGGGTGGCGCTGGCGGTGATGCAGCCGGGGCGCTGAGGCTGACGCCGCGGCCCACGGCTGACGGCAGCCGGCACGGACGGTGTCTGGCGCACGCCGGTTCGCCCAATAAAGGGGACAAATCTCAACGCTTAAACTCGCAGCATTTGTATCTGGTGGCTGCCCTATGAGGCATGCGACGCAAGCATTGCGCCGCGCCCCGCAAGGAGTCATAGCGTTGAACATTCAAAAATCCGGCGTGCCCTCTGCGATTGTGTATATCGTGGACGATCACGCCGAGGTCAGCGACTCGCTGTTTCGCTTGCTGTCGTCCATCGGGATCTACGCCGAAACCTTCGACTCGATCAGCGCCTTTCAGGCGGCGGCGCGGCCGCCGGTGCCTTCCTGTCTGATTCTGGATCTGCAATTGTCGGACGGCGACGGCCTGGCATTGCAGGCGCGCATGCGTGAACTGGGCGATCACATCCCTATCGTGGTGGTCACGGGCTTTGGCGATATCCGCCAGACAGTCAAGGCCATGAAGGCCGGCGCCATCGATTTCCTGGAAAAGCCCATTTCCGAGCAGCGGCTGCTGGATTCCGTGCACCGCGCACTGGAGTCGGACGTCGCACGCCGCGCAAAGGAGCAGGAGTTCGAAAAGGTCATGGCGCTTTATCGCTCGTTGACCGCGCGCGAGCAGCAGGTGATCGAGTTGATCGCGTCCGGCTGCCTGAACAAGGAAGTCGCCGAGCAGCTGGGGATCAGCGAAGTGACGGTCAAGGCGCACCGTGCCAGCGCTTACCGGAAGATGCAGGCGCGTAGCTTCGCCCAGCTGGTGCAGATGATCATGAAGGTCAACCCACGCGTGGCCGCGCACGCGCCGGCCTCGCGCGACGATGCCGAGGCGGGCGACGGCGAATGACTCAAGCCTGCGCGGGCAGCGAAAAGTAGAACACCGCGCCCGCCGGGCTGTTGGGCCGCGCCCACATCTGGCCGTGATGCAGCTGGATGATCTCGCGGCAGATGGCAAGACCCATTCCCAGTCCCTTGGTCTTGGTGGTGAAGAAGGGATCGAACAGTTTCTTCACCGACGCCGCGTCGATGCCGCTGCCGGTATCCAGCACCTCCACAAGCACTTCGTCGTCTGAGGCAAGCCGGGTGACGACAGTCAGTTGCCGCGCAGAGGGCTCGTGCTTCATGGCGTCCACCGCGTTGACATACAGGTTGAGCAGGACCTGCTGCAGCTGAATGCGGTCTCCGGACGTGTGCAGCGCTCCATCAGCCAGGTCCAGGATCACTTGGACGTCGCTGCAATCGAGCTCGCTGCGCAGCAGCGTCAGCGTCTCCTTCACGAGCCCGTTCAGTTCGATCGGACCAAAGGCCGCCGGCTCCTTCTTGATCAGCGCGCGCACTCCCGAAATGATTGAACCGGCGCGTTGGCCGCTGCGCACGATGCGGCGCAGGGACTCGGCGACTTCTTCCGTGTTGGGCGGCGTGCGCGCAATCCAGTTCAGCGCCGCCTGCGCTTCGGTCAACACGGCCGACACCGGCTGGCTGACATCGTGCGCGATGGATGCCGTCATCGAGCTGACGGTGGTCATGCGCGTGACGTGCGCGAGATCCGATTGAATCTGCTGCATTTTGGCCTCTGCCGCCTTGCGTTCGGACAGGTCCAGGACAAACGACACGCCCTGGTTGTCGTCGGCGGCGAACCGGGCGGAGCCCAGCAGCACGGGCACGCGGCGGCCATCCTTGCGGATCAGTTCGGTCTCGACCGGCTCGGCGGTCTCGCGCAGCAACAGTTCATCCAGGGACACCGCGCCGCTGCGTGACACCAGCGCCGTCCATCGCAGCCGGCCCGCGCCCACGTCCTCGCGGTCGTAGCCGGTCATGGACAGGAACATGTCATTGGCTTCCAGCACTTGTCCGTCGTCGCGCCAGAACCAGATGCCGATGATGTTGGCTTCGACCAACCGCTGTATCCGGGCTTCGCGCTGCGCCAGATCGCGATACAGGCGCGCGCGTTCGATGGCGATGGCGGCTTGCGATGCCAGCAGGCGCAGCACGGCGGTCCGGTGCGGCGCGAATACGCCGCGCGCCAGGGTGTTTTCCAGGTACAGCACGCCAATGGATTTGGACTGGGTGGTCAACGACAGGCACAACACGGACGGTAGCCGCGCGGCGCGCACGTAGGGGTCGCCGGTGAATGCGCCCGTCACCCATGCGTCGTCAAGCACGATGGTTTCGCCGGTCCGCCAGCCGTAGTTCACGATCTGCTGCGGCAGGCCGGCTTCGTTCAGCGATTGGGCGCGCTGGCTGATCGTGACGGAATCGCCGGATGTGGTCGCGATGGCGCGGGCATACAGTTCGCCGTCAGAGTGCAAGACAAGCACGCCACGCGTGGCGCCGGCTTGTTCCAGCGCGATCTTCATCAGCTTGTCGAGCAAGGTCTGGAGATCCAGCGCGCTGGCCAGCGCGCGGGAGATGTCGATGACGGTGGCCAAGTCCAGGCTTTCGACCGGGGTTTCGATGGTGGAGCCCTGCGCGGCGCTGCGGCGGTCCACGAACAGCGTGGGATACAGGGCGTCGATCTGCCTGACCTTGCCTGACGCGCCCCAGTGCTGGTAGCACGCGCGTGCATGTTGCAGATACGTGTGCGCAATGCGCTGCTGGCCGCGGCCCTCGAAAAAGCGCGCCGCGCATTCATTGGCCAGTCCTTCGACGTGCACGAGGCCGTGGTCGCTGGCGCAGTGGATGGCGTCGTCGTAGCGTTGCATCGCGTCCAGCACGTCGCCATTCAGTCGCGCGACTTCGGCGTCGATCAGCAGCTGCTGGCTCTGGAAGTTGGACGGGCTGGATGCGGCCCACGGGCGCAGCTTCTCAAGATGGACCTTTACGGCGGCCAACGCCGCGGCGCGTTCCGACGGACACGCCGGCACGGGACACCAGGCGCGGGCCAACGCGGAATAGAAGTGGAATTCCATCTCCTCGATGAACGCCAGCGACGTCCAGACGAATGCGGAGGCTTCCTGGCTGGCGCGCACGGCGCTGGTGAAATCGCCAGCGAAAACCCGGGCCTGAAGCTTGCGCAGGTAGTGCCAGCAGGCCGTGACGTTCCGGCCGGGCTCGGCCTGGATCTTCCGTTCGAATTCAGCCTCGCTGAAACCGGCGTCGTCCAGCGTGCCGAATTGGGTCGTGCGCCCCTGCAGCATCTTGGCCAGCTGAAGCTGCGACGTATACCGGTCCAGGACTTCAAGACCCGCCTTGCGCGCGAAGGCGAGGCCGCGGCTGGCGTCGGCGCGGATGGTGTTCAGCGCGCCGCCGGTGGCCAGCATGTGCGTGACCATACTGTTCAGCGCGAAGGACGCATAGGTCCAGTCGCCCTGCAGGCTGGCCAGTTCGAAGGCGGTTTGCAGCAGGTCGCGCGCCTGGCTGACGGGCTGCGACCACGGCACGATCTGGCCGCCGAACACCTGATAGACCCGCGCGCTGAAACGGACCTGTCCGCGCTGCTGGACCAGATCGACGCCCAGCTTGCCGAAGGCGTAGCCGTCTGCGTAGTCGCCGGTGCGCGCGGCCAGGATCATGCCCAGCCACGTGTAACCCAGGCTGGACGCATCCGTATTGCCATGGCGCAGGCTCAGGTTGGCCATGCGCAGAATGACGCGCTCGCGCAGATTCGCAAAGAGCGTCCAGGCCGGGGGCAGCAGCGCGGTCAGCACGCCCATCGTGCCTTCCGCGTCGGCGTCCTGCATCTCTGGGAGGCCGAGCAGGGCAGCCGCAGGCCGGCCGTCGCGCAGCGCATTGAACTGGGCGTACTCGCTGGAGACGGCTTCATCGGACGGGCTATTCGTCCAGTCGATGCCGGCGCGGCGCAGGTAGTGCAGCCCGGCGTCAATGGCCTCGTGCCGCTCGCCCAGCGCCATGAACACTTCCACGCGCAACTGCGTCACGCGGGCCAGTTCCGGCAATGGCCCCTCGCGCTCTCCCAGCCGGGCCAGCCGATGCTTGGCGCTCGCCACCGCGCCCCTGCGGAACTCGCATTCCGCGCGGGTGATCTCGATGGTGAAGGCCAGCGCCGGTTGATGCTGCCTGCCGTCGTCGGACAGGAACGCCGAGGCGGCCTCCAGATATCGGATGGCCGCGGAATAGTCGGCGGTGTCCTTGGCCAGCGCGCCGGCCAGGGCGTTCAGATGGGCAAGCCGGACGCGTTCTTCCCGGCTGTGCACCAGTTGCCATGCCCGGTTGAACTGGTCGACCAGTTCAAATGCCTGCGCCTTCAGTTGTTCGGGTTCGAGGTCCTGCGCAAGCCGCCGGCCGATCGCCAGGTGCGTGGCCGCGCGCTGCCGTTCGGGGATCAACGCATAGCTGGCCGCCTGCACGCGGTCGTGCGGAAAGCGGTACACGTCGCCGGTCCGGAACACAAGGCTCTGCCGCTCGCATTCGCGCATGGCGGTGGCCACGTCGAGTCGCGGCCAGTCCAGCGCGAGCGCAAGCTTGTCGAGCGACGTGTCGTGTCCCAGGCACGCCATGTGTTGAATGGCTTCGCGGCTGTCCGCCGGCAACCGCTCGACCTGCTGGATGATGATGCCGACCACGTTCTCGGTATAGGCCTGCTCGCGGATGGCGTCCGCATCCCAGATCCAGCGCTGGCGGCGCGGGTCGTAGTGCAGCAGTCCCTCGGCCGCAAGCGTGGCCAGGAAGCGAAGCATGAAGCACGGATTGCCGGCCGTCTTGGCCTGCACCAGGCTGACCAGCGGATCGATCCACGGCGACTTGCTTTGAAGCGCATCGGCGATCAGGCGGGCGGAATCGCGCTCGTGCAGGTTGGTGAGCGCAATCTCGGTCAGGGGAATCGTGTTGGCGCGCAGGCTGTCAATGAAGGCGGCGAGCGCGTGGCGCGCCGTCATGTCTTCGGCGCGGTACACGCCCACGACCAGGATGTTCTGCAGATCCATCTGCGCCAGCTGTTCGATGACGCGCAGCGTGGCCGCGTCGGTCGACTGCAGGTCGTCCAGGAACAGGATCAGCGGATGGCCTGGGGACGAAAACGCGCAGAACAGATGCTGAAAGGCCAGGCGCAACCGCGCCTTGGCGTCGCCTTCGGCCAGCAGGCCCGACGCGTCCGGCACGATCATCGCCAGTTCGGGGATCAACGCGAGCAGGCTGTCGCCGCCCGCGGAGACCACCACGCCCAGCTTTTCGCGCCATTCGCCCAGATCGCTTTCGTTCTTGGCAAGCACGGCCTGAAGCAGGCCTCGCGCCGCCTCGACCAGCGCGGCGTAGGGACCGGCGTGGCTGTGAGGATCGCCCTTGCCCTTGGCGAGCAGGGTGTACTGGCTGCCGACGACGCGATGCAGTTCTTCGATGAGGATGGACTTGCCGACGCCCGGTTCGCCGGAGATCAGCACCACTTCGGCGCGGCCCGATCCCGCCACCCGGCCCATGGCGCCGAGCAGGATGTCCAACTCCGTCCCCCGGCCGTACAGCGTGGCCGGCACGCGCACGCGCCCGGGGCGATCGTAGCGGCCCAGCACGAAGTCCGGCGCGGCGCCGGGGCCGGCTGTCAGCGTGGTCAGGCAGCACTGCAGATCCGCGGCAAGCCCCTCCGCCGTCTGGTACCGGTCGTCCGCCGATTTCTCGAGCAGCTTCATGACGATGGCTGAGATCTCGGCGCAGATGCCGGGGGTGCGCTCGGCGGGCGCCACGGGAACGCGCGCCGTATGGCTGTGCAGCCAGGTCAGCGCCGATTCGGCTTGGAACGGAAGCTCGCCGGTCAAGGCTTCGTAGAAGACGACGCCCAGCGAATACAGATCGGATCGCGCGTCGGCGCGGTGGCCGGAGCGGCCGGACTGTTCGGGGGCCATGTAGGCCGGGGTGCCGACGATGTCGCCCGGCGTTGAGGCGGGCGCCGTCTGATAGGCGCCGAGCGGCGTGGAAAACGAAAAGCCGGTCAGGTGAGCGGCGCTGTCCTGCTCGTTGAACAGAATGTGCGCCGGCTTGAGATTCCGATGGATCAGCCCGGCGTTGTGCATCTTGCCCAGCGACATCGCCACCGCGATGGCGAAGCGCAGAAATGCCGGGGCGGCCATTGCCCGCGAGTGGTGCGTGGCCAGCGGTTGTCCGCCGGGATCCTGTAGATACAGGACGGTGGAGCCGCCGACGCGCGCCAGCTCGGTCGGCACGGCCGCCCAGCCCGGATGCAGGTAGTCGCGCAGGCCGTATTCCTGTTCCAGCAGGTGCCGCGCGCATTCCGAGCTGTCATTAGGCCTGAGCCAGACGGCCAGCTTCGAGGCGCCGCGCCCGAAGACCCGGTCGCCATCCACCCACAGAACCTCGAAGCGGGCTCCGTTGACTGCCTCGAAACGAGGAGCGCTGTCCATGTCACACCTAAGCCGCCGCCTGTCGGCGCGCGGCATCAAAATCCCTGTCGGCGCAATTCTAGTCAGGAATCATGCTTCGCTTGTAACGGTGTGTGCGGGCAGCGGCGGTCTTATCCTGCTGCCCCTTATTGCGGGATGGGGGCGACGAAGTGCGAGACCCGCGGCGGCGTGTCGCCGATGTGGAAGGCGCGCACTTCCGCCTGCTGGTCCTCGTCGGCGTGGGTGACACGCTCGTGCTGGCGCAGGTGCTCCAGCCACGACATCACCAGGAAGTATTCCAGGTAGCGGCCGGGCTGGGCGGCGTCTTCAAAAATGCCCCATGCATACGCGCCGTCGCGGCGGCGTTCGGCGCCGGCATGCTGCATGGCCTGCACGAAGTCCGCGCCGCGTGCCGGATCGATCAGGTATTCCACGGTAATCATCACCGGGCCGCGATCATGCGTGACGTGCTGGCCGATCAGGGGCTCGGGCCAGTGCATCGACGGCGCGAGGTCCAGGTCGGCGCCCAACTGCAGCTTGGCCTTGCGGGTCAGCAGCATCGCCCCGACCGAGCCCGCGGCCGCGATCAGCAGGGCCGTGGGAACGCCGGCGCGCACGGCGGTCTGTCCCCAGATCATGCTGCCGGCGGTCATCGAGCCGAAGAACACCGTGACGAAGATCGCCAGCCCGCGTGCGCGCACCCAGTCGGGCAGCGCCACCTGGGCGGACACGTTCAGCGAGGTCAGCACCATGATCCACGACGCGCCCGCCAGAAAGCTGAACGCGCCGGCGACCACGGGATGCGGCACCACCGCAAACACCACCAGCGTAAGCGCCGTGCCCAGCGTGCCGGCCATGACGCTGCGGTCCGGGCCCAGCTTCTTGCGCAGCGGCGGCAGCACGATGGCGCCGATCACCGCACCGGCGCCGACGCAGCCCAGGATGATGCCGTAGAGCAAGGCGCCACCCTGCAACACCTGACGCACGATGACCGGCAGCAGGGCCCAGTAGGCGCTGGCAAACAGGAAGAACGCGACGGCACGGACCAGCGTGGATTTGAGCGGCTTGCTGTGCAGCGCGAACCGCAGGCCAGCACGCATGGCATGAAACAGCTGCTCGCGCGGCAGGCGCTTTTCAGCCGCCGCGGGCGGCTTCCACCAGATCAGTGCGGCCACAACCACGATGAAGCTGACCGCGTTCACAAAGAACGGAATCGCCACGCCCAGGCTGGTGATCAGCACGCCGGCCAGCGCCGGACCAATGGCGCGGCTGACGTTGATGCCCACGCTGTTGGTGGCGATGGCCTGCTGCAGCGAAGGACGCGGCACGAGGCTTGGGACGATGGCTTGCCACGCGGGCGCCGACAATGCGGTGCCGATGCCCATCAGCAGCGTGAAGCCCAACAGCACCCACGGCGTGGTCAGACCGAACCAGACCACCAGACCGAGCGCCAGGGCGATGAATCCCATGGCGATCTGCACCATCAGCAACAGCTTGCGGCGGTCCATCGTGTCGGCCAGCGCGCCGGCCAGGAGCGACAGCAGGAAGACCGGCAGCGCGCCCGCCGTCTGCACCAGCGCCACGAACATGGGCGATGGCGACAGCGAGGTCATGAGCCAGCCCGCGCCCACGTCGTGCATCCAGGTGCCGATGTTCGACAGGACGGTTGCGACCCAGATCACCGTGAAGGCGGAGTAGGCGAAGGGAGAGGAAGGCGGGGCTGGGTCAGCGGGTCGGATGTCGGCGGTCGTCATGGCGGGCAGGCTGCAAAAGAAAGCAAAAAGGCCCGCGGCCGCTGCGAGAGCGGCTGCGGGCCCGTTGGGGCATCAGCGGGCGATGACGGGCGCGGCGACGGGCGCGATGGCGTCGTGGGCGGTCTGCGTGCGCTGCTTGGCCTTGTGCACCATGGTGTAGGCGTAGTCCACGCCCATGCCGTAGGCGCCCGAGTGTTCCTTGACGATTTCCATCACGGCATCGTAGGAGTCACGGTGGGCCCAGTCGCGCTGCCATTCCAGCAGCACTTGCTGCCACGTGACCGGCACGACGCCGGCCTGGATCATGCGTTGCATGGCCATGTCATGCGCTTCCTTGGACGTGCCGCCGGACGCATCCGAAACCATGTAGATCTCGTACTCGCCTTCCAGCATGGCGCACAGGGCGAACGTCGTGTTGCAGACTTCGGTCCAGAGGCCGGCGACGACAACCTTCTTGCGGCCATTGGCGGCCAGCGCGTCACGCACCTTCTGGTCGTCCCACGAGTTCATCGAGGTGCGTTCCAGGACCTTCTGGTTCGGGAACACGTCCAGCAGTTCGGGGTAGGTGTAGCCCGAGAACGACTCGGTTTCGACGGTGGTGATGGTGGTCGGAACGCCGAAGACCTTGG